>Ga0105045_10002685_pt1 | contig 15090 bp, 11 predicted proteins | sample MAT02_FD_78089 | JGI IMG/M metagenome (GOLD analysis project Ga0105045, IMG submission 78089) | Freshwater microbial communities from Lake Fryxell liftoff mats and glacier meltwater in Antarctica - MAT-02 (megahit assembly) | ecosystem: Environmental > Aquatic > Freshwater > Ice > Liftoff...
AGGTACTATTTTGGTGATCTTCTCTTTGTTCTGGTGGAATATTGTAAAATGACGAATCAAGTCTGGCAATACCGATTTGTTCAACATACCTTTTGCCATTACTTCCATTTGCGGAATGTCTTCATCTGCTACCAATTTACCATCAATGGATTTCCAAGGCACAAAAAACTGCTTGGGTGATGTAAGCGAACCATAGAGCGCATCCCAACCATCCGAAGCAATTAGTAAGGCATTGTATTGAAAAAGGCTTGGTATTGCTTGTTTGTAAGTCTGTAATTGGTTGAATGCTGCATGTACATTTGCATTTTCGTCAGCTGCATTTTTTAGCTCTATGACTACTAATGGCAAGCCGTTGATAAAGAGAATTACATCTGGTCGTTTATTGATATTATTTTCTATAATAGTGAATTGATTCACTACCAAAAACTCGTTGTTGCTCGGGTTTTCATAATCTATGAGCCATACTTTATCACCAACGATACGACCTGACCCATCGGAAGTCAGGCGGTATTCTACATCTACACCTTCGGTTAGGTATTTATGGAATTGGTAATTGTTTTGAAATAGTACTGGACTATCAGAACGCAATACTTTGCGTAGGGCTTCTTCTTGTGCTTCGTAAGGGATAGTTGGGTTTAGAGTGGCAATAGCTTTCTTTAAGCGGTTTTTAAGTATAACTTCGCTATAAGTTCGCTCGGGCATAGATCCATCTGGCGAAATATCCACTCCATTGATGTATTGGTAACCCAACTCAATAAACGCCTGAATGATGACTTGCTCTATGTGGTCTTCTGATATTACGGCCATACTTTTTCCATTAGGTATTCGCTAAATGTGATATGGCTTTAGAGATAAATTTTTGATTGGCAAACAAGCTTTTCTTACGATCACTCCAGCTTTCTATTTCAGCTATTATAATGTCTTCTTCTAATGAGTTTACTTTTGTTGCAATGAAGTCAACTGTAGAAAGTAACTCTAAAGCAAAGTTTGAATAATAACCTGATAGAAATGATTTTGTCATATTTGTAATCTCAATTAAAGACTTATCTGAATGTGTGGTTAAATATTGCAAAACATCATCTTCTGCATCCATCATTAAGTTAAGTTCTTCGAATGGTTTAGTATCCTTTGAACTATATCCCATCAGATAACTACCATTGAGATAATATAATACATGTTTTACTTTACCAGAATATGGGCCATAAAAATTAGGCTGGTAATTAAGTTTGAAAATATCTTTAGCTCCAAATTTTTGGAGAAAATAAGCTACTTTTTCACCTGCAAATTCAGATACAAACTCACCATTTCTTACTAAGTCATATAAAACTGCCAAAAGCATTGATCTCGCAGGAGTAAGTGCTACTCTTTCCTTTTTGAGTACTTCTATAATATGAGCATTAGGTTCAAAAATTAGAATATTACAGTCAATGTCATTTAAGTGTTTATCAATCAAGCCCTTAACTTTGTACCATTCTAAACCACCGTTTCCTGAACCTAAAGGCGGAAGCGCAATGGATTTTATTTTAAATTCTTTAATTATATTTTTTAGATCGGTTAAACCTGCCTCGATGTATTGATATTCTGAAGGTTTTCTCCATGTAGTCTTTGTGGGGAAATTAATAATAATCTTGTCCCCATAGATCAAGGAAGAGTCTTTAGTAACAAGTAATTTACCAATTGATACCGCTCCCGACTTACAAGCTTTACTATATTCTTTGAAATTATGTGGAAATAGATTTTTAAATTGCAGGGCAATACCTTTACCCATTATACCATCTGTATTTACAGTGTTAACGATAGCTTCTGTATTCGCTTCAAATATATTTCCTGTTATAAATTGTATCATGGCCTAAAAATAATAATTTTGCTTAATAACTATACTACTTTCTTCGATATTTAAACTTTTCAATGTTTCCTTTGCCTTTTGGTTAAAGACAGCAAAGCCAATTATGGCTGTATTCGGTACATCTTGCCGTACAAGGAACTCAGCTTCCTTTCTTCTTTTAAGATCAGTGTCTAAATCGCTTTTCCAAATTTTTACTTTGGTAGCATTGAAATCTACAATTGTTTCAATATCTTGAATGTCAGAAAATTGAAAAATATCACTAAGTGAATCAACAGCATGTCCATTTGTAAAAAAAAAATCTAATTTGTGTTTGATAATTTGTTCTACGGACGTAATACAATAAACTATGTCTTCTGCATTGGTGATCTGATTCCCATTGTAACCTTTTTGAATGACATACAACATTGGTGTTCTTATACCAAAGTAAAAAGGAATAAAATCTCCTAACATACTACCATTTGGTAATGGTTTTGTATTTCTTGTAGATATCAAACTATTATCACCAATAGCAACAAAATTGGGATTAGAATTTGTTGAAGTTCGATGCGTAATTCCAAACTTTAAAATATGTTCAATATTGAGTATGTGTGTCATCCTTAATAGATATATTTTACTTAAATCTGACATAATTACATTGTTATTTTATATTATGTGTTACTTCTAACTCTCCCGAAATAAGCTTGGGTAATAGGCTATCTCGTTGGTTGGTAAGTTCTTGGTTTTCAAATAGATTGTTTCTGAGATTCTCAAAAAGAAGTTCAATTTGGTCTGTGTAAAATTTGAGCATTTCAATATTGGGAATAACGCATATTATTTGCTTAAAGTTTGTTTTCGAAATCTCGAGAAAAGTTGAACCATTAGCCCTGGTAATGACAGAATCCATATTCTGTTTTAACCAATAAAGCAAGTAGATATTTGAAAAATCTTGTTTACAGTTTATTGCAATGTAGCCCTGATTAATAGCTGTTTCAATTTCTGTAATAGCTAAATATCCAATAGGTGCTCTGGAAGAAAGCAACAAAGTGCCTTTTGGTAAAAGACCTGAACTAATTTTCTTTAGTCCCTTTGCTGTTACCTTTTTATCTGTATCAATTAACAATGGAAATTGTAAGTTTGATAGATCTCTTGGACTTGTCCAATGGAAATCTCCATCCCAATATGAAGGTTCTTTTGTACTTGGAGTTGTGCCACCTTTGACTTCTAAAATATCATCAAGTACGCCAACTTCCCACTCTTTCGGAATTTCTCCTAACTCACTATCTATCATTTCGCCACCTAATGATTTATAAGGGTCTCCGTTTTGGTTGGGGAATTCAAAATCTATAAACCATTGCTTAAAGAGGGTTTGGGTAAGGTTTTCTAACTCTTGGTTTATCTTGTTGTTGAGTTCTATTTTATCGTCAAGGGATGATAGGATTTCTTCAATGGCGGTTTGGGTTGGGAGGTCGGGGAGGGATAATTCCAGATTTTCAAATGCTTGCCAAGAAACTCTCTGTATGCCAGAAGAACCGACCATATTTTGCACTGCAAATCTTCTTACTTCTTCGCTTCTTGAAAGATAATAAACAAATTTATTGTCCGAAGTGCCTTCTTTTCCCCTAAAAACTAAAAATTCTGTAGAACCAAATCCTTTCTCATCTTGCAATCCTTTAACTTGACAAATTTTACCGTTCTCAATACAAGGTGTAATTCTTGCAAACAATGTGTCTCCATTCTCAAATCTTGAACCGCCTTTTAATTCTCTTTCTTGAATTGGCAAGGCAAATTTTTGACTTTCATTCAAGTCTTTCATTTTAATAAAAGAGTATATTTTATCTTTCTTCAAAGATACCATAGGATTAATATCAACAAAATCAGAAAATTTTTCTTCTTCGGTGGTTAGGTTCTGGTAGGCATCTAGTTTTTGTATCTCTTGTAGGCGAGTTTGAATCGCAAAATAAGTTTGACCTAAGGCACCAACCCCTCTCATGGCTTTGCCTAGTTCCATCACCTCATTTTGTTTGACAGTAAATTTTACCTTTGGTGAACTGGCAATGATTTCATCAGCAGTTTTACCTCCAGACTTATGATTAAGATATTCTACTAACATGTCATGTGCTAATACGAGCGTTATTATATGATTATGACTAGAATTTCTTCTAAAAAAATTCTCATCATTTGTACTACTATTAGAACGGTGATAAATCACATATTGTTCTATCTCATCAAACTCATTATCCATCCTTTTCAACTTTCGTTTATAGTACCTTATAGCTAATGGTCTTCTTTTGAGTTCTAGTTGATAGATCATTTCATAGTACATTCCATATTGTTGCAAGGAGGGTTTCTCTACCTTATAATATAGGATTTCTTCCTCTAGATCAGTAAATTCATAATTAGCTTCAATTTCTAAAATAGTTTTGACGATCTCATTATACTTATATAACCTATCACAAATATCACTAAAAGAGAGCACCATTTCAAAAGGTCTCCCTTGACAGTAATCTGAAAACTCAGCGTACGCAATATGTAGTTTTTGCAATAGCATGCTATCACATTTAGGTTATTAAATATCCATTCTCTAGGTTCTAACAGGGCATTTAATCTATAACGCAAAAGTTTTCACTTTCGCTTATTTAAGGATAAGTTAAAAGTGTTAATCTTACTCAATGGATACACATTAACAAAAAAGGCAGCCTGTTTCCAGTACTGCCTTTTTACATTTATTTACTACAAATTCACTTTGCCTTTTTGATCACATTCTTTTTAGGAGCAAATAGCTTATCGCTCAGTTGATCCATTTCTGCACCCATCCTACTTTCTACTATCTTGCCGTAGATTTGGGTAGTCTTGATACTACTATGGCCTAGCATCTTGCTAGTCGCTTCCATGCTCACTCCATTGGCCAATAACACAGTAGTTGCAAAGGTATGTCTGGCGATGTTCATCGTCATTGGTTTGGATATACCACATATATCAGCCAACTCTTTTAGATAAGCATTTAGCTTTTGATTGCTCTTCATGGGAAGCAATATGTTTTTGTTAGAGCATATAGGATGATCCTTGTATCGCTCTATGATTTCCAATGCAGGTTCTAGAATTGGCACATTACTAACATTGTCGGTTTTCTGTCTAGACGTATAGATCCACTTTTTACCATTGATACCTGTCACGATGTGTCCAGGTGTCAATTCTGCAGCATCTTTGTAGGCATAGCCAGTGTAGCAACAAAATACAAAACAATCACGCACTTCTGCAAGTCTTGGCAGCTTGATTTCCTTATCCATGATTCTTTGCAGCTCTTCACCTGTCAGGTATTCGCGCTTGGACTCTTTGATAGATACTTTGTAATTCTGGAAGATATTCTTATCAGCCCACTCATGGTTTACAGCAAACTCCATCACCCTGTTCAAATATTGAATGTATTTGACTATCGTGTTTTGATGCAGCTTGAGTTTTGTCTTTAAGTAAAAATCATACTCGAGGATAAAATTATACTTTAGTAGATGGATATTCATGTCATCACTACTAAATTTGTATTTTATGAACTCCCTGACTTTTTGGGCATAAGCTTTATACCTATCCCAGGTATGCTGATTTAATTCTATCCCAATCAACTTTTCAGTATGAGCGTTATACATTTGAGCCACTTAAACTATTCCTTTCCTAGAGTATTTTTCTTCACCGAGTAATTTCTTTCTTAAGGATTCTCCAGAAACTTCTTCTCCTAGATGCCTCATTTCATTGAAGGCTATGTAGGAGTCCACATTCATTCTATCTAAAAGCTCATTAAGAACTTTAATTTTCTGAGTTTTACCAATAGCTCTTCCTGTTCTCTCCTCCCAGTTTTCAATTTCAATCTTTTGACCTGTTGAGAAAAAGATTCTTTCCCCATCAATTGTAATTTGCATTTGAATGGGTACCACTCCACCGGCAATGCGGTTTTTTCTTATAATGAACTTTAGATTCATGATTTCGATTTTTTGCATGGTGCTTTAAATTTAACGGTTAACGAATAGGTTATGTGTTAAATTTGATGCAAAAAATTTACAAAGTTGTATCCTAGTAGACTTTCCTATAGTTTAAAACATTTGCAGCCATTGTATTCAAAAAACGGTTTGGCTGCATATTGGCTGCATATTGGCTACAGATGGGCTACATTTTTTATACTTCTTTTCACTTCATTTTACCACCTTCAAGTTTCATAACTCCTGTGAAAAACAAACGCCAAACTGTATTTTACTACAATTTGGCGTTATGTTTTGCGGACTGGACGGGACTCGAACCCGCGACCCCATGCGTGACAGGCATGTATTCTAACCAGCTGAACTACCAATCCTTTTGCTTCGTCTTATATATACATATTCTCTAAAGCGGTGCAAAGATATATATACTTTTGTAATCTCAAAACACTTTGACCATAAATATTAAAATTTAATTGTTTTCTTTTCCGTTAGTTGTGCAGCATTTTACTTTATCAATTTATACCATTGAGATTATCTCATTCATAATCAAATATTTATACACACCGAAAGTTGAAATATTTTGTAATATTTAAAGAAAAAAATCAGAGATTAATAAACCACAAAACACTACACTTGCTATACCATTGGTTGTAAAAAATGAAATATTGACCCTACTTAAGTCGTTTTTGCTCACAATCGTATGTTGATAAATCAAAAGTAATATAAAAAGTCCACCGCCCACGATACTTAGATAACTTGCTCCACCGTATTGGCTTACAATATTGAATACTGCCCAACCAATCAATGATGCGGAAATGATATGCAAGACCCTAGAAATCAATAATGCATCTCCTCTACCAAACCTAGATGGTATAGAGTTGAGGGATTGACTCCTATCAAAATCATCGTCCTGAAGTGCATAAATGATATCAAAGCCACTTACCCAAAACAGTACAGCAAATCCTAAAATTATAGACAAAAATCCAAAGTCTCCTGTCACTGCCATATATGCGCCTACGGGTGCTATACCCAGTCCAACGCCCAAAACTAAGTGACAAAGAGAAGTAAACCGTTTAGTGTATGAATATCCAAGTACGACCAATAATGCAACAGGGCTTAGATAAAAACATAGTGAATTTATAAAATAAGTAGTTACGATGAAGGCCATAGCATTGAGTAACACAAACACACGCGCTTGATTAGGACTGATCACACCACTAGGTATCTCACGTATGAGCGTCCTAGGATTTTTAAGGTCGATATTGCGATCTACTAGCCTATTATTAGCCATAGCCGCGCTTCGAGCAAAAATCATACACAAGATCACCAATATAAGAGTACTTAAACTGATAATTCCTCCATTGTCCATCACACCGATACTGTAACCAAGCATCGCAAAAGGTAATGCAAAAACAGTATGACTAAACTTAATCATACTCAGGTAATCCTTAATCTTTATGCTTGACATTCGAAAGGTTAGATTTATAACTTACAATTAGCGCCTCATGATTTCTATAAAATAAAAAAAGGAGACTGTTTCTCACTGAAACAGTCTCCTTAGATTATAGTTTATATCTACTTGTGAATATTACTCTGCACCTTCTTTTTTATCTACTTTACCTTTTACGGTAAGGTAAGTTTCTACAGGGTCAGTGTTAGCAGTGATAGTTACTTTTTTAGTATCTTCTTTACCCCCTACAGCACCTTTACCTTTAGAGTCAAAAATTACTTTGATCTCACCTGATCCACCAGGAGCGATAGCTTCTTTTGGCCACTCAGGAACAGTACATCCGCAGCTGGCTTTTGCATTGCTGATTACTAGAGGCTCTTTACCTGTATTCTTAAATTTGAATACATGAGTCATTTTCTCACCGTCCATTAATTTTCCCCAATCGTAGGTATCGTTTTCAAACTTCATCGTAGTTGCAGGACCTGTTGGAACTGGTGTTGCTGCTGCAGCAGGATCTGCCGGCATTCCTTCTACAGTAGTTGCCATCATAGATGAATCTACTGTTGCTTCTGTAGCCACTGCATTTGCATCGTCAGCTGCTTTATCTTTGCATGATGTGAATGCGAAAACGGTCACTAACGCAAGGATAAGTATTAAATTAAACTTTTTCATTATTAAATTTTTTATTTGTATTTAATGGTTAACAGGGCAAAAATAAGTACTTTAAATCAGATAAACAAACCCCGTTTTGTACGAGTCAATTCGTTTAACAAGTGTTTAACACAAATAAGAAAGGTTTAACATCAAACCCTATTTTGAAGCAAGCCATTGATCAAACTCTGATCTACTTTTAGCGTTCAGACACCACTCTGACGTCAATCCACCCTTGCGTGCAGCTGCGACTCCGTACTTGATATAATGGATAGACGCCTTGGAGTGTGCATCAGGATTAATAGCTATCATCACTCCTTTTTCGATTGCATGAGGTATATATTTCCAGTCTATATCTAACCGCTGTGGATTGGCATTGAGTTCTATCACGACATGGTTGGCAGCACATGCATCTATTATTTTATCGTAGTCTAGTGGATAGCCCATACGCGATAGCAATAACCGTCCTGTAGGATGTCCCAAAATCCTCGTCTGTGGATGTTCGATGGCTTTGATCAGTCTAGTAGTAGCTCTTTCTGCATCCATATTGAGCACAGAGTGCACCGAGGCAATCACCAGATCAAACCCGCGCAATATGTCCTCTTCATAGTCTAGCGAACCATCATTGAGTATATCGCTTTCTATACTTTTATACACCTTAAACTCATCATCATACCCACGATTGAGCGCGTCTATCTCCTTCCACTGTGCGATGACTTGTTGCTCCTTGAGCCCACCTGCATAGCTAGCGGTCTTACTATGGTCTGATATCACGAAGTAGTCAAATCCACTCGACTTTACATAATCTGACATGTCCTGTAAAGTATGTAGTCCATCTGAGTACGTAGAGTGGTTATGCACGATACCTTTGATATCCTCGACAGTGACTAGACCTGTCATGGTTTTTTGATACCAATCACTACTCCTGTTCCACTCTCTCAGTTCGGGGACTATATATGGCAAATCCTGGCTATCAAATATGGCTTTTTCACTTTCTGCCGTTATATGTATAACACCATATTTGTCTAAGAATGCTTCACCAGCTGAGTCCTTGTACCACGTGTTATAGAACGCTGCTCTTTCAGCTTTTTTCCATACGATCGGACAACCTTCATATACCCATTTTCCGGTTTCATCTTTTATTATACCCACTTTATTAGCCCAGATTTCCGTCAGCTCATGCGTAGACAGGATTTCTATGGCTTCTAACTCTGGCATTCGCCTACGTATTGCGCCAGATAGTTCATAGATTTCGTTGGGGTCAAAGGCTTTAAGCTTTCCGATCAGCTGTTCAGCGATAGGATCTAGGGCAGCATATAGGTACCATCCTTGACTTTCGAGATAGTACTCAACCTTAGACTTGATTTCTTCTTGACTTTTCAGGCCGAATCCCTTATACTTTACTAGGCGATTTTCATTGCAAGCATAGAGCAAGTCTCCTGGCGAAGCTATCTCCATCTCGCGCCACATCTGGGCTACTTTTTTTGATCCTAGACCCCTGATGTTAAGTAATTGTTGTACGCCTTCGGGAGTGACAGATTGGACTTTTGTCAATGCACTCATAGTACCTGTCATGATGAGTTCAGTAATCTTGCCAGTAATTGCACTGCCTATACCAGGTATCGTCGAGATCGTAGCCTCATCCATATCAGAGAGCGGATCTTCTAGCTTGCGGAGACTGATGTACGCATTGGCATATGATCTGATTTTAAAAGGGTTTTCGTCGTGCAGCTCCATCAACTTGGCTAGGAGGTCAAACTTACGTGCGATGTCTTTATTGTTCATAAAGTTACTTTTGGATATATTTTAGTAATAGAATTTTGGCTTCCGATTGGCTATTTATCTACTCGCTATGATCGGCGATTCATTAAAGGCGAAGCGATTTTGGATACTTTTTTGGGTTAAACCCAAATCCATCACAAAGGTAATTGAAAATTTATGCAAATAAAATAATTCAAACATTTTGATTTTTATAAACTGTGTTCGTCGTAGTCACCTTCGCTGGCGGGAACTTGCAGCTCATGCCTATCAAACAACTATATTACAACCTAAACTGTCCGATTCTCAAACAATTTTAGTAAATAATTGATTAATACTATCATTAATAAGAGATAAAGGATTATCTTGTCTCATTAACTGAATAATCTATCTAAAAAGATACTCAAAAAAGAAGAATTATCATTTTGAATCATATAAAAAATTTAATCATCTTAAAAGTGAATTAGTATGCAGAGAGTTTTTTTTCATACCAATAGTCCCAACAAGCGAGACTTAAAAGAAATAGCTGGCCGTATCAACAAAGGTGCTATTATCATCTTTCCTACAGATACTATCTATGCTATGGGTTGTCTGATGACCAATAAAGCTTCGATAGAGAGAGTTTGCCACATACTAGGCAAAAAAGAAAAACAAGCTAAAATGTCGCTCATCTGTCCCAATATAAGTGTGATATCGCAGTACACCTTGCCGATAGACAACCACGTATTCAAGTCCATGAAGAGGTATCTACCTGGACCATATACCTTTATACTCAAGTCCAATAATTACGTACAGAAGTTTTTTAAAAACAACAAAGAAGAGATTGGCGTACGTATCCCTAACAGCGAGATCCTAGATGGTCTCCATGAGTTCCTAGATGCACCGATCATCTCTACCTCACTCAATATGGAAGACAACGTAGTCAAATACTACACAGATCCTGACGAAATCGAACAAATTTTTATGCACAAAGTTGATATCCTCATCGATGGTGGGGTAGGCGACAATGCAGAATCTACGATACTAGATTGTACTACTAACGAAATCGATATCATTCGTGTAGGAAAAGGTGAAGTAGATTAGTTCTAAGCAAAATACAACAGTACAAAATAAAATATAAGTCGAAGGCATGCCTTCGACTTATATTTTCGTTAGATTATGGATTTTTATCCCTACTCCACCTTCATCCATCGCCCCTCACCTACATTACCCACCGCATCACGCATACGTATGACGTATAGTCCAGCAGGCAATGCATCTGTAGCTATGCGCAGATCTATGCGGCTAGTATGATAGCCAGTCTCGTGTCTGCGTCCATCTAGGCTGATGACCTCGTAGGTCAGTGGCATCACGACCTCATCACCTATCGCTACAGTACACGACGATGTGCCAGGGTTAGGATAGATCTTGAAATAGGCTACTAAATCACCACGCACGGAAGTCAACATATCACATGCTTCTTCTGTATATTTAATAAAGATATCGTCGTCACTATAACAACGTAAACCGGCATTTTTTTCTATATCAACATCGCACTGTGGCGGTATGATCACAATATTATTGCCAAAAAGTTTTTCCATAGAACCAATAGGCACTATAATATCATCCATAAAATGACCATGTACATTAAATACTCTTTCTGTCTTAAACCTTTTGAGCGGAGCACCAGTACTAGTGTAAATACTATCTATACCTTTAATAATCAATTGATATGGATTGTCATTCACCAATTCCTGATCAAATGGGACAGGAACAGCGAATATACCGTAATAAAGATACTTTTTTGATACATAATAGGTAACCGTATCACCAATATTCACAGTAAAATCATATAAAAGCTTCCATGTATTGTCTTCATAAAAGTGCATTTTATTGTCTTTACTATAAACGATTATCTCACTTTCAGCGAAGTAGGCGCCACCGCTCGTTACACCTATAATCCTACATAATCTATTGCTGATCAACGTATCTCTCATTACTCTCGTAATATCTATTTTTCGCCTACAGTCACCATTAGCAAAATTTCCTATGAAACTACTACTGTACCATACCGTAGATCGATCCATATCAGTAGTGTCCGTCAATATCGAGACATTGATTTCAATAGTATAAGCCAAAGCACAAGAAGCTTCTATAGGCAAAAAGAGGTAAGATGAACTCCCTAATTTTTTGGTGTCTATACTCGCTGGTGACCATGTTCCTGCTATGCCATTAATTGACTCAATAGGCAATAACTCTGCTACATCATTCACATTGTAATTTGTTTTTACATCAAACTCTGGTAATATTTTATCTATTATTTCGATTAACATAGATGTAGTGTCAGCATTTTGCCCATCATTAGGTGTAAATAAATAATTATATGTTCCACTTGTTTTAGTATTTATAGATTCTGGACTCCATTTGCCAGATATTGGGAGCGTATTGGACGACATTTGGGGCAACACACCAGCCTCACTACCCACACAGTATGGACCATAAGTAGTAAATTCTGGACTTACAAGTATAGGCTTCCTACAGTCAGGATCATCCGTACTTGAGTATCGCTTCTCATCTCGATCGTAATAGCAAGTAAGCTCTGTCTTAGTGCCTTGCTTCCAGTCATTGTAGTAGAGTATGCCATTGGGTGAGCCGATGCCTTCTATCCATATCAGGTCTCCGTATTTAGCTTGATTAGCAGCATTCAGATGCTGTAATACCATGCGCTTACGCAAGTAGCCTGATATGAGGGTGATGCTATCTACTTTGACTATTATAGCCTTGCCATAGTCATACGGAAGGGTAAAGGTGTCATGCAGCAATAGTGAGAAGTCATAGAGTGGATAGATTGGCTCTTCACAATAATCACATTTTTTTTTGCCACTGATATACATCCTACCTTCTGGAGTCCAGGTAGCAAATACGGTATCTTTGGTTTCCACACCAGTATCTAGATTTCTATACACTATGGGTCTATAACGTATCCAATTGTACTTATTGTCAAACATATTGGTATCTCGACCAAAAGTCTGGCTGTACCTACCAGTATTATTACTAAAGTACCACTCCTTGTGGCGGACATTGATCTGGTCATACTGATAGAGATGGTTAGGGGCATTCCATACAATTATATCATTGCACTTGTTTTTGTCTATACAACCCATAGAATCGACACTTAGTATCCAAGTGCTATCATTAAACATCTCACCAGGATATACAGAATGTTGGTCTCTAGACGCCACAAAACCTATAGCTATAATGTTGTTGGGATTCATTTCTCTGAGATCATCCAACCAATTTCCTTCACTTCTATCTGTTGGTTTGTTATAATATCCATAGGATCTAAAAAATTTCTCATTTCCATACTTATCATATCTTTGTATAAAACTTGATTCAAAATCAGGTTTGTAATCAGGTAGCCATGATCTGATAAAACTTGTTGCTAAAACCAATACGTCCCCATTTTGACATTTTGAGTAAGATCTATGTTCAAAACGTTTAATATTTTGGTCACGATATGTACTATCAGTCCAAATGATGGAGTCCTTATTGTTCATTCCGTTTATCCTCATCTCAAAACCGATGGGCCCTGTCACAATTTTGGTTCCGTCAGGATAAAATACTCCCCGTGGTCTACTAGTAAATTGAAATCTCCAATCTTTCTGTTCCTCAAAATAGGAATGTATGATTTTTTTAGACCCGTTGATTTTGATATATCCTTGATAGTTTCTAGTGGTATCGGGACCTGCTTTAAATTTGCCACTGTGGTATTGTGCCAATATATTGAGGTGACCATCATCGTCTATACCATAATCAAATAACTCGCCATAAGGTAAATCTAGTTGCATGACGCTGTCTAGTGTAAAGTCTTCGTTGATCCAGATGATGTAGGGTTTATGAACATAATCTAGTTGTTTAAGAGAGTACATACCTGAGCAAAGAATTATAAATTGATTATTATATTTTAATAATTCATAATGTGCGCCAAGACCTTGATAATTATATGGATTAAAAACTTCTAGCTTTTGCGTAACTTTATCCTTTTCTATCATTAATATTTGAAGACTATCTCTCGTTCTTTCTTTGTATGCACCTAATGAATATATTTTAGGCCCGTCTATCAAAAGTTTGGATTTTGTTGACTCTACACCAAGTTTTGTAGCTGATATTAAATTGCCGTCATTTCGATACATAGTGAGATAGGTATTACTATAAAACTCACCATCTACCTCTTCTACTGGATATGTATTGAAAATTACAGTGTCATTTTTTATAACCATATTTTCCAATGCAGCTGAACTCAGAAATTGGCTAGGAGTTGTCACCTTTGAATAAAAGGGCTGACTAAAAGTCGTAATTGATGATAAAACAAAAATAAAAAAAACGAAGAACTTTTTCATGATATTTACTTTATAAAATTGTTACAAAATATTCTAGGATAATAAGATAATAATGGTCGGAATACTCTATAAAAAATATTCCGACCATCAAAGAAAATTATTGTTTTACAAATTTTTGAACAGCAACACTGTATTCTTCATTCAATATATTGATGAAGTACATACCCTTAGGTAATGAAGTAATGTCTAATGTTGATTGACCTTGTCCATTTAAACTTCCAGACTTCAATATCCTACCTTGAGTATCCATAATATCATAGCTATATGTTCTATCTATATCCAATTTAATGTCTATAAAGAGCAAATCAGATGCTGGGTTAGGACTAACTTTATAGGTTTCTGATACATCTGATGTCTTTCCTATAGATCTCGGTTGCACCTGTATAGTTATCACGGGCTCTATTTTCTCTCCTATATTTGTACAATAATGCTCTACTGTAGGCTGCATAGGGGTCAAAGAGTACTGCTGCGCTGCGCAACCAGTTCTCTACGCCGTTATTATTTATGTTCAATGACATTATCATAGTTTATATTTTTATTTATCAAAACACTTAAAAATATAACCTAAATTATAACAACGAGTACAATTATACCACACTTTTTATCATTTATTGTCTCTTATGTGACAAACCACCACTATCTACTCCACCTTCATCCACTTAGCACGCCATGTATGCCCATCAGTATCTCGCAATGTGACGAGATATAGACCTACAGCCCAGCTAGTTGCATCTATATAGTGTTCCTCATGGCTACGCCAGTCTCCGCTGATCACTAGGCCACCACCTATATGCCTCACTTCATAGTGTACGTTAGTGGTGGTATGTTCACTCATATCGATATAGAACCCATCCTCACTAGGATTAGGATAGATAGATATAGGCTCAACGGTAGTATGTGTTCTATCCATGGATACCGTACTGAATGGAAACTGTATCGTCGTATCTATGCCGGTCAGGTACCTATACTGTGGTATGTTGGTCAGGTGGTGACCTACCTTAGATAATGCTTTGATAGCACGTGTCTGTAGTCCACATGACTTGCCACGTCTGTCAGGATGAT
>Ga0105045_10002686_pt1 | contig 15086 bp, 11 predicted proteins | sample MAT02_FD_78089 | JGI IMG/M metagenome (GOLD analysis project Ga0105045, IMG submission 78089) | Freshwater microbial communities from Lake Fryxell liftoff mats and glacier meltwater in Antarctica - MAT-02 (megahit assembly) | ecosystem: Environmental > Aquatic > Freshwater > Ice > Liftoff...
CCGTTTTACGGCACCACCGAGACCATCGACGTGACCGCCGCCCGTTTTCGCAGTGGACGGGACTCCGTGCACCTGTACCTTGGCGCCGCCGTCCCCACCCGAGCCTTCAAGACCGCAGACCGCCTTGATGCCACCGCAAAGGATCGCGTCATTCTATCCGCATGGCTCGCCGATCCACTCGGCACGGTGCTCTTTCATGTGGACGATCCGCGCCCACTCCCCACCTCGTCATCGGGCTACCTCACGGCGCAGTGGACGCCCCGCATCGCCATCGGCAGTGTCATGCATCGCGTCGAAGCCCTTGAGCCTTCGCGGCCCACTGGTGCCCGTGGTGCGGCCCTGCTCACCAGTGATGCGCAGGTGGTATTCCCGCTGCGCGGGTTCGGCATGAGCGATGTCTTGGTGGCCGCGAGTACCATCAGCACCAGACAGTCCCACAAGCGGTGGACCGATATCGGCCTGACGCCCAACGGCGGTGCCGTCGAACCGCGCGGCACGTTCTCCCTGACGTGGGAAGTGTACGACCTCCAGCCGGCGCCCGATGGTCGGGTGCGGTGGAGCGTGGAGATCCGCCGCGAGAGTGGTGATGCCGTGACGCGCGGTGACATGCGCGGAGTGCTGGCCAACAGCCGATCAGCTGGCACACGGGTGATTGCCGACGAAGCCGATGCGCCAGCCGTGGCCTACACCCGCGATGCCCCCGCCTCCGCAGTCGTGGTGGATCACCTCAGCACCTTCAACCTCGGCGACGCACAGCCCGGACGGCACGTTGTGCAGGTTCGAATCCGCGACCTCGTGAGCGGCAAGACGGTGGCGCGGGGGGTGGCGGTTAAGGTAAGAGCTAAGAGCTAAGAGCTAAGAGCTAAGAGCCGAGAGCTAAGAGCTCTGGCGATAATCTTGGCGACTTTGGATCGTAGGGCGAAGAGCATTGCCCGAATCTCTCTGAGCTCGTTGAGCATGCCGGTGGCGGTGTCGTCGAGCAGATCAAGGTCACTCGCTAACAGCACATGGACCCATGCTTCATCTGTTGATCCCATCGCGATCGACAGATAGCGCGCAAACTGCGGTGGACTCTGGTTCGAGCCCTCTGCGATGTTCGCTCCGATCGAGTGAACCGCCGCGGCGAGTTGTTCACTGAGCCCGCCTGGCCACGGAACTCGACTCGCGCGTAACACGCGATGAATCGCCACCGTCAGTGAATGCGAGCGCTGCCACACGACGAGTTTCCGGTAGTCGCCCATAGAAACATCATAGCCCACCCCTCGGCAGATGAACCCACCAAAACAACGCTAGCCGTGTCTCCCGAACGCCCACTCGACCGAAAGCCAAAAGCCGAGGCAGAGAGAAAATCTCCCCACCCCGGCCCTTAGCTCTGAGCTCTGAGCTCTTAGCTCTTAACTCTTAGCTCTCAACTCTCACCAAACGCCGTAGGCTCACTAAACACCGGCATCAGCGCCTCGAAGTTCGGCTCCAGCGCGGCCGGGATGGGCTCCGGTTCCGGCAGGGCATCCGACTCCACATCGACTTCCTGATACCGGTACATACCCGTACCGGCCGGGATGAGGTGACCGATGATGATGTTCTCCTTGAGCCCCAGCAGATCGTCGCGTGAGCCACGAATGGCCGCATCGGTAAGGACGCGCGTCGTCTCCTGGAAGGAGGCCGCCGACACGAACGATTGCGTGGTGAGCGAGGCCTTGGTGATACCGAGGAGCAGCGGTTCGGCCGTGGCCGGACGAATCTTCTGCTTCTTGGCCGTTTCGTTCACTTCGCGGAACTGCGCGCGATCTACGTGTTCCCCTTCCAGAAGCTCCGTGTCGCCGGAGTCGGCGATCCGCACCTTCTGCAGCATCTGCTTGACGATCACGCCGATGTGCTTGTCGCTGATCTTCACGCCCTGCAGGCGATATACCTCCTGCACTTCGTTGAGCAAATACTCCTGCACCGCGCGCGGGCCCTTGATGCGAAGAATGTCATGCGGGTTGACCGGGCCTTCCGAAATACGGTCACCGGCCCGCACTCGATCCCCTTCATGCACGCGCAAGTGCTTGCCGGACGGTACTTCGTAGACCTGTTCGGGCTGCGACTCGTCGACAATCCACTGCACGCCTTCCACCTGCGCAGGGCGCACGAACACTTCGCGCTTGCCACGCTTGATTTCGCCGAAGCGTACGAACCCGTCGATTTCGGAGATCGTCGCCGGATCCTTCGGACGACGCGCTTCGAAGAGCTCGGCCACGCGGGGCAGACCGCCCGTAATGTCGCGCGTCTTGTAGGCTTCGCGGCTCACCTTGGCGATCGTGAGACCAGCGGTGATTTCCTCGCCATCTTCGATCGTGATCACGGCACCAACCGGCAGGATGAAGTCGCGTACGCGCTTCTCCTTGCCCGCCGTGTTCTGCCAGATCTCGATGTGCGGATGAAGCTTCTTTTCGCGATCCTCGATCACCACGCGCTGACGCAGACCGGTCAGTTCGTCGAGCTCTTCAGACAACGACTCGTCTTCCACGAGGTCCACGAAGCGAATCGTGCCCTCGATGTCGGCGATAATCGGGTTGGTGTACGGGTCCCACGAGAAGAGACGCGCGCCGCGCATGTCTTCGTCGCGCACCAGCTTTCCGCCGTCTTCCACCAGCATCGTCGCACCGAGCGGCACCTGCACCCGGGCGAGTATATGCCCGTCCTTCGCCGACTTGATGTTGACGTCGCCTTCGTACGACGTCACGATCCGCTCGCCTTCCTTGTTGATCACGTGCACGAGACGATCGCCATACTCGACGATATCCCCTTCGTACTTCACACGCTTGATCGTCTGTTCGGCGATACGCGACGCGGTACCTCCCACGTGGAACGTACGGAGCGTGAGCTGCGTACCCGGCTCGCCGATTGATTGTGCGGCGATGATACCAACCGCCTCGCCCAGATCCACCATCTGCATGGTGGCCAGGTTGCGGCCGTAGCACATGCGGCAGAGGCCGCGCTTCGCTTCGCACGTGAGCACGGAACGGATCTTCACCGTTTCGATACCCGCGTCTTCGATCTGCTGCGCCACCTCTTCCGAGATGAGCGAACCGGCTTCCACCAACATCTGCGGCCGTCCCGCCTCGTCACGCTCCATGGGGTCGAACACATCCTCGGCCGCCACGTTGCCTACGAGACGCTCTGCGAGCGGCTCGATCACATCTTCGCCTTCCTTCAACGCGGCCGTGTCGAGGCCGAGGATCGTGCCGCAATCCTCTTCCTGAATCGTCATGTCCTGCGCGACGTCAACCAGACGACGCGTGAGATACCCCGCGTCGGCCGTCTTGAGTGCCGTGTCAGCCAGACCCTTTCGGGCACCGTGCGTGGACGAGAAGTACTCGAGCACCGACAAGCCTTCACGGAAGTTCGACTTGATCGGGTTTTCGATGATTTCACCGATACCACCGGTGAGCTTCTTCTGCGGCTTGGCCATGAGGCCGCGCATGCCCGCAAGCTGACGGATCTGGTCGCGCGAACCACGCGAGCCGGAATCGAACATCATGAACACAGGGTTGAAGCCACCCTGTGACTCACGCATGGTCTTGACCATGGCGTCGGCCACATCGGTGTTGGCGTGGGTCCACGTGTCGATGACCTTATTGTAGCGCTCACCGTTCGTGATGTTACCCGTTGCGTAGGCGCGCTGGAAACGCTCAACGCGCTCACTCGCTTCCTGCAGCAACACCGCCTTTTCCTTCGGGATGTGCAGGTCTTCGATACCGATCGACACGCCACCGCGCGTCGCGTTGCGGAATCCGAATTCCTTGAGGCGATCGAGCAGCTGTACCGTCTCCGCGAGTCCCGCATTGCGGTAGCTCTGGAAGACGAGTTCGCCAAGCGCCTTCTTCTTCATGTCCTTGTTGAGGAACGGCAGCCCCTTCGGCACGATGTCGTTGAACAGCACACGACCCGTGGTGGTGGTCAACCACTCCACCCCGGCATCCGTCTTGTTCAGCCACCGGATAGCCGTCTGGTAGCCCGCGCGCCCGTTGGCAATCGCGAGATCCACTTCGGCGAAATCCGTGAACGTGGGCAGCTTGCGCGCCAACGCTTCGTCCTTCTGGTACGCTTCGAAACCCGCCGGTGCCTTCGTGGCCACGTAGCAGCCGAGCACGATGTCCTGGCTGGGCTCCGCCACCGGGCGTCCGTCGGACGGCTTCAGAATGTTGTTCGACGACAGCATCAACACGCGCGCTTCGATCTGCGCTTCAAATGACAGCGGCACGTGCACGGCCATCTGGTCACCGTCGAAGTCGGCGTTGAACGCCGCACACACGAGCGGATGAATACGAATGGCCTTGCCTTCGACCAGCACCGGCTCGAACGCCTGGATGCCCAGACGGTGGAGCGTGGGCGCACGGTTGAGCAGCACCGGGTGGTCCTTGATGATGCCTTCCAGCACCTCGTAGACCATTGCGTTCTCGCGCTCCACGATCTTCTTGGCGCGCTTCACCGTTTCCGCTTCACCGCTCTCCACGAGCTTGTGAATGATGAACGGCTTGAACAGTTCAAGCGCCATCATCTTGGGCAGGCCGCACTGGTGCAGCTTGAGCTCCGGACCCACCACGATGACCGAACGGCCCGAGTAGTCCACGCGCTTGCCGAGCAAGTTCTGACGGAACCGCCCCTGCTTGCCCTTGAGCATATCGGACAGCGACTTGAGCGGGCGCTTGCCGCGGCCACGAATGGCCTTGGACCGGCGTCCGTTGTCGAACAGCGCGTCCACCGCTTCCTGCAGCATTCGCTTCTCGTTGCGCAAGATCACTTCCGGCGCGCGGTGCGAGATGAGCTTCTGCAGACGATTGTTACGATTGATCACGCGGCGATACAGATCGTTCAGATCCGACGTCGCGAACCGACCACCATCGAGCGGCACCAGCGGACGCAGATCAGGCGGGATCACCGGAATGACATCCAGGATCATCCACTCCGGACGATTGCGGATTTCGCCGCCCTCGCCGCTGGTGCGGAACGCGTCCACAATCTTGAGCCGCTTGAGCATCTGCTTCTTGCGATGCTGCGACGTCTCACCGACCACCGAGGCGCGCAACTCTTCGGCCGTCTTGTCGATATCGAGCTTCTTGAGCAGCTCACGCACGGCCGGCGCGCCGATATCGCACTGGAACGCCCCATCGCCTTCGGCCTTCGCCTTCTGGCGCAGCGTCAGGTATTCGTCTTCGTCGAGCAACTGGCGCTCACGCACCTCCTGGTTGCCCGGCTCGATGACGATGTAGTTCGAGTAATAGATGACCTTCTCGAGATCACGCAGCGTGACATCGAGGAGGTTACCCATCGGGCTCGGCAGGGTCTTGAAGAACCAGATGTGCGCAACCGGCACTGCCAGTTCGATATGCCCCATGCGCTCGCGCCGGACCTTGCTGAGCGTGACTTCCACGCCGCACCGATCACAGATCACGCCACGATAGCGGATCCGCTTGTACTTGCCGCAATGGCATTCCCAGTCCTTGACCGGACCGAAAATGCGCTCACAGAACAACCCGTCCTTTTCCGGCTTGAACGACCGGTAGTTGATGGTTTCGGGCTTCGTGACTTCACCCCACGACCACCAGGTGCGCAAACCGGCCATCTCCAGCCGTTCGCGCTCCTTCGGATCCTTGGGGCCGCGAATCTCCTCCGGAGAGGCGATACGCACCGACATATAGTCGAACGCCGACGCGCGAGCTTCGCGCGAGCTGCGGAAATCGATCATGGTTATTCCTCTCCGCCGTTACCGCTGTTGCCGGCGTCGACCAGCTCGACACCGGACCCACCGGTTGCACCAAGCGTGACCTTGATACCCAGTGCCTGCAGTTCCTTCACGAGCACGTTGAAGGACTCCGGAATACCCGGCTCCGGCAGATTCTGGCCCTTCACGATCGCCTCGTAGACGCGGCTGCGGCCGTTCACGTCGTCCGACTTGACCGTGAGAATTTCCTGCAGCGTGTGCGCCGCGCCATACGCCTCGAGCGCCCACACTTCCATTTCGCCGAAACGCTGACCGCCGAACTGCGCCTTCCCGGCGAGCGGCTGCTGCGTGACCAGCGAGTACGGTCCGATGGACCGCGCATGGATCTTGTCGTCGACCAAGTGTGAGAGCTTGAGCATGTACACTTCGCCCACCGTGACCGGGGCCGCAAACGTTTCGCCCGTCCGCCCGTCGCGCAGATGCACTTTGCCAGCCGGCGTGAGACCCGCCAGGCGCATGAGTTCCATGCCTGCCGCGTCTACATCGCCGTCCTTTCCGGTCAACAGACCGGCGAGGCCGGGCTGACCCATCCGCTGCAACGTCTCGGCTGCACTGAGGGCCGCCTGCGCCTCCAGTGTGGCGATCGCACTTTCGCGGTCACCCGGGAGCTCGTGCTCTTCGGCCCGATGCATCTCAAGCGATACCCGCACCTCGTCGAGCTGACGCTCGGCGAGGGTCTGCGCCGACTTCGTAAGGAAGCCACGCACACGCGCTGCCAACGCCTTCGTCTCCGCCGACATGGTCTTGGCCGCGAGGTCGTTCAGCGTCGCATCGTTGAGCAACTCCACCTTATCCGGCAGACGACGATCCGGCTTGATGTCGGCCAGCAGGTAGCGCACGTCCTGCGGCGAAGCGTCGTGAGACGCGTCGCCAAGGGCGAGCGTCTCGCGCGCCCAGCGTAGTCCGGCCAGCTTCATCAGCATGCCAATTTCACGCTCGTTGGCTCCCTCGAACACCGGCGTCTTGGCGTAGAAGTTGAGCAGCTTCGCGGCCCACCCAAGGTGGGTTTCGAGAATCTGCCCCACGTTCATGCGTGACGGCACGCCCAGCGGGTTGAGCACAATGTCCACCGGACGACCGTCCGGCATGAAGGGCATGTCTTCCTCGGGCACGATACGCGCCACGATACCCTTGTTGCCGTGACGGCCGGCCATCTTGTCGCCCACCGAAATCTTGCGCTTCTCGGCGAGATACACCTTGACCAGCTGGATCACGCCCGGCGGGAGCTCGTCGGGCTGCAGAATGCGATCGATCCGCTCTTCCGCCCGCTCTTCGATCCGCGCCTTCTCTTCGTTGGCGGCATCAATGAGCTCACGGACGCGATCGTTCGCCTTCTTGCTCTCCACACGGAATGTCTTCAGATCGAGCGTCGCGAAGCGCAGACCGTCCAGGAGCTCCTTGTTGAGCACGGTACCGGCCGCAATGGCCTCTTCCACCGTACCCGACTTGAGCGCCAACGACACTGACTCCCCTTCGAGCAGCACCGCCATCTCGGCGTCGCGCACTTCGTTCACGCGGATCTTTTCTTCACCCTCGAGGCGCCGCACATCACCGATGCGCTCACCCCGATCTTTCTCGACCACTTGGTCTTCGACGCGCGAGAAGATCTTCACATCGATGACGACGCCTTCCATACCCGGCGACACCTTCAACGATGAATCCTTCACGTCCTTCGCCTTTTCGCCGAAGATCGCCGTGAGGAGCTTCTCTTCCGGCGAGAGCTCGGTTTCACCCTTGGGCGTGATCTTGCCCACGAGGATGTCACCCGCCTTCACCTGCGCGCCGATCCGCACGATGCCCCGCTCGTCGAGGTCTACGAGCGACTCCTCGGCGACGTTCGGGATTTCCCGCGTGATTTCTTCCTGACCGCGCTTCGTGTCGCGGACGTGCAGTTCGAGTTCCTGGATGTGAATCGACGAGTACGCGTCGAACTTCACCAAGCGCTCGGAGAGTACGATGGCATCTTCGAAGTTGTGGCCGTACCACGGCATGAACGCCACGCGCACATTCTGGCCGAGCGCGAGCTGTCCCATTTCCGTGGCGGCACCGTCGGCGAGCACTTCGCCCTTGGCGACCTGCTGCCCCATCTTGACCAGCGGACGCTGGTTGATGGCGGTGTCCTGATTAGTGCGCCAGTACTTCTTGAGCTTGTACCGATCAACGTGGCCCAGGCGAGCCAACGGACGATCCGAATCAACGGCACCCGGAATCAAGCCGGCATCGACGATGATCTCGTCAGCCGTCACACTGGTCACAATGCCGGGACGGCGCGCGATGATGACCGCGCCAGAATCGACGGCCACCGTGGCCTCCAGTCCCGTCCCCACCAGCGGCGTCTGCGGATTGAGCAGCGGTACCGCCTGACGTTGCATGTTCGAGCCCATGAGGGCGCGATTGGCGTCGTCGTGCTCGAGGAACGGAATCAGCGCCGCGGCGATCGACACCAACTGCTCAGGCGCCACGTCCATGAAATCGATGTCGGTTGGCGCAGTAAGCGGCAAGTCGCCGCGCTTTCGCGACAGCACCAGCGCATCGACAAATGTGCCGTCGAGATTGAGCTTCGAGTTGGCCTGCGCGATGATCGCGTCTTCTTCGCGGTTCGCGTCGAGCCACACGAGTTCGCCCGTCACGCGGCCATCCTTCACGATGCGGTACGGGGTCTCGATGAAGCCGAGGTCGTTCACGCGGGCGAAGCAGGCGAGCGACGTGATCAGGCCGATGTTCGGGCCTTCCGGCGTCTCGATGGGACACATGCGACCATACTGCGAATAGTGCACGTCACGGACTTCGAAGCCGGCACGCTCGCGCGTGAGGCCGCCCGGTCCGAGCGCGGACAGACGCCGCTTGTGCGTCAACTCCGAAAGCGGATTGGTCTGGTCCATGAACTGCGACAGCTGCGACGATCCGAAGAACGCCTGAATCACCGCAGATACGGTGCGGGCGTTCACGAGATCATCGAGCGAGATCTTTTCCGGGTCCGTATTGATCGACATGCGCTCCTTGACCAGACGCGCCATGCGCGACAAGCCAACGGAGAACTGATTGGCGATGAGCTCGCCTACGGAACGGATACGCCGGTTGCCCAGCTGATCGATATCGTCCACGTCGCCGCGGCCCTCGTGCAGTTCCACGAGCTGGCGCATGATCTCGACGAAATCCTCACGCGTGAGGACCGTTGTCGACATCGACGTGTTGAGACGCAGACGCTGATTGATCTTGTAGCGGCCCACGCGGCCGAGGTCGTAGCGCTTGGGCGAGAAGAACAGACGCTCAAGCGCCTGTTTGGCCGTCTCGCGGTTAGGCGCATCGCCCGGACGCAGCAGCGCGTAGATCTGCTTGAGCGCTTCTTCTTCGTGCTTGGTGGGGTCCTTGGCGAGCGTGTTCTTGATCAGCGTAGACTCAGCCCGACCCGACGCCACAAACACGTGCACTTTGGTGGTGTCCGCCTTGCGAATCTTCTTGATGACCGCGTCGGTGAGTGGCTCGCCGATTTCGGCGACGGCTTCACCCGTATCCACGTCGATCACGTCACGCGCGAGCGTGCGCCGCACGTCGCGTTCGCCGCGATCGATGGCGTCCTGCTCGTCGCGCAGATCGATCTGCGTGTACGACGCGAACACTTTGACCTTGTCCAAGCCCTGACGAATGAGGCGATTGAGCACCTCTTCGGTCAGTTCGTCGCCTTCACTGACAAGCAGCGCCGCTTCTGCGCGCTCGCGCTCAGCCTTGGCCTTTTTCGTTTTGGGCTTCGGCGCATCGTCGGCGGTGACTTCCCCTTCGAGCGTGATGTCTTCGGCGATAATAGCGCCGAGGAGCTCACGGATCTCGTTGCGGGTCTCACGCTTCATGGTGAGATCGAGTTCGCGCTCGGCGAAGAAGAGGCGCAGGATATCGCGGTTCTCGCCGTAGCCGAACGCGCGCAGGAGCGCCGTGGCCGGGAATTTCTTTTTCTTGTCGATGTGGACGTAGATCACATCGTGGATATCCACGGTGAACTCGACCCACGAGCCACGGAAGGGAATGATCCGTGACGAAAGCAGTCGCTGTCCGTTGGGGTGCGTGCTCTCCTCGAACACGACGCCAGGGGAGCGGTGCAACTGGGAGACAATGACGCGTTCGGCGCCATTGATCACGAAGGTGCCGAGCTCGGTGAGCAGCGGCAGTTCGCCCAGGTAGACTTCCTTTTCGATGATGTTGCGGGGGCGCTTGCCGTCCCCGGTATCCTCGAAGATGACCAGTTGGAGAGTGGCCTTGAGCGGCGCGGAGTACGTCATGTCGCGCTCGATGCACTCGGCGACACTGTACTTCGGCTCACCCAGGCTGTACCGCACGAATTCCAACGAAAAATTCTCATGGACATCCGCGATCGGGAACAGGTCCTTGAAAACGCGCTCGAGGCCTACATCCTCGCGCTCCTGCTGAGCAGCATCCAGTTGCAGCAGCGCTTCAAAAGCGCGCGTCTGGATGTCGAGCAGATGGGGCATATCCATGCCCGTCTCGAGCTTCGCGAACGAGATCTGGTTCATCATATCCTTAGGGGGTTCACCCACGTACGGGGTGCACCGAATCCGGGAAACCGGAGGCGCAAAGCGCTCCTTCCCCGGGGGCACCGGGCACTTTTCAGTGCCCGGTGCCCCCGGGGAGGAGCGTTACCATGACGGAACTACACAGTACGAACGAACGGTGATCTGCCTTACTTGACTTCGACCGCGGCGCCCTCAGCCTCGAGCTTCGCCTTGACCGTTGCGGCCTCATCCTTGGAGACGTTTTCCTTGACGGCCTTCGGCGCGCTGTCCACCAAGTCCTTCGCTTCCTTCAGGCCCAGACCGGTCAGCTCGCGCACGACCTTGATGACCTGAATCTTCTTGGCGCCGGCTTCCTTGAGGATGACCGTGAACTCGGTCTGCTCTTCCACCGCAGCCGCCGGGGCCGCACCACCGCCGCCGCCCGCCGCAACCGCAGCGATCGTGACGTTGAACTTCTCTTTGAACGTTTCGATGAGTTCGGACAGCTCAATGACGCTCATCGCGCCGATGGCGTCGAGGATCTCATCCTTGCTCAGGGTCGTGCTAGCCATGCTGATACTCTCCGTATGTATCCCAGGGGTCCTGGGGCGTTGTGATCAGGCGGACGCCTGGGGAACTTCGTTGGAGCCTTCTTCGAGCTGTGTTTTGCGAGCGTCGAGGGCGAGGGCAAACATCATCGGAATGCTGTTGAGGTAGCCGGCGAAGATCGACAGTGCCTCCTCGCGGGTTGGGAGCGAGGCCAGCTTCTTGACCATCGCCTCGTCCACCGCCTTACCCTCATAAATACCACCCTTCACCAAGGGCCTCTGGTCATTCTCCTTCGCAAAGTCGAAGAGGACCTTGGCCGCCGTGATGGCATCCTGCGCCACCACGACACCCGTGGGGCCGTGGAGCCGCGTGCCAGCCAGGCCAGCCTCGTTGACCGCGCGGAGCGCCAGAGTGTTCTTGATCACGACGTAGTCGACGCCGGCCTTTTTGAAGCGGCGACGGAGCTCCGTCATGCGCTTCACGTTCAACCCCGTGAAGTCGGTGTAGTAAACTGCATTCGCGGCGCCGAGCTGTGCGCTCAAGCTGTCCACGAGAATCTGCTTGTCGTGCTTCTTAGCCTTCGGCTTGATCTTCATGGTCGCGTCTCCCTCTTACCGGTACGGCGTGGTGTCGACGGTGACGCCGGGTCCCATGGAGCTCGAGATCGCGACGTTGCGGATGTACACGCCCTTCGCCGCGGACGGCTTGGAGCGGACAATGGTGTCCATCAACGCGGCCAGGTTGCTTTCGAGCTGATCCGGGGCAAACGAGACCTTGCCGATCGGGGCATGCACATTGCCGCCCTTATCAACACGGAACTCGATCTTGCCGCCCTTCGACTCGCGCACTGCCTTGCCCACGTCGAACGTCACCGTACCCGCCTTCGGATTCGGCATGAGGCCGCGCGGACCCAGGACACGGCCGAGCTGGCCGATCTGTCCCATCTGGTCCGGCGTGGCGATCATGACGTCGAAATCGAGCCAGCCGTCCTTGATCTTCTGCAGAAACTCGGTGCCGACGAAATCGGCGCCGGCGTCCTGCGCTTCCTGCACCTTGGCGCCGGCGGCGATCACAAGCACGCGCATGGTCTTACCGGTACCCGCCGGAAGCACCACGGTGCCACGGACCACCTGATCGGCGTGCCGAGGATCGACACCGAGACGGATCGCACATTCGACGGTCTCGTCGAACTTGGCGAACGCCATCTCCTTCACGAGCGAGATGGCCTTTTTGGCCTCGTACGCGGTGCCGAGCTGACGCCGCTCACTCGCGGCGCGGAACTTCTTCCCCTTTGCCTTCATCGGCCTCAATCCTTGACCGTGATGCCCATGGAACGCGCCGCGCCCGCCATCATGGCGACCGCGCTGTCCATGTTATCACAGTTGAGGTCCGGCATCTTGATCTCGGCGAGCTTCTTGAGCTGCGCCGTGGTGATCGAGCCGACCTTGACCTTGTTTGGCTGACCCGAGCCCTTCGACACGCCCAGCTCCTTTTTGATGAGCTCCGCCGCCGGCGGAGTCTTCAAAATGAAGGTGAACGACTTGTCGCCGTAGATCGTGACCTCGACCGGGATAATCATATCACCGCCCTGCGTCCGAGCATTAAACTCTTTGCAGAACCCCATGATGTTGATACCCTGCGGACCGAGGGCCGTACCGACTGGGGGCGCCGGGTTCGCCTTGCCTGCAGGAATCTGCAGTTTTACGAATCCAGTGACCTTCTTGGCCATGCTACTTCCTCATCGCAAGTTCCGCCGCCGGACCATCCGGCTGCGGTCGTGCTCCCACTGGATTTTGCGTCGCGTGGTGTCGACGTCGTGCTCGCTCAATACCCGCGTAACTGCAGGTAGTCGAGCTCCACACTCGTCGGCCGCCCGAACAGGCTGACCGACACCCGCACCTTACCCTTATCAGGCAAGACTTCTTCGACCGTGCCGTTGAAGTCGGCGAACGGGCCTTCGGTGATCGCCACCGCCTGCCCCACGAGGAACGGAATCTCCTCACGCACCGGCCCTTCTTCGGCCAGATCCGCCTGTCCCAGCAAGCGACGCACTTCGTCGTCGCGCAGCGGCATCGGCTCTTTTTCCTTGCCCACGAACTTGATCACGCCCTGAATGGCGTTGATCTCGTGGAGCGTGTCCTGACTCGCGACCATGTCCACCAGTACGTAGCCGGGGAAGATCTTGCGTTCGACGGTGACCTTCTTCCCGTTCTTGATCTCGACGACTTCCTGCGTCGGAACCAACGCCTGGCGAATGAGACGATCTTCCGGTGCGGCCTGATCCATATCGATCTTCCGCTGGATCAGTCGCTGTACCTTGTTTTCATGGCCTGAGGTGGTCTGGACCGCGTACCACCGGTGCTCAAGCATCGACACAGACATAGGCGGGATCAGCGGCTAAACAACATCGCGGGCAAGCGCACCAACAGCGCCTGCAACGCCACATCGACCAGCGCGATCACCGCACCCAGCAGCAGCACGAAGATGATGATCTGGACCGTCGACGTCTGCAACTGCGCGCGGTCGGGCCAGGTCACCTTCTTCATCTCGGCGATCACGTCATGATAGAACGTGACCGTCCGCGTGCCGAGCCCCGGGCGGGAAACCTCGACGGGAGCCGTCATGATTACTTCGTTTCCTTGTGCATGCGGTGCACGTTACAGCGTGGGCAGTACTTCTTCCACTCCACGCGCTCTGGATGCAGGCGCTTGTTCTTGGTCGTGAAGTAATTGCGGTTCTTACACTCGGTGCACCCGAGGATGATCTTCTCGCGCGGCATGTTCCAGCTCCGTGCTGTTACAGGTTCAGCACCCAGACGTCAACTACATCGGTCGCGGCGCTTGCGTTCGCGGAGCGCGCACACTTCATGCGGCTGACTGCCGGTGATGTTCTACTGGCAATCCGCCTGTCCCGATGGATCCCCCCCAAATAGGGGTGAGCCTTGGAATGTAGTTCGGCCGCGAGGCCGTCGCAAGTCGCGTGCTCACCGGCACGGCATATCGAATCGGCTCGGGCGCAAGAGGGGACCCACCTCGAGTCGTCAGATCAGGGCACGAGGGCGACCTGGCCGCGCAGTTCGCCGCCCGGGTTCGCGTCGGTGTGGAGGTTCACGTATACAGTCCCGGCGCGCATCTGGTCGATAAGGGCCGACAGAGGCCGGCCAACCAAGGTGCCCGACAGGTTCGCGGCGGTAATGAACTGCTTGCCGATCCGTCCTGTCTGCGGACCAGTCAGCGTGGGCGGGTCCACCAGGACCGCGACCACGGCCCCGTTAGCCCCGGACGCGGCCGTGTGGAAGTGGCCAAAGCGCACATTCGACAGGCCGTTCACCGTGATGTTTACGAAGAGCGTGTCGTTGGTCCTGCTGAGCGTGAACTCGCTGGTTCCCGTGGCGGTGGTGGTCACCGGCGGCACTTCCGCCGCGCCGGTCAGCGTGGCGCGGAAGCGCGTGAGCGGAGGACTGACCGGATCCTCGTCGCCACAGGCGGCGAACAGGGCAAGGCCAAGGGCTGCGGTCGATGCCGCCATAACGCGGCGAAACAGCGTGGTGCGGTTCATTACAGCACTCCATGTAATGGGGCGGGATAGTCGGGGCGATTGAACCCGTTCGTTAGTGTCTCAGTCGTCCGATTTGTTTCATGGTACATACCGACTTGTGATGCGCCACACGGCAGCCCGCCGCCCGTAAACGCAAACACCCCCCGCTATCGGTGAGGTAGCGGGGGGTGCGCGTAGAGCTCACAACCGGGATCGAACCGGTGACCTCATCACTTACCAAAGATATGCGGCATTGTGAACGGCCACATAAGTGCTTTCTGTACATATACTTAGAGAAGTTCATTCCACCCGGCGCGCCGAATGGCAATAAAAAGGCAATGTTCGATCGGCCGTGTGAGCCACCTCGCCGGAACGCCAACTCGTACGGACCAACTTCTTTTACTTGATCCGCGTAAGCATCTCCGCCTCCGGGCCTTTGCGGCGCTTCACGTGTTCGATGGTCGCGCCGTAGTGCCCCGCAAACTGTGACGGTCGGGGGTGTTGTTCTGCGGGGGCCACGCCAAGTGGTTGTTTTCTATGACGTTATCTGGCACGTTTCGAAATGGTCCGCGAGCGCACCGAGGCCGAATCGTAACGCAGATGCAGGGCGGCGTGCGCGCGCGGAAAAAGAAGTGCACACCGTAGTGGGCCGCACGGAGTGTTGCCACTGCCACCGCTCGCTGCGTGCCAGCATCGCCGCGTCTCCCTCCGCAAAGACCACGGCAGGC
>Ga0105045_10002689_pt1 | contig 15075 bp, 14 predicted proteins | sample MAT02_FD_78089 | JGI IMG/M metagenome (GOLD analysis project Ga0105045, IMG submission 78089) | Freshwater microbial communities from Lake Fryxell liftoff mats and glacier meltwater in Antarctica - MAT-02 (megahit assembly) | ecosystem: Environmental > Aquatic > Freshwater > Ice > Liftoff...
CATCCTCTTCTTTTAGCAGGCGGCATAGTTTAGGAAGCTGCGTAAGGAACTCTTGTTTATTATGAATCTCTTTTTCCGTGATGATTTTGTCGAAACGTTCTTTGTTTGTAATGAGATAGTTGGCAATAGAGATCGCTTCGCAGCTAGAATAACGGAAACGCATGATGATGCGTTCAATTTGAATTTGTGCTTTTTCAATACGTTTGGAGATCTCGACTTCTTCTTCACGCGTCAGCAAAGGAACGGATCCCATTTCCTTAAGGTACATACGTACAGGGTCGTCGGGGGTACCTTCTGAGCGTTTTGGAAGGCCTTCGAGTTCTTTAACTTCTTTTTTGCGTTCTTTTTGACGGTCGACTTCGGACTGGTTGAGGATTTGGATGTCCATGCCGCTTAAGAAAATCAGAACTTGGTCGATCTGCTCCGCAGAGTCAAAAGCCATAGGCAAGATTTCATTGATCTCTTCGTAGGTAATGTAGCCCTGCTCTTTTGCAAGTGAGACTAGCTCGTCGACTTTCTGCTGATGCTGCTGAGAAAAGGTGCTTTTGAAATTCGATTTATTCATGGTCTCCTAAAAAAATTCTAAATCTCCAGATGGAGGTACGCGTATAGATAAGGTGTATAGATCTTCTAATAATGACCTGTTTTTGTCAACTCGAGTTTGTACAATTTTTGGTTGTGTTTTCGCGGGAGCAGCAAAATATAGCGTAATGAATGGTGAAGGAAGGGGTGTTTTTGCCCCTTTCAAGCCATTCATTTAGCTTTAGAAAGCTTGTCTCCAAAAAAGCATTCAAAAATTATATAAACTCGGTTGGCGGTTCTGTGAGTAGATATATATGAATATAAGGCATAATAGTCAAAACATTCCTTAAAAACAAGGAAATTAGAGCGGAAGTATAGAATTTTTTGGAAAAAAGTCAGACTTTTTTCAGCGCACACCCATAGCCGCCGTCGTGCCCTGATCCAGCAATCTCGGGCAAGACTAACTTCTCTTTCTGAAGACTTAAACCGAACAATTCGCAAGCTTTATCAACCAAGAGGCGGTTTTCAGACGACAAAATACTACAGGTCATGTACCAAATTTCTCCATGCGGAGCTAACAGCTTCTGCGCGTTTTGAATAAGCGCTAGCTGTAACACTTCGAGTTCATTCACGGAATCTTGTGAGAGTCTCCAGCGCGCTTCCTGTCTCTTATTGAACACGCCGCTATTGCTGCATGGGACATCCAAGAGAATCAAGTCGAACAGTTCATCACTTGAAAATGTTTCTCCTCGGGAGCAACTGAGCGAAACAGCGATTTCATATTTCGAAAAGTTTTCCGTGAGTTTGCGAAGCTTCTCGGGAGAGATGTCGTTGGCGTAAAGTACAGCTTCCGAATAAAGATCATGGGCAAGCAACGTTTTGCCTCCGGGGGCAGCACACAAATCCAAAATGCGTTTCGGCTGGAAATCCTTGCGATAAAGCGATCCCATTAAGGTCGCAGGGGTAATGTTTTGGATGTAGTGATCTTTCGATGTCGCAATTTCTTGTAATTCTGATGAATCTTCTAAGGTGATCATTTGGAGGGGATTACTCGTTCTTAAACGTGCCATTGTTTTAGAGGGTGTGTTGCCTAATACGAGAAAAGTTTTGATTTGAGTGAGGTCATAACTCTTTTTTAACGCTTCAATGTAAAAAGGGGGATAAGAGTAGCGCGTGCTTAAGCTGTAAACACTATCCCCTGAAGGTAATGGTGGCGCTGTTGCTTTGTCTTCGGGTAATTTCCGCAAAAGCGCATTAAGGAACTTAACAAAAGTGTCATGACAATGTTTTTTGGCAATTTTAATGGTTTCGTCGACAATCGCATAAGTAGGGACGCGATCCATGAAGGAGTATTGATAAATGGCAGTTCGAAGAAGTGCCCGCTCTTTGAGTTTCATCGTCAATTTTTGGCGTTCCGCGAGTTGTTCGGCGATGTAATCGAGGGCTAAAGCCATTTTGGAAGAGCCAAAAGCAATTTCTTGGGCAAAGTGGAAGTTTTGGGTGGTGGGGAGAGTGGTTTTGCGCCAGAATTCCAAGGAATCGGAGATAAACGCTTCTTCACGCAAGGCAGCAAGAAGAGCGATATAAGCAGCTTCGCGTGGATTTGTCAGGATGTTTTGTTTCTTGTTTTTCATCTATACCTTAATAATGAACAGACCTGATCAAAGATCTTTGGAGCCCCCAAGTAACTTCGTTTCTCATGTCAGAAAGTAACGTTCTAAAAATTTATGAAAATTTGTAGCGTAGACTTTAGTCTGTGTTTGTTGAGCTGGTTTTAACCGGCGGCTTGATGAGTGTTTATACTCAAAGTTTTTTAGTTCCAACGCAAAGCCGCCGGTTGAAACCGGCTCAACAAAGACAGACTAAAGTCTATGCTACAAATTTTCCACATTCAGCCAATATCTGGTTAATCAGGATTGCGGTAATTATTTGACGCTTTCCGCCATAGCCCCTAGAACTAACAACTCTTAAAGTGTATCGATAAAGTGCTTTTCAAAAGGCTTTAAACGTCGTTGAAAGTCAAAACTGTGAGCGGAAAGCGGTAAATAATTGGCGCACTCCAAAGATCTTCGATCAGGCCTGTTCGTTTTTATACTTGGAGGACAAGCCACTGGCGGAGGGTCCACTCTTGAAACCAGAACTGCAGCTTCGCTGCAGCTTGCTCGCAAATAGCTTCGTTTTGCCCATCGAGCCATCCACAGACCTCATCAATACTAGAGCCTTCTTTGAAAAGCTTCAAGATCAGATAGGCTGCCTCGTCGAGTTTATCTAAGACAAGGTTATTATTCAAGTTTCGAGAGAGGATAAAGTAAAAGTTGCCTTTTTCGGGCACAGGAAAGGGGTTGTTTATCCAATAATCAGGATCCTCTTTTTTCATCTCTTCCCGCAACCCGAAAAGATCGGAATCAAAATGAAAAAGAGAAATATAAGGCTGCAAGGTCATTCTGAGCTGTGGCAATAAATCCGCATCCTGCTCGCTGAAGGCGATCGGAGGCAGCTTGGCCGCACAAAAGGCAAAGTTAAATGCCCACTCCATGGCCGTCACCTGTTTAATCAAGGGCTTGTCAAGAGCGTGATACTCCTCTTCCACCCAGCGCTCTATATGCTCTCCGAGAGCATTAAGCGTCCACTTAGAAGGCGGGTATTTAAGTAGATAAGGGGTAGCAATCGATTCATTGAATTCATAATACCCAAAAAGACGCGTGAGCAGCGGGAAGTTTTCTTGCATCACTCTGACTAGGCGCCACCAGTATTGCTGATTATATAGCTCAATGCGTTGATGGGGTTTTAATGTGGGACTGGAAGTGATATAAAGCGAAGATTCCTCTTCCATGGGTTGCCCTGAAGGCGAAACGCGCATCATTTGACTTTCCGCACTTATTCGGCGCGTAATGATGCTGGCGAACCACTGCTGTATTTTTTTTAGACTTTCCGGAACAGTTGTGTCATAGCCCACTGAGCACCACTTCTTTTTTAGCGAGCTGCGTTTGAAATTGCTTTGCCTTTAGAGCTTCATCCCAAGTGTCTTGGAAACTAAGGAAATTATCGTCCCATTCTAAAAGAGTCGAAACCCCTTTTCCCTTATTTGTTTTAGGATACATGATTCCGTACAAATCCCACACTTCATCTCTGACATAATCGTCGTGAGTGTCTAAAATATAGTCACCCTTATCTGTATGACCGGCAAGATGAAATTGTATCACGCGTTCGACAGGAATGTAGTTGAGGTACTCTTTCGCTTCAAATCCATGATTGCGGCTCGAGACATAAATGTTGTTCACATCGAGCATCATGTGAATATCTGCTTTTTCTACAATAGCGGTATAGAATTCCCACTCGGTCATTTCATCACTCTGATAACCGACGTAAGAAGAGAGGTTTTCTAAAGCAAAAGGAAGTTCTAGATAATCTTGGACAATACGCGCCCTTTCAGCCACGTAGCCAACAACCTCTTTAGTATAAGGGAGAGGGAGTAAATCGTGGTAATGTGCTCCTGGAAGTCTTCCCCAGCACAAATGATCGGAGACCCAAGGTGTTTTTGTGATCTTGGTTAAAGCTTTTAATTTCTTCAAGTACTCAAAGTCAAGGGCATCTGGACTGCCAATGGCCAAGGAAACTCCATGCTGGACAACAGGATAGAGCTCCAGAATTTTCTCTAGGTTCTCGAGGGCTTTGCCGCCATCAACCATGAAATTTTCGCTGATAATTTCAAACCAATCGATAGCAGGTTTATCCCGAAAAATTTCTTCGTAGTGTTCGGTTCTAAGCCCAATCCCGATACCGAGATTGGGAATGTGTGTCTTTTTCATTGATTTTTAGTTCATTAAGCTTGAGCGTTTAGTTTCCATTTCTCGTTTTTCGCTTTCGATCCTATCGTGAGCAAGTTTTACAGCCAGATTTTTATCAGCAATTGCACACTTCGTTTGTCCCTTACAAGACCCTTTCCCTGCGCAGTCGTTTTTATCCGTGTTGCAAGAGTTCAAGCCTTTGCACTCATTATTTCCGCTGCAGATTTGGCTCGCAACATCGATTGCCAATTCTTTTTCTTTGGGCGACATCTCGTTGTACATTTTTAGAGTTTTTGCGTCAAGGAGAGCTTTTAACTCCTGCTCAGACATTTTTGGGTATCCATCATTCTCAACCTCAGCAGGTGCTTCAGCGATTTTTGACGCATCTGCGGCATTGATAGTCGAATGAGAGATGATCAATAATCCCGTGGAGAGTCCAAGGAGAGCGAGTTTTTTAAAGTTATGTTTTTTCATGATGATTTCCTTTTAAAGTAGAATGGGCATGCACCAAAGCATTTAATGTTTTGGTACTTACACAAAGTTTCTTTTCAGCGATTAGTTACGTGGAGCAGAACCGCAACCATGTGATTGCTAGTTGTTGTAATTGTAAGATCTGCTCGGAGCGCCACAGCTGTGTTGGCTTGAAGGCTGTGTAGTTTGTCCTGGAGTCATTGTTCCTCTAGTAGGATCATTAGGAGTTCCTGGTGTTGTAGGAACAGCGTTTGGCTGGTAAGTGTCAGCTGCGTAGTTTCCGCCTGTTGATGCGCTTGAAGCTTGGTGGCAACCAGCTTGTCCCTGCGCATTTTTGCACGAACCGCCAGCTAAAACGGTGCCCGAGATGTTGTTAATTTTTTCGCTTGCACTTAAAGCACCTTGTGATGCCATTAGTGAGCCTGCTGCTAATCCTAATACTGCTAGTTTTGTAAAGTTCATTTTTTTCACGGAATCCTCCTTTTAAATAGTGTTTATCCCTTAAATAAATATCTAACATATGATGCTAGAAGATACAAGAAAAACTTTACAGACGGGGGGTTGCGGCGATTGCTCATCGCCGCTTTTTACAGAGGTAGAATAAAGATGAGTTGCCTAGTTATTGTAAGGTTTGCCTTGAATAGAGCAGGCATGCTGTTGCCCTGAATTCATTGTTCGTTTTGCTGGGCCGCTAGGATTTGTTGGGGGCGTTCCTGCATATCCTGTTTGCTGGAGCTAAATTTAAGAGTTTAGCTCTTTTTGGCTGGGAGGCGCGATTTGCCCAGCTTCTGCTTCCACGGAATCGCCTGTCGGTACTGCCAATCTAATCCCAACAAACCCTTGGAAAGCCATCGCCATTAACCCTGTCATGATAAACGTGATGCCCATTCCTTTAAGAGCCGGAATAACGCTAGATACAGAAAGCTTTTCTCTAATAGCAGCAATTAAGGCAATCGCGAGCCACCAGCCCAGGCCTGACCCAAAAACATAGACAAGGTTTGGCACGAAAGCGTAGTCACGCGTGACGGCAAATAAACACGCGCCAAGAATCGCACAGTTCACTGCGATTAATGGCAAGTAGAGTCCGAGCGATGTGTATAAAGCAGGGGAGAACTTCTCAACCAGGATTTCCAGGATTTGCACAAATCCAGCAATCACCGAGATGAACAATAGGAATTCCAAAAAGCTTAAGTCAACTCGCGAGGCATCGATTCCAATGACACTTAACCATTTAAGCGCCCCATCTGCCGTAATAAAGCGATGAACATACCAGTTAAGCACTCCGGACACTGTTAAAACAAAAACGACTGCAACACCTAGGCCATTCGCTGTTTTTAGATTGTTAGAACAGGCTAGGTAAGTACACATCCCCAAAAAGTTAGCGAGTAGAAAGTTTTCTATAAAAATCGCTTGTATTAAGACACCAAACAGATTCAACGGTTCGTAATTTCCCATCATAGTTAACCTCAAACTTTCTTATTGATGATATTAAAGATCCAAATCATTCCGCCAATAATAAAAAAGGCTGCGGGTGGAGTGATCATTATAGCAAGATTTTCGTAACCATTGGGACTTTCCGCAGTGGCATACCAATTGAGGGGGACGACCTGATAGCCAAATAATTGACCGAACCCGAAGAGTTCCCTGATAGCCCCGATGACAAACAGCACCCACGCATAGCCAAGGCCTGCACCGAGTCCATCGAGAAAGGCAGGAATCGGCGTGACATTTTTGGCCATCCCTTCTGCTCGCCCCATCACAAGGCAGTTGGTGATAATCAATCCGACGAAAACGCTTAAGACTTTGGAGATACTAAAAAAGTAGGCCTGGAGAAGCTGGTCGATAATGATCACAAAGACAGAAATAATGGCAAGTTGAGTAATCATACGCACGCTATCTGGAGTCACCTTGCGAAGCAACGACACGAAAAATGAAGAGAAGGCTGCCACAAAAGCAACAGAGATTCCCATCGTGACCGAAACAGAAAGGCGATTGGTCACACCAAGGGCCGAGCAAATGCCCAAAACCGCCACAAGAATTTGGTTTCCGCCCCATAACTGGTTTGTCAAATACGATAAAGTCGGTGTTTTTGCTTGAGACATATTATTTTGGCGCCCCTTCTTTGTATGCTTGAATCAGTTTGAGCAGGAAAGGACGGTAAGGGGCTAAAACAGCCTTGTAAGCATCTGTCACACCATTTCCTGTTAGAGTAGCGCCGGACATTCCATCCACAGCACTTTTTGCTTTAGGGGAGGAGCCAAGAACTTCAGAAACTTTCCCTTTGACAACCGTGATTCCTAATGACGCTATTTTGTAATCGGTTTTCCCATCAGAACTTTCTTGGAAGATTTGTTTTCCTCGAAATTGATCTTGCCAATAAGCCTCTGAAATGCCGGCTCCAAGTCCTGGAGTCTCCCTCTGATCGTACCAGGAGATACCAATGACATTATCGCCGTTCGGCTCAATCGCCAGGTAACCATAAATAGCATCCCACAAACCAAGCCCACTTACAGGAATGACATAGCCCGTCGCTTTAGGTTTCTCTTTTGCACCGCTTTTGGCCGCATTCGGTAAGATCTTATAAATGAGTTTAAGAGGCTGTTTATAATAGCCTGTTTTGTGAAATTGAGCGATATATTGATCTTCATCCACTTTAGCCTCAGCAAATGTTTTAAGGTTTCCTTGACCATCAACAAGGTAAGGCTGGAGGCGGTTTTTATAAACGTTCATGAGTTGATCCCGCGTAGCGATCTCTCGTTTATCATCCGGAACAAGGGTCCCTGCTTCATATTTAGCAGGCACATCTTGACCTTCTTTATCCCGTACGATAAAATAGCCGTTATGAGAAAGAATTTGAGCGGCAATCATCATCTGTTTGCTGCGGTCGAGATCCTTAGCAATTCGTTTTGGTTCTTTAAGAGCACCAGCGAGAACGGATAAAATTAGGGCGCACACAAAACTTAAAATAGCCATGAAGATAATGGTTCGCGCGTCGCTTATTCTTGCTTTAGGCTGTGGCTCTGACATTGTTCACTCTCCTTTTCCTAAAATGACGGGCGGCATAGTAATCAAATAAAGGAGCGAACACGTTCCCCATTAAAATGGCGAGCATCACTCCTTCCGGGTAGGCCGGATTGATCATCCGGATGATAATCGTAATGGCTCCGCAGAATAACCCGTAAATCCATTTTGCCGCATACATTGAGGGCGAGGAAACCGGATCTGTCGCCATAAACACCAGACCAAAGGCTAATCCGCCGAGCAATAAATGTTTGTAAGCAGGGAACCCAAACTGTGCCGCCGTCCACGAACCACTGTCAGCTACCAGATAATGCGAGCCTAATTGAAAGAAAAGAGCTGTCAAGTAAGCGCCGAGGCCCATGGCAACCATTGTTCTCCAAGAACCGACCCCTGTATAGATAAGGAATAGAGCTCCCAGCAAACATGCCAGCGTGGATGTTTCACCTAGGCAGCCGAGTTTGTTTCCGAGAAAAAATCCCCAGTCTGAATTGTGACCAATGCCGAATTTAAGCGCGGAAAAATGGTAAGCATCCTCATAGTAGCTTGGAGGTAAACCAAGTCCCCCTTCAACCAAAGGAGAGGTGACAAATTGCTGCATTTGTTCTTGCGTGAGTTGCCCTATTGTGGCTTTATGTTGGCCTAAATCATTCCATTGGCTGAAATGCTTTTGGATCGTTTCGATAGTCGTTACATCTGTACCCACATTATTCGTCGCAATCGCATCGACGTGAATGCTTTTGATCTCAGGTGTGACATTGAATCTTGCCAAACGCGTTGCTTGAGAGTAGCCGTCGATCGAGGATGTTTGAGCATCTTGATTCATTTTCACAAGGCTTTGGCCAGTGGTTGTAGGATTTAACCCCACCCAGACATCTCCCGACATTCTTCCCGGAAAAGTAAAAAAGAGAAAGGCCCGGCACGCAAGTGCAGGATTGACAATGTTCATTCCGGAACCACCAAACACTTCTTTGGCTAAGATAACGCCTGCGGAAACTCCAAAGGCAGCCATCCAATAAGGAGTGGTTGGTGGCAAAATGAGAACATAGAGGATTCCTGTGACTAAAAAGCCTTCAGAGATTTCATGACCTCTAAAGTAAGCAAATAACGCTTCCCAGATTCCTCCTACTGCATAAGAGACAAGAGCTAAAGGAAGAAAGATCCTGAGTCCTTCTTGAATGAAGGTGAGGTAGCGATTGTCTTTGAAAGCAAAATCCCAATAGCTGTTCCAGGATCCAGGGTTGGCTAAATATTCGTTCATAAGTTTGTAGTCGCCGCTGGAATAGACAACTTTTTGGAGGCCCGTATTCCAGATCGCCATTAAGATGCAAGGAATTAGCGCAACGACAACAAGGAACATCCAACGCTTCATATCGATAGCATCGCGGATATGCGGGCCCTTGGTAGTATTGACGGGCGCTTCATACAGAAAAGTGTCACCAGCGAACACCAAAGGGCGTAGCCAATGCAGAGGTTTACCTTTGTCGGTAAGGGAGAGTTGATAGTCTAAAAATTTTCGTAGCATTTTCCACCCAATTCAAGGATTAAATCTTGAAGCTAACAAAAAAAGTGGAAAAATCAAAGTGAAATGAGTAAGAGTTGACCAATTTTAGGGATAACAGGGACTTAAGGGACGGCAGATAAGGTTAACTACCCGCCTTTCAAATTCTTTTAAAAGAGTTCAAAAGGGTAAAGGGTTAAACTTATCCTGCATATTCTGCCCAATCTTCATATCCTGCTCCTTTTTGGCTTTGTAGCACAACTTTTTGTACCTTAACTTAATGCCATTGAGTCCTTGCCCCAAATGTAAATATGCCAACGCAAAGGGCATTTTCGCAGTTTTAACAAAGAATCAGGATTGCTTATAAAGTTTCTTTTGATACAAAATGAGAAAAAAATCAACCAAGGAGACTCTTGATGACAACCTATCAATTACCGGCTTTACCTTATGCATTGAATGAACTCGAACCTGTGATCAGTGCTGAAATCATGAATTTGCACTACAATAAACACCATCAAGCCTATGTGACTAATCTCAACAAAGCGCTAGAACAGTATGCAGAAGCAGAAAAAAACAATAATTTACCTGAGATGGTTGCTTTACAAAAAGCGATTAAATTCAATGGCGGCGGCGATATCAATCACTCGATTTTCTGGACCAATTTAGCTCCGGCAAAAGACGGCGGAGGAGCCGCTCCACAAGGAACTTTGCTAGAAGCAATTAATAAAGAATTTGGATCTTTGGACAAACTCATTGAAAGTATGGGTGCAAAAGGGTTAGCCCTTCAAGGCTCAGGTTGGGTATGGCTTGGCTATTGCAAAACGAAAAAACGTCTTGTGCTTGAAACATGCGACAACCAAGACCCTCTAAGTACAAAAAACTTAGTTCCACTATTAGGAATAGATGTCTGGGAACATGCTTATTATCTACAATATAAAAACGTGCGCGCTGACTACATAAAAGCCGTCTGGGGCATCATCAACTGGAAGAATGTGGCTGAGCGTTTTGCTAAAGCAAGTGCTTAACTCATTATTTTTTCGGTGCGGGTGAGGTGCCATCAACAGGGATTGGTGGCACTTGTACTGGAGGGTGTGCATGGCCAAGCCGCTGGAGCATTGCTATTCGCTCTGGTGGGCGGTTTATCTAAACCAATATAAAAAGGACTACTTGGATCCAATTAGTCAGGGAGACTTGCAACGTCGGTTGAACCTGCCATAATGACCTCACCTGTTAAGTTCAGCAGTCCAAAGACTCTTTCCCCTGGTTACGCAGCATATAAATTTATTTTAATCCTGTGATTGCATTGCAACAAAGCTCTTGAATTAATCCGATCTCTAACGTAAACTCAAGAGATCTTTAAGATTCACAAGGTAAATAGATGGGATTATTTTCTCGCAGTAAGCCTAAAATAAAAATTCAGACATCGAAGAAGGATGGCTTCAGCGGCTGGCTCAAGTGTACGCATTGCAATGAGTTAATTCATGCAAATGAGCTGCAGCAAAACAGCAACTGCTGTCCAAAATGTGATTACCACTACCGTCTCTCTGCTGATGAGCGGATTGCCGGCTTGGCTGATCCCGATAGTTTTGAACAATTTCTGCAAGACCTTGAGCCTGTCGACACCCTGAATTTTGTCGATACAGAGGCCTATACGCAGCGTCTTGAAAATGCCCGTGAGAAATCCGGTCGTAATGAGGCTGTGATTGTCGGTTCTTGCCTTATTGGTAACCATCCCGTGGCTTTAGGGGTTATGGATTTCAATTTTATGGCAGGTTCCATGGGATCGGTTGTTGGAGAACGCCTGACCTATCTTATTGAATATGCTTGCGAGCATAAAGTGCCTTTGATCATTGTCTCCGCTTCAGGTGGAGCTAGAATGCAAGAATCCATCCTTTCCTTGATGCAAATGGCGAAAACATCCGCTGCTTTAGGCCGACTTCATCAAGCAAAGGTCCCTTATATTTCCATTTTGACAAACCCGACGACAGGGGGAGTGACTGCTTCTTTTGCTTCGCTTGGGGATTTGATGATTGCAGAGCCGGGCGCGCTTATCTGTTTTGCCGGACCACGTGTCATTGAGCAAGTGATTGGGCAGCAATTGCCGCCGGGAGCACAAAAATCGGAATTTTTATTGAAACACGGAATGATTGACTGTATTGTCAAGCGTCATGACATGAAAAATAAATTGGCAGAACTCCTTTCATTTTTCAACGCAGAAAAAACGACTCCTCTTAAAACTAAAGGAAAACATTCAGCATGATGCGTCATATTTCGATTCCCACCACAACAGATTCTCAAGAAAATTTGCCGGTCTACTCGTCAGTCGAAGCGGCCGGAGCAGATATCAGAGCGAATATTGCGCATGATATCGTCCTTCCTGCAGGGGCATCGACACTTGTTCCAACAGGACTCCGTTTTGCGATTCCGTTGGGGTATGAAATTCAAGTACGTCCACGTAGTGGTTTAGCACTTAAAAACCAAATTACTGTTTTGAACACACCGGGAACTATTGATTCAGATTACCGCGGAGAAGTCGGTGTGATTTTGATCAATCACGGCAAAAACGATTTTGTTATCCAACCGGGTATGCGCATTGCGCAGATGGTTGTCGCCCCATTTGTACAAGCGACTTTTGTTTCCGTTCAAGAAAACGAATTGGTTGCCACAGCACGTGGTGCAGGTGGTTTTGGCCACACAGGAACCCTTTAATTCCGATATTTATGATTAAAATTTCCAAATATATGAATCCTCAAATGGTTGCATTTTTAGATGCAAGCGATCGCGAGCAAGCACTGAAGCAACTCATTCACGCCGTTCAGGAGTCGGGAATGATTCAGGACGAGAACGTCTTTTACGAAGCTATTAGTGATCGAGAGAAAATTGTTTCAACCGGCATTGGGATGGGCGTGGCGCTTCCCCATGCTAAACTGGCAGACTATGAAAATTTCTTTATTGCGATTGGAGTTTTACAAAAAGGGATTGAGTGGGATTCCCTCGATGGCGCCCCTGTAAGGCTTATTTTCATGATTGGCGGTCCTGATGACAAACAAACAGAATACCTGCAAATCTTATCGCATTTAACAAATGCAATAAAAAATGAAGAAAGACGAAAAAAAATGTTAACACTCAATTCGAAAGAGGCTATTATCGAAATCTTCAAAACCTTTTAGATTTGTGGGGTTATAATGGACTTAAAGCTCAAAGATGTTGCAGATCTTCTGAATGTATCTGAGATCACAATTAGACGTTGGTTGACAGACGGAAAAATTCCTGCTTACCGGATTAACCATCAATACCGTTTTAGTCGCGTTGAGATTGAGAATTGGGTTTTGAGCCATAAACTCATGCACAATGACCCACAACTGGTGCAACAAGAAAACGCTGTCCCGGCAGAAGAGCCTGAAATGCCGGCAGTCAAACGAGGAAGTAAGCAATTTAGCCTCTACCGCGCTATTCACAAGGGTGGTATTTTCAGTAAAGTTCCCGGTAGCAATAAGGAAGAAGTTATTCGAGCGGCAACGAAAGCGATTGTAAAGGATTTGGATTTGGATTCAGAAGTGATTTCTGACCTCCTTCTTGATCGAGAAAGTTTGCAGCCGACGTCATTAAATAATGGGGTGGGGATTCCGCATCCACGTGATTTTCTATTAAATACCTCCCAAGATGTGATTGCAGTTGTTTTCCCAAAAAAAGCTGTTGGGTATGGTGCTTTGGATGGAAAACCTGTTCACACAATGTTTTTCTTGTTTGCGTGTGAAGACAAGCGTCACCTGCATTTGCTGGCCAAGATTGCGCATTTTTGCAGTCAACCGGAGGTGGTGGAGTTCCTGCAAACACAGCCAGAGAAAAATGCGCTCTTGAGCTATGTCAAAGAGTGGGAAAGCTCTTTATAAAAAAAGTAGTAGGCTGATTTTCTCTGTGGTCTCTGTGACCTCTTTGGTAGAAAACCAGCCCTACGCGTTCCCGAGTTTTTCTTTGTGGTGAAAATTCGCCCAATGCTTGATTTTTGTTGCTTGCTTTTTGTTAGTAAAGAGGATATTCTCTTCTTTCTTCTCAGACAACTTAAGCAACTATTCATGACTCAAAAAAAGATCCTCACTTATTTCTTCCTAGTGTTTCTCCTTCTTAGCTCATGCCATAACGCTGTTTTTGCTGCCGGTGGTGTCTATCAAAGAGCCCAAGAGAATCTAATGCAAGACCTCGTGATTGTCGATTATTGGAATAAACGCGTTAATGACCGCCTGCCCGTCACTTTTAATCACAGTCTACAAGGGGGATACTTCAATATGCCCTCCTCACGAATGGGTGCCGAAGGGGAAATTGGTGGAGGCTACTCTAGTGTTCCTCCATATCGAAACTACAATTTAAGACTGCAATTACTCGACCGTTTAGAGGTTTCGGGAAACTACCGTATCTTCAAAGGGGTTGATGATCCCATTCTATCTCCCTTAGGATTTGGCGATCTGTCGGATAAAGGGGCAAGCATTAAACTCGCTCTCTTTCATCCTGAAGACAGTGACTGCAAATTCCCTGGAATATCCATCGGTCTAGAAGATTTTATGGGGACTCAAAACTTTATGTCCCAGTACTTTGTTTTGACCCAAGTCTTCCTTAACCAAAATCTTGAAGTGAGTTTGGGCTATGGTCAGCACCGCATTCGAGGGTGGTTTGGCGGGGCAACATGGCTACCTTTTCGACAAACAGGTCACTGGTGGTTAGAAGGACTCTCTCTATCAGCGGAATATGATGCTACCCCTTACAAAGATCCCAATGTCGAAAAGCATCCTAAAGGGCGTAAAAAGAAATCACCGATTAACTGGGGCTTAAAATATCGCCTATGGGACCAATTTGATTTTACAGTGGCCCGTGTCAGAGGGGATGCCTGGGCATGGTCAGCCTCCACTTACTATAATTTCGGGACGACAAAAGGATTTCTTCCAAAAATTGACGATGCTTTACCGTATAAAGCACCTGTGAACACAGAACCTCTTGGCTGTCTGCGCCCTGAAGAGTCGATGATTCAAGATTTTGTTTTCGCCATGCGCGAACAGGGTTTTAATTTACTGGAAGCACAGATTTACTACGATTGTGAACTGAAAGTCTTGCGGTTTAGGGTAGAAAATACGCGCTACTCCTTTGAAAGAAAAGTCAGAGAGCGGCTTAACTGGTTGCTAGCTAGTTTAGTCCCTGAAGATATTGATCAAGTAATCATTGTGATCGATGAATTCGGCATGGAAATTCAGCAGTATAACTATTATATGCCCTATGTACGGATGTTTGAAGCCGGGGAAAGCTCATCCTACGAATTAGAAGTTGTGACTCCATTGAAAGAGGTCACTTTTATTGATCCTTGCACAGTAACCGAGTTGTATAAAGATCGAAGAGATTGTTTTAACTTAGAAGTGCTCCCAAAAACCCACAGCTTTTTCGGGAGTTCCCGTGGAAAATTTAAATATGCCGTCGGATTAAACGTCGGACTTAATGGCGTTCTTCCCGGTGAGATTTATTACTCCTGTTTGCTCGGGTACATTTTTTTTTCAAATCTTGGCGATATCAGCGGGATCGACCGATTGAACCCTTCGCAAATCATCAACGTTAGAACCGATATCGTGAAGTATTACCAGCAAAAAGGATTAACGTTAGACGAGGCCTATATCCAAAAAAGTAATGCTCTTGGCAAAGGCTTCTTTTCCCGATTTGCTCTGGGGTATTTCGAAGAGCAATACGCCGGGTTCGCAGCAGAGTTCCTTTATTTCCCCGTTAATTCCAATTGGG
>Ga0105045_10002691_pt1 | contig 15072 bp, 3 predicted proteins | sample MAT02_FD_78089 | JGI IMG/M metagenome (GOLD analysis project Ga0105045, IMG submission 78089) | Freshwater microbial communities from Lake Fryxell liftoff mats and glacier meltwater in Antarctica - MAT-02 (megahit assembly) | ecosystem: Environmental > Aquatic > Freshwater > Ice > Liftoff...
ACCGTGGTAGCCAACACCACTTGTAATGGCGGCAATGGTAGCATCAATGTGAGCGTTACGCCTTCAGGCAACTATACTTACACTTGGTCGCCCGGCGGAGAAACTACGGAGGATATTACTGGACTCGCCCCGGGCGACTATACCGTGACCGTGGGTGCCGGCGGTTCTTGCACCGCTGTGTCCACGTTTAATGTACCCGACAGCCCGAACCTACCGGTTCCTACCGCCGTGCCTACCCAAACCAGTTGCGATTTTTCCAACGGTAGCGTCAATGGCAGTGTATCAGGTGGTACGCCTCCCTATATGTTCCTTTGGTCAAATGGTGCCACTACGGAAGATTTGGCAAACGTGCCAACTGGCAACTATGTCTTCACCGTTACAGATGCTTTGGGCTGTACTGGCACGGTCAGCGTGGATGTAACCAACAGCAATCCAGCCATCAATATCACCGCCACGATTGTCAGCAACACCACGTGCAACGGCGGTAATGGCAGTATTGATGTCAGTATTACGCCTGCTAATAACTACACATACGCCTGGTCGCCCGGCGGAGCCACCACTCAAGACATCACGGGCCTAACTCCGGGTAACTATACCATCACCGTCAGTGCGGGTGGTTCTTGTACCGCGGAGGCAACTTTTAACGTCCCCGACAACCCCAACCAGCCTACTCCTACGGCCATCCCTACGGCGAGCAGCTGTGATTTTCCAAATGGCAGCATCAATGGCGGTGCAACCGGAGGTGTTCCACCTTACATGTTTATTTGGTCTAATGGCGCAACCACCGAAGACATTGCCAATGTATTGCCCGGTCCTTACACACTTACTGTAACGGGAGGCAACGGCTGCACCAGCACCATTACCGTGGACATACCCAATGTGAACCCGCCAATCAACGTAACGGCTACCGCACAACCCAATACCGTGTGTAATGCCAGCCCAAATGGCAGTATTGACGTAACGGTAAATCCAACCGGTAACTACACTTATGTGTGGTCGCCAGGGGGAGCCACTACCCAAGACATCACGGGCGTAGGCCCCGGGAGTTACACCGTAACCGTCAGTGCAGGCGGCTCTTGCACGCAGGTAGTCTCTTTTGATGTACCCGCCAACCCAAATGAGCCGAGTGTCATAGCCAACGTGATCAACACCAGTTGTGGATTTCCCAATGGTTCTATCAACATTTCCGTTACGGGCGGACCAACTCCTTACACCTACACTTGGTCGAATGGTGCAACAACGCAAAACCTTAGCAACCTCTTGGCAGGAGATTACAGCATTACCGTCACTTCGCCCAATGGCTGCACGGGCGTGGCCAACCTAAACGTGGCCAATGTGAACCCGCCCATTGATTTGAGCACCGTGATTTTGCCGAATACCACTTGTAATGCAAATAGCACGGGTTCCATTGATTTAACAGTGTCGCCCTTCAACAATTACACTTACATCTGGTCAAATCTAGCCACTACCCAAGACATTTCTAACTTACCCACCGGTGTTTACACCGTGACGGTTAGCGCGGGCGGAACTTGTACACAAGTGGGCGAATATTTTGTGCCCAATGAGCCAAACAACCCCACCCTTTCGTACAACCTAAACAATGCAAATTGCGGGTTGCCCAATGGATCCGTTGATGTCATGGTTTTCAACGGAGTAATTCCTTATACCTACGCTTGGTCCAGTGGTCAATCCACCCAAGACCTTAACAATGTGCCTGCTGGCAACTATATCGTGACCGTGACGGGCGCCAACGGCTGCACCGTTGTGGAATCCATAGACGTTCCGAATGACGATATTCCCGTATTCATTGATGCAAACGTGACGGGCAAAACGTCCTGTATTCTAAACAACGGCAGTATTGCCTTGATGGTAACCCCTTCTACGGCTGGAGTTCTATGGTCAACAGGCAGTACGTCCTTGACTTTGAACAATTTAGCCATTGGTACCTATACCGTAACGGTCAGTGCAGGGGGCAACTGTACCGCCACCGAAACCTACACCATAGACGACAACACCGAAACACCCATTCTTACAGCCGACATTATTCCGGCGCTTTGTGGCTTTGCCAATGGTGAGGTGGATTTATCCGTAGATCTCGGAGTTCCGCCTTATACCTACAACTGGCAGCACATTCCGGGCAACAACAACTCAGAAGATTTACTGGGCTTAGCGGCAGGAAACTACGTGGTAACCGTAACTACGTCCCTCGGTTGTACAGAAGTACTGTTTGCGCCCGTGGACAATGAAGTGCTTCAAATGGACATCACGGGCATTCCATTCGACGATTTTTCTTGCACCTCTAACAATGGCTTTATTGACATTGACGTGAGCCCGATGTTGAACTACACCTACGACTGGCAACATATTCCAGGGCCTAGCAACCAACAAGATTTGATTAATTTGGGTGCTGGAACTTACACCGTCACCATTACTTACGGTAGTTGCAGCCAAAGTGTCACGTACGATGTAATTGACGCCACCGAGCCACCCAGTGTTTCTATTTCGCCCTCTGCCGCCACTTGTGGTCAAAGCAATGGAGCGATTTCACTGAGTGTGAGCGGTGCTACGGCCCCGTATTCCTATAACTGGCAACACATTCCCGGCAACAATAACCCGCAAAACCTCAACAACCTTCCTCCCGGCACTTATACCGTGACGGTAACGGATTTCTTTGATTGTACGGCTACGGCACAGGCCATCGTGGTGAATAACACCATTGCGGTGAATATTACGGGCGTACCCGCTCCCAATACTTCCTGCGCTGCGCCCAATGGCTTATTGGATGTGAGTGTGACCCCGGCAAATGCCAATTACACCTATACTTGGTCAAATATGGCCACTACACAAGACCTAGTAAATCTTGCCCCCGGCAACTATTCCGTAACCGTGAGTGCTGGCGTAGGCTGCACGGCTGCTGCTACTTTCCAAGTGGGCAACAACACCATCAATCCGCAATTAGGCACCGACGTAGTGGCCGCTATTTGCAGCCAAGACAACGGCGAAATTGATATTACAACTTCCAATGGCACGGCGCCTTACCTCTTTGTTTGGTCAAACATGGCTACTACAGAAGACTTGGCCAACATTTTCCCCGGCAACTATTCCGTTACCGTAACCGATTCCAACGGATGCACCACCGATACCATCTTGAATGTAGCGAACAACGCCAGTACTTTTAGCCTTGCTGGCACAACCATTCCTTACAGCGATTGCGCCACGGTAAATGGATCTGTTAACCTTACCGTTACGCCGGCTGGCCCTTATACCTTCCTTTGGTCCAATGGTGAAACCACGGAGGATTTGAATGGTGTAGTAGGTGGTGCTTACACCGTCGAAGTAACCGAACAAGGCACTTGTATCGCTTCGGCCACGTATTTTGTGTTAGACACTCGTTCGTATCCTATACTCAACCAGAGCATTGTACCGGAGCTGTGTAATTTACTCGACGGCGGCATTGACCTGAGTGTAACGGGTGGACTTGCGCCTTATATGTACACTTGGGATAGTGGTCAAACGACCCAAGATTTGAACAATATCGGGGGCGGTGCTTATCAGGTAACCGTCACGGGCGCGAATAACTGTACGGCCAGCGCAGCCCTGAGCATACCGGAAAATGACCTAGACTTCGTCCTATCAGGCGTACCCACGGCTAATAGTTCCTGTGTGGTACTCAATGGTAGTGTGAACCTCGATGTGTCCCCTGCGGTGCCGAATGGCGGCCCAGGATACACTTATACTTGGTCGGGCGGCCAAATGACGCAAGATTTGAGCGGTATTTCCTCCGGAACCTATATCGTGACCGTCAGTGCAGGTGGAACTTGCACCAATACAATTTCATTCAACGTAGCCGATGCAGCGGGTGCGCCCGGTGTTTCGGAAAATATTACCCAAGCACTTTGCGGACAAAGTAATGGTGCCATCAACATCACTATTTTGGGCGGAACGGCCCCCTTCACCTACAATTGGTCAACCGGTTCTACCAACGAAGATCTAACGGGCTTGGCTTCTGGCAACTACGCCGTGACGGTACTCGGTGCGAATGGCTGCCAAGTCGTGGATAATTTCGTGGTACCCGAAAACTCCATCACCCCTACCCTATCCGGTATTCCACAGCCAAATACCGCTTGTGTGGGACCCAATGGTACCATTAACTTGAGCATTGCGCCAGCCAGCCTGATGTACAGCATTGTGTGGTCAACAGGGGCTACTACCCAGAATATTTCTAACCTGACCGCCGGCACTTACACCGTAGTCGTGAATGGTGGTGGCGCTTGTACCAACTCTGCTACTATCATCGTGGATAATAACACCCAAGGCGTAGTGGCTACGGGTACGGATGTGGATATTCTTTGTTTTGGCAACAATACAGGGGCAATTGACCTCACTTTGTCGGGTGGTACCCAGCCGTTTGCCTTTGCTTGGACGCCTACATTGGGCGGTGTAGAAGACCCGAGTGGATTGATAGCGGGTACTTACGCCGTAGTCGTAACCGATGCAGTAGGCTGTACGGCCACCGCGAGTTTCAACATTACACAACCCAGCGCGGCCGTTCAGGTGAATTGCGCTGCACTCAGCACCGTTACCCAGCCAGGTGCTGCCGATGGTACCGCACAGGTGCAAATTAGCGGCGGCATAGCCCCTTACACCATTTTGTGGAGTCCGGGTGGCACCCAAAGCGGCCTTCCAACTGGGCCATTCCCGCTCAATAATCTAGGGGTGGGCAATTACAACGTGACGGTTACGGATGCCAACGGATGCACCGCCATTTGTGGTTTTGCCATTCAACTGACCCCCTGCGTTACGGCCATTGGCACTATGGGCACCGGAGCACTTACCCTTTGCGGAAATGGCTGCCTGACCGCCAATTACGACGGACTAGCCCAAATACTAGACCCCAACGATGTCTTGCAATTCATTCTACATGAAGGCAATGGTGCCACGATTGTGAATGAAAAGACCCGCAGCGCGCAACCTACGTTCTGTTTTAACCCAGCCAATATGACCTACGGCACTGCGTACTATGTGTCGGCAGTGGCGGGTAACAACGATGGCTCTGGCAACGTAGTGCTGGCGCACTATTGTACCGTAGTGGCAACGGGCACCCCAATTACTTTCTTCCAAAAACCAGTGGCCACTGCGGCAGCTCCGGCACGCATTACCTGTGCCACCCTAGAAGTACCTGTAGTGGGTAGTACCACTATTCCTAACAGTGCTTTCCAATGGGCGACACAAGACGGCATCATCCTTGGCAATAGCAATCAAGCCACCATTACGACCAATCAGGCAGGTAATTTTACCTTGATTGTCAACGCTAACGGTTGTTTGGATACCACTACGGCTATTGTACTCGATATTCGCAACGACCCAAGGGCACTCATCACCTCCAGTCCGGATGACATTCTCGACTGTATAATTGATGAGATTGTTTTGGCGGGCGAAATCAAAGGCACGGGCAACAGCAACTCTATTTGGTACGACCAAAACGGAGTCACTTACCCCGGAGGAACGGTGTTGCAAATCAATATTCCCGGCACCTACTGGTTCGCGATTGTGGATACGGTGACGTTCTGCACCGATACCACCAGCATTGTCATTGGCGAAAACCAAATTTATCCACTTCGCTTTATTAACCCACCAGCCATTCTTACTTGCACGGTTGGCTCCGTGGTGTTAAGTGGTGGTTCGCCTTATCCGGGTATTGACTTTACTTGGGTGCTTATCAATGGACAGGATACGACTACGGTCGGAACAGGTAATAACACGACCGTAACGCAAGCCAATGCTTACTGGCTGTTCGGCGTGGATCCAGCAAACGGCTGTAATAACTCGCAAGAGGTGGTGGTCTTTTCAGACCAAAGTTATCCGACAGCCGATGCGGGTGCGCCCTTTAACATGGACTGTTTTGGAGAAACGGCTGCCCTGACGGGCACCGCTACTGGTGGAACGGGCAGTTATTCCTTTACTTGGACGACCAATGGTGGACAAATTGTATCCGGCAGTAATACGCTGAGCCCAACCATCAATGAGCCGGGCACTTACACCCTATTTGTGCAGGATATTGGCAACAGTTGCTCCGCTACCGACGTAGTCGTGGTGGCGCCGAACGAGCCGGTGGCCATTCCAATTGTGAACAACCCCGCTTGTGTGGGCCAGACAGGCACTATCTTAATTGACACCGTTTTAGGGGCAAAACCACCGCTTCAATACACCCTCACGGGTGGCACGTATATTCAGTCGGGTAGCCTGTTTGCCAATTTGGCTCCGGGCAATTACTCCATTTTCATCGAAGATGCCAACGGCTGTGCAACGAGCGTGGATGCTGCCGTGGTACAACCGCTTGTGTTTGAAATAATGGTCGAATCGCAGGTGTTGCTACAACTGGGCGAGAGTTATCAGATTGACGCTACGGTGAATGTGCCCGACAATGAAATTGCCTCTATACAATGGACGCCTCCGACTTGGCTGAGTTGCGATACCTGCTTGAGTACGCGGGTGGATACTCCGCTCACGAGCCAGAACTATCGCATTGTGGTCATCACGACCGCTGGTTGCCGAGATGATGCGCAACTTGCTTTGCGGGTAAATCGGCAAGTAGAGGTGTATATTCCCAACGTCTTTACCCCCAACGACGATGGCGACAACGACTGGTTTACGGTATTTGCCGATATGCGTGGGGTGAAACAAGTCAAGTTGTTCCAAATCTTCTCTCGCTGGGGAGAACAGGTGTTTGTTCGGGAGAATTTCCAGCCCAACGAGCCGACGCTCGGCTGGAACGGACGTTTCCGAGGCGAGGATATGAACCCAGCGGTGTTTGTTTATTACGCCATTGTGGAGTTCATAGACGGGCAGGAAGTGTTGTTTAAAGGAGATGTGACTATTGTGCGATAGACTTTTTCTATCGGTGAGCGCGTGTTTAACCAATGACTACCTTTACCCAAAAAAAATATCAAACGCTACTTCTTTCACATCGCCTACCACGGGCTTCATTATCACGGCTGGCAGCGGCAATCCAATGCATTGACCATTCAGGAAGTGATAGAAGCCGCTTTAAAAAAGATACTGAAAACACCCACCACAGTCAACGGCTGCGGACGGACAGACGCGGGCGTACACGCCAGCCAGTATTTTTTTCATGCAGATATGGAAGAAACGGCGGTAGAAGGGCTGCTGTTTAAACTCAATCGGGCCTTGCCTCCGGATATCAGCGTTTTTGCCATCATTTCCGTTCACGATCGGGCCAATGCTCGTTTTGATGCGGTACAGCGCCGATATGATTATTTTATCCATCTGCGGAAAGACCCTTTTTTGCAGACTGGCAGTGCCTTGTACTCCGATATGGATTTGGATATTGCGCGCATGAAGGCAGCCGTGGATTTGCTTCCACAATACGAAGATTACTATGCTTTTTGCAAATCGCCGGCGAGTTTTAAACACACGATTTGCCGGGTCAGCGAAGCCCATTTGTGGGTAGATAAAAGCGGGGAACGCCTTCGGTTTCAAATTACAGCCAACCGGTTTTTAACGGGTATGATTCGGATTATTGTAGGACGTTTGTTAGAAATCGGCACCGGAAGGATGCCTTTGGAGGCTTTTGAAGCACACCTGCGCGATAAAAAGACTCCGCGTATTATTACCGGAGCACATCCACAGGGGCTTTATTTGTCGAAAGTGGTGTATCCTTATCTGGAGTTGCCGCAAGCAACCTTGTTTTCGGAGGTGTTTGGGGATGTGGAGACTGGGTATTGGGTTTGAAATTCATGTTTTTTGAAAGAGACAATGGAAGCACATAAAAATGTACTCCAAATTAAACACCTTTGCCTTTCAAATAAGCAAAGAAGCCTTCATTCCTTTTATCCACAATATGCAAATGAGCCTCCAGCCTTCCGGTTTCCGAATCCTTGTGTTTTTACAAGAAAAATCAAGATTTAAGATTTCGCTAACGCTCTCCCTGTTGTTTTTCATCGGGAGCCTACAAGCCCAAACCAAACTTTGGTCGCCCGTACCATTGGGTGAAAACCTAGCAAAAACAGCACACATACCTGATTTGCCCGATCTCGAAAAAGGCACGCTCTTGCAACTGGACGTGCCAACCATGCAAAACCTAGGTAAAACTGCCCAAAACGAACTCAGCGGCACCCGCGGCCTAACAACAATCATAGACTTGCCGCTACCGGATGGCAGCTTCCAAAAATTTAAAATCTGGGAAAGCCCTTTGATGGAGCCCGCACTGGCGGCAAAATTCCCAGAGATTAAAACCTACATTCTAAAGGGTCTAGACGACCCTTTCGCCCAAGGACGCATGTCGGTAAGCCCGGATGAGTTCGGCGCATTTTTCACTTCTCAACAGTTTGGGCAAGCGGTGTATATCCGAAAGGTTTTGAAAAATTCTGCCTCCATTTACCTCAGTTATTGGGGGAAAGACGACCCTTCCTTGCAACAGCCCTTTAACTGCTTGTGGGAGGGCTCCAGCACGCCTCCCCGCAGTGAACACAAAAACCCATCCGCTGGCCCGAATGAAACCGGCGATGTGTTGCGCGTTTTTAGACTGGCCATGACCATTCCGGGTCAACTTTCTGAAAACTATGGCTGGACCACAAAACCGCAGGCACTGGCTGCTTTGGTGGCCTTTTTAGGTCAATTGAACGTGATTTTTGAGCGGGACTTATCCGTCCGGTTTGTGCTCCCGGAGAAGCAGGAAAACCTCCTTTTTATAAGCGCGGCCAACGACCCCTTCACGGCCTTGGGCGGTGGCGAAGCAGCCAACGAGAACCTTGCGGTTGCCAACCAACTCATTGGTCAAGAAGGATTTGATGTGGGCCTAATCTTCGTGACCGGTGCTTGTTGCGCGGCGGGCAAACCTACGATTTGCGGAGACTTCAAAGCGTACAACTTTAGCGCATTTTACAGCCTGCGGGTTACCGCCCACGAAATCGGGCATCAGTTCGACGCTGACCATACCTGGACCAGTTGCGGACCCTCCAACAATGGGCAATTCGGCACCAATGAGTACGGCTCAGGCACCAGTATCATGTCTTATGCCTACATCTGTGGCATAGATAACATCCTGCCGGTTGGCGACGAGACTTACTTCGGGGTCTATTCGCAAATCCAAATGACCAATCATATTAACGCCCAAACTTGCTACAAAACCCTAGAGACTGGAAATCACATACCCACCTCGAGTGTGCCAGCAGATGGTTTTTACATTCCAATTTCAACGCCTTTTGAACTCGTTGGATCTGCGAGCGATGTGGATGGAGATGACCTGACCTACTCTTGGGAGCAAGTCAATATCCGAAATATTGATTTTACTGCGTCTAATATTTCCATCCAAACACCCCCGGTCTCGGCCGACGGCAATGTTCCAATCGCACGGATTTTCAACCCTTCGAGCTCCCCGCGCCGCACAATTCCGCAACTTTCTGACCTGTTGTCCAACAATTCGACCGTAAATGAACGGCTCCCAACCTATGCACGCAATATCAAATACCGGATGTATGTGCGCGACAACCATCCGGGGGCGGGTGGTACGACCCAGCCGCAAGTCAGTTTTGAGGTAGATGGTACGGCCGGCCCATTTCTGGTTAGTACTCCGAACACTTGTGTGACCTGGCAAGCAGGCAGCAGCCAAACCATCACCTGGGAGGTGGCCAACACCGACAATGCAATTGTCAATTGTACTAATGTAAAAATCAGCCTATCGCTGGATGGAGGTTATAATTATCAACATGTTTTAGCCGCCAACACGCCGAACGACGGGTCGGAAACCATCACCCTCCCCAATGGAATCTGCTCGAACCAATCTCGGATCAAAATAGAGGCGGTAGGCAACATTTTTTTCGATGTTTCCAATGCTGATTTCAATATTGAAACCAATAACACCCCGATTGTGAAAGCCAGTGCGCTGCAACTGGATGGCGCGGACGATCAGGTAGAAATTCAGAACGAAAACCTCGGGAATTTTGGCACCGGCGAATTCAGCATCGAAATGTGGACACAAACCACCGACAACAACTGTGCACTGATTGGCAAACGAGCCATCTGCAATTGTGATAATTTTTGGAATTTTTTCATTGAAAACGGGCGACTAAGGGCCGAATTCTCCACCTCCAACGCTTGCAATGACTATTTGAATGTAACCGGTGTAAACAACACATTGGCAGACGGCAATTGGCATCATATCGCTTTTGTTCGCCAAGGAACCACCCTTCGATTCTATGTAGATGGGGTGCTGGACCGGACGGTTTCTTCCAACCAGGACTTTAATAACCCAGCAAAAATCACCCTCGGCAACATCGTTTGTGGTGGACAGAACTTTGGCGGCAGCATGGACGAAATCCGCATCTGGAACATCTCCCGTACGGCCAATGAGATCATCGAAAAGATGAACTGCACGCTGCTGGGCAACGAGGCCGGTTTGCTCGCCTATTATCCAGCGAGTAGTCAGGATTGTGGCGCGTGTTCCGCCGGAACAAACGCTTTTCTGGATAAAACGGCCAGTGAGAACCATGGATTCATGCAAAATGGTGCGAACACCAGTCTTTCTACGGTCAATCTCAGCGATTGCCCGAACTGCTTCAACGGGGCCGTTTCGATCACAACCGAGCCCGCCGACCAATTTGTTTCCATCGGGGGTACGGCCACTTTCACCTTGATTGCCTCGGGCAACAACCTGTCTTATCAATGGTATCGCAGCACCAATGCCGGCATCACTTTTTCAGAAATATCCGGCGCGACCACGAATGAATACCGTTTGACGGTCAACTCCAGCGCACAAAATGGCTGGCAATTCAAATGTTACGTTTCAAACGGCTGCGACCTAAAATCCAGCACCCCAGCCGCCTTGTCGTTGCCTTGCCCAGCCCAAACGCTGAGTAATATCACCGGACCGGCAAGCCCTTGTGTGGACAACTACTACACCTATTTTGTAAACCCTAATCCGAATATTGTTACCTGGAACTGGACAACGCCGGCGGGTTGGTTGGTTACGAATTTTGAAAACATGATTTTTGTAAAACCGGCTGCTAGTGCGGGTACAATCAGCGTCACCGGCATAGATGCTTGCGGGGTATCCACCGCGCTGCAAACCTTTTCAGTTGTGCCCGTGGAGGTTTCCATTCTGACGCAGCCCATTTCCCAAACAGTCAACGAAGGGACTGCGGTTCAGTTTTCAATAGCGGTAGCGAATGGCGGCGGTACCACGACCTATCTGTGGCAAGAAAGCAGCGATGATGGCGCATCGTATTCCATCATTGCCGGAGCGACCACCGCGACCTATTCTATTCCCAACGCAACCTTGTCGTACGACGACCGAATATTCCGTTGCATTGTATCAAACGCTTGCCTAACCGACACCTCTGAGACCGTCACTTTGGTGCTGAACTGCACGGCTGCTGCGCCCGCAATACCTGCTGCGATTTCGGGGGCTTCGCTGATCTGTCCGAACACATCGTTGACGTATTCGATTGCTTCGGTTGCTGGTGCAACCCATTATTTATGGACTTTGCCCTCCGGCTGGACGGGCAGTTCGATTGGCACCAATATTGCCGTGACAGCCAATGGAACCGGCGGCATTTTGGCTGTAAAAGCGGTGAACGACTGTGGTAGTTCGGATGACCAAGCCATTCCAATTTCAATCAACCCGAATCCATGCCGCCGAGCGGTGCATTTCGACGGGGTGGATGACCACCTCTCGATTGGGCAAAATGGGCAGGCCTTGTCTGGAGATATGAGCATTTCGTTTTGGGTAAAACCTGACAGATTGGCCGGTGAACAGACTTTGATTTTTAACGGTCGTGAATTTATCATCAGTTTGAGCAATGGCCGGATCCGATACAAACACTCAGACGATTGCTGTGGTTATGACAACACGGTTGATATGATTTTCCCTGTTAATTTGGAGCAGGGGCAATGGACCCACGCATCCATCACCCGCGAGACGGCCAATCGGACCGTTCATTTTTACTTGAATGGGAACTTCATTCAAAGCCAAACCTATGGTGGTTCCACCGCCCAGCCGGGGGATAACACCACCGATATGATTTTGGGCGCCGGAAAGAACGGCGCATGGGCTAATTTCAAAGGCACACTGGATGAAATCAAGATTTGGACCGGCGTTCGAACGATGGACGAGTTAAAGCAAGACCTAGTTTGTATCCCAACTGGGAATGAACCGGGTTTGAATGCATATTTTGATTTTGAGGCCGGACAAGCCTTTGGCGATAATATGGGGGTGACGAATTTTTCAAATCTGGCCAATTCCTACGGAATGGCTTCTGTTCAAAATTTAGCGATGAGCGGCACTGCATCGAATGTCGTGTCAGGTGACCAGCCTTCGTTTTTGTATCAAGACCTAGACGGGGATGGCTTCGGCGGTGCCATCGTAGGCTGCAACTACACCGGCTCGACCGTGACAAATTCAGCCGACTGTGATGACCAGAACAGTTTGGTTAACCCGAACGCTGTCGAAATCTGCAACGGAATGGATGAAGATTGCAGTGGAATTGCAGACGACCTTCCAAACCTCATTGCCAGCACCAACGTACCGGTTCCCATTCCGGAGGGGCAAACCATTACCTCGATCCTCTTAATCAACAGTCCGACCACTACCCTGTTGGATTTGAATGTATTAAACCTCCGTATTTCCCACACCTGGATTGCAGACTTAACGGTTACTTTGAGAAGCCCACAAGGCACAGAAATCACCTTACTACAATCCGTTTGTGGGGATCAGGATGATATGCTCCTTAATTTCGATGACGAATCGGTTGCCGGCTATGGCACTTTCCCTTGTCCACCGACCAACAACGGGACTTATAGGCCCTTCTCTCCGTTATCTGCTTTCGACGGAGAAAACCCGAACGGGACCTGGACTTTGACGGTTATAGATGTATATGAGGATGCTGGTGTTTTGCATGACTGGAGTGTAGCGTTTCCGTCCGTTCCCCTTACCCTGTACGCCGATTTGGATGGCGATGGTTTTGGGGATCCCTCCAGCAGTCTTCAGGCCTGTATTACAGAGCTTGGGTATGTATCCAACGCCGATGATTGTGACGACAACAACCCTTCCATTCACCCGGGCGCCTTGGAAATTTGTAATGACCTAGATGATGATTGTAATGGTCAGGTTGACGACAATGCAGGTCCGATTTGGTATGTGGATGCCGACGGTGATGGGTACGGCAATGCGCCGGAATTTATGCAAGCCTGCCTACAACCATTTGGGTATGTAGCCAACAGCGAAGATTGTGACGACGGCAACAGCGCCGTCTATCCAAATGCCACAGAAATTGTGAATGGTTTGGACGACGACTGCGATGGTATGATAGATGACTCTACGAGTGTAAGTACCACAGAGCATATTTTCGATGCATCTGGTCATCAATATCCCAAAGACATCCAATTCGCCCTACGCCCAAATCCGGCGGACGACATGCTGCGCGTCGTATTTTCGGGAGACGAATGGACGGTTGGCAGGTTAGAAATTTTCAACCCGATTGGGCAGTGCATCCAGATGCAGGAAATTCGAGTTTCAGCCGGATCGGAAGTCATTTTGCGAACCGATCATTTCCCGCAAGGCAATTATTTCTTGATTTTCAGACGAGCGGATGGGGTGATTGTGGGCGAGCGGTTTGTTATTTTTAGGGGGTTTTAAAGGGTGGTTGGGGCGGGTGGTTACGACGAACTTACAATAACGGATGCAATTCTAAATCAATTACCTCAACGCCAACAGAATCCGCACTTATCCACATGGGGGGCAAAGATCCGGAATCAGGGGGTCATTTACTCTCGAATAAACAGGGAGAAAGTTAATAAAAACAACAACTAATGGAAACATACAAAATTCAAATCATTGAAACAATTGTAGTTTTTACTGGCTACATAATTACTCACTTCGTAACCAAAGTATTTGTCAATAATACTCTAAAGCAAACACATTTACAGCGTGGTAGAAGAAAAATGATTATCAAATCTGTTCACCTTTTGTCTTTTCTGACTGTCATAATTTTATTGTCTGCTATATGGGGTCTTAAACAAAATCAAATAGCTGTTTTTGTGGGCACAATTTTAACTGCATTAGGAATAGCATTTTTTGCTCAATGGTCATTACTCTCCAATATTACTTCTAGTCTGTTATTGTTTTTTAACCACCCCGTAAAAATTGGAGACACAATAAAATTTTTCGATAAAGATTTCCCATTTGAGGGCGAAGTCTCTGATTTGACCTATTTCTTTGTTCATCTCAAAACTGAAAGTGGTGAAATAATTACAATTCCAAACTCTCTTTTGCTTCAAAAATCAGTTTCAGTTATTGAAAGGAAGACGCCTGGAAAATAAGAATTTAAAATGAAGCCAATATTTCTTTCAGTTCTTGTTTCTATTTTGTTAATCAACAAAAATTTATGCTCAAAATACTAGCTTGGGTAGTTGGAATATTTTAAATCTTAAATTCAATGTTAACGATAAATGGAGTGTATTTGGGGAAGCTCAATTACGTTCGTTAAAGTTTTACAACAACTTTTATTACTATGAATACAAAGGAGGTGTTAATTACAAAGTTCACAAAAACGCTACTTTATCGCTTGGTGTAGGTAGTTATCAGACCTATAAAGAAGGTGGTAATTTCGTTTTACCGGAAAATAACGACGAGTTTAGAGTTTGGCCACAAATAATTGTTTTTCAATCGTTGGGAAAACTCAAATTAGAACAGCGATACGTAAGCCTACCACCAACCCCATCTTGCCCGCGCCCCGTCTCCGCCAGATCTTTGTGCAAAAATACACAAAATGAAGAAAAGGCACACAGAAACGGATAAAAAGGCGATTATATCGTTATTTACTGGACTCGGCACTAGGGGCATGATCAGCCTTGGCGCGAACCACCGCCACTTTTTGTACACCGAAGTCACCGATATGCGCAAGAGTTTTGATGGATTGAGCGGTTTGGTACGCAACCAAATGGACAAAAATCTTTTGGATGGCGATGTGTTCATATTTTTGAACAAAAGGCGCGGTCTCATTAAACTATTGTTGTGGGATCGCAGCGGATATGTCATTTATGCCAAGCGATTGG
>Ga0105045_10002692_pt1 | contig 15070 bp, 11 predicted proteins | sample MAT02_FD_78089 | JGI IMG/M metagenome (GOLD analysis project Ga0105045, IMG submission 78089) | Freshwater microbial communities from Lake Fryxell liftoff mats and glacier meltwater in Antarctica - MAT-02 (megahit assembly) | ecosystem: Environmental > Aquatic > Freshwater > Ice > Liftoff...
CACCCCGCGGCCGCCGGCCTTCGGGTGCACCTGTCGAATGGCTTCTATGCGAACGCCGTTTTTGATCGGCTGCTCCGGGGCTGGTCGATACCTGCCCGCGTCACAGCCCCGCGGAAGAACTGACCGATGACCCCTCACGACGAATCCCTCCTGCACGACACGCGGCGCCTGCATGAAGCGGCCGACCGGGCAGCGCGGAACATTCCTCCCGCCTGGCCGCTCGCCTCGAGCGTGGCGGTCAATCCTTTCCTGGGCCAGAGCAACGAAAACATGGCCCAGGTCGCTGCGCGCCTGGCCCGCGTGGCGGGGGTCAGCGTGACGATGCCGCGGAGCTGGTTCAAGGAGCGGATCAACGCTGGCGTCATCGCGGATCAAGACCTGGCCGACGCCCTGATGGCCGCGCCTGCCGACGGCCGTCCCGCCGATCTCGCCGCCCTCAAAGCGGCGGTGCTCACCCAGGTGCCCCCGCCGCAGGCGTTGGCCACCGTGGCGGATCTCGCGGCGCAAGTGTCGGGTATCGACTGGCCGGCGCTGATCGCCGAGCGCTTCGGTGCCTGGGCCGCTGGCTACCTCGACGAGGGCCAGGCGCTTTGGGCAGCCCCTTGCGACAAGGGTGCCTACGCCTCGTGGCGTGCGGTCGCAATGCACGACCTGACCCCGGAAATCCTCGGCCTCCGGGGCTTCGCCACGCACGTGTCCGACGCGCCCGAGAGCGCAAGGGGCGTCCTGGCCCGTGTGACCCAAGGGCTGGGCCTGGAGGCCGATGCACTGGACACCTACTTCCACCAACTGCTGATGACGCTCGGAGGCTGGGCCCAGTACGCGCGCTACCGGCTGTGGCAGGCGGAGCTGACGGGGCAGGGGGACGACACCCTGACGGATTTCCTGGCGATCCGCCTGACGTGGGAACAGGCACTTCACGATCGCTATGGGCGCGACATCGCCCCGATGTGGAACACCGTCAAGGCAGAGCATGCCAAGTCGGTGAGTGCCTCGCCTGGGCAGGTGGTCGATGCCATCCTGCAGGAGGCCGCCGAACGGGCGGCCCAGCGCGTGCTCAGGAAGACTTTGGCGCAGCCGGCGGCAGTCGTGGCCGGGGTCCGCCGTCCGGCGCTGCAGGCCGCGTTCTGCATCGATGTGCGCTCGGAAGTGTTTCGGCGCGCCCTCGAAGCGGTGGATCCCGGCATCCAGACGATCGGGTTTGCCGGGTTTTTCGGGCTGACGGCTTCGCACCGTCGTTTTGCGTCGGATGTGACGGAATTGCGCCTGCCGGTGCTGCTCAATCCGGCCGTCACCACCCGCTCGGGGGGTCCCGATGAAGCCGCTGCCGATCAGTCGGCGCGATTCAAGGCGCGAGCCACGCGGGCCTGGGGACGATTCAAACTCGCCGCCGTCTCGTCCTTCCCCTTCGTGGAGGCCAGCGGTCCGATCTATGTCGGCAAGCTCGTCAGCGACGCGCTTGGGCTGCGCGCAGCGCAGGTGCCGAACGAACCCGCTCCGCGCCTCGATCCGGACCTTGATCTCGCGTCGCGGACGACCGCCGCCGAGGCCATCCTGCGCGCCATGTCGCTGACGGGCGACTTCGCGCCCCTGGTGGTGCTCGCGGGCCACGGTGCCAACGTGGTCAACAATCCGCACGCCAGTGCACTGCATTGCGGTGCCTGCGGCGGCTACTCCGGGGAAGTCAACGCGCGGCTGCTGGCGGCGCTCGTGAACGACCCCGGGGTAAGAAAGGGATTGGAGGCGCGGGGCATCGCCATCCCCGCCGACACCCATTTCGTCGCTGCCCTGCATGACACCACTACCGACGCCGTAAAGCTCTACGCGGCCGACCATCCGTCACCCGCGCACGAGGCGCCTTTGCGCCAAACGAGCTCATGGTTGGCGGCGGCGGGCAAGGTCACGCGCGGCGAGCGGGCCCTGCGGCTTCCCGGTGCCGGGGACGAGCGCCACATCCATTCGCGAAGCCGCGACTGGGCTGAGGTTCGACCGGAGTGGGCGCTGGCCGGATGCCAGGCGTTCATTGCGGCGCCGCGACCGCGCACGGCTGGCAAGAACCTGCAGGGTCGCGCGTTCCTGCACGACTATGACTGGCATCGTGACGAAGGCTTCGGTGTCCTGGAGTTGATCATGACGGCGCCGGTGGTCGTCGCAAGTTGGATCAGCCTTCAGTATTACGGTTCCACCGTTGCCCCGCAGGCGTTCGGCGCCGGCAACAAGCTTCTGCACAACGTCACGGGCGGCATCGGGGTGGTCGAGGGGAACGGCGGGGTCATGCGCGCGGGTTTGCCGTGGCAGTCGGTCCATGACGGGGAACGCTACGCGCACGAGCCGCTGCGGCTGTCGGTATGCATCGAAGCGCCGCGCGAGGCGATGGACGACATCTTGGGCCGGCACCCGGGCGTACGGGCGCTGTTCGACAATCGCTGGCTGCATCTGTTCGCGCTCGACGAGGTCGGCCAGATGGCCTGGCGCTATGCCGGTGACCTTCAGTGGACCCCCATCGACGCTGTTGCAGGCCCCTCCGGTGCACCCGGTTCAGGCGGGTTGCCGGCCTGTGACGCCCGATAGGCGCCACCCATGAGCACCGCACGCAGCGACTTCGACTGGATGCAGCACGCGCTGGCGCTGGCGGACCGTGCCGAACGGGAGCATGACGAAGTGCCGGTGGGCGCGGTGCTCGTCGGCCCGGACGGGGCGCTGCTGGCGGAAGGCTTCAACCGCAACATCGGCGACCACGACCCGACGGCCCACGCCGAGATCGTGGCGATGCGCCAGGCCGGGCAGGCGCTGGGCAACCATCGGCTGCCCGGCTGCACGCTCTACGTCACGCTCGAGCCCTGCGCGATGTGCGCCATGGCCATGGTGCATGCGCGCGTGACGCGGGTGGTGTATGCCGCCAGCGACCCAAAGACCGGCGCCGCCGGCAGCGTCTTCGACCTGCTGGCCGACCCCCGCCACAACCACCGCGTGCAGGTGCAGGGCGGGGTGTTGGGCACCGAGGCCAGCGAGCGCCTCAGCCTTTACTTCAGGCGCAAGCGCGCCAAACCGGCCCGCTGACTCAGCGGCGGCGGCGGGCCAGCTCGGTGTCGAGCTCGGCGTCGAAGCTGCGCACCGACAGCACCACCTCGCGCCCGAGGAAGATGCTGGCCATCAGCAGCGCCAGCACGCCCACCACGGCCAGCCCGGTGGGCAGGTAGGGCAGGCGGAAGCGCGAGAGGGCGTCAATAGCCAGCGCCAGGCTGGTCCCGACGAAGAAGCCCAAGCCCAGGTAAAGCATCAGGCAGGCCCGCAGCACCAGGCCGGCGCGCAGGCGATGGCGCAGGATCTGGTCTTCGATCTCGGCCCGGGTCATCGGGTCGCCGCCTTCAAGCTGGGCGATGATGCCGCGCAGCCGGTCCACCACCCGGGCCAGCCTGGCGTTCGCCGACACCAGCAGCGAGCCGGTGGCCGCCATCAGCAGGGCCGGGGCCAGCATCGAGGTGAGGATGCGGTAGTGGTCCAGGGCGTCGGTCGGATTCACTTGGCAACCTTCGGGCGGGCTAGGGCTGAAGTATGATGCGGTCATCGCCACGACCGCCAGCCGCGCATGCCCGCCCACGAGCAGAACCTGATCTGGATCGACCTGGAAATGACCGGCCTGGACCCCGACACCGACTCGGTGCTCGAGATCGCCACCCTGGTCACCGACAGCCAACTCAACATCCTGGCCGAGGGCCCCGAACTCGCCATCGCCCATCCGCTCGCGCGGCTCGAGGCGATGGACGAATGGAACCGCGGCACCCACACCCGGTCGGGCCTGTGGCAGCGCGTGGTCGACAGCCGGGTGACCATGGCGCAGGCGGAGGCGCACACCGTCGAGTTCCTCGCGCACTGGGTGCCGGCCGGCAAATCGCCGATCTGCGGCAACTCCATCTGCCAGGACCGACGGTTCCTGGTGCGGCACATGCCGCGGCTGGAGCGCTACTTCCACTACCGCAACCTCGACGTTTCCACGCTCAAGGAATTGGCCCGGCGCTGGTCGCCGGCGCTGCTGGACGGCTTCTCGAAGGTCGGTGCGCACACGGCGCTGTCCGACATCCGGGAGTCGGTGAAGGAGCTGGCGCACTACCGCCAGCACATGGGCAAACTCGGCGGGCACTTAGGCTAACGCATGTCACTTCGTCTGATCTGCGCCATCGCGCTGCTGGTTTCCTCCGCGCTGCCGACGCCGGCCATGGCGCTCGAACAGAAGGCACTGGGCGCCTACGCGCGCGAGGTCTGGACCACGCGCGACGGCCTGCCGCACAACCAGGTGAACTCCATCGCCCAGACGCCCGAAGGCTACCTGTGGTTCGCCACCTGGGAAGGCGTGGTGCGCTACAACGGCCAGGAATTCCGGGCGTTTGGCCGCAACAACGTGCCGGCGCTCAAGGACAGCGGCATCCGCGCCGTCCACGTCGGGCCCAGCGGCGCGCTGGTGGTGGCCACGTCCCGCGGCGGCGTCAGCGTGCTGCGCGGCGAGAAATGGACCACCTACACGGTCGACGACGGCCTCAGCCAGAACGAAACCTTCGCGGCGCTGGAAGACCGCAGCGGGCGCATCTGGGTCGCCAGCGAGAACCGGGGCGTCACCCGCCTGGACGGCTCGCGGGCGACGGTGTTCAACGCCGGCAACGGCCTGCCTTCGGACATCGGCTACGCGCTGGCCGAAGACGGCAGCGGGGCGATCTGGATCGCCACCGGTGAAGGCGTTGCCCGGATCGAGGGCGAGCGCATCCAGGCTTTCTCCACCCAGGCCGGGCTTCCGGACGGCGCGGCGTTCAGCCTGGCGGTTGCACCCGATGGCCGGCTTTACGTGGGCACCGAGCAGGGCCTTTACGTCGGCCGCAGCGGCCACTTCGAGCCGGTGGCGGCCGATTTCCCCAAGGTCGCCATCGCCAGCCTGCAGCTCGACGAACAGGGCAGCCTGTGGATCGGCACCGTCACCCGCGGCCTGTTCCGTCTGGGTGACCGGGGCCTGGAGCAGTTCGACACCGGCGACGGCCTGCCCAACAACCGCGTGGCGTCGCTGTTCGCCGACCGCGAAGGCAGCCTGTGGGTCGGTACCAATGCCGGCCTGATGCGCTTCGCGGACACACCCTTCATCACCATCGACAGCCACCAGGGCCTGGCCGACGACTACGTCCGGGCGGTGCTGCAGACCCGCAGCGGCGACATCCTGATCGGCAGCAGCCGCGGCATGGACGTCTGGCGCGACGAGGCCATCACGCCCACCGCCGGCCTGGGCAACGAATCGGTGCTCAGCCTGGCCGAGGACCAGGTGGGCAACATCTGGATCGGCACCTATTCCACCGGCCTGGTGCGATGGGCCGACGGCGCGATCCAGGAGCGCTTCACCAGCGCCGACGTGCTGCCGTCCAACCAGGTGCGCGCGGTGATGGAAGGCCGCGACGGCACGCTGTGGGTCGGCACCGCGCGCGGCCTGATGCGCCGCAAGGACGGCGTGTCGGTGAGTCTGGGCGAAAAGGACGGGCTGCCGCGCGATTTCGTGCTGAGCCTGCTCGAGGCCGCCGACGGCAGCGTCTGGGTGGGCACCGCCAATGGCGCCGCGCACGTGCAGGGCGACAAGGTCACGGCGCTGGGCATGGCGCCCATGGACGGCGCACAGGACGTCTTCGACATGCACGAAGACCCCGATGGAACCCTCTGGTTCGCCACCGACCGCGGTGTCGTGCGCCGCCGCGCGGGCGTCATGAGCAGCATCGGCGGCCTGCAGGGGCTGCCGGTGGACGCCGTGTTCCAGGTCGTGGTGGACGCCTACGGCAACTTCTGGCTGACCTCCAATGCGGGCGTGGTGTACGTGCGGCGCGACGACATGGAGTCGGTGGCCAACGGCAGCGGCGCGCGCCTGGACTACCAGCAGTTTGCCGAGGCCGACGGCATGGGCAGCGCCCAGTGCAACGGCAGCGCGGGCCCCGCGGCGCTGCGCGCCGAGGACGGCAGCATCTGGGTGGCCACCGCCAAGGGCGTTTCGGTGGTGCAGCCCGACCAACTGCCGCGCTACCAGCTGGCGCCGCCGCCGGTGGTGATCGAAGGCCTGCGGGTGGACGACGCCAACGCCAGCGCCAACGGCAACCTGGTGCTGCCGCCGGGCACGCGCAAGCTTGAACTCGACTACGTCAGCCTCAGCTACCGCACGCCCGAGCAGATCCGCTACCGCTACCGGCTCGAAGGCTTCGACAACAGCTGGGTGGAGCGCAGCACGCGCCGCAACGCGCAGTACACCAACCTGCCGCCGGGCCAATACCGGTTCCAGGTCAGCGCCGCGCAGCGTGGCAGCGGCTGGAGCCCGGAAACGGCGTCGGTGAACTTCGAGATACAGCCGCGCTTCTACCAGCGCCCGTGGTTCCTGCCGGCCGCCGGTTCGCTGCTGGCGCTGTTCCTTTACGGCATCTACCGCGCCCGCGTCAGCCAGCTCAAGGCGCGCGAGGCGCAGCTGAGCCGGATCGTCGAGGACCGCACCAAGTCGCTGAGCGAGAAGAACGGCGAGCTCGAGATCAAGAATGAAACCATCCGCAAGCAGTCCGAGGTCTTCGAGCAGCTCTCGCGCACCGACGCGCTCACCGGCCTGCCCAATCGACGCAGCATGGACGAGAGCCTGGCCCGGGCCTACCAGGAGGCGGTGCTGGGCGACCAGATGCTGTGCTTCGGCCTGCTCGACATCGACCATTTCAAGCGCATCAACGACGGCTTTTCGCACGACGTCGGCGACGAGGCGCTGCGCCGCGTTGCGGCGGTGATGCAGAAGGAAATAGGGCAAGAACAGGTGGGGCGCTGGCGCGGCGACGAGCGCGTGGCGCGCTGGGGCGGCGAGGAGTTCGCGATCCTGTTCCCCTTGATCGGCACGGCCGACGCCGCCGCCCAGGCCGAGCGGCTGCGCGCAGCCATCGAGGCCATCGACTGCGGCGATTTCGCGCCGGGGCTGCGCATCACCGCCAGCATCGGCATCGCCGAACGCACCGGCCTTTCGCACCACGAGCGGCTGGTGTCGCGGGCGGACGAGCGTCTTTACGCCGCCAAGAACGGCGGCCGCAACCGGGTGGAAACCTGATCAGCCGCGGCCGGGGTCTTCCACCGCGCTGGTGATCTGCGCCAGCGGGCGGCCGCCGGCGTAAGCCCGGTCGCCCAGCATGCCCAAGCCGCCAGGCTCCGGCGCGTCGGCCGCCGTCAGCCGGCCTTGAGCTTCGCCAGGCGAAGCCAGGTGTCCACGACGGTGTCGGGATTGAGCGACACCGATTCGATGCCCTGCTGCATCAGCCAATCGGCGAGGTCGGGATGGTCGGACGGGCCCTGGCCGCAGATGCCGATGTACTTGCCCTTGGCGCGCGCTGCGCCGATGGCCATCGACAGCAGCTTCTTCACCGCCGGGTCGCGCTCGTCGAACAGGTCGGCCACGATCGCCGAATCGCGGTCCAGACCCAGCGTGAGCTGGGTGAGGTCGTTGGAGCCGATCGAGAAGCCGTCGAAGATGTCCAGGAACTCATCGGCCAGAAGGGCATTGGACGGCACCTCGCACATCATGATCACCTTCAGGCCGTTCTCGCCGCGCACCAGGCCGTTGGCGGCCAAGGCCTCGATCACCGCGCGCCCTTCGCCCAGCGTGCGCACGAACGGGATCATGATCCAGCAGTTGGTCAGGCCCATGTCGTCGCGCACCTTGCGCACGGCGCGGCACTCCAGCGCGAAGCACTCGCGGAAGTCCGGGTGCACGTAGCGCGAGGCGCCGCGGAAACCGATCATCGGGTTTTCCTCGTGCGGCTCGTACTGGCTGCCGGCCACCAGGCCGGCGTATTCGTTGGACTTGAAGTCCGACAGGCGCACGATCACCGGGTTGGGCGCGAACGCCGCCGTGAGCGTCGAAATGCCCTCGGCCAGGCGGTCCACGTAGAAGCTCACCGGGTTGGCGTAACCGGCGGTGATCTCGTCGATCTTGGCCTTCAGGTCGGCCGGCTGGCGGTCGTACTCAAGCAGCGCGCGCGGGTGCACGCCGATCTGCCTGGCGATGATGAACTCCAGGCGCGCCAGGCCGATGCCCTGGTTGGGCAACTGCGCGAAGTCGAAGGCGCGCTCGGGGTTGCCCACGTTCATCATGATCTTGAGCGGGGCAGGGGGCATGTTGCCCAAGTCGGTGGTGATGACCTCGAAGTCCTGCGTGCCCGCATAGATGAACCCGGTATCGCCCTCGGCACACGAAACGGTGACTTCGCTGCCGTCCTTGATCAGCTGCATCGCATCGCCGGTGCCGACCACGGCCGGCACGCCCAGCTCGCGGGCGATGATGGCCGCGTGGCAGGTGCGGCCGCCGCGGTTGGTGACGATGGCGGCGGCGCGCTTCATGATCGGCTCCCAGTCGGGGTCGGTCATGTCGGCCACCAGCACGTCGCCGGGCTGGAACTGGCTCATCTCCGCCAGGGTGCGGACCACGCGCGCCACGCCTGAGCCTATCTTGTGGCCGATGGCGCGGCCTTCGCTCACCACTTCACCGCGCGAGAGCAGGTGGTACCGCTCGACCTCGGTGGCCTTGCCGCGCGAGCGCACGGTTTCGGGGCGTGCCTGCACGATGTAGAGCTTGCCGGTGTGGCCGTCCTTGGCCCACTCGATGTCCATCGGGCGGCCGTAGTGCTTCTCGATGGTGAGCGCCTGGCGCGACAGCTCCTCGACGTCGGCGTCGTCAATCGAGAACTGGCGGCGCAGCGGCGCCGGCGTGTCCTCGATGCGCACGCGCTCGCCGTCCTTGTCCGAATACACCATGCGGATGAGCTTGGAGCCGATGGTGCGGCGCAGGATGGCCGGCTTGCCCTGCGCCAGGGTCGGCTTGTAGACGTAGAACTCGTCGGGGTTCACGGCGCCTTGGACCACCATCTCGCCCAGGCCATAGCTCGACGTGATGAACACCACGTCGCGGAAGCCCGACTCGGTGTCGAGCGTGAACAGCACGCCCGACGCGCCGATGTCCGAGCGCACCATCAGCTGCACGCCAGCCGACAGGAACACGTCCTCGTGCTTGTAGCCGTGGTGCACGCGGTAGGCGATGGCGCGGTCGTTGTAGAGGCTGGCGAAGACTTCCTTCACCTTGCGCACCACGTCGTCCTCACCGGTGACATTTAGGTAGGTTTCCTGCTGGCCGGCGAAGCTGGCGTCGGGCAGGTCCTCGGCGGTGGCGGACGAGCGCACGGCGACCGCAAGGGCCTCGTCGCCCGATTCGGTGCGCATGCGGCTGTAGCCGTCGCGGATGGCCTGGTCGAGTTCGGGCTGCAGCGGGGCGTCGATCACCCAGCCGCGGATCTCGCCGCCGGCCTTGACCAGGGCGTCCACGTCCTCGACGTCCAGGCCGGCCAGACGGTCGAAGATGCGCTGGCTGAGGTTGTTGTGGGCGATGAAGCGCCGGAAGGCGTCGGCCGTGGTGGCGAAGCCGCCGGGCACCGAGACACCCAGATGGGCCAGTTGGCCGATCATCTCGCCGAGCGAGGAGTTCTTGCCGCCGACCTGGGCCAAGTCGGTGAGTCGCAGTTCGTGCAGCCAAAGGACGTCGGCGTTCAAGGGGGGTCTCCGTTCGCTCGGGGCGGGCGGTGGCCGGGTGGCGCGGGCCCGCATACGATGGGTTTCAAGCTGCGTATGATGCGACCCCGGGGCCACCCCATACAAGCTTGAATTATCTGGACTTTCATGTGCCGCGACGCGGCGCGCAGGACGAGGGCAGGGCATGGCGGGCACGCGACCGGTTTTCTATGTTTCCGACGGCACCGGCATCACCGCCGAAACCATCGGCCACAGCCTGTTGACCCAGTTTAACGGGGTGGACTTCCAGACCCGGCGCATCGCCTTCGTGGACAGCATCGAGAAGGCCGAGGCCACCGTGGCCGAGATCCAGCAGGCCGGGAAGGTCACCGGCTGCCGCCCGATCGTGGTCAACACGGTGGTGGACCCGGACATCAACGCCCTGCTGGCCGAGAGCGGCGCCCTGATGCTGGACGTGTTCGCCCCGTTCATCAGCCCCCTGGAAGAGGAGCTGGGAATACGCCGCGAAGGCCGGGTCGGCCATGCCCACGGCATGGTGGACGCGGCCGCCTACGAGCAGCGCATCAACGCCACCAACTACGCCCTGACCCACGACGACGGCATGGACATCCACTACGACGATGCCGACGTCATCCTGGTGGGCGTGTCGCGCTCGGGCAAGACCCCGACCTGCCTTTACATGGCGCTGCACTACGGGGTGCGGGCGGCGAACTACCCGCTCACCGACGACGACCTGGAAGCGGCCGAATTGCCCAAGCGCCTGCGGCCGCACCGCCGCAAGCTCTTTGGCCTCACCATCGACCCGGTGCGGCTGCAGAAGATACGCCAGGAGCGCAAGCCCAACTCGCGCTACGCAAAGCTCGAAACCTGCCAGGCCGAAGTGGCCGCGGCCGAGTCGCTCTTCCGCCAGGAGTCGATCCCGGCGCTGAGCACCACCCACACCTCCATCGAGGAAATCGCCGGCAAGGTGCTGGCGCAGCAGGGCATACACCGCCACATGTTCTAGTCACGCGGGGCCGGAAAACCCCGTGTTAGCATCCAGCCATGCCGCTCGCCCAGGTCCAGCGCCAACCCCTTCCCCGCATCACCCGGTTCGCCTGGCTGATGGGGCTTTACGGCGAGAACTTCCAGCGTCTCACGCGCATGTTCCAGCCGCAGTCGCTGTCCGCCGGCACCTATGTATCGCGCGTCCCCGGCGGCCTGGACCTGCTGGTGGAAGTGATCGAGCAGCACGCTTACACGGTCGAGCTGCGCCTCAGCTACCGCATGCGCGACGCCCACACCGGCCAGCCCGATCCCTCGGCCTACGTGCGCCTTTATCGCGACGCGCGCCAGGCCGAGGTCACGCATTGCTATGTCGGACGGCACTGGCAGGACGTGCTGGGCCTGCATCCCAGCGTGCAGGCCATGGTGAGCCACCGCCTGCGGATGAACGGTTTTCTCAACAAATGGCTCGACTACCTGGACGGGCAGGGGCATGGCCCGCACACTCTGTCGAGCATCGAGCCGGAGCCGGCCGGAGAAAAAGACGCCGCCTGTGCTTGACGAGTCGTCGGCGCCTGTCTAAACTTCCGCTTCTTCCTTCGGTGGGGCTATAGCTCAGCTGGGAGAGCGCTACAATGGCATTGTAGAGGTCATCGGTTCGATCCCGATTAGCTCCACCACTTATTCGGCAACACGGTTCAAGTCCCCATCGTCTAGAGGCCTAGGACATTACCCTTTCACGGTAGCGACCGGGGTTCGAATCCCCGTGGGGACGCCAGTTTCACGCAACACCCCAAAAGCCCGGCCACGCCGGGCTTTTTCTTTGTGACCCCGGCAATGGGATGATGGCGGCGCGCGTCCATGGCGCGTTCCCTTCAGGCGGCGTCGAGCATGCAGATTGACCAAGCCCTGGTGTGGTCGGGCAAGCTTGATGAGGTCGAGCGCGATGCGCTGGCGGCAGGCGGGTCCTGGCTGACCCGGCACGAGCAGGACCGCATGCAGGCGATCGCGGCACCGCTGCGGCGTCGGCAGTTCCTGGCCGGGCACTGGGTGGCGCGCGTGCTGGCGGCGCAGGCCTGCGGCGGTGAACCCGGCCAATGGCGCCTGCAGACGTTGGACGACCCGCGTCCGCGCCTCAGCTGCCGCGGCCGGCCTGAACTCTGGGCGTCGCTAAGCCACAGCGGCCCCGCCGTGGCGGCGGGCGTGGCGCACCAGCCCCTCGGCCTGGACCTGGAGCTGTCCCGTCGCGAGCGTGACGTGGTGGCGCTGTCGCGGTTTGCGCTGGCCCCCGAGGAGGCGGCGCAGGTGGCCGCGTTGGCGCCCGGCCAGGAGCAGCGCGCCCGCTTCCACCTCCTCTGGACCCTCAAGGAGGCCCGCGGCAAGCGCAGCGGTGAAGGGATCCGGCTTTCGACGGCACGGCGTGTGGCCGCGCGGCCGAGTCTGCCTGCGGTAGCCGAGGCTTGGCATTGGCCCCTGCCCGAGTACGGCAGCCTCGCTTTGGCGGGCTGGCCCGGCCTTCGGGTTTCGCTGGCCGGGCCAACGTCGATGGCCAGCGCCTGGCGCTACCATCCGGCGGCGGGAGAGGCACCTCACGATTGATTCAGCGATGCCGCGTACCCTGCATCGAGGGTGGCGAATGCTGCGCAAGGAACCAAGGATCGAATGTACATCGTAGGGCTTGGCACAGCGCATCCCGACGGCCGATACACCAAGGCCGAGTGCTGGGCATCGTTCCAGGCCTCGCCTTGGTTCGAGCGGCTGGATCGACGTGCGCGGATGATCACCGAGCTTGTCCTGTCGCGTGACAACGGGATCGAGGCGCGACGCCTGGCGGTGGACTCGCTGGACGAGGTTTTCTCGATCGATCCCGACACCCTGCATGCGCGCTTCGCCACCCACGCACCCGCGCTGGCAGCGCAGGCCGCCGGGCGCGCCCTGGCCGATGCCGGGCTGACCGCCGGCGACATCGACGGCGTCATCGTCAGCACCTGCACCGGTTACCTGTGCCCTGGGCTGAGCAGCTACCTCGCCGAGGCGATCGGACTGCGCCCGGACGTACAGGCGCTGGACCTGGTGGGGCAGGGCTGCGGCGCGGCGCTGCCGAACATGCGAATGGGTGAAGCACTGATCGCGTCGGGAAACTGCCAGCGCGTGCTGTCGGTCTGCGTGGAGGTGAGCAGCGCGGCGATGTACCTGGACAACGATCCGGGCGTGCTGATCAGCGCCTGCCTGTTCGGCGATGGCGCGGGCGCGACGGTGCTGTCGGCGTCGCCTCACCCGGGCCGGCGTCGGATCGAATGGAAACGGGCGGGTACCGTCCTTGATCCCACCGCGCGGCAGGAGCTGCGCTTCGAGCAGCGGGGCGGACTGCTGCGCAACATCCTGACCCGCGCGGTGCCCAAGCTTGCGGCCCACCATGCGCACAACGTCCTGCACGACGTGCTGGACGCGGAGGGCCTGACGCCGGCCGACATCGACGGCTGGATATGGCATGCGGGCGGCCGCGACGTGCTGGCGGCGCTGCGGGATCGGCTGGACCTCTCCGAGGACGACGTGCGCCACAGCGCGGCGATGCTGCGCGAGTACGGCAACCTCAGCAGCGCCTTCGTGTACTTCGTGCTGCAGGCCGCGCTGGCGGACGACGCACCCGGTGGCCACTGGTGGCTGGCTTCGTTCGGCGCCGGCTTCACCAGCCACGGCGCCCTGCTGGAGGTTTCTTGACGCCGCGCGAGGTGGTCCCGGAACTGTTGGACAGTCTTGCGGTCGATGACCCGCTTGCGATCGGTTCACGCGCGGACTTGCGTCGCATCAATCGCATCATGGGTGCGCAATCGCTGCTCATTCGCGCGCTCGATCCCTTGCTGCGCGAAAGCAGCGCCCCCGTGGAGCTGGTCGAGCTGGGGGCGGGTGATGGCAGCCTGCTGCTGCGGGTTGCGCAGCGGCGTGCGAACGACTGGCCGCAGGTCCGCCTGGGGCTCCTGGACCTGCAGCCCGTGGTCAGCGACGACACGCTGCAGCGCTATCGCCGCGTCGGTTGGCAGTGCGAGGTGTTGAGCGTGGACGTCTTCGACTGGCTGGCGCGCGATGCGATGCCGTCGACGTCCCAGGGCCCCGACGCCGCCGGCGCGCCGATCATCATTGCCAACCTGTTCCTGCACCACTTCGAGGGCGAACGGCTGGCGGCCCTTCTTGCCGGCATCGCGGAACGCGCGCGGGCAGTGGTATGCATCGAACCCCGGCGATCGCCCGGCGCACTGGTGGGCAGCCATCTTCTTGGCGCGATCGGCTGCAACCGGGTGACGCGCCACGACGCCGTGGTCAGCGTACGCGCCGGCTTCCGCGACAGCGAACTCACCGCGCTGTGGCCGCAGGACGACCGATGGCGGCTGGACGAGGGAGACGCCGGCCTGTTCAGCCATCGCTTCGTCGCCGTGCGCGCCGAGCCCCGAAGCAAGGCAGCGTCGGCATGACCGTGGATTTCGATGCGATCGTGATCGGCGCCGGACCGGCGGGCGCCACCACCGCGATCCGCCTGGCCCAGGCCGGCTGGGCGGTGGCGCTGGTCGAGAAGCGTGACTACCCAAGGCGCAAGGTCTGCGGCGAGTGCATCGCCGCGACCAATCTGCCGCTGCTTGATGCGCTGGGGATAGGGGAGGCCTTCCGCGACATCGCCGGACCGGAGCTGCGCCGCGTGGGCCTGTTCGTCGGCGAGCGCACGATCGTCGCGCCACTGCCGCCGCTCGATGCCGGTCCCTACCGATGGGGTCGGGCGCTGGGGCGCGAGCATCTGGACACGCTGCTGCTGGGTCGCGCGGCGCAGGTCGGCGCGTCCGTCTGGCAGCCCTGGACGGTAAAGCACGAACAGCGCGACGGGGCGCTGCATGCCTGCGACCTGGTGCGCACCGGGGGCAGCGACACGGTGCGTCTGCGCGCACCGGTGCTGGTCCGTGCCCATGGCTCGTGGGAACCGGAACCCGACGCGCAGGCGGCCGAGCGCGCGCCGCATCGCGGAAGTGATCTGCTCGCCTTCAAGGGGACCTATCGCGACGCGCGTGTCGAGCCCGGTCTGCTGCCGGTCCTCGCCTTCAGCGGTGGCTACGGCGGCATGGTGCTGGGCGACCATGGCCTGACCACTCTGGCGTTCTGCATCCGCCGCGACACCCTGCGCGCACAGCGTTCGCGCAGTCCCGGGGGCAAGGCGGCGCTGGCGGCCCTCGATCACGTGCATGCGCACTGCGCGGGCGTACGCGACGCGCTGGCGGACGCCACCCAGGCCGAGGATTGGCTGGCGGCAGGCCCGATCCAGCCCGGCATCCACGCGGCGTGGCGCGCCGACGGCAGTTTCGCGGTGGGCAACCTGGCCGGCGAAGCCCACCCGATCCTCGGCGAAGGCATCAGCATGGCGATCCAATCGGCATGGCTGCTGTGCGACCGCCTGCTGGCGCAAACTGCCGGCCAGTCGCCGCGACAGGCCACCCCGTCACAGATTGAGACGATCGGTCGAGACTATGCCCGCCGCTGGCGG
>Ga0105045_10002693_pt1 | contig 15069 bp, 13 predicted proteins | sample MAT02_FD_78089 | JGI IMG/M metagenome (GOLD analysis project Ga0105045, IMG submission 78089) | Freshwater microbial communities from Lake Fryxell liftoff mats and glacier meltwater in Antarctica - MAT-02 (megahit assembly) | ecosystem: Environmental > Aquatic > Freshwater > Ice > Liftoff...
GACTCGACCAAGACGGTGACCATCGCGGTCGCACACGTCGAGTACGAGACCGCGAATCGTCACTACGCCCACATCGATTGCCCCGGCCACGCCGACTTTATCAAGAATATGATCACCGGGGCCGCCCAGATGGACGGCGCGATCCTGGTCGTTTCCGCTGCTGACGGCCCGATGCCGCAAACGAAGGAACACGTGTTGCTCGCTCGCCAGGTCGGCGTGCCTTACATTTGTGTTTTCTTGAACAAGATCGACTTGGTCGACGACGAAGAGTTGCTCGAATTGGTCGAGTTGGAAATTCGCGAATTGCTCAGCAAGTACGATTTTCCAGGCGATGACGTTCCCGTCGTTCGCGGCTCGGCGCTGCCGGCTTACAACAATCCGAAAGACCCGGCGGCCAGCGCCTGCATCACCGCGCTCATGGAAGCGCTTGATGCGAACATCCCTGAGCCGATGCGTGACGAAGACAAGCCATTCCTGATGGCGATCGAAGACGTGTTCTCGATCGAAGGTCGAGGAACGGTTGCAACCGGCCGAATTGAACGCGGGACCGTCAAGGTTGGCGAAGAAGTCGAAATCGTCGGGCTCTCCCCCGTACCGGTCAAGACGATTTGCACCGGTGTTGAAATGTTCCGCAAGGAAATGACCGAAGGCAAAGCGGGCGACAACGTCGGTTGCTTGCTTCGCGGTGTCAAGCGAGAAGACATTCAGCGTGGTCAAGTTCTGGCAAAGCCCAAAAGCATCAACCCTCACATCAAGTTCGAGGCCGAAGTTTACTGCTTGAGCAAGGACGAAGGCGGACGCCATACGCCTTTCTTCAGTGGTTATCGTCCCCAGTTTTACTTCCGCACCACGGACGTAACGGGTACGGCAAACTTGGTCGACGCCGACATGTGCATGCCTGGCGATAACGTCAAAGTGACCGTCGAATTGCACAAGCCGATCGCGATGGACGATGGCGTTCGTTTCGCAATTCGCGAAGGTGGCCGAACCGTGGGTTCGGGCGTCGTCACGAAGATCGTCGAGTAAATCACTCGAAAGAATTGTCGTACGGCGGTTCGCCGTCGTCACGAATTAGACTCGCCTCATTGGTCTCCCGCTAACGCACCGTCGGCTTAACGACGATTGAGCGTGAGGCCAAATTGGCGGTTCGGATGTGTCAGTACAGGAGCGTAGCTCAATTGGCAGAGCACCGGTTTCCAAAACCGGCGGTTGCGGGTTCGACTCCCTCCGCTCCTGCTTTGGCCCGATTAGGCTTTAATCCGGTTGTGTTTTGACTTTTGCTGCCGATGGCTCGGTTAAGGGAATCGGATCGGGCAGTCTATGGTTGCGGCCAGGTTGGTACTCGGACCGTTTTTTATCCGGGCAGATTTAGCCTCGCCGAGGCTCGGAGCGATTGAAACAATCGTTCATCCACACTCATTTTTTCGCGGGAGCGGACAATCGTGTCCAGGGACGTCGCCACCACTTCAGCCAGCGATTTGCCGCTGCTGAGTAATTTGATGCACACGTCGGTTTACAAACCGACGCAGGGCCGTTTAGTTCGCCAATTGACCGCACTGGCGATCTGGGTGATCGTGCTGCTGGGTTGTTATCGGATGTATATCAGCCTTCGCGGCGGTGTGCCCTCGATGCCGTGGGCCGGGTGGGCTGCGCCGCTGGCGCTCGCCGCGGCGGGTTGCTGGTTCGGCTTCCGTGTTGTCAACTGGCCGCGGTTCGCTGACTTCTTGATCGCGGTCGAAGCGGAGATGAAAAAAGTCACGTGGCCCAGCAAGGACGAATTGGTTCGTGCCTCGATCGTCGTCATCGCGACTATCATTATCTTGGCAGTGACGTTGTTTCTGTTCGACGTCGTCTGGCAATGGCTCTTCGCCGCTATTGGCGTCACCACCTCTTAATTCGTTTTCCTTGAGCTGTATCCACCGTGACCCACCCTGACGATGCCGACGATATTGATGGCACAATGAGCGTGACCGACGACCGCCGCGAGGATGAGTCCTCCGAGATGACCGGGTTGCACCCTGATGCATCGCCCGCGTCCGCCCCGGAACCAATTCGCAAAATTAAGAAACCGGCGGTCGACGAAGTTGCCGCGGACCGCGACATTGATTGGTATATCCTTAAAGTCGCATTTAACCGCGAAGATACGATCCGCGAGGCGCTCGAGAAACGCGTCAAAATGGAAGGCATGGAGGAATACTTCGAGTCGATCGTCGTGCCGACCGAGGACGTCGCCGAATTCACTCGCAGCGGCAAGCGTCGGATCACGAAACGCAAGCTGTTGCCCGGTTATTTGATGGTCCGCATGATCATCAACGATGACACATGGTTTCTCGTCCGAGAAACCGCCGGCATTTCGGACTTCACCGGCGCGGCAGGAAAGCCGATGCCGATGGACCCCGCCGACGTCGAACGGTTCATCAACAAACCGGTTCTTGACGATGACGAGGAAGTGCAAATCAAGACCGCGATTCCGTACCGCAACGGCGACCGTGTCCGCGTGAAGGAAGGCCACTTCGAAAACCAGGAAGGCGAAATCGATACGATCGATGAAGCCAATGGTCGCGTCACCGTGATCATCAGCATCTTCGGCCGTAGCGTGCCGATGGAACTGGACCACTGGCAAGTCGAAGCGATGTAGAAACGCCAGCTTCCTGGTTTTGAGTCGCCGGGGAGTGCGTTTTAATCTCGACCAGGCGTGAAGGCCTGACATGTCGGTCCTCGCGACAAAAACGAGTGGAAAATCCGCACCGTAGGCGTCGTTTCCCCCTCGTCAAATCATTCGCAATGCGTCATAACATTGCCCCGCATCCGAATTTCTTAACCGTAAACGCTCCCCCGAAAACGTCATCAAATGGCAAAACAAGTCACCGGCCAGGCCAAGTTTCAAATCCCAGGCGGAAAAGCGACGCCAGCACCTCCCGTCGGCACGTCGTTGGGTAAATTCGGTGTCAACCTCGGCCAATTCGTGATGGCGTTCAACGAACGCACCAAGGAATACAACGGCACGCCGATCCCAGTTGTGGTGACGGTTTATAACGATCGCAGCTTTGAATTTATCACCAAAAGTCCTCCGGCCGGTGCACTTCTGAAACAAGCCGCGGGTATTGCCAAGGGCAGCAGCAATCCGCTGAAGGATAAAGTTGCGACCGTGACCCGTGCCCAGTGCGAAGAAATCGCGAAGACGAAGATGGCCGACCTGAATTCGACGAGCATCTCCCAAGCCGCCCGAATGGTCGAAGGCACCGCCCGCAGCATGGGCATCATCGTCGAAGGCTGAGGCTTCGTCCCATTGCGACGAAATGTCGGTAGAAACTTCCCGGTTTGGGGATCGCTTGCAAGGTAGGGTGGGACAAGGAGTCCTCGATGCTGGTCTACCAAAGCCACTAGAAATGGTCGGTCAACGCCGAAACCGTCCAACCTACCCTACCGGAACACAGCAGGAAGTTGTTTCGGGATAATTCCTGCGGACCGAAAAGTCAGCGGGCATTTCACCCTGCCCGCGCAGAAGAAGTGCGGTTTTCGCATCAAGGTCGTTGCGTTCGTCAGGAACGGATTAAACGGCCAATCTTGACCAACATCTTTTGGTTCGTCGCAGCTTTTCTCAGGCGACTGGCAATCCTGTACTAGGTTTTCAGGGAGCGGGCAATCGTTGTTGCTCGCCGACGCGAATTCCTCTGCCGGAAGAACCACGACGTCATGTCACCTTTTCCAAATTCGAGCATCGACGCCATCGATAGTGCCGTCAGTCTTACTCCGTTTCCTGACAATTCGCGAGCCGCTTGGGAGCGACCGATCCCATTCCCGGTCGTGCCTCCGGTCTCGGATGTGTCGCCAGATGTCGCCGACACCCAGCCGCTGGAAACCGATACCCTTGTCGCCACCGAGCTCGTGCCAGTCGCGGTCCAGTCGCCCGAACCGGAGCAGGTCAGCCAGCCAGTGGTGGCTTACCAGCGCGGCGAAACGGCGGGCATTTGGGGATTGAAGCTGGATTGCGTTTGCATGGCACAGGCGGTTGAGGGGATTGCCGCGATGATTCGCGACCGATCGCCACGATACGTCATCACCGCGAATTTGAATTACGCGATGCTGAATGACGCCGACCAATCGTTGCGCCCGATCACGGATGGCGCGTCGATGGTTTTGGCAGACGGAAAACCGATGGTTTGGCGATCGAAGATCGGCGCACAGACACCATTGCCCGAACGCGTCGCGGGCAGCGAGCTGATCTACGAATTGGCGGCCCGCGCCGCAAAAGAGGGTTGGCGGATCTATTTTCTCGGTGCCTTGCCCGGTGTGGCCCAGCGATGTGCCGATGTACTGGCAAAGGCCTACCCGGGAATGCAGGTCGCCGGTGTCCAGTCGCCGCCGTATCGCAAAATGAACGAGGAGGAGGAGGCCGCAATGCTGGACCATATTCGCGACTCGAATCCCGACATTTTGCTGGTCGCGTTTGGGCAACCCAAGGGCGAAAAATGGATCGTAGAACATCATGAAGCGTTAGGCGTGCCGGTATCGATCCAGCTCGGTGCATCGTTTGATTTTATCGCGGGCACGGCGAAACGCGCGCCCAAGATCTGGCAGCGGTTCGGACTCGAGTGGGCTTACCGAATGTCCACCGACCCACTGCGGTTGGTGCCACGCTACGCCGCCAACGCAGGGTTTCTCGGTATTTCCCTGGTTCGTGACTGGCGTGATTTCGTCAATGGCCGTTTCGGCGTCTCGCAATAGCGAGCGGGCTATGCATTTGGGGTATCCGCCTGGGCGGTGAGTTGGAGTAGGATGAGATCCCGCCGGCGCCTACTTTAGATTTGACCAAGATGCTTGAAACCACGAAACATATTCGTGCAAATTCCGCTCGAGACCTTATTGCTCGCGGGATGCCGACGGTTTTCGTGATAGGCCTGATGGCGTTGGCGTGGTGGACTGTTCACACGCTCGGCAAACCGGGAACGGTTGAGGATGACGGGGGGCCCGCGGAGTTTTCGCAGCCCGGCACGATCGTGTTGCCGGCCGGAAAATTGGCTTCAGGTAACTTTGAGTCCGCGGAGGCAACGACGCATCGTGTCCAGCACATGCATACCGTTCCTGGCCGGATTCGATACGACGACACCAAGCATATCGCCGTCAAAGCACCGCTCAGCGGCATGATCATGGAAATGAAAGTGACGCCTGGCCAGACGGTCGAAAAATCGCAATTGCTGGCCATCGTTCGCAGCCCCGAGATCGGCCAAGCTCGTGGAGAAGTGCTCATGCGGCGCAAGGAGCGGGGGATCGCGCAGCAGAATCTTGAACGTGAGGTTTTGATTTCTCAAAATCTGGAAAAGCTGACCGCGATGCTTTACCAGGAAACTCCGATCGCAAAGATCGAGGATGATTTCGCCGACCGTCCGCTGGGGCCGTATCGCCAATCGATCCTCGAAGCGTACGCAAAGATGAAATTGGCTGGCGAATTGCTTGCCAGTGTCCAGCCGCTCGCCAGTTCAGGAGCGATCTCGCTACGAGCGGTCAAAGAACGTCAGGGCGAACGTCAGGTCGCGGAAACATCGTTTCGAGCGGCTCGCGACACGGCGGAGTTTGGATCCCGGATGGCCAAATTAAAAGCCGAGGCGGACTTGGCCGAAGCCGATCGTCAGGTCGAGTTGGCATGGCAGGGCATCGAATCGCTGCTCGGTTACGCGATTGAAAAAGATGATGCAGCGACAGAGGATAATGCGGCATTATCCAGCCTCGACGTTCGCGCGCCGTTTGCGGGGACGATCGAATCGCGTCACTTCGCAACAGGCGAACGCGTCGCGCAGGGCGAGCCGATGCTAACGATCGCCAACACCGACACGCTTTACGTTGCGGCCAGCATTCGCGAGAACGATTGGCCGGCTGTCACGTTACCGCCCGGCACCGTGGTCACCGTCACGATCCCGGCGCTCGAAAACCAAACGATGGACGCGACGATTAAGTACATCGGCCGCGAAGTTCTCGTTGATACCAACGCCGTGCCGCTTGTCGCGACGATCGCGAACGATAACCGACTGTTGCGCCCGGGCATGTTTGTGCGTGTAGCGTTGCCGATCGGCGAAGCTCGTGAGACGCTTGCGATTAAGCCCGAGGCCGTCGTGCAGCACGAAAACCATCAATTTGTTTTCGTCGATCTCAGCGGCGGAAAATTTAAACGCGTTGACGTCTCGACGGGCGAAGCGACTAAGGACTGGATCGAAGTCACCGGCGGGTTGTCCAGCGGTCAACGCGTCGTCACGCACGGTGCGTTTCTGCTGAAGTCCGAGTTGTTGCTGCAGGGCGAGGTCGAATAGCGGCCGACCATGCTGACCAAGATCATCGAAGTGTCGCTGGCCAATCGCGGGCTTGTCATTATCCTTACGCTGTTAATGGCGGGTGCGGGCATTTACTCGGCGATCAATTTGCCGATCGACGCAGTGCCGGACATGACCAATGTTCAAGTCCAGGTCGTGACGATGGCGGGATCTTTATCGCCGGTCGAAGTGGAACGGTTCGTTACGTATCCGATCGAAACGACGCTTGGCGGTTTGCCCGATGTCGAGGAAATCCGCAGCGTTTCGAAATTCGGCATCTCGCAGGTCACCGTGGTTTTTAAGGAAGGCACAGACATCTTTCGCTCGCGTCAATTGATCGCGGAACGCTTGCCCGATGCGGCGGAAAAAATCCCCCCCGAGTTTGGTTCGCCAACGATCGGACCGCTGACGACGGCGCTGGGCGAAATTCTGCAATTCGAAGTCCGCGGCGACCAATTCACGCCGATGGAATTGCGCTCGATGCTCGATTGGGACATCGCCAACCAGCTACGCAGCGTCAAGGGCGTCACAGAAATCAACGTTCACGGCGGCTATTTTAAAACGTTCGAGGTGCAACCTGACCCCGATCGCATGGCCGCATATCGCATTTCGATGGATAGGTTATTCTCGGCGTTGCAGGACAATAACAACACATCCGGCGGCGGTTACGTCGTTCACCAAAACGAGCAACGATTCATCCGCGGGGTGTCGTTGCTGAGCGGCTCGGATGATATCGAAGCCGTGGTCCTCCGCCGCGAGCCCGATGGCAATTCGATCCTCGTCCGCGACATCGCGACGGTCAGCATTGAGCCGATGACTCGTCAGGGAGTCGTTACCCGCGACGGTCGCGGCGAGATTGTCACCGGCATGGTGATGATGTTGATCGGTGAAAATTCGCGGCAAGTTGTCGAAGCCGCAAAGGCGCGATTGAAGGAAATCGAATCGACGTTGCCCAATGGCGTGACGCTGGACATCACCTACGACCGCGCCGCATTGATCGGCCGGACGCTGCACACGGTGCTGACCAACCTGACCGAGGGCGGCTTGCTCGTCATCCTGGTGTTGTTGGTCATGCTCGGTGACATCCGCGCCGGGGTCATCGTCGCACTCGCGATTCCGTTGTCGATGTTGTTCGCGACCAACGTGATGGCGTTCACGGGAGTCACCGCGAGCCTGATGAGCTTGGGCGCGATCGATTTCGGGCTGATCGTGGACAGCAGCGTGATCATGGTCGAAAACTGCATGAGGAAATTGTCTCATGACAACGGCGACGCGACCAAGGAAGAAATCGTTTTAGAGGCCGCGGTCGAAGTTCGCAAACCGACGATGTTTGGCGAGCTGATCATTGCCGTCGTGTTCCTGCCGATCCTGTTGCTCGAAGGCACCGAAGGAAAACTGTTTCGTCCGATGGCGCTGACGGTGTTGTTCGCGCTCGGCGGATCGCTGCTGCTTTCGTTGACGTTCATGCCGGTGATGGCCAGTTTGTTTTTGCCAAAGAAGATGAACGAGGAAGACGTTTGGTTGATCCGTTGGATTAAAAAGTTTTATGAACCGGTCGTCACCCGTGCGATTGTGCATCCGATGGTTACGGTCGCCTCGGCGCTGATGCTGATGGTCGTGTCGTTGCCGATGGCGATGAATCTTGGCGCCGAATTCATGCCGCGGTTGGAGGAAGGCGACATCCTTATCGAAGCGAATCGGTTGCCCAGCGCGACGCTGGAAGGCTCGATCGCGATGAGCAAACAGATCGAGGATATTTTAAAGGCCTATCCGGAAGTCAAAACGGTGTACTCCAAAACCGGCCGGCCCGAAATCGCCAACGATTTGATGGGCGTCCAGCAGACCGATGTGTGGGTGTTGTTGGAACCGATCCACCAGTGGCCGTCGCACAAGTCCCGCGATGACCTGGTTCAACAAATGTCCGACGACTTGAACGCAAACGTTACCGGCAGCTCGTTCGCGTTTAGCCAGCCGATCGAAATGCGAGTTGACGAATTGGTCGCCGGTGTAAAGGCCGACGTGGCAATCTTGCTTTACGGTGACGACTTAGAAATTCTCGCGGAAAAAGGCAAGGCGATCGAAGCGGTCCTGCGAACGATCCCCGGCGCGGCAGATGTCAAAGCGGACTACCAAGCAAACCTATCGACGTTGACCATCCGTCCCAATCACGAGGCGCTTGCCCAATACGGCATCAGCGCGCAAACCGTTTTGGACGTCGTGTCGTCACTCGGCGGACACCGCGTCGGACAAATCTATGAAGGCCGGGCGCGGTACCCGATCATGGTGCGTTTGCCACGGCAATGGCGCGAGCAGATCGCGTTGCTCGAACAGGTCCCCGTGTCGGATGGGAATGGCAATCCCGTTCCGCTGAAGGACCTCGCGACGATCGAGTTGGAGGAAACACCGCCGTCAATCGAACACGAGGGCAATCGCCGCCGCACGTTTGTGGCCGCGAACGTGCGAGGTCGCGACGTGGCATCGTTTGTCGTCGAGGCGCAGCGCGTCGTTGCCGAAAAGGTGCCGTTGGCGCCCGGTTACGAAATTCGCTGGGGCGGTGATTTCGAGAACCTGCAATCGGCCAGCTTACGATTGGCGATCATCCTGCCGATCGTGTTGGTCATCATCATGTTGCTGTTGCACACCAGCCTCGGGTCGATGCGATTGGCGTTATTGATTTTTTTGGCCGTACCGATCGCGGCATCCGGTGGCATCATTTCGTTGTACCTCCGCGAGATGCCGTTCAGCATTTCTGCGGGCGTTGGATTCATCGCACTCTTCGGTGTTGCGGTGCTCAATGGGTTGGTGTGGGTCAGCGCCGCCGAAAACCTGCGTCAAGAGGGCAGCCCGCTCCGCGATATCAGCCACGAGACCGCACTGGTACGGTTGCGTCCGGTCCTGATGACGGCGCTCGTCGCCAGCCTCGGGTTCCTGCCGATGGCGCTGTCGACAAGCGACGGTGCCGAGATGCAACGCCCGCTCGCGACGGTCGTGATCGGCGGGTTGATCACATCAACATTGTTGACGACGCTGGTGATCCCATGTATCTATCCCTGGTTCGTTCCCAAAGGAAAATGATTGTGACTAGACTCATCGTGCTCTTGATATCCGTCTCATTGTGCATTGGATTTGCCCTGCCCGTTATGGCCGCAGAAAAGCCCGACGCCATCGCGACGATCACCACCCAACAGATGCAGACGATGGTGGCGAATCGCGACGCCAAAAAGTCGGAACCCAAGGACGACATCGTTATTGTCGATTGTCGTTCCAAAGAGGAGACCGCCGTCTCGATGATCCCAGGTGCGATCACGAAAGAATCGTACGAGAAGGATATAGCAACCTACGATGGCCAACCTGTGATCGTGTACTGCCTCAGCGGCGGACGCAGCGGCCTGTTTGCCAAACGATTGGCGGGCGAGGGCATCGACGTCAAGAATTACCAGGGCAGCATCATCGCGTGGGTCCAAGCGAAGCAAGACCTCGTCACCCCCGCCGGCGAACCGACCAAACGCGTTCACACCTACGGCAATCCATTCCCAATGCCAAGCGAATACGAAGCGGTGGGACGCTAGTCATTTTTTAAGTGGATGTTTAGCGAGCATTTCACCCTGCCCGCGCAGCGGGAGGGTCGAGCATCAGCGAGGGGAGGGCCCTGCGGAATCCCCCTCTCCTCGCTTAGGCTCGACTCTCCCGGGGTGGAGAGTGAAAACCGTCTCACAACGTCTTGATAAACATTGCCCACAGCGCGTCGATCGTGTGATCAGTGTTGTCCGTCCAAATCGCATCGTCGTATTGGCCGTTTCGCATCGCCGCGTTCAGCTTCTCGACAAATTTCGCGTCATGGTTTTCGACCACGTACGCTAAAAACGCACCCGTTGTCTGGTAACTGTCGGTGACCTTCGCTCGTTGCGGGTCGATCTTTCGACGGTTCTCGGGGGCCTCGTACAGGTGCCACCGGACGTAATCGGCAACGCCTTCGACCAACCAGCCTGGGTTCGGTTTCTGATCGCGGCGGCCACGGTATTGTTGGACAATGTGGACCATCTCGTGGACGACGGACCCGGTGGCCTCGCCCTCAAGATTCGCCATGAACCACCGTTCGGCGCAGTGGATGTCACGCCCGTTGGCATACGCGACCCCGTCCATGTCTTTCTCAAAGAAGACCGTAAACTTCTTTATCGCCGAAAAATTTTCACTCGGAAACAGGCCGACGATTTTTGGATACCACGTTTCGCAAACCGGCATCAGCACCGTCGTCACCCAGGGTTGAATCGCGGGGACTTCGGTGACGTCAAACTGGATGACATAATCATCGCCGATCGCGAGCGTCTCGACTTGGCGAACCGGTTTCGCCGGTCGGGTGGGAACGTACTTCTTGCCGTCGACGACATCAATTTCGGTGAAGAACGTTTGCCCAAACGGACTGTCGCCGGTCGCCGCGACATCGAACAAAAGATAACGGTAGCTTCCAATCTCCCCTTCCGCATCATCACGAATCGAAACGCCCACTTGGCCGCCGACGGTCTTCACGGTGTCACGTGTGTCGACGGAGGCGACCTTGGTCCACTTCGTTTCCAAATCGGTCGTGCTAACGTTTTCTAAGGTTTCGCTGTCGATCCCAAAGATTGTGTAGACCTGGGGAGCACGCACGTCGCTGTGCCACGAGTACGTGTTGATTTGATCGATCTCGCGTCGCTCGCCGAGGTCAAGCAAGATTTGACCGGGTCGACTGGCTGCAAAGAAAAAGCTTTGCGCTGGAGCGTCCTGGTCTGCCGCCAATTCGCCATCAATAAGGCAATCCAGACCCGCACCGTTGCTGTCCCGGTCGCCGCGCAGGACCTTCAACGTCGCAACCGACGCGGCGTCGTCTGGAGACGGCTTGGGCACATTTTCAAACGCAAATGTTGAGACGGCATTGTCGTTGTCGTTGGATTCGATCAACACGGTGATGTCCGCGCTGGCAAAGGAACCAAAGCACGCCACCGCAATGGCAGTGATAGTAAACCGATTCATGAGAGGACCCGCGCGAGGAAGAATTGTCTCACGGCATCATAACTGCTTCGCAGCGTCGTTGCGTTCGATGTGCATCCAGACGATAACCGGTTTACAGACCGCTTACCGCGAAGCAAAAAATCTCGGTATCGCGATTGGGTTCGAAATCGTTGTCGCAACAAACCCACAACGTCCGTCGTCCGTCCGGCAGCGGGTTGCCCCAACAGAGCCCCTCGGGCTTCTCGGGCGTCGCGGCACCACCGATGCCAAAGTGTTCATCTTGCAAGTCGATGATCACCGATTTCTTGACGACCCTCACGCCCGCGGGCACCGCGTCGGTCGGCAACGCATCGATGTCCGAAACGTCGCTCGCGTCGTTGATGTCGGCGAGGAAAATGCGTTTGATTTTCGCCTTATCACCGCTCTTGCTGTCTCGCTCGAGCACGAGAAACCGATGCTCATCGACCGCAAGAACTTCGCTGACTCCGGTCGATTCGTCTTCGAGTTGATAAACGATTTGTCGTTTGACGGACCCATCGTTCCCTAAAACCAACCAGCGACAATTCAATCCCAGACACTTGTCACCTTTGATCCGTCCGTCCTGAATCAATGGGCTTTGCGGCACCGTGACCAACGTGTCGCCGCTCGGCGTGATGGCGATGCCTTCGAGCCCACGGTTCGGATAGATGCCACGGGTGTAAACGCCATCGACCGGTGCTCTCAAGCGGTAAGACTCGGGAATCGAAAACTCTTTGACGACTTTGCCATCGGTATCGATCGCCATCACGTGCGGTCCGTACTCGTCGGAGATGATCAACGTCTTTTCATTCCACTGACGGATGCCCTCAGGATCCAGCGCCGTCCACGACGACCGATCGCTCCGCTTTTCCGCGTCGCTGATCGCCTGCGATCCGACCAACGGCGCACCGGCGGTGCTGGTCATTGGAACCGTTGAAACCAGCTCAAAATCGATCGCTTGGCTTTTGGCATCCACCGTCAATTTGGCCAAGTGAACGCGACAAGGATAGGTCACCGCACCATCGCCGGCACCGCGGTCTGGCAATAACCAAAATTGATCACCGTTGCCGGTAAACTCGATCGCCGACAGCCCGCCGAAGCGGTTGGCCGGCGATCCGTCTTCCAGTTTTTGGTCAAACGAGCTGTCATCGCGAAGCTCGCCCGACAAGCGTGCTAGGCCGATCAATTCGACCGAGGGAGAATCGGCAACCACGTCAGCGGTGGGAATCGCGAACAACACGGCCGTGACGACGGTCGCGATCGATCGTGGGGGTGTCAACTTCATAAGCTTAGTTTTCCTGAGTGACTTCGCGGCCAGCCTTGGTGCAGAGTGAGCACAGCAACAAGCCGTCCATTTGAGCACTCATGAACTGGACCGAGCCGTCCGCTCGCAACGAATGGCAACCGGCGGGATGGAACGAATAGATTTCGCTGTCGTTGGTGCAATTCATTGTGCAATTGCCATTGATCGTGACCGCAGCCGTGTTGCTGTTGGTGCGGTTGGCAAGTCCCGTCACGCTGGCAAAATCCATGCTGAAGCTGTCCTGGATATCGGACCAACCCCATCCGTCGGCGACGAACGTAGTTCCGCCGGCGACGCCGCCGCCTGGATTGATCGTCGCGCGGCCAGAAATCCAAAGCTCGGGCCGACCGGCGGCTTCGGCGATGCAAATCGTGTTGGAGGTGCCGTCCAAAAATTCGGCAAATCGGATGCCCATGCCGGGTTGTTGTGGAAACAACGCACCGGGCAATTGACGCTGGATGTTGCCCGGCATTTCGCCACCGCTGCTCACCCATGCGGCACGGCGAATGTTGTTGATCGCGCTGTAGTCGTTGGAGGCGAATTGCGGCGTGCCGTACGTGATTCCGCGAGCGTTCATCAACGCGGGCGGTGCGGCCGGACGGTTTCGCGTCGCCGACGGACACATGAAGCCGGAAATTTCCTTCGTCGTCGCGGGCACGTTTGGTTGTGCGAACCACGACAGGTTTTTGTTGTAAAGCTCATAGACAGCGGGCTGCTCGATGAACGGCAGAATCATCGTCTGCCAACCCATGTGAAAAATCTGTGGCGAGTTCAATTCGATGCGGCTGGGCGGCAATTGGCGAAACGCACTTTCGTAATTCAGCAGCGCCAAACCGATTTGCTTCAGGTTGTTTCCGCACGACATCCGACGTGCGGCCTCGCGGGCGCTTTGGACCGCAGGAAGCAAAAGTCCCACCAACACGCCGATGATCGCAATAACGACCAACAGCTCGACCAACGTAAAACCAACTCGTGTACGTTTCATACCGCTTTATCCGTTAAAAACACCGCCGAATACGTGAGCATCACAAATTGTGACAGGGTGCGAAGCGCTATTGCTCACGCGCCAACACGCTCAACCATTTCGCGGCGACGGGATTATGCGAAGGTTGGCCTAAAGAACGATGAACAAACGATGAATATTTGATGAAGACGGCGACGAGTTTGAGCCTACCGGTTGGGCAAAAAGCGTTAGGAAGCAGTGAGCTAAGGAAAACGTACGACCTCTGTGCGGGCAGGGTGAGGGCGTGTCATCGACCCCGCATCCGCGATTTCACTGGGTTTTCCTTAGTCGTTTGAGCCCCTCAAATGGGAAAACAATTTCATCGTTTATTCCCGACGTTTACGATAAAAAGCTCATCGTCGATTGTTCGGTTTTCGAATGCGACACGCAAAGGAAAGGTGATTTCCCATGACCGCATGTGCAAACGTTTTTACGATCACCCGCCGACCAGAAATCCTCCCGATCGTGTGCGCAAGCTTGGGATCGAAGCCTTGGGTCGTCACGCCGCTGGCGCAATCTGCGGACCTTGGATTGTACGTTCACGCCGATATCCCCTCAGTCGTGTTGGTCGATGTCGGCATGAACGAATGCCAAGAAATGCAAACCATCACCGACATTCGCCAGCACCACCCCGATGTTCCTGTGATCGCGATGGGCAGTCACTGGATGGTCGCGTCGGTGGTCAAGGCGATCAAAATGGGTGCCTTCGAGGTTTGTGAATTTCCGAACGACGACCAGCGATTGTTGAGCGCCGTCGATCAAGCCATCTGCCTGGAACGGCATGGCGAACGCAAGTTGCACGATATCATTCCGCGCACCATTTCCGATCGATTGACGGCGGGCGAGACTCGCATTTTACGCCTCATGGTCGAAGGCCGGACGACAAAGCAAGTCGGTGCATCGTTGGACGTCAGCGTCCGTACGATCCACTACCGTAAGAAATCGATCCTACAAAAACTGGGCGTCCAAAATCGATCCGAGGCGATCGAGTTGATCCGGCTGACACAGGGTTCCCTGGCGACGTTCTAATTCGCTTGCCCCAGCGAAGTGGGCACGGTACGCTTTTCGCGGGTAGTGCTGCTCGGCACAATGACTCCCATGTTGCCCATTTGTTGGGGTTGGATGTACGCAATCTTTTGGAACAACCAATCGAAGCATTCGTTTATCCGGAGGACCTTGACCGGTTTCACGAACATCAATGCCTACTCTTCGAATCGCTCGCGAATTCGCTTGTCGATGGCGTCATCGTCATTGATGAAAAAGGCAATCATATCCATCAGAATCATCAGTTTCGCAAAATGTGGCGAATTCCCGATGCGGTCGTCGCCCATAGCAATGATTCCGAACAAGATCGCTACGTTGCTGAACAAGTCAAAGACCCCGCATTATTTTTGTCGATGATTCGCGAGTCTTACAGCGGCCCGATGAGTAACCAATCGCGAATTGATGGA
>Ga0105045_10002694_pt1 | contig 15064 bp, 16 predicted proteins | sample MAT02_FD_78089 | JGI IMG/M metagenome (GOLD analysis project Ga0105045, IMG submission 78089) | Freshwater microbial communities from Lake Fryxell liftoff mats and glacier meltwater in Antarctica - MAT-02 (megahit assembly) | ecosystem: Environmental > Aquatic > Freshwater > Ice > Liftoff...
AGTTAAATAGCCTTGCAACATATTTAATTTGCGGAAATGCCAGGTGACAAATTGTGGTACTATCTGAAAGCCCAAAAGGCAATTTGATGTTAATATTTGTTTTAGGTAGTGAGCTGTGATGGTAATAATCGAGGTTAAATAAGCCTAAAGAGGCTATATGGAAATCATATGCCATTTGGGTGTCTCGATTATTAATTGTGGCTCTGCTGGTGTTGACCGAATCTAATAAAACTGTATCAACAGGACTCCAGCCTAAAGATTGTCCATTCCCATTCCCACTCCAAATCGGAAATTCAACCGGAGTTTCACCTGGTTTCAATTTCTATGGGACCCAAACATTAATCATTCCATATTCCCGTTTATTAAATAAAGGCTTGCCATTAGTCGAAGCTGAAAAAGAAAACTGGCCTCCAGAAACAAAAAGTCCATTTGGCCCTACAGTAGAGCAATTGTTCATAATCATATCTTTGAGGTTAAGCATACTTCGTATTTCATTCTGAATTTCAGTGGTTGGTAAAATTCCATTTCCATCTCTTGTGGCATATCAGGGAACATAAATTTTAATACCATCTTTAGTTTTCAAAGACACACCCCAACGATTAAAAGTAAACCGCTCATTTTCTGGCAATAAATCCTTAATTATTTCATTTACGGTACTGGGTTTTGCGCCCGAAGGCCCTGGGAATCATCATCGGCTGGTTTTTTACAAGGAGCCAAGTAAAGAGCGATGAGGCAAAAATTAAGGAAGATTTTGTAATTGATCACAAGTAGATTTTTATTTTTCAGAATAATTCAATTTCAAATTGCATTGAATTGCATTGTCATACGAAAAAAAATAGGGTCTAAAGTTGGAAACAATTGAACTCTTTTTTTGATTCCGTTTTTGCAGAGTTCAAAGATTAATTTTTAGATTTTTCAAAAAAGGGTTTATAAATTTCACATTGAAATACCAAGGTGTCCGCTCGGAAATACAAGACAAGCTGAAAAGAAAAGTTTGAAAACTTTCTGTCAATTTTCATTCATTTTACATAAAGGTTTGTAAACCAGTAACTAAAGTATTATTTCTTAGCTTGAGCGGAATTTAAAAATTAATTTAAGACTTTTTATCCTCTTCTGTCTGACAACGATACCACCACAACAATCCCGGATATACATTTATTAGCATAACTTCCTCCAGAATCAGGTGACTCGCTATTATCGATTTTGTTGCTTCTCTATTCATTAGAAATTATTCCAATACAACCTTTAAATCAGGACTTTGATTTGCTGTTTCGAACCAGGGTATTGTTCATAGTTGAAAGATTTCAAATTTATTTTTTGAAGCTAAAGTTGAGAAATGCTAAGACTAACATTGCTTACACTATATTTTTCAATTTAATTACTAAAGAAAAATTTGAGATTTTAATATTTCAGTCATATTTTTCGAAAATTTTAAAACAATTTTTTCTAATTATTAGTTAGCACAAAAATCTCTATGAAAACATTTAAACTTTCCTGCATTACCCTCCTTTTGTTTGTTTTATATTTCAGCTCCAACGAGTGGCTTTACAGCAATTCTTCAGGCGCAGTTGCCGGAAGGACTGGTGCACCAACAACAACTGGAGGAACTGAAGCCACTTGCCAAAACTGCCATGGTGGGACAATAAACACTGGTCCGTCCATACCCTCTTTATCTATCACTGGCGATCCGCAGTTTTTTGTAGCTGGCCAGGTTTATAATCTGACCGTTTCCTTGTCTGGTGGCACAGGAAACAGAGGCTTTCAAATCGTTGCCTTAGATCCTGATAAAATATCTTCTGGTACTTTTACTGCCGGTCAGTTTAATAAAATAGTTTCTCAGGCAGGTCGCCAATATGTCACCCATAATACTTCATCTTCTCAGACCTGGTCTTTTACCTGGACAGCTCCAGCCACCTTACCTGAAAATGTATCATTTTATATTTCAGCAGGTACAAGAGGTCCAAGCCATACATACACTTTCTCAAAAATAGTTCAAAACGTTGTTATAAGTGTTTCAGAAACAGATGTTTTAAGCGAAGTTGTATTATTCCCAAGCCACGCCACCAAAGAAATCTTTGTTAAATCCGGAAATGTCTCCAATCCATTAAATGCCTGGGCTATTGTGGATAATCTGGGTCGCACTGTATTGAGAGGCGAATCCTCCAAGGCCAATTTTGCTGATGTATTAAACATTCAGCTGCCCACAGATTTAAAATCGGGTGCTTACTCAGTATTGCTTTCAGGTCCAAAAGGAAGGACTTTGAAAAGGTTTTATAAGAATTAAAGAATCAAATCTTTCCTTTGCCTTTCCATAGAAAGTGCATTGACCGATATTTTAGAATTTGATCAACTAAGAGATTTTCTCAACGAAAGGGTGGAAATGTACAACAGGCCCACTTTCATTGAGGCAGATCCTGTTTCCATTCCTCATTTGTTTTCCAGGAAAGAAGACATCGAGATTATGGGTCTCTTTGCGGCCGTATTGGCTTGGGGCCAAAGGGTTACCATCATATCCAAATGTAAAGAACTCATTCAGTTGTTTGGAGGAGAGCCTTTCGATTTTGTCAAAAATGCCTCTGATGGTGAATTGAAGCGTTTAAATGGTTTTAAACACCGGACTTTTACAAGTATTGATCTTCAATATTTCATTCAGTTTTTAAGGATAGTTTATGAAAAAAACGCCAGTCTTGAAGATGCTTTCTTTCCGGATTCATCCAATGATGAAGACAAAGTAGAAAGGGGCCTTATTCAATTCAGAAATCTATTTATTTCTCATCCTATCTTTCCGGCCAGAAGTGGCAAGCACGTTTCCTCTCCATTAAAAAAATCTGCATGTAAGCGTTTGAATATGTTTCTGCGGTGGATGGTGAGAAAGGATAGGAGAGGAGTTGATTTTGGAATCTGGAATAAGATATCTCCTTCTGATCTGATTTGCCCATGCGATTTACATGTAGACCGGGTGGCTAGAAAACTCGGGCTCATTCAACGGCCAAAAACCGATTGGCTCACTGCCATAGAACTGACAAAAAATCTGAAACTTATGGATCCCCTCGATCCGGTAAAATATGATTTTGCTTTGTTTGGACTTGGTGTTGAAAAGGAAATGTAAATCCAAAATGAAAGATGGTAAGAAAAATCGAAGTCGTCATTCCAACTTTCAATCGAAAGGCAAACCTTCTTAGGTGTCTTACGGCATTAAACGCATCCTCTTTGCCCATCCAAACCGTCATCATTGTCGATGGAGGTACTCAAAACATAAGCGAAGAGGAGATTCTATTATTTCCGGAATTGTCCATTCAGGTTTTCCATACCCGGGGCCATGTGTGCTATCAAAGAAATTTTGGGATACAACATTGCAGTTCAACCTGGATTTTGCTGTGCGATGATGATATCGAACTGGCCCCTGATTACTTACAAATTCTTTTAGCCCAATTGGAAAAGAATCCAAAATACATAGCCGTTTCCGGAATTGTACTTCAACAGGAAAAAGGAGAATGGGTTTCAACCTATCCTGTTGAATCGGGTTTTGGTTTGCTTTTTCGCCTGGTTTTTCAAATGGGTGTTTGGGGCGAAATCAAGCGTGAGCAAAACCTGTTTTCAAAATTGCTGGTTAGTTACTTTGGCAAGAGAAAAAACCATATTTCAAAAGCTGGATGGCCAGTAATCACTCATTTTGCCAATCCTTCATTTGAAACTCCGATTTATGGTCTTGGGGCCTCGTTGATAGGTCGGCAATTTCTCCTGGAAAATCCTTTTGAGGAAATTTTAGATTCCAATGGGATCGGCGATAATTATGGTGTAGCCATCCAATTGCCAGGTCCGATTCTTGTAGATCAGAATGCCAAAGCCTTTCATTTGCAGGCAGAAGAAAATAGAGAATCAACTCTAAAAAGAGATATGAAACGGATTTTTGCACTTCATTTTTTCATTGTTTCTTCAGGCAAATTTAAACTGCAAACCAGATTCTGGTTTCTCTGGTCTCTGATCGGGAAGGCTTTGTTGAGCATATTTCATGCAGATTTTAGGTCTGCAAAGTCGGGTACAAGTGCACTTTTAAAAATCTGTTGGGGTCAAAATCCCTATCTGATACGAAAAAAGGCCAGAGTGAATGGCCTTTAGTTTGGTTTTAAGTGCTAAAATACTAATATCGCATCCACTTCCATAATTCTTTGTAGGTCACCTTTTTTCCGTACATCAGGATCCCAACCCTGTATATTTTTCCTGCAAACCAGGTGGTTCCTAAAAATCCTAAAACCAGGGAAGCCATAGAAACCAACACTTGCCAGATGGGTGGTTCAAATGGAACCCGAATCATCATAATGATGGGTGAAGTCAGCGGAAAGACAGACATCCAAAAGGCCATATTGCTGTTGGGATCCTTAATGATCAATTGAGCCATCACAATGGAGGCGATGATCGGTAAGGTTATGGGCAACATAAATTGCTGGGCATCTTGTTGGTTATCAACCGCTGCACCAACAGCAGCAAACAATGCTGAATACAAAAGGTATCCACCCAGGAAGTAAAACAAAAAACAAACCACCACATAGGTTACGTTTACGCTTTTTAACTCTTCCAGAAAACCAATTTTATTCATTGCTTTGGACTGGTCAGCGCTCATTTTGTCCTGATTCAAGCCAGCAGTAATTTCCTGTGGTTTTTTGTCTTTCAGAAAAATGGCACCTGCAACTGTGCTCACAGCATAGCTCAGGGCCAGCCACAAAGCGAATTGCGTTAACCCAACCATCGCCACGCCAACTATTTTTCCCATCATCAGCTCAAAAGGTTTTACTGATGATATGATAACCTCCACCACACGATTGGTTTTTTCTTCCATCACACCAGTCATCACCATGGATCCGTAAAGGAAAATAAAGATGTAAATCAGGAAACCTGCACCAAATCCTACCGCAGTTGCAGCGGCGGAACTGCCATCTTTTTCCCCCGCTTCACTCAAAACTTTAGATTGAATGTCTATTTCTGGATTAATGTTTTCGACCAGGTTAGGATCAATGCCAGAGTTTTTCAATTGAATATTCTTAAGTTCTGAATTGATTTGATTTTCAATGGATTGAACCAAATCTAATCCTGGATTGCTTTCCCCAAAGATTTGTACCAAAGGAATTCTTTTGCCATCCGTCTGGCCGATGACAAGCAGCAAATGGTTGTCTTCGGCTTTTTGAATTTCCTTTTTCTCATTTTCAACCGTTGAACTTGTGTTTTGAAAAACGGTTTCTGCATTGCTTTTTAATTTCCCTGCAAACAAACCCGACTGGTCTATGACTGAAATTGTGGTTTGGGTTTTGTCTTTTGACGCCAGCCAGACAGGAATAATGGTGATGCCGGCAAATAGAATCGGACCCAGCAAAGTCATTATAATGAATGACTTTTTCTTTACCCTGGATAAATATTCCCGCTCTATGATTAATAATATCTTATGCATTCTGATCTTGGTTTTGAGTGACAACCTGTATAAAAATATCGTGGAAAGAAGGCAGTTCTTCCTGAAAACCAATGACCTGCGCCTTCTGGATCAGGTCGCCTAAAAGTTCATTAGGAGATTGGCCATCTGCCAGTTTAAACGAAGAAAGAAAATGTCCTTCTTTCTCCTCGTTCGTTTTTTCGGGCTGCCACGGAAGACTTGAGAAATCAATTTCAGCCTGGGTTTGCACCTGAAAAAGGTGCTTACGGTATTTGTTTTTGATTTCTCTGGTAGATCCATCCAAAACCTTTCTTGATTTATCTATCAGAACCACATGGCTGCAAAGTTCCTCCACCGTATCCATTCTATGGGTTGAAAACAAAATGGTGGCCCCATTGGTATGCAATCTCAAAATTTCATCCCTGATCACATCTGAATTCACTGGGTCAAAACCAGAAAAAGGTTCATCTAAAATGATAAATTCAGGCTCATGAATGACGGTGGAAATGAACTGCACTTTTTGGGCCATTCCTTTTGAAAGCTCCTCCAGATTTTTATTCCACCAATCCTTGATATCCAATCTGATAAACCAGTTTTTGGTTTTTTCAAGGGCATCCGCTTTGCTCATACCTTTTAACTGGGCAAAATATAAAAGCTGTTCTCCAACTTTTGCTTTTTTGTAAAGCCCTCTTTCTTCCGGCAGATATCCGATCCTGGAAATGTGTTTTGAATTCAGTTTTTCACCATCAAAAAATACCTGCCCATCATCTGGAGCAGTAATTTGTGTGATTATCCGTATGAGCGATGTTTTACCAGCACCATTGGGCCCCAGAAGTCCGAAAATGGATCCCTTCGGAATGGTAAGATTGATATGATCCAGAGCTAAAAAATCGCCGTAGCGCTTCATCAGGCCTTTGGTTTCAACAATTGGATTCAATTTTTGATTTTAAATTAAGATTTCAGAATGATAAGTTAAGATTAATTTAAGGCGTTTCAGTGCTTTCAAAATTGAAACTATCCCTTTCCCCAATTATTCAGCTTCGGCCTAACCGGCCTTATCAATCAGTTTTTTAAAGTTTTTATTGATGTAATACAGGCTCCTGTCGTCATGGCCAAGGGTTTTTATCATGTGGATTAAATCCTCGACTGATTTTTCAGAATTTTGCTGTTCCACGATAAAGGCTTCCATAAACTTATATGTGGCAAAATCTTTTTGCATTAAGCAAACATCTGCTACGTTGTTGATATTGATGGTGTTGTTATGTTCCAGCTCCCAAACATATTGAAACACTTCCAACAAACTGACAAAAGAAGATCTTGGCTGAGAAACTGATCGGATCACCGCCGGGGCCTGGTGTTGGTTGATATATTTTACCAATTCCAGAAAATGGGATCTTTCATCTTCAGCAGCAGCGTAAAAATACTCAGCGATTCCGGGAAGATTTTTTTCCTCACTCCAGCTGGCAAGGGCAAGGTATGCATGGGATGCATCTGCCTCTACAGCAGTTTGTTTGTTTAATATTTCAACTACTTCGTTACTAAGCATAAAAGTTAAAAATTTTAATTTCTTAAAGCAAATGAAAGAAGGTTTGAGGCAAAAAAGAAAACTAAATAAAAAATTATGCGTTGCTGGATTTTTACTGGTTGATTTCAGGGTTTTTCGGTTCGAAACAAGGATGTACATTTGACCCTTTAAATGTATCAAAACGATTGATTACAAAGTATTCGAATTTCGTGGTTTATGGAAATAAAACCCAAAAAACCAAAAATCCAAGAGGCAAAGAATAGCAATTGAATGGAAGATTTTTTACTTTATTTTTCATTGGGTTGGGAACATATCATTTCTGTAGATGCTGCTGACCATCAATTATTTATATTAAGTCTTCTTGGCGTTTCCACCTGGAAAAAATGGAAGAATCTTTTGATATTAATCAGTTGCTTCACTGTCGGTCATTGCCTGACGCTCATCCTGGCGGGAAGTGGTCAGGTCAGGATTTCAACTTATTGGGTAGAGCTTCTCATTCCATTTACGATTTTTCTTACCGGGGCCTATCAATGGAAAAGCATCTACAATCCTGGCATTGAAAGCCGGAACAACAATCTTTTTTTAATGGCTGGCTTGTTTGGTTTGATTCATGGCCTCGGGTTTGCAAAAACGCTTCAATCCATCCTTGGTCAACATCAATCGATTATTCTGCCTTTGTTTGGGTTCAATCTGGGTTTGGAAATAGGCCAACTTTTTGTTTTAGCATTTGTCCTTGGCCTTCAGGCTGTTTTGTTTCTGATTCCATCCTTTAAGCTCCAATATTGGGCCAAAGCAGCAGTTGCACTTTCGCTTTTTGGCAGCGGTTGGATGATGGCTGAAAGGTTTTAGGCATTGCCAAATCACTCAATATTCAGGATCTCAAATTGACCCGAATGACTTTCCAGTAGCTTTCGGCTTCTTTCTTCTCTGGCATCGGTAAGGAAAACCTGACCCATTTCTGGCATGGTAATTTTTTCTATGAGTTTTTTAATCCTAAGGTCATCCAGCTTGTCAAAAATATCATCGAGCAAAAGCCAGGGTTTTTGCCCTTTTTGGGTATAAAGGAAATTGTATTGTGCCAGTTTGAGCGAAAGAAGAAAGGTTTTTAACTGACCTTGCGAACCGTATTTTTTGATCGGTTTTTCATTTAGCAAATAAAGAAAATCATCCTTGTGAACTCCGGCATGGCTTCTGTGGCTTTCCAGATCCTGCGTTCTGGATTTAGAAATAAGACCCGCAAAATCCGATGTAATCAATTCGCTTTCATACTGTATTTCAGCACCTTCAGCGCCATCAGCAAGGAATTGATATTGAGATTTAAAGTCTTCATTCAGGATAGGAACGTACTTTTTTCGATATTCAAAAACAGGAATTCCGTCAACCACAAGTTCTTCATCCAGCGTATCCAGAAGCGCATAATCTATCCGGTTTTTTTCTGCAAAATATTTGAGTGTTGCATTCCGGTGCGTAAGCAGTTTTTTATACCTGCTTAGGTGCAGGAGATACGCAGGGAAGGTTTGGGAGAGCGTGTTGTCAATAAAATTTCTTCGCCATTCAGAGCTCTCGTTCATCAAAAATGGCTCATCAGGCAGAATATAAACCAAAGGCAAACGGCCAACATGTTCACTTATTTTTTCAATCCTGCCGCCATTCCAGCTTATTTTTTTTTTATCCTCTGGCGAGTAAACCATCTCCAGTCGGAAGGGAATATTTTCATTTTCCAGTCGGGCATCCAAACGATAAAATCCACCTGAATGGAAGATATTTAATGCATCCTGTTTGTGAAAAAGTGATCGCCCAAGACTTAGATGGTGCAAAGCATCCAGCAGATTTGTTTTTCCGGCACCATTTTTTCCGGTGATGGCTGTTATCCTGCTATTAAATTGAAAATCAGCCTTTTCATAACTTTTAAATTGCGCTAATTTTAATTGATTAATAAACAATGGAAAAAATTTTTCTATTCTAAAGTTCTGGAGAATCTGGCGGAATATTCAAACTGGAAATCAACTTATCCATTTTTTCTGCCTCCAAAAGTGTCTCGTCAATAAAAAACCTCAACTCAGGAATAATCCGAACCTGGTTTCGGATTTTTGAACCCAATTGCTGTCTGATATGGCGGCTATGGTCTTTTATTTCCTCCAAAACAACCTGAGGTTTTTTGCTAAGGGTAAGGCTGAGATAGACCGTCGCAATTCCCAAATCCGGGCTCATGGTGACACCCGAAACTGTAATAAATGCACCTCCAAATATGGATTTAACGTCTTGCTGAAATATGGCACCCAATTCTTTTTGGATAAGCCTTGAAAATTTTTGTTGCCTTTGTGTACTCATTTTGGTCCTTGATTCAGCTTTTTTATCAATGATGTTGGTTCGATGCAAAAGTAAAGACAATTAAAATTGATTGGGTGAAAATCAGAATTATCAAATTCATTTGTTTCAATTCCAGCTGCAGAAAATATCATAATTAATTATTGGTCAGAGTTTTGCCTCGTTTTTATTGAATTAATTATTTTTAAGGCTTAGGATCGGTAAGGCACCTACAGCATTACTTTTAAAGAAGTGACCATGAAATATCCTCCATTTTGTAACTTTGCGAAATGAAAAATTGGGTTGAACTAAGTTCTGAAATTGAGTTTCAGAAAAGTATAGATTTATCTTTTGAAAAGCCTGTTCTGATATTTAAGCACAGCACAACATGCTCAATCAGCAGAATGGCTCTGGACCGTTGGGATCGAAATTGGAAGGATGAAAATATTAATGATTTTTCTCCCTACTACCTTGATCTTCTGGCATATAGAAACATTTCAAATCTGATAGCCGAAAAACTTGAGGTTGAACATCAATCTCCTCAAGTATTACTGATAAAAAATGGAAGTTGTATTTTTTCAGAAACACATCAATCCATCAGATTACAAAATGTCCTTTCCGCCCTTAAAAATTAAAGGTAATCAGCTGCTCTATGTCAGGATGAAGGCTTTTGGCCACCGGACATGTTAGTGCAGTTCTTTTTAAAAGTTCTTTTTGATGGTCAGTGGCGGCAGGATTTATCCATACAAAATCAATTTCAATTTTCGAAATCCGCCTCGGATCGCTTGCCATGTGCTTGGTGATGGTAGATGAAAGTGAGCTCAGGTCAATGTTTTCCCGGTCTGCATAAATTCCCATCAGGGTCATCATGCAGCTGGAAAGGGCCGCACAAACTGTATCCGTTGGAGAAAATGCCTCCCCTTTGCCCTTATTATCCACAGGGGCATCAGTGATGAAAGTTTGGCCCGATGAAAGGTGCTGAACTTCCGTTCGTAAACCACCCAGATATTTTCCGATTGCAGTTGCCATTTTAAATTTTGAATGCGTAAAATTAATGTTGACTTTTGTATGCAAGAATAAGACATGAGGATAACTCTTTCATATTTTACACTAATATTCTTTTTTCTATTCTGTGAAAAGGCTTTAGGTCAGGGCGATGAACTGTCTTATACAGAAGAGTTTACGTATGGAATAAATTTCAATACCAATGGAGGACTTATTGGAGGATTAAATTTGAAATGGGCAAAATCTATAGGTCCAAAGCAGTTCCAATGTTTTGGTTTTGAATTTGTAAATGTAAAACATCCCAAAGAAAACCGAATACGGGTAGATAATACGGGCAGCTCGTATTTGCTTTATAAAACCAATTACCTTTTTTCATTAAGGCCTTTTTACGGACGTGAGTTTGTGCTTTTCAGGAAAGCATCAGAAGAGGGTGTTCACATCAATGGAATCGTTGCTGCGGGTCCCAGTTTTGGGCTTTTGAAACCTTATTATGTTTTATATCAGGACTATACAACGAATCCGTTGAGCAATCTGGTAGAAAGTCGTCCTTACATTGAGGGTTTGGAGAGGAGTGGCGGTATTCAGGGAGTTGGTAATTTTACAGATGGGCTCAACGAGATTAAAGTTACGCTTGGGATGCACGCCAAAGTAGGTTTGACTTTTGAATATGGTCAAATTAAAAACTCAGTTCTTGGCCTGGAAGCTGGTTTTATGGTTGAGCAATTCGCAAAGGATCAGCAGATTATGGCATATACCTACAATCGTAGCTTTTATTCCTCCGCGTTTTTCACTTTGTATTATGGTAGAAAATATTAAAGCTTCAAACCAGCTTTTTGACTTCTTTCCTTTTTATGGTTCAATCACTTTTTCTGGTTCTGCAATACTGAAAGTGATTGAGTAAAATTCCAGTCGCAATTCCAGCATTTAAGGATTCAGCTTTCCCAAAAGAAGGAATAGTAATCGGATAAGTTTTCGCTGAAAGCCAGTTTTCTGAAATTCCTTTTGCCTCATTTCCAATGGTCAACATTGATTTTTCGGGAAAATTAAAATCATACAAAGACTTGCCCTTCATGTGGGCTGCAAAAGATTTCCGTCCAGATTGAAGCAATGTGCCGGCGTCTGACTTCACCTGACGGATTCGAATAAATGAACCCATACCAGCAGAAATCACCTTAGGATTGTACCACTCCACACAATCGCCAATGGTAAGCACCTGATTCAGGCCAAACCAGTCGGCCAATCTGATGATGGTTCCCATGTTTCCCGGGTCAGAAATAGATTCGAGTACCAACCAAAGGTCAGCATTTGGATCAGGATTTGTTAAATTTTCTAATTGCCGGCAAACCAAAAGTGCCGCATTATTTGTTTTAAAAGTAGTGATTCCAGACAATTGTTCTTCAGTACAAATAAAGATTTTGTCTTCAAAAGGTAATAGCTCAGTTTTATAAAGATCATAAAATGAATTTGTTACAGCAATTAAGTGAGTTTCCCAATTGGATTTTAAAGTTTCAAGAACTGTTTTCGCACCTTCGACCAAAAAGAGCCCGGATTCGTCACGGATTTTTTTTTGATGCAAAGCTTTTATTTGTTTGACTTTTGCCTGACTGATAATTTGCATTTAGGCTTACTTTTGAGCCCGAAGGTATCTTAATTTTAGTTTTCGGCCTCAAGCTGTTTGAATTTGGTAAAAGAAAAATCATTAAAAAGTAGAAAGTGGATTTTAGTCCTCTGCCTTTTAATGCTATATCTTCAAAGTTGCATCACAACACCTTTCCTTAAAAAGGGTCAATATCTGTTGATCAATCAAAAAGTGAGAGGAAATAAATATGTAAATTCAGAAGATCTGGAATTGTTATTCAGACAAAAAGCGAACCGCAAAATTTTAGGTTTAACACCATATCTTGGTTTTTACTTTTTCGGAAAAACCATTTGGGATACCAATCGGGTCAGGAGGCAAATCAATCAAAAAATAGCCTATTATGACGCCAAAATCAAGAAACTACCGCCTGGGTCTTTTTTGGATTCCATTAATTTAGAGGTCAAAAAGGAAAAGAGGTGTAAAAAGTTATACGTCAACCTGCTGGAGGGGAACTGGTGGATGCGGGTTGTTGGCGAACCTCCAGCCATTTATGACACCACAAAATCTAAGGAAACGGTCCGGGAAATGAATAAATTACTTTTCAATAAAGGATATTATGATGCTGAAATTAGAATAAAAGAAGATACTTTCATCGGAGGAAACATTACCTTAAAATATATGATTCAGGAGGGAAAGGCTCATAGAATCAGGCATTTAAGTTACAGAACTGATGATTTTCGGATCAGTAGATTGATAGACAGCAGCCGCAGTTCATTATCCTTAAAAGTGGGAATGCCATATCAAAAACAATCGATCATGGAAGACAGGGAAGCAATAGAAAAGCTTTTGCGAAATAAAGGTTATTACACTTTTAGCAGAGAATATATCAGTGTAAATGTAGACACTGGTGTTGTGGCTCCTTCTACAAAAGCGGATTCCATTCTGGAAAAATCAAGCCCCGAATTGTTTACCCGTCTTGGCCTGGATGTCTCGTTAAACATTCAAAATCCAGAAGAAGGTGTGCATAAATCTTATGTTTTTGACAAAATCACATTCGATTTAAATGAATCTGATTCAGCAAAAATTAACCAGGCTGATACCATTCGCTACAATCAGGTCGATTATTTCTTTCAAACCCAAAAAAGATATTCGTTGGGAATTCTGGATTCTAAGATTCTGGTTCATTCAGGCCAATATTTTCACTATTCCAGATTGACAAATACGCAGGCTCAACTTTCCGGAATGGACATGTTTCGTTATGTAAATCTTGCTCTGGATACGATTGGTAGAAAAATGAATTTAAAGATTGTCGCCAATCGATTGCCCAAATACCAAACCTCAAATGAAATAGGACTTTTGATGAGCCAGGGCGCTCCTGGACCCTACTTCAATACGGGTTTTAAGATCCGGAATATTTTTGGCGGTTTTGAAGTTTTTGAAGCCAACTTCAGGTATTCTCAGGAAGGGCAATTGTCCACATTTTTACCTAGCGACGTTGTGTTCAGGGCCAGAGATTTAAGTGTGACCGGTGCATTTACCATTTCGAAAATACTATTTCCTTTTAGATTAAGTTCAAGACTTTATGAATTCAACCCTAAAACCCGATTTATCTTTAGCATCAATGCATTAAAGCGCCCTGAGTACATCAGAAATTTACTAAAAGGGGCATTGATTTATTCCATCCAATTGTCGCCAAAAAGCCAGTTGGGTATTTCTCCCATTGATATCACCGTAAATATTACACCTCCTGATGCCCTTAATGAAGATTACAAAAATCAACTGATTCAGTTTTCCGGACTGGGAGAAAGTGTGAAACGGTCTTTTGAAAGTGCGGTTGTAACCAATTTTAATGCCTATTACATGTACAATGATAACCTGGGCGGGCAAAAAAGCAGGGCAAAATATTTCAGATTTAATGTGGAGTATGGAGGCGAATTGCTGCACCAGATTTTCAAAAATATATTGAAGGCAGAGGAAACAAAAATAGGTAATTTTCAGACTTTCAGATATTTCAGAACAAGCGCTGATTTGAGATACTATCAGCCGACGAGTAAGAAAACATTGGTCGCTATGCGTGTTTCTGGCGGGGTTTCGGTTCCCATCGGCAGTTCCAACATCCTTCCATGGGAAAAATACAATTTTGCAGGAGGTAGCAACAGCATCCGGGCGTGGTTGCCAAGGCGCCTTGGTCCCGGAAGTTTTGCCCCAGCTTCCTCTACAAATTTGAATGACCTAAGAACGGAACAACCAGGTGAGGTTATCATGGAAGCCAGCATTGAGGTAAGGAGAAAAATTATTGGTTTTTTTGAGGGAGCCTTATTTGCCGATGCTGGCAATGTTTGGAGTATTTATAAAGATCCAGACAGGCTTGGAGCTGAGTTTTCGCCTTTGTTTTTCAGGCAATTGGCCTTAGGTGGGGGGATCGGTTTCCGATTTGATTTTTCCTTTTTAATCATTCGGATTGATGCGGCAACTAAAATTTACAATCCTGCTTTTGGGACTGAAGGTGAAAAGTGGACCATTCGAAATTTAAGCTGGAAAACTCCTTTTGGAACCAAAGGCCAGACTTTATTGAATGTGGGAATTGGTTATCCTTTTTAAAGAGAAATTAGAAAAGGAAAATCGTATGATTTTTCCATTTTTACAAGGTTGTCAGATTGGTTGCCAATGTTTTTGGAATAAATATTAATCCCTTATCTGATTGTAAACCGTAATCCACCATAAATCATTCGTCCAATCACAGGGCCCCAAACCAAAGATGCGTCAAAATAGCTTCCGAAAGGATTTTGCGGATTGCTGATCAATCGGTTTTGCCGGAAATCGAACAGATTTTCTCCACCCAGATACAACTCAAGTTTTTTGCCAATTTGTTTTCCAATTTGAGCATTGCAAATCCAAAAATCAGGGGAACGGCTCATAAATTGAAATTCCGTAGGATTCGAGCTTGTGTTTGGAATCCTTTTTCCGTCATTCCAATTGAAGGTGGTATCGAAATTCCAATTGCTGTATGTTTTATAAGCAAGGTTGACAAAGAATCTGTTTTTCGAAATCAATGGCCGTTTGAGCAACTTTCCATGCAAGGTTTGTCTGGCATCCAGGTATTTACAGGCCATTTTCAAATCCAATCGTTTAATGATTTCAATTTCAGTTTATAACTGTAAAACAATTGAAAATGATTGACCATCAAGGTTGTAAAAGAAAACCGACGACAGATCCGTATCCTGAT
>Ga0105045_10002697_pt1 | contig 15060 bp, 12 predicted proteins | sample MAT02_FD_78089 | JGI IMG/M metagenome (GOLD analysis project Ga0105045, IMG submission 78089) | Freshwater microbial communities from Lake Fryxell liftoff mats and glacier meltwater in Antarctica - MAT-02 (megahit assembly) | ecosystem: Environmental > Aquatic > Freshwater > Ice > Liftoff...
ACCCGGCGCACCCCTGGTGCCCCCCTCCCGATGCCCTCGGCCGTGCCCGAGTCCGTGAGCGACGACGAGTCGGTCCCCGCCGTCACCGTCACGCCCGGCGGTCCCGCCCTGCCTCGCCGTGGGCAGGCGTCCGCGCGGCCCGCCGCCGCCGTCGTCGCACCTGCTCCGGCTGCACCGGTGACTGCCGCACCTGCGGCTGCGGTGCCGGCGCCGTCCTTCACCGCCCCGCGCCTGGAGGACGACACCGCCGCCCTGACTCCCGTGGTGAGCGGCGACGGCTCAGCCCTCCCGACACGCTCTCGCCGTGCGGTCGGGACGCCGCCGGCACCGGAGGCTGCCCCCACCCGGGCTCCGGTCGCGCCGAGCCCCGTCACGCCGTCCGCCCCGCGGTCGGCCACCGGTGTCGGGGAGGCCGCCCCGGACGCCGACCACCTGGGCGAAGCCGGCGGACGCCCCGGCTCCCCGCCGCGCCGCGCGGGACTCTTCGGTGCCTTCCGTGCCCGCCGCGAGGTGGACGCCACGAGCCCGGCCGCGGTGGTCCCGGCTCAGTCGCAGCTGCCCGCACCGCCGCCGCAGGCCGCACCGGTGCCGCGGCCCGCCCCCGAGGTCACGGTTGCTGCACCCGTCCAGGTGCCGGTCCCGGCGGCGGCCACGCCCGCCCCGACACAGACGCCCGCCCCGACACAGACGCCCGTGCCGACACAGGCCGCCGCACGTCCGACGCCTGCCCCGGCCGCCCGTCCGACCCCGGTGCCCGCCGCCCGAGCCACCCCCGCCCCCGCACCGCCCGCACCCGTCGAGGCACCCCGGCCACCCACCACCCAGCCCGTCGACATCCTCCCCGGTGGCGGCCGCCGTCGCGGTCGTCGGAGCCTCTTCGGCGGCGCCCGTGAAGCCACCGCGCCGGCCGTGCCCGCCGCCGCGGCGCCCCCGGCTCAGGTCCGGCCCGTCACCCCGGCGGCCGGTCCGTCCGCACCCCGCCCGAGCACGCCCCAGGTGCCGGCGCAGCACCCGGGTCCGGTCCGTCGACCCGACGGTCCGGCAGCTGTCCCCTCCGCCCCATCGGCACCGAACCTGTTCGGCGCAACGCCGCCGACCCTCCCCGGTCGCGTCGTGCCCCGGGCACCCGTCGGCGTCGGCGAGGTGGCCACTGACGGTCTCGGCGCGGTGCCGGTGGTGCCGGCTCTCACCGACGCCGACGCGCTCCGGCAGCGATCGATGCTGGCCTCGGAGGCGCTCAGCGAGCTGAGCCGCCTGTCGACCTACAGCCCGAGCGCGGTCGAGGGCCGAGGCGGTCCCGCTCCTCTCACCCGGCGCCAGCCCGCAGCCAGCGAGGCGGCCAAGATCCACCAGCCCTCCGGCCCCGCCCCCGAGCGCCGCCAGCGCAACGCCGCGGACGTGCGGAGCATGCTGTCCGGCTTCCAGTCGGGCGTCACCCGGGGTCGTGGGGAGGACGCCGAGGCGTCCGTGCCCCCGCCCGCCCACGACCGGGTCCCCGTCCCCGCGGGTAACCCCGGCATCACGTCGGCCCCCCGATCCGCCGTCCCATCAGCCCGGACCGGCTCCGCCGTGCCCGGGGTCACCACCCATCCCAGCACCGACGACACCAGCACCACCGACTGACGGAGGACCCGGACCGTGACCACGATGAGCACCGAAGCGACCAACTTCAGCTGGCTGCTCGACAACTTCGTCCGCAGCGTCACCGGCGTCACGCACACCCTCGTGGTGTCGGCCGACGGCCTGCTGATGGCGATGTCGGACCAGCTGGACCGGACCCAGGGCGACCAGCTGTCCGCGATCGTGTCGGGCATCTCCTCCCTCACCCGCGGTGCGGCCCGCCAGCTCAACGCCGGGGAGGTGCGCCAGGCGATCGTGGAGATGGACAGCATGTTCCTGTTCTCGATGGTCGTCTCCGACGGCTCGGTGATCGCCGTCATGGCGGACGCCGGCTGCGACGTGGGGCTGATCGGCTACGAGATGGCCCTGCTGGTCAGCCGCACCGAGCAGACCCTCACCCCCCAGCTCGTGGGGGAGATGCGGGCCCGCCTGCCCATCTCCGGCGCCACCCGGGCCACGGTCGGCTGAGCTGTGGACGACCGACGCAGACCCGCCCCGCCGGGTCCCCGCCACGGTGACGGGGACGATTTCTCCGTCCGGCCCTACGCCCTCACCCGGGGCCGCACCCGCCACGCCAACGGCGCGGCGCTACCGCTGGAGGCCCTCGTGCAGGCGATCGCCCGCCCCAGCGTCTCCGACACCCCGGAGAAGCGCCGCATCCTCGAGCTCTGCGCCGACACGTTCGAGTCGGTCGCCGAGATCGGTGCCCACCTCAAGCTGCCTGTCGGCGTCGTCCGCATCGTCGTGGGTGACCTGATGGAGTCCGGCCAGGTCCGGGTCCACGGGCTCACGTCCCCCTCGTCCTCGATCTCGCTGAGCGTTCTGGAGAGTGTTCTCGATGGCATTTCCTCCCTCTGACCTGGCCGCCCGCGTGGCGGAGGTCCCGGAGCAGGTCGTGGCCCCCACGGTCGTCAAGATCGTCGTCGCGGGCGGCTTCGCCGTCGGCAAGACGACGTTCATCGGATCGATCTCCGACATCGAGCCGCTGTCCACCGAGGCCGCGATGACCGAGCACAGCCTGGGCGTGGACGACGCCGGCGGCGTCAGCGACCGCAAGACCACCACCACGGTGGCCATGGACTTCGGGCGGATCGGCCTGCAGGGCAACCTGTGGCTGTACCTGTTCGGCACCCCTGGGCAGGACCGCTTCCTGTTTATGTGGGACGACCTCGTGGTCGGCGCCATCGGTGCCGTCGTCCTGGTCGACACCGACCGGCTCGAACAGTGCTTCCCCGCCGTGGACTACTTCGAGTCCCGAGGCATCCCGTTCGTCGTGGCGGTCAACTGCTTCGACGGCGTCGCCAAGCACCACCTCGAGGACGTCCGCGAGGCGCTGCAGGTGCCGGCGCACGTGCCGCTGCTCTACACCGACGCCCGATCCCGGGCGGCCACCAAGCAGGCGCTCGTCAACGTCGTACGTCTCGCCATGGAGCGCGCCAAGGCCCAGGCACAGCCCGTCGGCTGAGTCCTGGACGCACTCACGGGAGGGGAGCGACCGGTGGGCGCTCCCCTCCCGCGTTCACTTCTTGCCCCGCACGGTGCACAATCCGTGATCACAGGCGAGGAGGCTTACGGTGGCGTCGATCGAGGACGTGGCCCGCGCCACGGGTGTCTCGACCGCGACGGTGTCGCGGGCGCTCCGTGGGCTGGCCTCGGTGGCCGAACCCACCCGCGCGCGGGTGCAGCTGGCCGCGCAGTCGCTGGGCTACGTGCCCTCGGCGGCGGCCGCGAGCCTGGCCAGCGGCCGGACCAAGGCCATCGGGGTGCTCACCCCGCACGTCTCGCGTTGGTTCTTCGCCGTGTGCATCGAGACGGTCGAGGCGGTACTTCGCACCCACGGCTACGACGTGCTGCTGGTCATCCTGCCGCCGGGCGGGCGCACCACCCCGGGCCCGGCCCGCACCCTGCCGCCCTCGCGACCCATGCTCGAGGCCGACCTGCTGCGCAAGCGGGTCGACGCCACCATCGTGCTGACGCTGCCCCTGGTGCCCGCGGAGCTGGTGACCCTGCAGGGCCTGGGCCACGACCTGGTCTACGTCGGGGGCGTCGTGCCCGGGCTGCGCTCGGTCGGAATCGACGACGTCGAGGTGGGCCGCACCGCCACCCAGCACCTGGTCGACCTGGGGCACAGCCACATCACGTTCGTCGGCGGCTCGCTCTCGCCGGGGGACTGGGCTCCACCGCAGGAGCGCTACCGCGGCTACCTGGCCGCCGTGGCCGCCAACGGGCTGGCCCAGCAGGCGGTGGTCAGCGCCGACCTCACGGTCGCGGACGGCCGCCGGGTCGGGGTCGACCTGCTACGTCGCCGCGACCTGCCGCCCGCCCTGGTCTGCGCCTCCGACGAGGTGGCCATCGGTGTGCTGCACGAGCTGCGGGCAGCCGGCGTGGACGTGCCGGGGCAGGTGTCGGTCATCGGGGTCGACGACCACCCGCACGCGGTGCTGCACGGCCTGACGACCATCGCGCAGCCGGTGGCCGAGCAGGCCGAGCTGGCGACCCGGTGGCTGCTCGGCGCGCTGGAGGGCGGCAGGGACGAGGTCGCTGACCGTGGTGCAGAGCTGCTGCAGACCCGGCTGATCACACGGAGCTCGACGGCTCCGCCAGTGCGATGGGAACGTGCCCACCGGTAGCAGAACCGGACAGGACGGACTTGTGGGACCGTTCCGGCCGGACGGCTTGTCATGTTGCCGGATCGTTACGGCGGCGTGACACGAAGCCCTTGTGCTCGTCGACATGCAAGCGTTTACATGACCCGTACGTCGATCCAGGTCCGCGCAGGTGCGGCCGGACGAGAGCCATCAACGAGGAGGCACACCTATGCGCAACCGCCTGAACAGGCGTGTCGCGGCCGCGGCGAGTGCCGGCATCGGCATCACGCTGTTGCTGGCCGCGTGCGGCGCGGACCAGATCGAGGGCAGCGGCGGTGGTGACGCCAGCGGCGACGCCGGTGGCGTCGACTCTGCGACCGAGATCGACTGCGCCCCCTACGAGGAGTTCGGTGAGATCGAGGGGGAGGCCGTCACGCTCTACACCTCCATCCTCCCGCCGGAGGACCAGCCCTACATCGACGCCTTCGTCCCGTTCGAGGAGTGCACGGGCGTGGACGTCACCTACGAGGGGTCGGGTGAGTTCGAGGCCCAGCTGCTGGTTCGTACCCAGGCCGGCAACCCGCCGGACATCGCGCTGTTCCCGCAGCCGGGTCTGCTGCAGACCGTCGTCCGGGACACCGGCGCGGTCGTCGAGCCGCCCGAGCAGGTCGAGGCCGCGGTCGACGAGTTCTACGGCGAGGACTGGAAGCAGTACGGCACCGTCGACGACGTCTTCTACGCCGCGCCGAACTCGGCCAACGTGAAGTCGTTCGTCTGGTACTCCCCGTCCGCCTTCGCCGACGCCGGCTACGAGATCCCCGAGACCTGGGACGAGATGCTCGAGCTGAGCGACCAGATCGTCGCCGACAACCCTGAGGGCGCCATCAAGCCCTGGTGCGCGGGCATCGGCTCCGGCGACGCCACCGGCTGGACGGCCACGGACTGGATGGAGGACGTGATGCTGCGTACCGCCGGTCCCGAGGTCTACGACCAGTGGGTCGACCACGAGATCCCCTTCGACGACCCGGCCGTGGCCACGGCGCTGGAGACGGTCGGCAACATCCTCAAGAACGAGGAGTACGTCAACGGCGGTATCGGCGGCGTGCAGTCCATCGCCTCCACCACGTTCCAGGACGGCGGCCTGCCGATCCTCGACGGGCAGTGCTTCATGCACCGCCAGGCCTCGTTCTACGCCGCGAACTGGCCCGAGGGCACCGCGGTGGCCGAGGACGGCGACGTCTTCGCCTTCTACCTGCCGCCGATCAACGAGGAGTTCGGCAACCCGGTCCTGGGCGGTGCTGAGTTCGTCGGCGCCTTCAACGAGAACCCCGCCACGCAGGCGTTCCAGCTGTACCTGACCTCGCCGGAGTTCGTTAACCTGCGGGCGCAGGGTGGCCAGTTCATCCCGCCGCACACCGGGCTGGACACCGCGAACCTCACCAACCCGATCGACGAGCTGTCGGCCGAGCTGTTGACCGACGAGGACGCGACCTTCCGCTTCGACGCCTCCGACCTGATGCCCGGTGCCGTCGGCGCGGGCTCGTTCTGGTCGGAGATGACGGCGTGGATCGCCGAGGACAAGGCCAACGAGGAGGTCCTCACCTCCATCGAGCAGTCCTGGCCCTGATCTGTTGAGGTCTGCGGCGCGCCCGTCACGGGCGCGCCGCAGACCTTTTCCGACCGCAGGTCGCGCGAGTAGCGTCGGCCCCGCACCAGCCGACCATGCACGGTTTCACCGGACATCACGACGAGGAGATGCACGGACCATGGATTTCTTGCTGAATGCAGACTCGGCCGGGGAAAAGATACTGGTGATGCTGATCGCCATCGCGCTCTTCGTGGCGGTCATGGCCCTCGTCCTCTACGCGGTGGACAGACCCCGGCACGTGCCGGGGTGGCTCGCAGCCGTGGGGTTCCTCGGCCCGACGGTCCTGCTCATCGGTTTCGGACTGGTCAGACCGGCGATCATCACCATCTACCAGTCCTTCTTCGACCGGACGAGCGAGAACTTCGTCGGGTTCGACAACTTCGCGCAGCTGTTCGCCTCCCAGGACCTGCGCCAGGTGCTCTACAACACCATCGCGTGGGTCTTCCTGGTCCCTCTCATGGCCTCGTTCCTCGGGTTGCTGTACGCGGTCCTCGTCGACCGCTCACCCTTCGAGTCGCTGGCCAAGGCCCTGGTGTTCCTGCCGATGGCCATCTCGTTCGTCGGGGCGGGCATCATCTGGCGGTTCATCTACGAGTTCCGAGCCGACCTGGGGGACATCCAACAGATCGGCCTGGCGAACCAGATGCTCATCTGGTTGGGTTTCGAGCCGTACCAGTTCTTGTTGAACGGGCCCTGGAACACGTTCTTCCTCATCGTCGTCATGATCTGGATCCAGACCGGCTTCGCGATGACGGTGCTGTCTGCGGCCATCAAGGCCATCCCCGACGACATGCTCGAGGCGGCACGGCTCGACGGCGTCAACGGCGGGCAGATGTTCCGCTACATCACCATCCCGGCGATCCGCCCCGCTCTGGTCGTCGTGCTCACCACGATTGCCATCGGCACGCTCAAGGTCTTCGACATCGTCCGGACGATGACCGGAGGTCAGTTCGGGACCTCGATCGTGGCCAACGAGTTCTACACGCAGGCCTTCCGCATGGGTGACACCGGCCTCGGCGCCGCGCTGGCCGTCGTGCTGTTCATCCTGGTCGTGCCGATCGTCGTCTACAACGTGAGGCAGATGCGTCTGTCGGAGGAGGTCCGATGAGCACCACCGACAGCAGCCGCGGCAAGGAAGCCAAGGAGTCCCTGGAGGACAAGTCGGTCATCGCACCCGCGGTGCTGGGTGACGCCCCCGCGGACGAGCGCCGCGACGTCAAGCGCCCTGCAGAGGAGTCCCGGGCCCGCAAGGCCAAGAAGCGCATGTCCAACCCGTTGGCCTCGCTGCTCGCCGTCGTCATCGCCGTCCTGTGGACCATCCCGACCTTCAGCCTGTTCCTGTCGGCGTTCCGGCCCGAGCAGGCCATCAAGACCACTGGCTGGTGGACGTTCTTCACCGACCCCGAGGTGACGGTCAACAACTTCAACCTCGTGCTCTACGGCAACGAGAACTTCGCCTCGTTCTTCATCAACACCATCGTCATCACGCTCCCCGCGGTGATCATTCCGATCACGCTCGCCCTCCTGGCGGCCTACGCCTTCGCGTGGATCGACTTCCCGGGCAGCGACTGGCTGTTCGTGGCGGTGTTCGCCCTGCAGATCGTCCCCATCCAGGTGACGCTCATCCCGCTGCTGAGCGACTACGTCAACTGGGGCCTGAACGGTTCCTTCTGGCCGATCTGGCTCTCGCACTCGATCTTCGCCCTGCCGCTGGCGATCTTCCTGCTCCACAACTTCATGAAGGACATCCCGCGCTCCCTCATCGAGGCGGCGCGGGTCGACGGTGCAGGTCACGTGAAGATCTTCTTCGTCGTCCTGCTCCCCCTGCTGACCCCGGCCATCGCAGCGTTCGGCGTCTTCCAGTTCCTCTGGGTGTGGAACGACCTCCTGGTGGCGCTGGTGTTCGGCAGCGACCTGCAGACCGCCCCGCTGACGGTCCGGCTGGCCAACCTGGTCGGCTCGCGCGGGACGGAGTGGCACCTGCTCACGGCCGGCGCGCTGATCGCGATCATCGTCCCGATGGGCGTGTTCATCGCCCTGCAGCGGTTCTTCGTCCGCGGTCTCCTTGCGGGCGGCGTCAAGGGCTGAGCGCGCCCGCACCACCGGCACCACCCAGCAGCACGAGGCCCGGGGCGACCGCCCCGGGCCTCGTTCGTGCCGGCGGTTGATCATCAAGGTTGCCTGCCGCTGTGCCGATCACTCCCGGGTCGCGACCAACGTGGTCATGACCGGGAGTCGATGGAGGCGCCGTGAGCAGCGCTACGGACAGTGCGGACGGCATGGACGAGATCGTCCAGGAGTTCCTGGTGGAGAGCCACGAGAACCTGGACCAGCTCGACCGGGACTTCGTCGAGCTCGAGCAGGACCCCCACTCGCGCGGCCTCCTCGCGAGCGTGTTCCGCACGATCCACACCATCAAGGGCACGAGCGGGTTCCTCGGCTTCGGCAACCTCGAGAAGGTCACCCACGTCGGGGAGAACCTGCTGGCCAAGCTGCGTGACGGGGACCGCACCCTGGACGCGGCCACCACCGACGTGCTGCTGCTGATGGTCGACGCGGTGCGGGCCGTGCTCGCAGCGATCGAGTCCACCGGCGTCGACGCCGCGTGCGACGTCAGCGACACCGTCGAGGCCGTGCGCGCCATCCTCGAGACGCCGGCCCCGGTCGCCGAGGAACCGGGCCCCGTCGAGCCGCCAGACCCCGAGCGGTCCTCCCTCGGCCAGATCCTCGTGGACGAAGGGGTCGTCACCCCCGAGATCATCGGAGCCGCGCTCGGCGCCCAGGTCGCGGGCGACACCCGTTCCCTCGGCGAGATCCTGTCGGAGGCCGAGGTCGTCTCCGAGGAGCAGGTGACCAAGGCGCTCGGTGAGCAGAGCAAGAAGCGCTCGGCCGTGGAGTCGTCCATCCGCGTCGACGTCGACGTCCTCGAGAACCTGATGCAGCTGGTGGGCGAGCTCGTCCTGTCGCGCAACCGCGTCCTGCAGCTGGCCGCGGACTCCGCCGACGCCGACCTGGTCCGCTCCGCGCACCACCTCGACCTGATCTCCTCCTCGTTGCAGGAGGCCGTCATGAAGACGCGCATGCAGCCGATGGACTACCTCTGGTCCAAGCTGCCGCGCGTCGTCCGTGACCTGTCCGCCCAGTGCGGCAAGGAGCTCGACCTGGTGATGCACGGTCGTGAGACCGAGCTGGACCGCACCCTGCTCGACGCGGTCAAGGACCCGCTCACGCACCTGGTCCGCAACTCCATCGACCACGGAATCGAGACCCCCGACGTGCGCGAGGCGGCCGGCAAGGCCCGGCGCGGGACGCTGACCTTGCGGGCGTACCACGAGTCCGGTCAGGTGGTCATGGAGATCAGCGACGACGGCAAGGGCATCGACCCCGTCATGATCGGCCGCAAGGCCGTGGAGAAGGGCCTGGTGACCGCCGACGAGCTGGCCCGCATGAGCCGCCGGGCCGTCCTCGACCTGATCTTCCGGCCCGGGTTCTCCACCGCCGACGCCGTCACCAACGTCTCCGGCCGCGGCGTGGGCATGGACGTGGTCCGCACCAACATCGAGAAGATCGGTGGCAGCGTCGACCTGACCAGCACGCCGGGCCACGGCACCGTCATGCGCGTCACCATCCCGTTGACGCTGGCCATCATCCCGGCGCTGATCGTGCGTCAGGGGGAGGAGCGCTACGCCATCCCGCAGGCGAACCTGCTGGAGCTGGTCCGGATGAACCCAGACGACCCGACCAAGGGGGTCGAGTACGTCGCCGGAGTCCCGGTGCACCGCCTGCGCGGTCGTCTGCTGCCGCTGCTGGACCTGGGCGAGCAGCTGGGAGCAGAGTCCGAGCGCCGGGCCGCAGCCACCATCGCGGTCCTGCGCAGCGACAACAACGAGTTCGGCCTGGTCGTGGACGAGGTGCTGGAGACGCAGGAGATCGTCGTCAAGCCCCTGGGGGCCGCGTTGACCTCGCTGCAGCTGTTCGCCGGGGCCGCGGTCATGGGTGACGGCCGCATCGCACTCATCCTGGACGTGCTGGGCCTGGCCGGCGCCGGCCGCGTCTCGCACTCCGCAGCCAGCATCACGTCCACCACGCAGGACGACGCCGGCCTGTTGGCGGAGACCTCCGACCTGCGCAGCCTGCTCGTGGTCCGCACCGACAGCGCACGCAACGTCGCCGTCCCCCTGGAGCACGTCGCCCGCCTGGAAGAGGTGCCGATCACCGCCCTGGAGAACGTCGGCTCCACCACGGTCGTGCAGTACCGCGGCGACCTGCTGCCTCTCGTCGAGGTGGACAGCGGCTGGGGAGGCGGCTTCGTGCCCAGCCAGGGCGGTCCCCCGGACGCAGAGTCGCTCGGCCGGGTGCCGACCGTCACCCTGGTGGTCTACCAGCACGGCGAACGGCTGGTCGGGCTGCGGGTCAAGGAGATCGTCGACATCGTCGAGGTCCAGCTGGTGCTCTCGCCGATCGGTGCCCGCAGCGGCAGCCTCGGTTCGCTCGTCGTCAACGGCCACATCACCGACGTCCTCGACGTCGCCGCGCTGGCCGCCCCGTTCGTCACCGAGGAGCCTGCCCATGTCCACTGAGATGCTGAAGCCGCGCAACCGGTCCAGCGCCGAGGCCGAGCTCGACCACATCCAGTACTGCACGTTCTGGGTCGACGAGCTGTACCTGGGCATCGACGCCCTGACCGTGCAGGAGGTGCTGCGCAACCCCGGCCTGACCCCGGTCCCGCTCGCGCCCCCCGCTGTGCGCGGCCTCATCAACCTGCGCGGCCAGATCGTCACCGCCATCGACCTGGGCGCACGGCTGGGACGGACCCCCACCGAGCGGCGCATGAACGTCGTCGTCCGCACCGGCGACGGAGGCTCTGCGAGCCTGCTCGTCGACAAGATCGCCGACGTCGTGCAGGTACCGCGCTCCGGTCACGAGGCCGTCCCGACCACCCTGACCGGGGTGGCCCGCGAACACCTGCGTGCGACCTGCCAGCTCGAGGACTCGCTGCTGCTCATCCTCGACGTGGCCCGCGTCACCACCATCCGCAAGGACGTCGGCACCCCCGCTCGCTGATCCACCCCCCTTCCACGCGTTCCCCGCAGCCCGACCCCCCTAGGAGCCTCCCGTGAGCACGACCCCGTCCCCCACCCGCGAACCCCGTGCCCGGTCGGTGGCCAACTGGAGCCTTGCCCTCAAGATCGGTACGGTCTCCGCTGTCTCCCTGCTCGTCCTCGGTGGTATCGCCGTCACCAACCAGCTCGTCAACAACGAGCGGACCGAGGCGAACGCCGAGTACAGGTTGGACGCCCACACCCTGATGCTCATGGACCAGCTGGCGAACCGGGCCTCCGAGCACAAGGCGACGGCCTACGTCGCGGCGCTCGGTGACGACCTGGAGACCGCCCGCGCCGACTTCACCGAGGACTCGGCCACCGTGCAGGGGTACTTCGACGAGCTCGACGGTCTGGGCCAGGACGAGGGCGCCCTGCTGCTCGTCAACCAGGTCCGGGAGTCCTTCGACGGCTACGAAGCCGGGCTCGACACCTACCTGTCCGCGCTGGAGGCCGGCAGCTCCCCGGACTGGGAGGAGATCAACGTCGCCGAGGACATCATCGACGCCACCATGGACGAGGTCGGCCCTCAGCTGCAGGCCCAGGCCGACGCGTCCGAGGTGCGGGCGACCTCGATGGCCGCGCTGTCGTCACGGCTGCTCTGGGCCAGCGTCGCGGTGGGCACCCTGCTCGTCGCCCTGGCCTCCTTCATGCTCTACCGCCTCACCGCGCCGCCGCTGGTCTCCACCGTGAAGCTGCTGGAGACGCTCGCCTCGGGCGACCTACGGGTGGACGCCGAGATGGGCCGCACCGACGAGGTGGGCCGGATCGGCACCGCCATCGACGGCCTGGCGGCCATGTTGCGCGACTCGTTGGGCCAGGTCCAGAACGGGGCCGGTCAGCTGATGAGCTCCTCCGAGCAGCTGAACGGCGCCTCGACCGAGGTGGCCGCCGCCGCCGAGGAGTCCAGCCAGCAGGCCAACGTCGTGGCCGCCGCCGCCGAGCAGGTCACCCGCAACGTGCAGACCGTCGCGGCAGGGGTGGAGGAGATGGGCCAGTCGATCCGAGAGATCGCCCAGAACGCGCAGGAGGCCGCTGCGGTGGCCGGTGACGCGGTCACGGTGGCCGGTGAGGCCAACCAGATCGTGAGCCGTCTGGGCGAGTCCAGCCAGCTGATAGGCGAGGTCGTCCGTGTCATCACCTCCATCGCGGAGCAGACCAACCTGCTGGCGCTCAACGCGACCATCGAGGCCGCCCGCGCCGGTGAGGCCGGCAAGGGCTTCGCCGTCGTCGCCACCGAGGTCAAGGAGCTGGCCACGCAGACGGGCAAGGCGACGGAGGACATCGGCCGCCGGGTCACCGCCATCCAGTCCGACTCCTCCGACGTCGCGGTCGCCATCGAGAAGATCGAGTCGACCATCGCCCGCATCCACGACATCCAGACCACCATCGCCTCGGCCGTCGAGGAGCAGACCGCCACCACGTCGGAGATGGGTCGCTCGCTGTCGGAGGCGGCCGCGGGGTCGGGCGAGATCGGTGCCGGCATCACCGCGGTCGCGGCTGCGGCCGAGGAGTCCTCGGCCCAGGCACAGGCCAGTGCCGACCACACCCGTGGCCTCACCGCGCTGAGCGAGCAGCTGAACGCGACGGTCGGCCGCTTCACGCTCTGACCCACCTCTGACGCTGACCCCACGTCACCGCCGCAGCCCCCACGGTGCGCACGCTCACCCGGTGGCATGAACCACGGCACCGGGAGGTGCCCTTCCGCCCGGCACGGGTCACGATGACCTGGTGGTCTACAGCCTGACCAACGCCAGCGCCCTCGGCCTCGACCTCGCCCGCACCCCGGGCGGCGTCGAGGTCGCCGGCGTGCTGCTGCGAGGTCTGCTGGCACCCTCACCCGACCACGACCCCTCCCTCCCGCCGGTCCGTGGGCCCGCCGACCTGGCCGCAGCCAGGGTGCGGGCCCTCACCCTCGCCGGGCCGGGCGGGCCCACCGTGGTCGACCTCGGGACCGTCGAGGAGGCCGGGACGGAGGACGAGCTGGCTCGCACGTTGCGGCGGATGCTGCGCCGGCTGGGTGCGGTGTCGTTCGGTACGGTCGGCGACCTGATGGCCCTCGCCGCGGAGCTGCCCCGGCGCGCACCGCGACCCGTCGTCCCCGGTCAGCCGTCCCTGCAGGTGGTCGACGTCCTCGAGGTCGAGCGCGGTCAGCTGCTGGCCGACGCCGTCCTCGCCGCCGTCGTCCGGCACCGCCCCGACCCCGCCTCCCCGGTGCTGTCCCGCGCCCTGGCGTTGCGCCTGGACCCTGGTGCCGGCGTGCCTGCGGCGCTGCCGCCGGTCCCCGCGCCCGGCCTGGCCGTCCTGCACGCTGCGGACCCCTCGCCGGTGCTGCGTCGTACGTCAACCTTGCTGCAGCGCATCGCCGACGTCGAGGACCCGGCGACGCTCGTGCTCGAGCACGGGCCGGTGCCGCACGTCTGGGCCGAGCACATGCACGCGGCGGCCTGGGCGGTGGAGACGACCGGCCGGACGCGGCTCGCCGCTGCCGCGCAGCTGGACCTGCTGCGCTGCCTGGACGCCGCGGGCGTCGACGCCGCGACGTGCCTGGCGGGGGCGTGGAACGCCTGCAGCGCCGCCGTGCAGGCCCACGTCGTCGCCGACGTCCTGGCCGACGACAGCTGGACGGTGCTCACCGCCGACCTGATCGACGAGCTCGATCTTCCCCCGGCCTGACCCGCTCGGGCGCCTCCCGGACCAGGCCGCTCAACTCTGGTCTGCTCCTGCCGATCTGTTGACCTAGCGGCCCCTGTGGCCGATCAGGCAGGTGGAGGAGCGCGGTGGCACAGGGCCAACCCAGGATCAGGGTCGTCTCGGTCGACGACTCCGTCGTGGTCCGACGGCTCGTGTCCGACGTGCTGCAGTCCGACCCCGAGATCGAGGTCGTCGCCACGAGCAGCAACGGCAGGCTGGGGGTCGACGCCGTCCGCCGCCTCAAGCCCGACGTGGTCGTGATGGACATCGAGATGCCGGTGATGAACGGCATCGAGGCCGTGCGCGAGATCCGCACCACGGACCGACGGACGCCGATCATCATGTTCTCCACCCTCACCGAGCGGGGGGCCCGGGCCACGTTCGAGGCCCTCGATGCGGGCGCGACCGACTACGTCACCAAGCCCGGCCAGGCCTCGGCGGTCGGCAGCGGCCTGGAGTCCGTCCGGCAGGAGCTGATCCCCAAGGTCCGCGCCCTGGCCGGCCGCGCGGCCCGACCGGTCGCCGCGCCCCGTAGCGCGCTCGCCGCAGCACGTGCCGCTGCGGCGGCCAAGGCCTCGCTACCGGCGCAGGCCACCGGTCGCAACGCGTGGCTTGCCGGCGCCGGCACAGCCCTGGTCCCGAGGCGACCGACCCTGCTGGCGATCGGCTCGTCCACCGGCGGCCCCGAGGCCCTCGCCCGCGTGCTGGGCGCGCTGCCCCTGACGCTCACCGTGCCGGTGGTCGTGGTGCAGCACATGCCCGCGGAGTTCACGCAGCTGCTGTCAGAACGGCTCGACCGCACCTGCGCGGTGCGCGTCCAGCACGCCGTCGACGGTGAGCCGCTTCAGCCTGGGACGGTCGTCATCGCCCGCGGCGGCCGGCACCTGGAGGTCGTCCGCGAGCAGGGGCGCCTGGTCAGCCGGCTGTCCGACGCCCCCGCGGAGAGCTTCTGCCGACCGGCCGTTGACGTGCTGTTCCGTTCGGTCGCCCGCTCGGTCGGTGGTGGTGTGCTCGCGGTCGTGCTGACCGGCATGGGCTCCGACGGCACCGCGGGTGCGGCCGACCTGGCCGCGGCTGGCGCGACGCTGTGGGCGCAGGACGAGGCCACGTCGGTCGTCTGGGGCATGCCGGGCAGCCTGGTCGGGGCCGGCCTTGCCGGTTCCGTCATGCCGCTGCCCGCGATCGGGCCCGCCCTGGCCCAGGCCGTCGCCGGGCCCCGACCGCAGTCCGTGCCCGCCACCGCCTCACCCACGAGAGGAGAGACCCGTGCCTGATGCCCGAACCGCCGCCGGAGCCGCTCCTGTGCGTCCCGTCCCCATGACCGCCGCCGACGCCGTCTGGTTGCGTGACCTGGTGCGCCGCCGATCGGCGATCGTGCTGGACGAGTCCAAGCAGTACCTGCTCGACA
>Ga0105045_10002698_pt1 | contig 15058 bp, 10 predicted proteins | sample MAT02_FD_78089 | JGI IMG/M metagenome (GOLD analysis project Ga0105045, IMG submission 78089) | Freshwater microbial communities from Lake Fryxell liftoff mats and glacier meltwater in Antarctica - MAT-02 (megahit assembly) | ecosystem: Environmental > Aquatic > Freshwater > Ice > Liftoff...
AACCTCCGTGAGTGAATGATGAAAATTATGGGTTTGTATCGAAATTAAACCATTTAGGAGACCGAAAAACAACTCCCCCTCCACAAGAAATGGTGTGTCCCCATTTGCGTTGTACCTTGGCGCCTTTTAAGAAATGGTGTGTCCCCATTGGCGTTCCCAATAAGAATTGTTGTGTCGCCTATTGGCTATACACCATTTTGGCTTAAGAAATGGTGTGTCCCGATTGGCGATAAGAAATGGTGTGTCCCTATTTGCGCCATTCCTATTTGCGTTTCCCCCTCCATAAGAAATGGTGTTTCCCCATTAACGCCTATCATTGGCGCATTAGCGCCCACCATAAGAAATGGTGTTTCCCCATTGGCGCCATTCCATTGGCGCCATTGGCGCACTTTTGGCTTATCCCATTGGCGCCCATTGGCGCTATTGGCCCCACCTATTGGCTCCCTTCCCCTATTGGCTCCCCCACCTTCTTTTTTAAAACCTTGCTTTTTGCACAAAGCGATAAATCCCGGCGTTGGGGCAGGCCCCGAGGATCACTGAAAATCCACCCACGAATTCGTCAGACGAGCCAAACTTGATAAGCTCGCGCAATAACAAAATACGTAATTTGCCGAGTTTGAAAACGGAAGGAACTTCCGGTTTTTGGCACTATCAAGGATGTTAGGTACAGACTTTGACTTGGATAAGAGCCCGATGCTGCGCTCAAATCGATTATGAGGCCAGAAAGTTGGAGCTTCCTTCCCTAAAATAATCGATTTTGGCTGCAATTGATCCGAATTAGTTGACTGCGAGCATGCAAGAACCGTCTTGGACGTAAAGTGCTGGTTTTGTGCTTTGGGTACCTTTTTTGATTGGTCGAACAAAGGATCAAATCGCAAATGATTATTTTGATTATCGAGATTGGCGGTAAGGTTCGTAATTAAAGTGGCTTTGATCCGCGTGTTTGACGTAAGTTCGACTGTTAGTTAAAGTGTTCATCAGTCGGCGACGAGTTAGCGTCGACATCCCCACCTGTCCCTCCCACCACACCGCTTTTCTTCGCGGCAAAACCCTACCTACTTCCCCACCTTAACAAGGATTTACCATGCTTTTTCGACATTCTCGGCATTCGCGTCAAGGTTTGACATTGCTCGAATTAATGATCGTTTTGATCATTTTAGTCGGTTTGATGGCAATCGTTGGCCCGCGCCTGCTCGGCTCGCAAAAGAAAGCGGACATCCGCACGACCCAGGCTCAGATCGGCAATCTCGCTTCGGCACTCAAAATGTACGCTGCAGACATGAAGACATTTCCGTTGACCGAAGAAGGACTGGAGCTTTTAGTTAGTGCTCCTGAAGACGAGTCGTTAGCTAAAAAATGGGACGGCCCCTACATCGAAGGTGGCAAGCTACCGAAAGACCCTTGGGGCGGCAGTTTCCAATATGAATTCGGTTCCGATGGTTCTGCAGATAGCGGTACTAGCTCGCAGTCCAAGAGCGACACCTCGGACTTTCCGCGTATCTTTTCTTTGGGCCCAGATCGGCAGCCAGGGACAAGCGACGATATCTCGAACCAACCGGAAAGCACGGATGACGCTTCGGACTCGAGTTCTACTTCCAAGTCGTCGAAGAAATAGTACGGACACAACAAAGAATGCGCAAATCTTTTCGAGCGATTCGCTCCATTCGTGGTTTTTCATTGCTTGAGTTGATGATCGTTTTGGTGTTGATGGTTGGGATCTTGGCGATTGCCTGGCCAAACATGCAACGTTCATTGCGACGAACGACACTCAACGAAGCGGCTCAACTGCTTCGCGAGGCTATCGACGAAGGTCGACACGAAGCCATGACTACGGGTGGACCAGTCTTTGTTCAAATGAAACAAGGAAATCACGAAGTCCGAACGGGCTCCTTTGCAAACTTCGTAAATGACGAAGACTCAATCGATTTTTCTAACCTTGGGCTCAACGCCGATGACGCGTCGAACGGCTCGTCTACTTTAGCTCAGCAGTCCGAATCGCATTTGGTTTTGAAAGCGCCAAAAAAATGGCGTCTCCCTGAGTCCGTCGTGATCGCTGAAGTCAATTGGACGTCCGATCCGAACTTGGGAACAGAAGAAGTAAGAGGGAGTTCCCCCGACTCTGCTTCGAACCACTCGAACGGTTCTAGCCATGGCGGATCAATGCATCATGACAATGCATCGAATTCTCAAAGCGATGGATCGTCCTCGAAACCATCTTCTGGAAACGAAGAGATGCTTTCGATGTTAGCTGGCTCTCATAACGATTGGTGGCTGCCTTTTAGTGCGACGGGACAAAGTCGCAACGCGTCGATCGTGCTCTATGACAAGTCTATACATGAGAAGATGACGATCACTTATGCGTCGGAGACCGGTGCGTTGGAGATCGTCCGATGAGCCGCTTGGCCATGCGAACGAGGACTGCATTTTCATTGCTGGAAGTCATCATCGCAACGGCCATCTTGGCAGGTAGTGCCATGGTCCTTTTGTCCTTGATCGGTATGGGAACCAAATACGGAAATCGGGCCGAGCAACGCACTATCGCTATTACCCAGGCTCAATCCATGTTGGATGAGTTCATCGCAAGAATGCCTGGCGAAGAACTTCGCGAGGAAGTCACCGGGGTGCTGCCAGGAACTCCTACTCGAAGCTTTCGCATCGAAGTTACCCCATATGATTGGTCTAGCAAAAGCGGAGCCAATCAAAGTACAAACGCAACCAACGAGATGGCTGCCGGTATATACCGAGTGACGCTCGAGTTGTTTGAATCCAACTCGGCATTGGCAGGTGCGGAAGGTGAACCGCTTTGCCAGCTTTCACAACTAGTGCGACGACGTTCTTCAGATCAGGGAGCAACAAGCGGAGTCCCCAACGAGGGAGCGAGTTCGATAAACGGCCGGAGCCGACAAGGCACCTCCGGAAACGGACTCCAATGATTTCTCTGGTTCGATTGATCTCGCGTCCGAAAGAGAGAGCACCTCAATTTGCGACTAATGCCCGTTCTGGTTTTTCGCTGCTTGAACTCATGCTGGCATTGGGGCTCCTCGGAGCGTTATTGGCTGTCGCTTGGTCTTTGCTCGGCACCTATCGAAATGCCGAGGTGCGAGGCTGGAAGCTTTCGCATCGTGTTCAAACCGTTCGTTCCGCACGTGCTTGGCTAGAATCCGACGCACAGCATCTAATCATCGGCACACAGAGTGTTGCTCTGGCCGCCAATCCTCAGGCACCTCTCGTTGGCTCGAAACAATCAGCCGACCAGCCCGCCAAGTCACATCGTTTTACTGGCAGTGCAATGGGGTTCACGGCAACTATCGCTCCATCCATCGACCCAATTCCGTTTTTGGAAAATCTAATGTTGGATGCGACACAATTGGATCGCGAACCACTTGCATCCGATTCGTTACTTGGAAACGAAGCCGACGCCAACTTAGCATCCAGCTCCCCATGGCCTGCCGAGACCATCGAAATCGAATATCGTTTGATGCCTATGGACTCAGCATCCGCCCAATCGAATTTGCCCCCCTCAAACGTGTCGATTGACAATGAAATAGACGATTCCCAATACGTTTTGACTCGTTACGAAACAATCGAATTCAAAAGTCAGACGACGGCGGCGAATCCTTCCGAACGCCTCTTATCCGCGCAGGATCTTTATCGGCAAGCCGATGAAAGCGTTCAGGATAGCAACCAAACCTATCGCGAATCGAAATTGGAGGGGCTTACCAAAGTCAAATTTCGTTATTTCGATGGCAGTACCTGGAGGTCCAATTGGAACAGCGATCAACAAGGGGGGCTACCTCGCGCGATTGCGTTTGGGTTTGATTTTCCAGCGGCGTCAGACATACGGATTCCATCAACTGATAGAGTCGAGCCCAAAGATACTGAAGGAATGCTGTCAGAACAGCTGCAAGTATCGGAGTTGCCCTTCGCCGACTCTGCATCGGCGGCAGATTCAATGGTGGAGTCATCCTCTGCAAGCTCCCTAGCCATGATGGAGTCCTCGATAAGCGAAGTGCAAATCGTGGTCTTGGTCGCAAACGGAGTTTCCAAGAGCACGGCTGACGCAATAACCTCAATGCAAAGAGCTCGTCCATGATTAATCGTGGCAACAATCGCGCTCGACCCCAAGAAAGAAATGGGATGGCGTTGTTGGTGGTGGTCGTATTGGTCATGTTGATTTCGTTGGGGGCGTATCGCTTTTCCTTTTACATGGAAAGCCAATATCGGCTAACTCGGTTGAATGAAGAGCGAGTTCATGCTCGCCTTGCCGCTCTGAGCGGGATGGAGTTGGCTGCGGCAATTGTGGAGATGCCTGCTGCTCAACGCGCTAGCCTTGGTGGATTACAGGACAACCCGTCCATATTTCAACATAGGGCGATCGAACAGTTGCTTGAATCTGGATCGAGATTGGAGGATGAAAGTGTTTGGCGTTTTGGATTGCTTTCACCCCGCGTGGTAGATGAGCCCGGTAAGATCTCCAATGCCTTCTCTGCGTTAAGTGGTGCACCATCTTTATCGATGCGATTTGGATTGGAAAACGAATCGGCAAAACTTCATATTCCAACGTTGCTTGCATGGGACGGTCTTAAACCTGGACATGCAAGATTAACGCTATTGGCATTGCCTGGGCTGAATGAAGCTTCGGTAGACACGTGGCTGAGAGAACTCGGCGTGTCCACACCAGTCGATCGCAACGGCAGCCAAGACCAAGTTACTTCGTTGGATGATATCAAGCATGTTTGGTTCGGCGGTGACCTCAATCAAAACTACCATCTCGACCCGTTGGAGATTCGATTCGAGAACCAGCGACACGGCCAGAATCGCACAGCTTCCTTGCAACCCTCCGCTTCCTTGCAACCGTCAGACAGGTCGAGTTCGACAAACGCATTCCGACCGCTTCAGCGATACTTAACATGGTACAGTGGACACCGTAACGTGACTCGCAACGGCCAGCCGCGGATTTATTTGAACGATCCGGATCTGCGATCGTTGCATCGGAATCTGTCGATGATTTGGTCGCCGGACTGGGCCAACTTTGTGATCGCCATGCGCCAATTTGGAGCCAGCAGTCCCCTTGGCAATCCGCTAGGCAGTCCTGCGATCAACCTGCCCGGAGCGGCCATTTCCGGTTTGGCACTTGGGCCAACTCCCGCACAAAACACGTCGGCGAATATCGTCGAGGATTGGACGCCGGATTTTGGCAAGTCCGCAGTTTTTTCGTTTCGAGGTCCGCTCGAATTGGTGGGGGCTGTGATCGAATTGCCTGCTACCGTCGGTGCGATCGGACCTGCGAATGCAGCAACTCTCGTAAAAAGATCACTTCGCAATCCGTTTTCAAGTGACTTAGCATCCGCCCGCAATTATCTTGGGAAAGTGCTCGACGATGTAACGGTGGACCTTTCTCCTATTTCGGAGGGAAGGATCGACGTAACGGAGGCGTCTGTCGAAGTCCTTGCTGGAGTTCCCGGTTTGGACTTGGCCCTGGCGCAACGAATTGTTCAACAACGCAATGCATCGAATAGCCCATCGACGACAATTCAGGAACGCGACACCATCGCTTGGTTGCTGGACACAGTCGATCTTACCAAACTGAAAGAACTAGAACCCTACCTTACATGCCGCAGCGATATCTATTCGGTGCAGGCTGTCGGATATCGTGACAATCAGAGCGCCGTTTACCGGATGACAGCCACGATTGACACTTGTCAAAACCCAACACAATTGCGAAATAGAAAAGTCTGGCATCCATGGGATCGAGGCTTTTCGATTGAGCAACTGGCCGATTCAAAACCATGAGCCTATTGGAACGCATAAAAAAACTCCGTCGCAGCCCAGCCACCGGGACAGGGCGGAATGGCGCGGACTTCGCGCAACCTCGTAGCGGAAGCCGCGTAGGCTTGCGACGAATTTTTCGTCAAACCGAAACTCTTGGCGAGTTCCGCTATCTTAAGTCCACGCAATCCGGTACAGGGCGAATTGCGATCGTGCATTGGGATCGGGAGCAGATTTACTTCCTGGTTGTTTCTCCAAAGTCGAATCGGATTGGGGCGAACGATTTCGGAGCGATTGGCCATGCAAACGTAGGCAATCCCTTGGTCGCTTTATCGGACCACTTTCGGGAACAAGGGATGTCGGTCCAACGACTTGTTGTGCTCCTGTCTCGCCCGGAGTTGGATCTTCCGACACTCAATTTGCCTCCGGCCGAGGAAAGCGAACTACCTAGCTTGATCGCGAGCGAAGTAGAACAGCAACTAGGAGAGACCGAGGAGCCACCTATCGTCGACTTCTTGGTTGTCGCGAACTCCAAAGCGGACGCTAGTACTCCCAGTCAAGTTTTGGCGTTTGCGTTGCCTGCCAAAGAGCTTCATTCACTGAAAAGGCAAGTGGATGAAACGGCGTTCCGGCTCGCGGCCATCTGCTCGCGTCATCTCGCGCCGCTAGGAATCCTGCGGCGACAAAACATTTCCAACGACACGTTGGCTGTCTCTGTTCATCTGTATACCGGCGAAGTCGAATTGGCCGTTTGCCGCGGCTCCGACCCTATTTTGCTACGAACGATTCGTTTGAGCACCGACGATCCGACTCGGGTGGCAGAGCAGATTTGGATGGAAATGCAGCGTTGCTTGACGCTGCTCACACAAGAGACGGCAGAGCTGAAGCTGGACTGGTACGTATTTGCGACAAACGAAGCCGCCACTCAGGTTGCAAAAGCCCTTGAGGAGCGGGGTGAATCCTCGATCCATTCCATTGATCCACTTCAGGATTGGGAACTCGATCCTCAGTCAAATAGCCAAGACACGGACACCGCTTCGATCACTCTCTCTGCGGCCAACGCGGGTGCGGCTTGGGACTTTGTCAACAATACGATACCAGTCAACTTGCTCGCGCCCAAACGCGCTCCAAAGGCCGCGAACCCGATGGTGCGTTGGGTTGGGTTGGGCGTCGGCGTGGCATCTGTTGTTGGAATTGGCCTGTACTTTATGTTCTCGGATATTTGGCAATTGCAGAGCGACGTCGATGCAATGCGTACCGAACTAGAGAATGCTCAAAAAGTCGCTGCCAAGTACCAGGAGAAATCCGATCAAGTGCAGGCCGTGCAGACTTGGATGGCTGACCAAGTTGATTGGCTAGTAGAATTAAATGATTTGTCGCGTAGATTGCCCGACGGACAGGATGCAACGGTTCGGCGGTTGACTGCTTCCATAGGTCCGAACGCAGCTACGATCGATCTCTCAGTTCAAGTTGCAGATCAAGAATTCATTTCGCAATTGGAATCTCGAATCCGAAGTGCGAAGTATTCGGCCACGAGCAAACAAATCAGCCAGAATGCTTCGTCGGCCGAGTATCCGTGGCAGTTTGAAACCAAAGTCTCGTTTCCAATTGAAGCACAAAAGCAGAATACTTTTGGTCCGACAAGACCAGTTGAGAAACCTGCTTCGCCATCCGATAAGCCTCGCACAGAAACACCTGCACCAGAGGGGCCGAGATGAGCCCACGAGTCAAGTGGTTGTTGGTCGCCGGATTGGCGGTGTTTGGTTTATATGGAATCGATTCGCTCTATCGAAGTTGGATCGAACAACCGCATCAACGAATTTCGGCAGAGCTCGACGATCTTACCGGAAAGCTCACCGCAGCCAAGTCCGAACAACTCGCTGCACAAAAGCAAGGGAAGCGATTGGAAGCGTATGCGGCTCGAGCATTGCCAGACGATCCGCAACTAGCTCGATCGCTCTATCAGCAATGGCTTTTGAATTTGGTGGAGGCAAATGAGTTGACAGCGGCTTCAGTCGATGCGGCTCAACCGGTGCGAGTCGAGATTCGCTCTCGAACAAAGAAGGGAAAGCGTCAAACGGTTGGCCATCGAATCAATTTCTCGTTGCGGGGCCAAGCATCACTTAGCAAGCTGGCTTCGTTTCTCAACGATTTTCGCAAAGCGGGCCATTTGCATAAAATCCGCACTATCGCATTGAATCCCGTTGGCAACGAAGGTCGACTTGATGCCGATTTGACAATCGAGGTATTGTGCTTGTCGGCATCAGCCAACAAAGACTCTCTCGGGCAATGGCAAATAATGGACGAAGCTTCGGTGGCAAAAAGTACGTTCAATGATTTGGTCCGTCGCAATTTGTTTGCAAGAGGGTTTGCCAAAGCTTTGAACGAAATCGAACTAAAAGCAATCACTTCCAATCGAGATGGCATCGCACAAGCATGGTTCCGTATCGATGCTCGCGGGACGATGAAAACCGTTACGGCAGGCAACCAGCTTCCGGTCGCGTTGCATGACATTGCAGTCCTCGAAGTGCTAAACAATAAGGTGTTGGTTCGGGTCAACGAAGAAGCGTATTGGATCCAACTAGGGCAGTCGATTGGCGAAGTGTGTTCACCCAAGCAGGGCGAAAAAGGAGGGCAATAATGAGACGTTTTCGGCAAATCAGTATTCTTGGGCTGATCGTGGTTGTGGCATACTTGGTTAAGTTGCCCACTGCATCTGCACAGCTCATCGGCAATCGAACTCCGGGCTCGCCGGTGCTCTCGTTGCAGCAGCAAAGAACCGGCACGGCGCAAGCCCTAGGCGCCGCGTCTGGTGGTGCATCTGGTTTGCAGGCAAACGCTCGTTATTTGCGAGGCAATCGATCGGCTCAAGATTTCGTTGGCTCAAACCGGACAGACCTGTCAGGCTTTGTCGGTTCGGGCCAAGCCATTGGCGTGGGACGCGTTCCGTCTGCCGCTGAAAACTTGAAGCTTGAGACGACCAAGGCGGATCGAATCAATCGCCCGCTACCTCCTCAACCAGCCAAGGGAATGTACTACCCGCGACTTGAGCTTGAATCGGATGTTGAGGTATCGGGGGAGATACCAAGTATTGGTCCTGCGAGCCCGGCTGCGATGGAAAGGTTAGCCGAGTTTTCCAAGGGACAAGCGAATGTGACGATGTCAGGTACCACGGCTATTCTTCGTGGAACAGTCGCTACCAATCGCGAGGCTGCCTTGCTGGCCCAAATCCTGGCCTTTGAACCCGGTATCGATCGGGTCAAGAATGAATTGGTCGTGAAGTAGGTTCGCCAGGCTTAGTTGCGTTCGGTATCGCGAGCAACCGATTTGATCCACCGTCCTTCGCGAAAGTCGTTTTTCGGTTTTTTCGGAGAGTTCGATGAGAAAGTGGAGCTTCCGAAACGACCACGCGTACGGTAATCGTAGACCTGGGTTGTGATGGGTGCAATGACCGTTTTTTTTGCATCCGTTTCGCCGGACGAATCGCTAACTTCGCCGTGTGAAGGTTGCTGAGTCGCGGCTGAGTTTATGGGAACGGTCGGTACCGAAACATCTTTTGGGACTGATTGTGAAGGCGTAGTTGTCCTATTCGTCCCACGTAGGTGCCTCTGAAAGGCCGGGGGAAGATCGATGGTTTCGATCTCTTTTCTCTCGTCATCCTCACTTTTCTTGCTTGAAGATTTTGCAGGTCCTTCGTGCCCGGCAAGGCTAACCGGAGACAGGTTTGATTTGGTTGAATTAAAGTCGCTTTTCGTAACTTCTTTACTAACAGGGACACCAGGAAGCATCTTGATCGTCGGATCAGAAATGGTTGTACCACCTTCGCGCCCTTCAAAGCGCGCAATAAGGCTTAGTCGCATAGGTGTCCCACCGACTTCTCCCCACGGAAGCCAAACGCTATAGGATGGCCCGATGGATGTCTTGCTCATGTGCGTCTTGAATTGATCGGCGGTGAACATGAATTTCCGCAGCGGCTTTTGATCCGATGGACTTGCATCGTCTGCATCGAAAACATAAACGGCAAGACTCCCGTCCACTTCCACGGGAGTTGTGTTCTCTTTCCCATAAAAGTAGATACGGCCGCCAAAGCCGCGAATTCCAGGTTGATTCGTTTGATAGAAAACAGAGTCAGTCCAAACAGGTAAGACGCGATCTGGAGTCGTTTGTGTCGCTTCCTTTTTCCAAAGCCAATCACTTGGATTATATTTCGGAGCGAACTGGCATCCCTGAAAAGAGAAGCTTACCGCGGCGCAGAGGACTAGCAAAATTCGGCTTCGTCGAGACCTAGTTGCCCGGCTGTTGGTCTGTGTTCGTGCGTTATTCGAACTGAGGGTTGTCATCGCCCACCTCCCCTTGCGTACTGTGGAGTCGCGTTGGACTGATAAGAAGCGGGTTGAGTCGTGGACTGAGTACTCGGTCCGGATTGACTTTGGTACGTTTGATATTTTTGAGCGTTGGTATTGCCTTGGAATACGGCTGCGTCAACTGGAGTCGCGAGCGATTCGAGTGATCTTCCAGGTAGGGACGCTGGATCGTTCATCAATGGCGGACCGACGGATGGATTGCCTGGCGCGGTGCGGCGTGTTGTACCACGCGGATCACTGTCAGGGTAAACGGTCTCCCAGTTTTCCTGTTTCATCATGTCACCCCTCATGTCGGTTGCAGGGTAGACATCGCCATGGACCTCGAAGATGTCCGCTTCACACCAGCTCATACGAGCGAATTCGGCTTGCTTCAATCGCTCCATGTCGCCTTGAGAGCGAACCACATGCGGCGTCAAGATGATGAGCAACTCGGTTCGGTTGTTCTGAGTGAAGTCATAACTGAAAAGATGCTTGATCACGGGAATACTTCCCAGCCAAGGAACGGTCCGATGTTGGGTTTGAAGGCTGCGTGTGATGAGCCCGCCGAGGATAATGGTTTCGCCATCTGCTGCACTCACGGTCGCTTGTGCCGTAATGATATCGATTCGTGGAGAGCGAATGATGTTTCCGTCCGTTGAAACCGAAACAGGAATTCCTTCGGTTTCAGGCCCGACTTTTGATTTCTCTGCATCGATTTCCATGACCACGTTGCCCTCTGGACTGATACGTGGTGTGACGCCAATGATCAAGCCAACGTTGGCGTCGATGAGACTGTTTTGGGCTCCAAACTGAGTAATGCTAGAAACGGTGATTCGAGGAACCCGCTGTCCAACTTGGATAAACGCTTGCTGATTGTCTAGCGTCAACACTTGTGGACGACTCAAAACCTCGAGACGACGGCTGTCCTGCAGGGCCCGTAACAAGAAGCTAACGTTCTCGCTGCTGGCAGAAAGAACCAAGCCTCCAAATCCGAGATCCTTGTTGCCGCGGCCGACAGAAAAGTTCGATATTCCTTGACCGCCTACGCGATTCGACGCCGCAAGCGCTCTAGCAGAACCACTATTTCCAAGCGAATCCGTGGAGTTAAAATTGTAACCTGGGATATTGGACGCGTTGGCGCCGAGGAGACTGCGATCAAAGAGGATCGAGTCCTGGAGTCCCATTTCGATTCCGAACTCATCTGTGTTGCCAAGGGTAATTTCCGCAATCATCACTTGGATCATCACTTGTGGCGGCTGTTGATCGAGCTGCTCAATCAAGTTGCTAATCTCGTCGTAGTAGCGAGGCGTGGCGCTAAGGATCAATTTGTTTTGGACTGGTTCTGGGACGACAACGACTTCCCTTTCAATTTGTTCGAAAGGGTTGTTTGCCCCAGGGGCTGCGATTTCCACCTGTCGCTTGCTACGGAGGAATTCGTTGATCGCCAATGCCACATCTACCGCAGGCGAGTTCTTGAGTTGGTACACAGTGCTCTTGCGCTGTGCTTTGTCGCTTTCATCGAGCCGCAAAATGAGTGCCTCGACAATTCGCAGGTCTCCCTCAGAGCCAACTACAATGATGTTGTTGCCCCGCGTATCTACGGTAAAACGAAGCGGCATCAAAGCGGTTTCATCAGGAGCGCTTGAAAGTTGCGGAGAGCCTGAGGCCCCAGCACCTTGAGCGGGTAATAATGCGCGAAGTGTCTCGACAAGCGAAGTTGCATCTCCATTTTTCACCGGGAATATTTTAATCTTAGCGACCATACCGGGCGTGTCTAGCTGCTCAATCAATTGTTCAATCAGCGGCAACGTCTCGGGTGGGCAGGAAACCAACAGAGAGTTGCTGCGCTCGTTGACCGTGATCTGTGTAGAACCTAGCGTTCCACTGGTTGCGATTGGACGATCGTTTTTGTCCAGCAGCTGAACACTTGCTCCAGGACCATTGGCTGTGGTTGCAAGCGCCTGCTGAAGCGATCTGGCAATATCGGCCGCCAAACTATTTCGAAGCGGGAAAACTTTGGCGTGTTGCATCAAGGTACCGCGAGGTACGTCGAGCTGAGCGACTAGCCTGCGAATCTCCAGCAAATCTCTTGGCGCTGCGTGCACAACGATCGCATTAGTTCGATTGTCGACCATCGATTGAATTACCGGTGCAAGTCCTTCGCGGTTCCGAAAGAACGTTTGCAAAGATGTTTGTAACTCAGTCGCAACCGCATACTTCAATTGAATCACTTCAAACTGTGCATCGGGAGAAACAGGCTGATCTAACTTTGCAATCAGTTCCTTAGTAGTTGTAAGAGCCTCCCCCCAGCCGATTAGAAGCAATGAGTTTGGCTTTCCTAGCGGAGTAACTGAGACTCTTCCTTGAGTTGTGGCAACTAGTTTTTCCTGAGTTGCCGTAATTAGCTTCGCAATGGCAGTCGAGCCTGTGTGCAACAAAGGAACCACTTCCATTTCGGGGCGCGTTAGTCGACTCGCCTCGTCCAATCGCTTAATTATCTCCGCTAGGTCCGTAAGTTGTTGGTCGCGACCCCTTAAAATGATGGCGTCGATCTCGGGCAGCATCTCAATCTGGACGCCGTCAAACTGAGGCAGCGGTAAACTGGATTGGCCAGGAGTTCCGTCTTGCTTGCTGGGAACCGGTTCTTGCTTGGCTGGAGTAACTGGTGTCGCTGCGACCTCTTGTTGGGACGAGGCCAATCGCATTGGATTGGTCGAAGTTGCACCTGGAATCAAAGAAAATTTCGATAAAGAAGCCTGACCATTATCATGAAGCGGTAGGATCCGTACCGATTCCTCGGGTCGGTGTCCGGCAAAGGTGCTGACTAAGCTGGCGATATCATTGGACAAGGCCTCGGGTCCGACAAGCCTTACTGTACTTTCCGCAGTGCGAAAATCCAAAGAAATGAGCCCCGCTTTGAACTCCATTTCCAACATGTTGGGATTAACAGGAGTTCCACGGATATATTTTTGAAATAGCTTGGTGACGGAATCGTTGACGTAGGCCATGCGAGCGGGGGGGATTTCTACATCCCTTCGAATGACGACCTGCGTTGTCGACTTTGATTGAGCTTGTTGAGAGTGCGCGTTCGTATAGCAAATCAAAGCGAGAAGCAGTACACAAGCAAATTGCAACGACCTACTTTTGCACATCAATAAAAAACCTTGTCAGGAGCTTTCGATCAAGTTTATCCAATCAGATTGAACACAAGAAAAGAGCCGTAGTCGCTGTCACGAGGGCTAGTGAGCCGATAGGGCAAGGCGGAAAATAGAGCATTAACTAGGTCGGGTCAAGTTCATTCGGGTTGAGAATGCTGTGATTGCCGGAAACGTAGGCGTTTGCTGACCACATTCAGACCTTGCTCTGGCGTAGCGGAAAACACCTAGGCTTTCGGCGACTTCATGGGGTAAATTCCAGTTGTTTCATCCTGCGACCGCAACTCTTGACGAGTTCCGCTACCCTGAAATCTTATCTGGACAGAGCGCTATAGCGACTCACATCCTCTTCGTGCCTTAGGCAGCCTGTGATTTTTTTGAATCGCAATAAAGTAGCAGGCACACTCCGTGTGCCGTAGCCACAAAAACCGGAGTTTTTTAATTGCGGACGGCACATGGAATGTGCCTGCTACCCCACAAAAACCGGAGTTTTTTAATTGCGGACGGCACATGGAATGTGCCTGCTACCCCAAAAAAACAGCCTTAGGGTGTGCCACCCCGAGGCAGCTACTCAAAGATTTTTGCGGTGGCTTCGTCGCTAGCGGTTTTTTCCTTTGCGAGGTTTGTGATGTTCGAAGCCATGTCCATTTGGAACCAAGCTGGCGTAGTTGCTGTAATGAACGTGGCTGCCAATTGGGTCGCTTGCACCATCCATAAGATCGCTCCAGTACTGATCACGGATGTCACTATTGAGCCGGTGTCGTACGAAATGCCGGACTCATCGGATTGCGTTTCACGACTTCGCGACTCGTCCGTAAGAATCGCGCCGTGGAAAACAAGCTCTTCCCTCGTCCGCATAATCTCCACTTCTTCAGAATCGCGGATGGTTGACCATGGATCAGTCTTTAGCCGAAGAATACGTTGCGATAGTGTTGTCGATAGGTCCGCTAGACGAACTCTATCTCGCGACTCTAGCAATGCCGTCATAACTAAATCCTTCGACGTTGAATCGGCAACTTGAACTGACGCAGACTGTGCCGCTGATGCAACTTGTGAGTTGTTGTCTCCGGTTGGTGCTCCTGGCGGCAAGACTGTAGGAAGTGTCGACACAGGAGTCGTATCGCCGGTGCCTTGTGAGCCGCCTGACCCTATAACACCGCCCGTGCCGCTTCCTCGGTCACTGCTGCCCGAACTGTTACCGCTACCAGAACTGTTACCGCTACCAGAACTGTTACCGCTACCCGAACCACCGTCAGCAGGGACGTTCGGCAATAGCACTTTGATCGATACGAACACGGGAGCCGATTCCAATTCCCCATCATACATACTGTAGGCGAATGAAACTTGGCCGACAAATCCCGCTGTCGGCGTGTAAACAAACGTGCCATCTCTCGACAAGGCCAACACGCCATTCGAAGGGCCATTCAGTAGCCGGACGCTCAAGGAATCTCCGTCTGGATCCAAATCGTTAACGAGCACTCCATTGCCGAGCACTCGCAGAATGTCAATGAAACTCGTTGAATACTGGTCTCTAACCCCTACCGGTCGTTCGTTGACGTCGAGAACCGCAATACCAACAGTCGCAACCGAAAAGGAACCATCTGCGCTCGTTGCTCTCACTACGATACTATGGTTTCTGCTTGCCTCATAATTCAATCCAGAAGTATCCGCAACCGTCACCAAACCAGTCGAAGTATCGATTGCAAACCGGCCACCCGCGTTGTTGTCCAGCGAGTAGACCACACTACTCATGGTGGCATCCGAGTCGAATGCGAACGCTTGGTAATTGAC
>Ga0105045_10002699_pt1 | contig 15057 bp, 9 predicted proteins | sample MAT02_FD_78089 | JGI IMG/M metagenome (GOLD analysis project Ga0105045, IMG submission 78089) | Freshwater microbial communities from Lake Fryxell liftoff mats and glacier meltwater in Antarctica - MAT-02 (megahit assembly) | ecosystem: Environmental > Aquatic > Freshwater > Ice > Liftoff...
AAAGATCGTCTCGTTGGTCAACACGTTTACGTCCGCTCGCCCGGCCACATCAAGGCTTGCCGGTCGCGATCCGGTGGCGATGACGGCGCGTTTGAATCGCAACGTCTGGTCACCGACGACGATGGTTTCCGAGGACGAAAATCTTCCTTCGCCGATGAACACGTCGACGCCGAGCTCGCGAAACCGCCGGGCCGAATCGTGCGAGCTGATGCCCGCGCGGAGCCGCCGCATCCGCTCCATCACGAGCCCGAAATCGACATCGACAACGTCGGCATGAACGCCCAATCCGGCGGTATCGCGAATCCTTGCCGCCATCCTCGCCGACGCGATCAGAGCCTTGGACGGGACACAGCCGACATTCAGGCAATCGCCGCCCAGGAGATTGCGCTCCACCAGCGCGACCTTTGCCCCCAAGCCCGCCGCCCCCGCCGCGGTCACCAATCCCGCCGTCCCCGCGCCGATCACGACGAGGTTGTATCGACCCGCCGGTGTTGGATTGATCCAATCGTTTGGCCGAACGTGCGACAAGAGCGAACGATTCCACTCGTCCATCGGATGCATTTCGCCACATTGAGATTCGTCCATGCGTACAGTCTAGTGTTTGTGTTCCATGATGCCGCGCGTCACCATCAACGAAATGAATTGGCGTCCATCGCCGCTTCTCGATTCAAGCCAGCCCTCCATGAAGAAAAATAGTCGTCGAAGATTTCTGGGTCAGGTCGCGGTCGGAGCGGTCGGAAATTGTCTGCTTGCCGCGAATTCGGATGCGGCGTGTACCCGGAGCGATGCAAAACCGGATCGGGCGAGGTGCGAGGGCATGCTGGTCGGTTCGTTGATCGGCGACGCGATGGGCGGACCGCTTGAGTTTGCAAGCGATGACATTCGTCGTCCCTATGCGATCAACGCGAGGCAGTGGGCGGATGAACGGCGACTGACGACTGCGGACGCAGAATCGATGCGGCGAGATTGGACGTTGATGAGCTACCAGACCGTTCGTCCAGACGCCGCGCCCTACGGACCATGGCTGAACAACTCGCCAGCGGGCACGCTGACCGATGACTCGCGCCATAAAATCATTTTGATTCGTGCGATGCGATCGGCGACCGGTGCGGTCACGGCGCTCAATATCGCGACGGAAATGATCCGCTTTCAACCAAAAATCGATGAGCTGCCAAACGCATTGACGCGGTCGATGATCGATGAAGGCTTTGCCGAATATCGATTCGCCGCCCACTGGTTGATCGGCGAACGAGACCCGTCACTCGCGCGACCCTTGGAACGATTGTGGGCGGGAGTCGACAATTGCAGTGGCCAGATGATGATGACGCCGCTGGCGGCGTGCTTTGCGGGCAAACCTGTGGAAGCCTATCACGCCTGTTTCGAACTGGATTGCTTCGACGCACCAATCGCGCGAGACATCACGTCGGCGATCGTCGCCGGATTGGCCGCCGTGCTGGGGAACGATGCCGACGCGTTGCCGGTCGACGCGCGATGGCGATTACTGGAGGAAACGATGCGTGATGTTGACCCGTTCCGCATTGCCGACGTGCCGTTTGTCGGTCGTCCGCTGCACCAGTGGATGTCGCTGGCCCAGAGCATCGTCGACCGCGCCGACGGATCTCCCAGAGTCGCCTATCGTTTGCTGGAAACCGACGGCAAGCCAGTTTATTACTGGGACGCACATTTCACATGGTTGGTCGCGATCGTGCTGCTCAAAATCGCCGATTACGATCCCGCGGTGGCAATGGCGCTGGCGATCGACTTCGGACACGACACCGACTCGTACGCACAATTGATCGGAGCGATGATCGGAGCGGTCTGTGGGCGAGACGTGTTTCCCGAATCGCTGCGGACGACCGTCGAATCTGAATTGGCGATTCAATACGGCGAACGCACCGACGAATGGTTGGATGTTCTGGATCGCCAAGCGGAATATTTCGTTCACCGGCAACGGAAATGAATAACGAAAATCACCAGCCCGCTGGTCGCGATGACGCATGGATTGCGGACCTCCTCGTCCGGCACGGTTTGCTCGGCACCCACGAACGCATCACCGCGATATCCAAGGCTGGCGAAGGAAACATGAACCTGGTTCTGCGGGTGCAATTATCCGGGAAATCATTGGTCATTAAGCGATCGCGTCCCTGGGTCGAAAAATATCCGTCGATCGCCGCGCCTGTGGAACGCATTTTTGCGGAGATGGATTTTTATGATCGGGTGAGGATGTATCCGTCCATTGCCAGGCGAATGCCAAAGGTCTTGGCGACCGACCGAGAAAGCCACTGCCTGGTGATGGAAGACCTGGGGGCCGCGGCGGATTACTGGTCCCTTTACGAGGGCGCGGATTCACGACGACTGAGCATTGTGCAGCACTCCGCAGAGCCAGATGTGTTTGACGAGGCGATCCGGTGGTCGGCTGCGCTGCACCAGATCGCTGTGGCGAAAGCGGATCGTCAACATGTCGGGTGTTTTGCCCTGCGGCAATTGAATCACTCGCATATCTTTGACTTACCCATTCGATCGACGCCGGTTATCGACCTCGACGCGGTTTGTCCGGGGTTAGCCGACGCGTCGCATTTCATTCGTGATGAAGACGGGATTCGCGATGCGATGCGGCAACTGGGCCAGCGGTATCTCGACGGGGGCGGCTACCTGCTGCATGGAGATTTCTATCCAGGATCCTGGCTGCGCACGTCGCAGGGCTTCGCCGTCATCGACCCCGAATTTTGCTTCGCCGGCGACATCGAGTTCGAGCTTGGGGTCCTTGTTGCCCATCGAATCTTCAGCGGCGCACCGTATGACATTTCGATGATTAAAGAAAGTTGCCAACGATATCGCCGTCATCACTCGGCCCAATTGAACGAGCCCTTGGTGGCCCGATTTGTCGCCGCCGAGCTGATTCGACGCTTACTCGGCGTCGCCCAGTTGCCGATCAACGCGGACCTTTCCAAACGAATCGAATGGTTGTCGTTTGCAAAATCGGTGTTGATTTGCTGTTAAAACATGCCGGGACGCGCAAAAGCTTACGTTTACTCCGGGTGCGGGTTTCGCGTAGACTGTGTGGGTGTGGCCCCCTGCCGGGGGTGTTTTTACGACGGAACTGATGATGGCATTTCTGGTTACCTGCGAACACGGCTCCCCCGAAATACCCGATTGGTTGATTGAACCGATGCGGGATGTTTCGTCGTCAATGGTGGCCGTCGGTACGGAGACCGATGCGCATGATTCGGGCGCGATCGACGCGGCAAAGGTTTTGTCGCGACAATTAAAATGCCCGATGATCGCCGCCAAATACAGTCCCGCGGTGGTCGACGTCAATGTTTCCAAACGGCATCGAAACGTCCTGTCACCGCAGTCGCGGCAATTGCCGAAAAAAACTCGCGACCGCATTTTTCGCGATATTCACGAGCCATTTCGTCGCGAAGTCGAAACGGTGGTTGACCGCGGGATTCGAAAATATGGATTGCTGATCCACTTATCGGTTCACTCATTCGCGACGTTCGAACGCCCCGAGTTGGTGGAGAGCAGCGACCGGGCGGCGACGGCGAAGCGAACTGACTTGGGCCTGTTGTACGACCCTTCGCGGGAGTACGAGGTCGCGCTGTGCCTGGATTGGTACGACGAGCTGTTCCACTCGATGCCAATGCTGCGTGTTCGACGCAATTATCCGCGGCGAGGCGTTTCAGAAAGTCTGATTCGGTCGTTGCGGAAAAAGTACGCCCCGGATTGTTATGTCGGCGTCGAGTTACAACTCAATCGGGCTTGGTGCGGACGCGACTTGCCGGTCAGAAAAAAAGTATTCAAAGGCATTCCGCTTTCGCTCCTCAAAATCCTGACGCGGGCCGTAGAAATTCCGCCGGACGTCGCCCAAGAGCAGGAAGCCGCATAACGATTGGTTCATCATCATGGATTCGCGATTATCGGTCCTCGGCATTTCGGCTCTGATTTCGTTCCCGGCGTTTGCCGACGACTCGGATGACGTCAGCCGATGGGTCCGCGAACTCGACGCACCCCAGCGAGCGGTTCGCGTTGCCGCCGAGCGTGAAATCCTGGAATTGGGCCCACGCGCCTTAAAGTTTTTGCCGCCGCAGGATGCGAAATTAAGTCCCGAAGTTTCCAAGCGGCTCGACAACTTGCGCAGCCAAATCGGGCGCAGGGCGGCGTTTGCGCAAGTTGAGCAAATCCCAAACGATATCGATCTTTCGCGTGCCCAAACGTTGGGAGAGGCGTTGCGAGCAATCACCGGCGATAGCGGCATCGAGTTTTCGCATGACCGGAACGATCGGCTGCCTGTCAAGCCGTATCCGACGCCGCTGCCGTTTTGGAATGCCGTCGATTTCGTGCTCGATCAGGCAAAATTAGATATCGATTTCTACCGCGGCGAGCCTGGCAGGTTGGCGCTGCGGCCTCGGTCGCCCGAAAGCCACGATCGAGTCGATGCGGCTGCTTATGCCGGCATCTACCGCATCGAACCGACACGCGTGATCGGCAGCCGCGTGTTGACGAACGATGCACTGAGCGAGATGAGGGTCGAGCTCGATTTGGCATGGATGCCCAACGCGAACCCCGTGGGAATCACCGTGCCGATGAACTCGGTCACTGCGCTGCTGGACGACGGTGCGATCATCAAGGCCCGGAATTCCGATTCGACAATCGACGTCGCGCCGTCGAACGATATCCCGATGACGTCGATCGAACTGCCATTGGATCTACCGGCGGGGCGGCCTTCAAAAATCACGACATTGTCGGGAACGGTAAAGTCGATTCTGCCGGGCGAACGGACCACGTTCGATTTTCCGCTGAAGCTCGGACAACAGACCAAGTCCGAACAGTTCGTGACCGTTCGTGTTGAGGATATTCGTAAAAACGGCACGCTCCACGAGGTCCGTATGGACGTCCAATTTCGCCAAGCCGGAAAGGCGATGGAAAGCCATCGCGGATTTCTCATCGGCAATACGGTCTTTGTGGAAATGCCCGACGCAACCCGCCGCGAGCATCTCGGGTTCGAGCTGTACCGGCATAACGAATCAGGGATTGGCGTCGGTTATCTCTTCGACATCGGAGACGCCGTCGGCGACGCGGTGCTGAAATACGAGACCCCAACGGCAGTCGCGGAGACCGAAATCAACTTTGTCATCCGCGACATCGCGTTGCCGTAACGATCCAAAAGAGTGACGGCCCTTTACGAGACGATGCCGTTTTTCAATGACGGCGAACTTTCGCGACACACGCTCACCGTTCCTATTGGCCGAGTCCCTCGAAATTAAACGAGGGGCCGGCGGCGGCTGCGTCAACTTCGCCGGTGCCTTTTTGAACCAGCTCGTCTTTGGACAATCGCAATTGGCGGTAAGTTTCTTCGGCAATGACGTAATACCAATCCGCGAATCGACCGTTGAGCTCACGAACGCGACGCTTCGCCGCCTCGATCCTGTTTTTTCGCTCATCTAGTTTGCGTTGATTGTCTTTAGTGATCTTTTCCTGCATCGCTTCGAGCCGTTCCTGTTTTTCCTCTGCGGTCGGTTCAGCAGACGGCTCCGTCGTCGATTCTTCAACCGCAGCGGAGGTTTCGACAGTCGTTGCATCGACTTCGGCGGTCGCCGCGTCGGCGGTTACAGCCGTTTCGTCGGCGGCTACAGCCGTTTCGTCGGCAACCGATGCGTCTTCGTCCCGGACTTGGCCATTGCCACTGCCCGAACCGCTGCCCACGCCCGATTGTTCGGTAGTTCCTTCGGATGGCTCCACGTCACCACTGGCCGGTGACTCGGGTTCCCCCGCCGATTCGGATTCATTATTTTCGCCCGCATCCGCTTCCGGCGTCGATTCCGTATCCGCTGGCATTTCCGGCTCGGTTTCGTCTATCGATTCTTCGGAAACCACGGGAGCTGCAGGTGCCTCGTCGGCCGACGGAGCGGGTTGGGCGGCTTTCTTGGCGTCGGCCTCCATCGCCTCCATCTCTTCGACGGTCGTGGGGATCGACGCGAGCTCCGGTGGCGGGAACTTGGATTCGTCGACGCGTGTGGTGACCAGCAGATAACGATTCGCGCCTGCAACCGGCTTGTCGACACCATCAGGATCGGTTGATCCGTCCTCGGTTTGTGTGTCTGCGGCGTCGATGCCTTTGACATTTCCAAACCGCAAAACGTACTGGACGCCATCGGTCAGCGTGACCGTCATTTCACCGTTGGCGGAAAGGATGTCGCCCTGGGTGACGGGAAAGAAGCCCCGTTGGGCAAGCGACAGGACGGCTTGCTGGTCGCTGACGAGGTCTTTGTCGGCCTTCAGATTCTCGCTCATCCCTTTCGGCTTAGCCGCCACATCAATGATCTTTAATTCATCGAGTGCATTTTTTAACGCGTTCAGCTTTGCGATCGCCAACGTCTCGCCCTCGGCAAGCGTTTCCGATTTAGGTTCCCCTTGATCGTTATAGACGGTCAGCGAGTCCATCTTCCATCCGCTGGCGCCTTCGACAGACACCTTCGCGTCAAAGTGTTTTTCGATAGAAAGCTGATTCCCCACTTCCAGGGCGGCATCGTAGTTCTGAATCGCGACTTCGCTGATATCGATGCTGCTTAACTGCAACAGGTCTTTCTCGATCCAGTCTTCGAACTTGGTCGACAGTGATTTGTCGTCCAGATTGACGACGTAGACAGGGTCTTGGCCGGGAACGCGGACGTACCGTTTACCTGCGCCGCCTTTGACCGGTTTGCCAATGATGATCGACGCCAGCGAGGCGTTGTTTTGACCTTTGAGAACGACCAAGCGTCCGACGCCTTCATCACCCGCTTCAAGCGATTCCGCGTTGGGTTCGATCACGCCCAGCTTTGAGTGGTCTTCAGGATTTTCAGTTTGAATATCGAGCACCTTGACGCCCACCAGCGAATTGGCGGCATCTTGCATCTGCTCGGCGGCATCGGCGGGATAATTGTTGCGTGATGGCAGCGACCAAACTCCCGTTTGTTCGTCTTTGGCGACTTCGAATTTATCGACTTCGCTTTGCGATTCGTTGTAAGTCGTGATTCGCAACACCGACGCCGCTAAGGGATCGGTGAAGGAAGGAAACAGGGGCTGTCCGACCATCGATTGCGTCGCGTTATCCGCTTCCGGGGATCGCGACACCACGACCGCGGCCATCACCATCGCAACCGCGACAACCCAGTAAATTCCAGTTTTTGCGCCTTCGTTCACGACAACCACTCTTTCAAAACAGAAAACTAATGAACACAAACCGTACGTCAGGCTTTCCGCCTGAACCTGGAATCAGTGTCAGCCTGAAACGGCTGACGGACTACTTTAAGCGACTCTTGGTAATATTTTCGCGTTCTCGCAAGCGACGCGAAGCGAACACAATCACGCCAATGATCAGCGGTGGGATGCACGGCAGCGCAATCGCGGCAAATTTAACGGAGTTTTGAATTTCCGTGACCTGCTGGTCTGCTTCCCGACGAATTTCACGCACGCTGTACTCACGATCGCGTTCCGCTTTGGCACGTTTGACATCTGCGGTTCGTTGCAATTGTTCCTGCTTAATCGCGAATTGCTGGGCCTTCTCTTGAACGACGGCACGGCTGACGGTTCCGTCGGCACTTTGTTTCTTTAGCGTTTCAAGGGACTCACGAAGGGATTGCAATTCTCGATCATTGGCTTCCTGGGCTTCGCGAACAAAATTGTCATACGAATCCTGAAATGCTTTGCCCTGGCTGCGGACACGGCTCGACGCATCTTCCTTGACCGCGTCGATCATTCGTAAGCTGCTGAAAGTCGGTTCATGTTTGCGAACTTCGAGGAAATCCAATTCGCCGGTCAGGTAGTCGATCGTGTTGAGCAAATACGTCACGTTTTGAAATTGAAAACGAAGGTCTTGAGCCTGGTTCGGCTCCGCTCGCAATTGCAGGAACACGGGCAACATCAAATCCGTGTCTGCGGTGTAGACCACCTTGATGCCGTAATCTTTTGTGGGCTGCATTTGGTCGTCCGGACCTTCGGCATCGGTTGCAATCTTGACTGTTTTTGCGGCCGCCTGATTCGGGGCTTCGATCGCCATCGCGACGACTTGTGGTCCCTGGGGTGGCCCCTCTTCTTTCAGAATCGTGCTTTGGCCACCAAGGATCCGCTGGGCCGCATCGACCTCGATCAGGCCGCTATTGACGCCGGTGGTGAGCAGCGGTGTATGGATCAGCTTGCTGTCCGGTTTCGCCTCGATGGCACCGGCATAGAGCGTCAGGACTTGGCGTAGGCCTGCGGTGATCAGGTTTTCGCTGCTTAGCGAGTCTTCCGCCCCGGGTGCCTGGGAGTCAACAAATACCCAAAGGTCGTTGACGTTCATCTCCAGATTGGGGTACGGGTTGTACTGTTGCCAAACGAGCGAAGGATTGAACATACCCTGCACGCTTGCTTTGCCCGGCGACGTCAGGTCCAACGCCGTCCACAATTGGCGAATGTCGCCCTTGGGTTCGGGTCCGCCACCGCCCATGAAACCTCCGGCTGCCTGCTTGGGTTCGCCGGTACCGGCGATGTAGCTGGCCGCAAATGGCAACGGGTCTTCAAAGATGGCGGTCGGCACGCCCGCCGTGACGGCTTCGACGAACCTGGCGAACGCTTCCGGGGCAAGCGATGAGGGTTGGACCGCGACGATCGCATCATACTGGCCCGGCAGCACCGCACCGCTGAAGTCGATCGTTTCGACCTCGTATTGTTTCTCCAATTCAACGACCAGCGGGTGCTTAGGAACTTGCTGGAAATTCATCCCCTGCATGACGTTTCCACCGCTCAGGCGAGCGTCGGTCGCGACGATGCCGACGCGTTTTCGTTCCCCACGAGCGACGGTATTGATCGATCGCACCAGCTCGTACTCGACCGGCACGCCATATTCAAAAACGGGGATCGTGACCTTTTCCAGACCGCTGCGGAACGCGGCCCCGAGGATCAGTTGTTTTTCCTGGTAAGACCCTTTCTCTCGCACCATTCGAGTGACCGGTTCGATGCCGAATCGTTCCTGGGCGAGAGCCGCTTCTTCGCTGAACAGCTCGATGTTGTCGTACAGGTTCACCTCGATATTGCGACCCTTCGTGGACGCCTCGCTGCGAAATTCCTTTAGCAGATTGATCAGCTCGTAACGCGTCCGGGCGTATTGCTCGGGCACATCATCGCTGATGAATGCGTCGATCACGATCGGACGCTTGGCATCCAGTTCGCGGATCAGTTTTTTCGTCGCCGTTGCCAGCGAGCTAACTTTACCCTCGGTGGCATCGTGGCGAATAAAGTCCCAATTGCGAAACAACACGACGGCCCCACCGGCGACCAGCACCATCGCCAGCGTGCGAGCGATAAAATGCCAGGCCATGGTGTTGCCGTCCTTGCCGCCCGTCCAGTGCCGACGTCCGATCAAGACCATGCAGATGTAGAGGGCAATCACCGCGGCCAAGCAAAAGTAGACGACGGAGGAAAGGCTGATCACGCCGCGACCGAAATCATCAAACGGCCGGGCAATTCCCGACTCGGTCAAGATACCCGCGAGAGTCTTGTTGGGGATGATCGATTTGGAAAGCGACGCAAATGCCAGCGGCGCATTGAACAACGCCCCCAGGATGAAACCGACCGTCAAGTTTCCCGTCAGGAACGACGCGATCATGCCGATCGCGATCATCGTCAAACCGACAAACCAGTAACCCAAATACGTGGTGAAAATCAGCCCGGTATCGAGCGAACCTTCGGTCAATATCGCAAGCGTCGTGAACGTGCTGACCTGGGAAAACAGCAGCGAGGACGTAAAAATCGCGGACGCCGCCATGTACTTGCCGATCACGATGTCAAAATCGTCGGCCGGCAATGTCAACAATAGCTCATCGGTTCCCTGGCGTTTTTCTTCCGCCCAAATACTCATCGTGATCGCGGGGATGAACACCAGCATGATCAACGGAAACCAATAATTCAGTTGATCGAGCGTTGCCAAATTCTGGTTGAAAAACTCGTAGGGCCAGAACGCTGCCAACGAAGTCAAAAACACAAAAATGCACAGGAACACATAACCCGTCGGATTGCTGAAGTATCCGACAAAGTTGCGTTTCATAACCGCGAATGCGGCCTGTTTCGTGCTCGACAGCGCCGCCACGATCAGCAGCAACACGATCAAGAACACGAGGTTGTAAAGCAGCAGAGTCAACAGTGCGGAGGAAATCGCGGGAAGATTCATGGATCGTTTTTGGGAAGAATGAGCGAATCAAACCAGGGGATCAAAAAAATTGGGTCGTGCGGATTGGAGGTGTTTGACGCTGGTGGTGCGAAGCCGTCAGGCACTTTATCCGCTCGTTGCTAAACCGTGACGCCACGAGTCAATTTGTAGAAAGCTTCGTTGATATTGTCACCGGACTTCCGCAGTCCTTCGACCGAACCGTCATAAACCAAACGGCCCTCGTTAATCAGCACGACGCGATCGGCCATCGCTTCGACTTCCTGCAGAATATGCGTACTGAGCAAAATCGTTTTAGTCTCACTCAATTTTCTCAACGTCGCACGAACGCCGCGAATTTGATTGGGGTCCAGTCCCGCGGTCGGTTCGTCCATGATCAGCACGTCAGGCTCGTGCAACAGCGCCTGTGCCATGCCGACACGCTGCTTAAAACCCTTGGATAGCTTGCTGGTCGGTTTGTACATCACGGTCGACAGGTCACAAATCTCGCAGACCGCCTCAATTCGCTCCTTCTTGTACGCTTTGCTCAACCCGCGAGCTTCGGCGAAAAAATCAAGCATCGAAGCCGGGGTCATCTCGGGATAAAGCGGTCCATTTTCAGGCAGATACCCCAGCCGTTTGCTGCCCGCGATGCGGTCTTCCATCATGTTGTGACCAGCGATCCGTGCGTAGCCCTCACTGGGCGCGATGTAGCCGGTCAACATTTTCATGGTCGTGCTTTTGCCGGCACCGTTTGGCCCCAAAAAAGCGACCAATTCACCTTCGCCCACCGAAAACGTCACGTCGCGGGCGGCGGCAAAGGGCCCGTAGAATTTGCTCAATCCCACGGCCTCGATCATCGGTTTTCGAGCGGGCTCTTTTTCAAGATTTGGCATCGGATGCTGATTCGTCAGGGTTAGAAAAGCGGTCGGTCGCTATGGCGAGTCGAACGCCTAATGGCGTGTCGGTACTATATCGAATAACCCAATCGAAGTAAGCGGCACTGGATTTGGCGGCGGTACGCCGAATGGATACGCCCAACGCCCCTCGCTGGTTCGCCGACGAGAGAATGGCCAAGCGATAAAGGCCAACCACGAGACACGAACGAAGCAATCGCTACCAATCCGGTTGGCGGTTGGCTGAAACACCGCCCAACTCGACAGGCTGGATATCCTGATGGGTAAAAATTGATTGGGTTCTCCTGCGGGTGCATCGTCGCACCAAATTCGACGATAGGAAATCAAATCGCCGCATTTGGTCAGGCCGCGGACAAAGAAAGTCTTGCCGATTTGTGAAACGATTGAAAAGCCGGACGTTATAGTGAGCCGACGCTGATTATCTCCTCGGACTCGTTCAACATGCTCATCAAATGTCCGACCTGCGAGAAGCAACTCCGCGTCCCCGACGAGCATGCGGGAAAACGCGTGAAATGCCCCTGCGGCGCAACTTTCCAGGTGCCCGCTGGAAACCAAGCGACCGGTGGCAATGTGACGCCGGCCCCCCGACCACCATCGCCGCGTCCGCAGGCAACGCCGACCGCGTCAACCATTCGACGCCCCACACCGCCCGGTTCGCTGGGAACGCTCGGTTCGCCGGGGCCGGGAACGTCCGCGGCGCCTTCCGCGTTTGATCGATCCGAAGTCGCGTCCATGTTTGACGGGATCAGCGACGCGGACCTGGTGGCAACGGTGGCTCCAAAAATCAAAACCGTCCGCAAAAAAGATCCGCTTGCCGGGGTGATGCTTGACGACAAGCCGGCCCAAAAGCGGGAAGCAAAAAAAGGAGCAGCGAAAAACGTTTACTCCTCGATCTGGATTCTCGTTGGATTGGGCCTTTTTCACATCATCCTCAACGGATTCTTGTTTTGGAACGCCGAAAAAGAAGTTCGATTGGTGGTGACGGCGAACCCTGAAGGCGACATCGATCCAGCGACATTGCTGTTCCTCGTCCAGTGCATCTACGGTGCGTTCGTCGCTGTCGGTGTGATCTTTCTGGTTTGTGCATCGACGGTCCTCGCGTTTCCGTTGACCAGCACGATTGTTGCCATGGTTGCATTCGTGCTGTCCGAAATCATCGGAATGGTTGTCAATCCGTTGCAATTGATCAACGTTCGCGGCTGGATCTTTCGAGCCGCCGTGTTCGGCGGTTTGCTCCAAGCAATCAACAACGCCTCGTCTTATAAATTTGTCAAAGCCGGGGGGCGTGGCGACGGGTAGCCGACCTGGTTGCGGACCAATCGCGAACCGGCTTTTTTTTCCAACCGGTTGATCAAAGGCCCGGATCCGATTCGCCGATCTCGTTTTCGATCAGCAGGGTTTCGCCCCATTGAGCGGCCACCATCACGCTGTTGATGCCGCTGCCGATTCCCAGCAGTGCGACACGGTCGGGGGGGGCGACATCGCCCTGCTTGATCGCCATCCCCAGTGCGATCGGCAACGCGACCGCCCCGGTGTTTCCCATCCACGCAAATGTCGCCGTATCTCGATCGGGTGAAAGACCGAGAGATTCAAGCATCATTTGCCGGTGCTTACTGCCCACTTGATGGCAAACCGACCGATCGATGTCTTCCCGACTCCAACCCGTTTCGACCAGGAAAGCCTCCATCGTTTCGACCCCCGTTGCGATCCCCTCGTGCAGCAATCGCTCGCTGTCAGTATCCATGACGGGCTGCATGTCGGCCCCACCGGAATCGTCGTCGCTGCGACAAAGATTGTGAAATTCGGTGCGAGCTCGGGCCACCGCGGCGGTCAATTTGGTCGCCCGGGGCGTCAACCGCTCGTGGGTCAGCAACCAGGCACATGAACCGCTGCCGATCGTTAGCGACGCGAACGCGGGTTTAACGCTTTGGCGAGTGAGCGATTGGTTCGCGTTCAGCATCGAAATGGTCTTATCCATCAGCGGGCGACTATTCTCGGTTCCCACGACCATACCCGCCTGGATCACCCCCGCTTCGATCAAATTTGCAATTTGGATCGCCCCATTGAGCAGCCCTAAACACGCGTTGGAAACATCATAAACCCAACATTCGCTCGACAAACCAAGCCCATGATGGACTCTCGACGCCGTCGCGGGCTCGAGAAAATCGCGGCAGACGCTGGCATGAATAAGACAACCGATCGAGCTTCGTGGGATGCTCCAGGCCGATAATGCGGCATCAAGCAAGGAATTCCCGGACAAAATGCTCGGGCCGCTGGGCAATGTTCCGGGCTGCCAAATCCTGCGGCTTTTGATCCCGCTCATCAATTCGAGTCGTCCCGGCGGCAACCGCAACCGATCGTAAAGAGGTATCAAACGACACTCAATTTCGTCGCTGGTCAGCACCGACGAAGGCAACGAGACGCCGATTCCGGCCAAACAAACACGATCAAACCTCACGCCAACCATCCAAATAAACAGACGACATCGATTGCTGAAGGCCGAAAACCATTTTCGCCCCCTTTCCGGGAACATTTTCTACCCGAAAACCGCACGATGGATCGTCGCTGCATCGACCGAAGCAAGAAAGCTGACGAAAACAAAAGTAAAAAACACTGGAAAAACGAACGAAAAACGCGATGGAAACAAACTTTTTTGAAAAACCGCAAAGTAGCCGTTGACGCCTGCCGACGAATCGCTAGATTTCTCCTCCCGCAGCAAAGGTTCAGCAAAGAACCCTGACGCGGGGAGAAACTTGCAAACGACCGATTGTTAAAAAATTGCAAACAGCAGTTGACGAACAAATCAAGAGTTTGTAACTTTCTCGACCCGACAGAAAACGACAACACAAGAAATTGACCGGCTGACCAGCGATTGCTGATTGCCCGGCTGCTTTCGAGTGGCGTCCTTCGAGATCGCCAACGTGCGATACTCGAAGAATTGATCTTTGACAATTTGGTTGTTTGGTAGATGGCATCTTAAAGAAGGGTACTTAGTGGCCCGGATGCGACACGCGAGTGTCGTGGACGGAAAACTAAGTTAATAAGTTCTTTAGAGCGTTAGTGATGACTGAATGCTTGGTTCGCCAGGTGTTTAGAAGTCCATGAGACAACTTTAGGATTCTTTGTTGTGCTGTGAATGGTCATGACACGAAGCGAAATTGACGGCTTGCCGTTGGCGACGCGGGGTGAAGTGCGATTCATGGATATCGTAAGTAAGGTAGAACTGATTGAGGTTTTGCACTGATGGCTGGTCAAAATGTCGGAAGACAGTGTGGCCGGTTGTCGCGAGTTCAAGATTTCGACGGCCAATCTACGTAAGGGCACACGGGGGATGTCTTGGCATTAAGAGATGACGACGGGCGTGGAAGTCTGCGAAAAGCCTGGGGAAGCTGACAAACTAGCTATGATCCCGGGATTCCCAAGTGCAGCGAACTGAATACATAGGTTCGTATGTGACAACCTGGTGAACTGAAACATCTAAGTAACCAGAGGAAGAGAAAGAAAAATCGATTCCGTCAGTAGCGGCGAGCGAAATCGGAAGAGCCCAAACCGAGAAGGTTTCCTTCTCGGGGTTGTAGGACCTCAATATCGGATTGTGTTGTGTTAGTGGAACGGTTTGGAAAGGCCGACCATAGAGGGTGACAGTCCCGTACGCGAAAATAACAACACACTGTAGAGGCACCTGAGTAGGTCCAGTCACGTGAAACCTGGACTGAATCCGCGGGGACCATCCCGCAAGGCTAAATACTCCTTAATGACCGATAGTGAACCAGTACCGTGAGGGAAGGGTGAGAAGAACCCCGATTAGGGGAGGAATGTGAACCTGAAACCGTGTGCTTACAAGCGGTCGGAGCACTATTTAATATGTGTGACGGCGTGCCTTTTGCATAATGATCCGGCGAGTTGTGGTATGTGGCTTGGTTAAGATCTTACGGATCGAAGCCCAAGGGAAACCGAGTCTGAATAGGGCGAAAT
>Ga0105045_10002701_pt1 | contig 15056 bp, 8 predicted proteins | sample MAT02_FD_78089 | JGI IMG/M metagenome (GOLD analysis project Ga0105045, IMG submission 78089) | Freshwater microbial communities from Lake Fryxell liftoff mats and glacier meltwater in Antarctica - MAT-02 (megahit assembly) | ecosystem: Environmental > Aquatic > Freshwater > Ice > Liftoff...
ATTCATCCAACCTAATGGGCATCTTTTGATCAATCGTTTCTCATTGATAGTTAAGACTATCAACTTCGAAACGATTGTCAAAATCAGCCTCATTATCTTGCATGAATTTATGCTTTTATTTCTCGGGTTTGGTATTATTTTATTTCTTGCAAAACAATTTAAACTTTTACATCTAAATATTTGAAAAATGAAGTTGTTGTGGAAGTGAAGAGTTTTTCAATTTGCTGTTCTGCGTTTCCTGCTCCAATAGAAAGATTTAACTCCTTATTGAAAAATTCTACCGTTTCAGGTAGAAATAACGCTCTATCTGACTGTTTTAAAGCATCTTTAAGTACATTAATTTGATTATAATTATATTTAAGATGAACTTTAAAATCTAAAATGTCTTGCCGTTTGTAGAGCGATTTACTAATTAAAAATTGATCTATTCTCGTATTCAACTGTTTTGTAACAACAGAACTTTTTAATTGATTATCTAAGTCATTCAGAATGTCTTTAGGGCAATTATTCTCTTTTAAGTACGCTTTTAAATTAGTGTACTTGACCTCGTTCAATTGACGTTCTAATTTTTTAGCTTGATTGTTTGCTTCTATGCTAGTAACAGCTTGACCTTGACGTTCTCTCAACATTTCCTGATATTTGTCGTAACCTCCATCGTATAAAGGATTGAGATTTTTGTTAAAGTCTAGTTTTTTGAGTTGAGTTAATTTATGTTTAAAAATGTGAATTTTTGCATCATATTTTTTTTGCTTATGCGTGCGGAATCTTTTTAAACTAATCTGAAATTTTGATTTTTCAAGTGAAAACTTAGAATTTTTTAAAATATATTTATCAATAAGTCTGCATGATTTAGTGACTAATTTTAAAATTGAAAGCAAATTGTATAAAATTCGATACCAACGTAGTTTTAAAGAGTAAAGATAACCATTGATGCTAAATTCATTAGATTTGTAAAGGTAGCCAAATAAATAAGTAACTACAGTATTGAGTATACCAAAAATTGAAATATCAATTTGAGGATCTAAGAAATATAAAAAGTTGGCTCCATACATAGGAAATTTATCGCTCAAAGAATTACCAATAAATTCTACAGCTTGTTTGCATCCAAGTTTTGATAAATGAACTGCAGCTTTAGGGATAACTAAAATAAATTGGGTTAAGTTGAATAAAAAATCTGCGATACATTGCAACATATTAAAAATTAGAAAAGCTTTTTCTACTTTAACTTTTTTTAACACCATGACTTCGGTACCATTTTTCAACAATTTTCCCATTGTAATCTGATGGCTGACGGCATTACGGCACATCTCTGTGAAAAAAGAAGTCGTTTCAATATTTGCTTTCCATTCATCCATCGTTTCAATATGTTGAATATTTGATAGTAAAAATCCCTGAGAGAGCAATTCTTTTTTCAAACCATACAGATCTAAATTTTGTATATCTCTTATTCGTATTAAATCTTGACGTTTGAGCAAAACTTTATTTTCAAAATCTAGTTTTTCTTGTTCAATTTTTTCTTGGGCGATGGCTTTTTCTTTATAAGCAGATTTACCTGTTTGCGCTTCATATTTATCAATAAGAATTTGAATGGTTTTTGTCGAACGCTTCTTTTTAGGATTTTCTTCCGTTTTCATAAATTTTCTAAAAGCTTCATTAAAACCGTGCGTTGGCTTGTTAGAAATTTGATGCGATTTTACCCAATTTTTTTCGATTTGAATTGCTTTCCAAAGTTTATTCATGCGACTAAAGCTTTTAAAAAATTTAAAAATATATTTAAAAATTTTAGCAAGAGTCTTTTTCTCTAAATTTTTTATAAGAGAAATAGAAAAAATTGATGGGACGGTAAAGATTAAAAAAGGCAGTACTTTGCAAAGACTAAATTCTAATAATTTTACAAAACATTTAGTGTTAATATTAGATCTTTTAACCGAATTCTTCGCTTCAAGTTTTTTACACTTCTTAACAATTACAGAAATAATTTCGCCATTCTTTAAATAATGTTTTGCGTGAAATGCAACTAAATTTTTTTGATATTGTCTTAAAAAATAAAGTTCAAAATAGGTAACAGAGAAAACACTTTTAAGAGATTTTACAAATTTTTCTTTATCATTTATATTGAGCTCAATAATTTCAAAAAATTCTTTATCTAAAAAGAATTTAAGAATTAACAAAATAAATCCATGGTTGTTCTGGATAATTGACAAAATTTGGTCAAAAGTTTTTTTTGCACTTCGAATCTTTGCTAATAAAATCAATTTTTTCTTGTAATCGTTTTTTAGAGCTAAAAACTCTTCTCGGATTGCAATTTGCTCCTTCAAATTTTCTGAAACACTATTAACAGGTAATTTATTTAAAGGAATTGAAGTAGTATTATTAATAATTTCATCTCCAAACTCTTCCAAATGAGACAAAATTGTTTTTTTTGCTACTGTATCAGGCTTTTTTGAATCTTGAAAGTCGCTAGTTATAGGTTTTGCTCTATCTTTCAAAGATCTAGAATTGTCCACTGCAATCTCCTGACCAAATATACATTTGGTCACGTCAATTTCATTCGTAAGACAAGGGGGAGACTTCTCAGGAATTAAATTTGCGCGGTGTACTGTAGGGTAGGCAACAGTATGCGTATTCGCATTCACTGAAGTAAAAACTGAAGTTGGCCCTAATACCATATATACCGAACATATCGAAGCAACATAAACGTAGCTAAGTTAAAAATTATTATCACACATTCTCATTGAATTTCGAGGAGTGCTTTTGTTAAAATATACGATACATTAATATAAATAAAAAAGAAATAGAAATCCAAATTTTATTATCGAACCGATATAGAGTTCAAAACAAATAAATATTAAATTAATAATATATTAATAATATATTAATAATAATATGTTATGCTATCGTATGTGAAGTTGTTTTGTTTTTGAAATTAATACAATAATATAGATAAAATATAAAGTATCTTGGGAGACTAGTAAATGAGTTTACAATCTATTACAATAAAAAATGCACCTCCCTCAAAGGAAGCGGGTTATTTTTTAGAGGGGACCAGTCTAAATAAGCGTAAACATGTTGAGCATGATACTTTTATTTCTGCATTTAAAGGACAATATGTTGCTAACTTAGCTAAAGATGTCGGATTGGATTCAACAATTGCTAGTCGAAAGAGAAAGTATACAAATTTTACTAAAACTAACTTTGATATCTTCTTTTTGGATAGAGAAGAAAAAAATCTCAATTTAGTTGCTTGTAGAGAGGCCGCTTTTGATCTTTCTTTTACTGGCCATATTCGAAAAGCAGTTAAGTCAACAATAAAGAAATTAAGTTATTTTTCTAAATCTAAATTAGTTAATGCCATATTTAGAAGAGTGCATCATTATTTTAATATTATAACGCTGACAATGCGGCCTTTTGAAAGTAGATTAAATCGTGTTAAGCTCTTACAACACTCTCATGACCTTATTTTAGAAAAAGAAGCGTTTAAGGCTCAATTGATTGATTACCTGAAACTGATTTCCGCTTCTGATAAAAACAATTTATCTACTACAGAACTATCAGGAGTATCAAATCTACAAAAAATTCGATGTGATGCAGAAGTATTAAATTTAATGGCGGCTAAAATAAAAAATGATAAAAAACAAATTAGTTCTGAATATAAGCAATATTTATTAGGGCTTGCAAAAAATATCGTATCCAATCTTGCTTGGATTGTTTCCAATAGTCCATTCAAAATTTTGATAGACTTTGCATTTATTATTGGGAAGATACCTGGACTTGTTGAATTGTTAGATTTTATTATTGTATTAATCAATTCAAAACAAGTGAATTTAAATAGAAAAGTTTTTAATGTTTGGAAACAAAAATTTACTCAGAAAAAAGATGAATTTCCACAGCTGGTAAAACTTAGTAATCTTCAAACCGTTGATACAAGTGGACTATTAAATTTTTCTAATTTAGACAAGAAAAATCTCACATGGAATCACATTCGTAATTTTTTTAAAAAAAATCCGCAGATAGAACAACAAATTATTAAGAATCTGGATAGTGAGTCATTTCTCGAGAAAGCAAAAGCCCTTAAAACTCGAAAAATTGTTAAATTAGTTCAATCAGAAAATTTTGCATTTGTTGAAAAGTACTTTGATCAACTAACTAAAACCTTTTCAAAGGAAGAAAAACTTGTCTTTGAAAAACGTTCAAAGTTTTCTTTATTAAATGAATACATAGATAAACAAATCGCTATCGAAAAATCAGTAGATAGATCACTAGGCTCTTTAATTGGAAATAAACTAAAACTAGAAAATATTTTCATGCGTTTTAAATCCATTCAAGCGAATTTTTCTATATGTTATTCTGCTCTTGCTTTATCAGCAGCTTTAATAGGCGCTCTAATTGGTATGGCGTTTGGTCCTATCGGGGCAGTGACTTATGCTGTGACTGGGCTTTTCATTGCTTCTATGGTAATGACACTATCGTTTTTAATTGTTAATCATATGATTGGTTCGAAATATCGTTCACATACTGCAGGATTGTTTAGCAAACGCTTTTGGAAATTAGTTTTTCTTCAAATCAAGCATGATATCAATAGCTACTGGTTAAAAGTTAAAGAAGCTCAACTTAACGCTATTAATCCTGGATTTAAAAATTTAATAAAAGCTCACGTAAAAGATATTTCTCTTATCTCGAGAAAAAAAATTCAAGAGTTTTTAGCTTTAGATAGAAAAACACAACAGTTAAGTCTTAAATTAGAAAATCTTAAAAAAGCAGAAAAAGCAAATGAACTCATCGATTTCTCAAAATTTTCGAAGTTACCTGAGAATTATTTGGAAACTTTAAAAAACGAAATGTTAAATCTTAATTTTGATTTGCTAGAAGAAGAAACAAAAAATACTTTACAATATCACTTAGGTCTTGATTTAAATCTTATCCACAAATTTAGAGAGAATGCAGATTATCTAGTGAGACAAAGTGCAGGCAAAACTCTTTTTGAAGATCTGCGAAAGTATTTTAATATGAACGATGATCAATTTGTTGAATTTATGAAGTTTCAAAATATAAAAAATGCACAGCAAACTTAAATTATTAATAGTTAAATCGATTTTTCTTAAGGATGTCACTTCACTAACTTTGACTGACACATCCTTTTTTAACTTTTTCTTAAAACAGCTAAATTGAGCGTGCGGCTCTGAACCCTGTATAAATATCTGAGTGATCAGGAGGTAAAACTAAACGTTCAGCAATGCGCACGCCTTGTTCCAAGCTATCGTAACATCCTCCCTTAACAATGCGTTTATTAGACCATATATTAGTGTCATCACTACTAGAAACCCATTCCCAAACATTTCCACTCATATCATAAAGTCCAAGAGGACTTTTAGCATCATGTGTTTTGATTTGTGAACGATCTCGCGCTTTTAATGGTAAAAAATGATTTCCGTCATAAAAACCTATAGGTGTGGTCAACACTTGTATTGTAACAAAAGGAGCTTCCACTTCTCGATAATTAGCCCAGCTTCTGTCAATTTGATTTTGCCCGAACCCATATTTGTATCTTTCAAAAGGTTCTATGGACATGCCTGCTGCTTTTTCCCACTCATTTTCAGATGGTAAGCGCCATCCATTATCTTGACAATAGAGATTAGCTCCATGCCAAGAGACTTCAATAACAGGATGATTTTCTTTACCTGGTAAAGGGACAAATGTGATGCCTGTTGAATCAAATTGAGCTGAAATTTGTGATAAAGGATTTGCCTCAGTCGTTTTACACAAAACTAAACCATCCTGATTAGTCACATAACCTACGCGTTCTGAATTCCAAAAAGCTTTTTTATTCTTTAAAGCTTGAGTAAGCCAATCTGCAAATTGGATATTTGTGACTTCATACGTGGCCATTTCAAAACTTGGAATATCTACTTCTTTTGCTGGACGAACATTTTCCATACTGTCAGAGAATGGATCCCCCACAATAGCTTTTCCAGGAGGAATTAGCGTGAAGGAATCAATCGCATTGTAGTTCACTGCTATATCTATACGCTCATTCTTTTTATAAGAAATCTTAATAGGATCAGGTGTAGAAAAATTAGGGATAGAGTTAAAAATTAAGAGGTAATTCTCTTGATTTTCTAAAGCTATAAAAGTTTTTTTACCTTTATATTGACCAATTGTTTTATTACCAGAATCTGAATCTATTTTTTGAAGAATATATGTTGCTTCAGATAAATTTGTTTGAACTTCGATTCCTTCTTTAACGGTTTTTTTTGTCATCATCAGTGAAGATTGCGAATCTACATCATAAGCATTATAAATTGTCTGGGGAGCTGTTGAGCGAATAGACACACTATAAGGCTTTGAAATGACGCCGCCTGGTTCTAATGGTTCAAAAATGACTTGATATAAACCTTCACTGAGATAAAAATTTTGAGATTTATTTGTGACAGTTTTGTTTAAAGAAGGTTGATCACTATCTTGTGGTTTTATCATTACTTTAAATGTATCAATATTACTTCCAATGGTTAGACGTCCCATCTTTTCGTATTCGACTTCAATTTCAAGTTTTTGCATTTTTTTTATTGAAATTTCTTTGTCAGCTGGCGGTACAAATAATCGGGGATCTGCGCTAGAAAATTTTATCTGATAATTTCCTTCTGGCAAATAATCGAAAAGATAAGAGTAACCTTGCCCTTGTGCATAAATAGCACTACTTTGATCATATAATGTATAAATGGCTTGCGAGATGTCGGCAGTAATTTGAAGACTTCCGGAAGAATCAGCCACAGTTTGACGAGCCTTTAACGGAAACTTTAAAATTGTTCTTCGATTTTTTTGAATAATAAATTGTTGCCTTTCGACAGATTCCGTTTTATCTGAAACTTCAAAAATTGCTAGATATTCGCTCACAGGTAAAGGTCCACTTTGCCAATTAATTTTTCCGCCTGTTGCATCAAGTTTAACCTCAATTAAAGGCTTTTTGTGTTCTAAAGGTATTACTTTTAAGAAAAGGTTTTTTTCGTTTTCCAACCAATTTCCTTGAACTTCTAAAAAACCTGTTTCTTGTTGGTATTCTAATTGTATAAAGAAAATTTGACCTGCGGATAGGTCAAATGGATTAGAGGGGCTCATTTGTATGTGATATCCTGCAATTTCCTCTGCTAGAAGATAATAGCCACGTGCAGGTGGAATAGCTAAATGATTAACAGATCCTATCCCGGAGTAAATAATTTGTCCTTCATGCATCAGCTTCCAGCGAGCTGATAAATTAACATTTAAGTTAAATTGTACCTCTCTAATGGCTAATGGTCCCGATGGTAAAGGTAAGAAAAAAGGTTGGAGATTTTTTGTAATCAGTGTTTTCTTTGGTAAAATCGCATTAAAGTCATTCATCGCAACTTCAGTCGTTTCGCGAGCCGGTACAGTTGTTCGCAGATGAATTGTTTGATCAATCTTAATAACGGATCCCGCTGTAAGCTCTATTTCACGTAAGGGGGGTTCTTCCAAAGTTTTGTCAGTATTGGGCACTAAAAATTCGATGCGATATTGACCAATGGGTAATTTGGCAATCACAACAGTTCGCTCTAAGCAGACTTGATTATTAGCAACATATTCATTTTTTTTTGGGTATAATGTGCGTTCCTCTTGCTCATTTATCAACCAAAAACGAATACGATCTAAACTTAATTTTTCTTGATCAATTTGATAAGTGACGATGATCGTTCCAAAATCGCGATTTTGAATTTGTGCATCCACAAAACAGGGCATAAAAACCAAAAAAAATAAATTAAATATAAGCCCCAGAATTTGTTTGATCACTACTATCCTCCCATTTCAAATCAAAATTCTTATATCACAAAATTTAAAATTCAGGAAGATTAAGATTGGAAAAGTTGACTTTTATAAAATTTAAATCTTACGTCTATATTTATCGATAATTTTACCTTCTGGATCAATACTAATGAATGTTTGGTCATCGTTTTGCAAAACGACACCAATAAAATGCCGTTCAGCAGAAAATTTAGCAATATAAGGTCTGCGATGACGTCCATTTTTTGGTTTTCTAGGGCTTTTTACTCCCCAAGAACCATCTCCTAAATAAACAATTCCACTGGGATCAATTTGATTATTGAGTAAAGGATACGTGCGTTTATAGGCATGGTCATGGTGTTCGAAAGCAGTTTGAATGCCTCCTGCTTCAAAATGGGGAATCCAAAATTTACGCAATTTTTGACTCAATTCATTATTAAAGGGACGCACAGATGAATAAGCAGGTACATGATAAACAGCGAATAAATGGGAAATATTTTTACGTTCAGCTAAAGTTTTTTTAAGCCAATCGACTTGTTTTCCATCAACAGGATTGGCATGGCCTGAATCCATTAACAAAATACTTAAATAATAACTAAAATCCAGTACATTATAGATTTGATTACCTGGCATGGGAAAAAGTTCGCTAAATATACGTGCTTGCGCCGGTGTTTGATTATAGTTGCCACTCACATCATGATTTCCTACAGCGGCAATGACCGGAATCAAATAGCCTTGCGAGGTGATCATATCTTGATGCCAACAACGCACCCATTCAATCCATCTATCAATTTTTTGCCCTTGAAATGGATTTGAGCGACTTGCATACGCAATGTCACCACCCACTATTGCAAATAAAGGGTCAAAGCGTGCCGCCTGTTTATTGGTGGCGCAAAGAAATTCTACCTCGTCATGATACATATCTCCACCCACAATAAATTTTATTGGAGTGTTAAGATTGACCGGCATGGTTCTAAACTTGTATTCTTTGGGACTTCCGTAAAGCTTGAAAATGTATTCTGAGTTGGGTTCGAGACTAAGCAATTCAACTTGATGAATTAAATAACTCAGGGATTGAGGGAATCGAGTTACATGACCATTGACTTCGTGCCATTCTTTTTCACCTATGCGATGATAATAAACACGATTTTCTAGTTGCTCATTTAGGCTAATCCACTGGATCGTCATCGTCGTCGTCGGGGATCTTTTCCAAGTCAAATAAAGGGTATCCGAAACTAAATCCGCGCAGCAAGTTAATGAACATAACATGCTTATACAAAAAAATAGGATAACTTTATTAAGAAGCATGTTTTAACCTTGCAAATAAATAAGTTGAAAAGACACTGTCCATTTAAAATTTACGATTTGTAAGGATTTAAATGGACAGAGATTAAAAATCTTAACGGTTTTTTAAAGCTTCTTGCATTAAAGATTCTAAAATGCGATTACTGCGTGAAATAAACTCATTTAATGCTTGTGGATCCATCTCGCGTTGAGATAACAAAGCAAGCTCATAAACTTCTAAGACAAGCTCTTTTACTAATTCAGGGTTAGTTGGATCTAATTTTTGAATTCCGGTAATTAAAGCACTATTCGTATTAACTACAAACTTTCTACTACCGAAAAATGCCATCTGCGGATTACGTTCTGATGGGTCCATTCTTAAGAAGTAATCACGCATCCGGCGTTGTTTTTCATCAATTAAAATTATTGCAGGAAGATGATCAGCTGCTAAGCTTTTTGCTTCTACTTCAACACCTTCTTTATCTAATTTACTTCTAACAAAATCAGCTAATTTAACAGCTTCAGTTTGACCTGCTTCATCTAAAACTGTTTTTTCACGGCTTTTATCGATGATATGCTCATGCATTTCCGAATCTATTCTTTGAAAAGTTGCTGGCGCAATTTTACTTTCTAAAAAATTGATTAAATAAGAGTCTAAGGGACTATTAGCACATAGGACATCTAGACCTTTTTGCTGATAGATTTCTAAAACATGACCCGCGTGCTTTTCATCATTTGTATAGAAAATCTTGTCTTGTGTTTTTTCACGATTTTTTTCTAAATAATCGGGAATAGTTGTCCAATCTTTGTCTGCAGTTTGCCAAATTAAAATCTCTTTTGCACGCTCATAAAACTTTTCATCCTCCAAAATTCCAAGCTTGATCACAAGAGACACATCGGGCCAAGCTTTAATGTACCGTTCTCGATCATTTCGATAAACTGTTGCTAAGCTGTCAGAGACTTTTTTAGAAATATGAGTCGCTAATTGACGTACTGTGCGATCCATTTGTAAATAACTTCTTGACACATTGAGTGGAATGTCCGGGCTGTCAATAATCCCTTTTAAAACCATTAAGTAGTTAGGAATAAGGTCTTTGCAATTATCTGAAACAAATACGCGGTTACAATAAAGGCTCACACTGCTTTTGTTGGGGTCAAAATCTTTTTGAACTTTAGGAAAATAGAGAATGCCTTTGAGATGAAAAGGATAATCAACATTTAAGTGCACCCAAAAGAGAGGCGCTTCGTCATGAGGATAAAGATAACGGTAAAAGTTAAGATAATCCTCCTCTTTGCACTCTGACGGAGCCTTGGTCCACAGGGGCTCTTGAGTATTAATTCTTTTATCATCTAAATAGATAGGATAAGGTAAAAATGAACAGTATTCTTTTAAAATTTTTTCGAGATGGTGAAGATCTAAACATTCATCATGATCTTTGCCAATAAAAAGTGTTAAGGTTGTTCCTCTGGTTTCGCGAGCGCCATCTCCTATCTCATAATTAGTCGAGCCATCACTTATCCACAAAACGGGCGTTGCGTCTTTTTTGTAAGAGAGCGTATCGATTTCTACTTTATCCGCCACCATATAAGCTGAAAAAAAACCCAATCCAAAATGACCAATAATTTGATCTTTTTCTTCATTAGATTGGTATTTACTTAAGAATTCTTCCGCACCTGAAAAAGCAATTTGTGCAATATATTTTTTTACTTCTTCAGCATTCATGCCAATGCCATTATCAATAAATTTTAAAGTGCGGGCATCTTTATCGATTTTTACGTCAATTCTAAAATCTTCATCTTTAGCCTCAGTTTCGCCTGCATCCCTTAAAATTTTAACTTTTTGAATCGCATCGCAAGCATTTGAAATAAGCTCTCTGACAAAAATATCTTTGTCAGAATAAAGCCATTTTTTAATAATGGGTAAGATATTTTCACTATGGATTTCTAGTGTTCCAGTTTCCATTTAATAAACCTCTATTTTAAAAAATTAAAAAGAATAAACAAAATCAATTATTCCACATGAGCAATACAAGATATTTCAACTAGAGCATCCAAGGGCAAGGCCGCGGCTTGAATTGTTTGTCGAGCTGGCGGAGTGGTGAGGCTGACTCGTTTGCCATACTCTTGATTGACGATCTGAAAATCAGACATGTTTTTAAGAAAAATCTCACATTTGACAACTTGATGCCAATGGGTACTCGCTGCCGACAAAATTGCCGCAATATTATCCAATACTTGATTGACTTGAATAAGAATATCAGGTTCTACTAGTTTACCTGTTAGGGGATCAAGAGGCAATTGGCCAGAAATAAAAAGAAAAGAGTCTTTTAAAATAGCTTGGGAATACGGACCAATTACTTGCGGTGCAGAATTTGTTTCAATTTTTTTTATTTTATCCATGATATTGCTTGGGTTTAAGTCATGAGAGTTTAGCATGAGTGGTTTCACTTAAACTTCCATTAAAATAATGGAATTTAAACCTATAAGTATATTCAGCTGGTCCATTAATTTCTATTTCTTTATGGGATTGAAAAAGGATGACTCCCCAATTTACTCCCTATTTTTAATTTTTGCCTGCTTTTATAAAAGGAATAAGTACTCTAAATTTTTTTTGTGATTTAAACCAGACTAGCTTAAAATTCAATTTAGTACTATTTTTCCTTGCTTGGAAAAATAGAGAAAGTTAATTTGAATTTTAATAGCTCGAATGAGAGCCACTAAATTTTAATCTTCAATTGAAAGCTAAAAAAGCTTGAGGCTTGCTTTAGTATTATTACACTCAGGAAAACTATGATGATGCTTAATTGCTTATTTTTAACGATTTTTGCAGATATAGCAGATATCGACCCTCTGTTAAGCTTATATGCTATTTTGGCTTTCATAATCATTGGAGTAGGATTAACAGTTTTAATTTTATACACGAAAGCCAAGTTTGTTGGCTCTGAAATGTGTACAATAAAAATTAATACAGATGAATCACTGACAATTCACACGCCCGGCGGTGTCACCTTGCTAAATGCCTTAACTTCTAATGGAATTCCTATTCCAAGTCCCTGTGGAGGAAAAGCAACATGCAAACAGTGTAAAGTTCAAATTTTAGAAGGTGCCGGCGAACCTTTACAAACGGATATCGATTCTTTTACAAAAAAACAGTTACAAAAAGGTTGGCGCCTGTCCTGTCAATCAAAAGTAAAACATGATGTACACGTACACGTAGATGAACATGCTTTGGGTGTTAAAGAATGGGAAGCGACTGTGGTTAGTAATAACAACGTGGCCACTTTTATTAAAGAATTAGTTGTTGAAATTCCAGAAGGTGAGGAAGTCCCTTATCAATCAGGGGGCTACTTACAATTTCATGTCCCTGCTTTTAAAACCAACACAAGCGATTGGAAAAGTACAATGGAAGAAAAATACTTCCTTGATTGGGATAAATATCAGCTTTTTGATCAGAATTTAGATTTTTCTTCATTGCCATCTCCACCTAATGAAGTCATCCGTGCCTATTCTCTGGCTTCTCATCCGGCAGAAGGACGTAAATTGTTATTCAATATTCGGATTGCTACTCCGCCTTTTGTAAATGGGCAACTTCGCAATGATGTCCCTTGGGGCATTTGTTCGAGTTATTCCTTTTCACTTAAACCTGGTGATAAGATTCGCTTGTCTGGACCTTATGGTGAATCCTTTATGGTGCAAGATAACCGTGAGCTAATTTTCTTAATTGGTGGAGCAGGTTCGTCTTTTGGCCGTAGCCATATCTTACATCTATTCAACACAGAAAAAACGAAAAGAAAAGTTTCTATGTGGTATGGAGCGCGATCCATAAAAGAAAACATTTATCAAACTGAGTATGAAGAGATTGCGAAACAATTTGAGAATTTTAAATATCAGCTAGTTCTTTCAGAACCTATGCCGGAAGATATTGAAGCGGGTTGGCCTGTAAAAGATCCGATTAAAACAAACTTTCTATTCAAAGCATTTGAAGAAGGTCAACTGAAACAGATGGAATATCCAGAAGAATGTCTATTTTATGTGTGTGGTCCTCCATTACACAATAAAAGCGTGTTAAAATTACTAGATGATTATGGCGTGCCAAGAGAAAGTATTATCTTAGATGATTTTGGTAGTTAATATTTTCTTCTCTATTTTGTAGTGTTTAATTATGCTTTACTTTTTTTAATGGATAAGTATGAAAATTTTAGCTGCACAAATTAATCCCATTATCGGTGATTTAGATGACAATACTAAGTTAATTATCGACTTTATTGAAAAGGGCAAAGCCTTGCAAATAGATCTGGTGCTTTTTCCGGAGCTTGCTTTAACAGGCTATCCTCCGCAAGATTTATTGTTACTTCCTCATTTCATACAAATAGTTTCTGAAAAATTAGCTGAAATTGTTGCATTGACAAAGGGGATAACGGTCATCATCGGTTTTCCACGTTACAGTTCAAACCAAACTGGCAAAAAACTTTACAATAGTGCTGCCATTATTCAAAATCAGCAAATATTAGGGTATGTAGATAAAATTTTATTGCCTACCTATGACGTTTTTGATGAAAAAAGATATTTTGAATCAGGGGGTCAAGTTCAAAGCTGGAATATTTGTAATAAGAAAATAAGTGTAGTGATCTGCGAAGACCTTTGGCAGCATAGTGGTTTTATTGGCACCAGCATCTATCAAAGAGATCCAGTTTTGGAGCTTAAAGAAATTGGTCCGGAACTTGTTTTAAACCTCTCCGCTTCGCCTTATAGTTATAAAAAGCTTTCAAAACGCCTGGATGTTTGTTTGAAAACAGCTCAAACATTAAATTGTCCTGTTTTGTTGTGTAATCAAGTGGGTGCAAATGATAGCTTGATTTTTGATGGCTATAGCAGCTATACAACTCCGACAGGATTAAAAAAATGTGCAAAAGGTTTCCAAGAAGAGGCCTTAATTATCGATACAGAAAAAGATGAGACTAATCTAGAGCCCCCTAAAGAAAAGTTAGACGATCTTTATCAAGCACTGACTCTTGGTGTCCGTGACTATTTTAAAAAGCAAGGATTTAAAAAAGCGTGCTTAGGTTTGTCTGGAGGTATTGATTCTGCATTAGTTGCCTGTATTGCTAAAGATGCTTTGGGTTCAGAAAATGTTTTGGCTCTATTTATGCCTTCGCGTTTTTCATCCTCTGAGAGCGCCCGAGATGCTAAACTCTTAGCAAAACATCTTCACATTGAATATAAAGTCTTGCCTATTGAACATGCATTTGAGAGTTTACTTGAAACCTTGAAACCAGAGTTTAAAGATCAAGCTATTGACGTAACGGAAGAAAATCTACAAGCACGTATTCGTGGTATTCTATTGATGGCATTTTCCAATAAGTTTGGCCATATTGTCTTAAGCACAGGAAATAAAAGTGAATTGGCAATGGGATATGCGACCCTTTATGGAGATATGTGTGGGGGGTTAAGCGTGATTAGTGATTTGACTAAAACGCAAGTTTTTGAACTTTCGAGATGGATAAATCGAGACGAAGAAATTATTCCTTGGCATACCATAGAAAGAGCCCCTTCCGCAGAGCTTAAAGAAAATCAAAAAGACTCAGATTCCTTGCCAGATTATGAACTACTTGATAAGATTTTAGTTGCGTCTATCGAATATCATCAATCTCCGCAAGAAATTGCACGTGCTTTGAATCAAACTGAAGAAGAAATTAATCAATTAATTTTACGTATTTATCAAAATGAATATAAACGCCGGCAAGCTGCTCCGGGGTTACGCGTATCAGAAAAAGCTTTTACAACAGGGCGTTACTATCCTATTGTGCAGCGCTGGGTGAGTAATACCAAACCCAAGAAATAAAAGCATAAATTCATCTAACCTAATGGGCATCTTTTGATCAATCGTTTCTCATTGATAGTTAAGACTATCAACTTCGAAACGATTGTCAAAATCAGCCTCATTATCTTGCATGAGTTTATGCTTTTATTTCTTGGGTTTG
>Ga0105045_10002702_pt1 | contig 15055 bp, 8 predicted proteins | sample MAT02_FD_78089 | JGI IMG/M metagenome (GOLD analysis project Ga0105045, IMG submission 78089) | Freshwater microbial communities from Lake Fryxell liftoff mats and glacier meltwater in Antarctica - MAT-02 (megahit assembly) | ecosystem: Environmental > Aquatic > Freshwater > Ice > Liftoff...
AATTTGAACGATTTGTCGAGATGAATGGTATCATGATCGGACTGAGATATAAATTTAACAATTAAATACTTAAAATCTGTACTTACATGAAACACATAACATTACTTTTTAGCTTTTTAATAATACAATTTCTCACTACCAAATCTTTTGGACAAGATCACAATGTTGTTCAGCTTCGATTTGGAGTACAAAATCATGTGCCACATGGTTTGCCCGCTTCATTAAAGAAACTATACGCTTCATCTAGTAATCAATTTGATTTGATATTGAATAGAAGATTTGTAATCCATGAAAAATATACATTAAATGGTGGGTTGGGTTTCACTATTCTTAGATTTGCAGATTCCAATTTATTTTTTGATGGCACAACAAATCAGAGCAACTATGGTGTTGTAAAATACGGTATTGGCAGATCACTTTATAAAGATAAGCTATCCATTAATGTAGATATTTTTCACTACATCCTCACCCGTGCTGAAAAACAAGACGATGGCCAAAAACGAGTTTTTACAAATCTAGAACTCGGTGTAACTTATAATATCAATGATCGCTTCAGCATCTCAATGAGTAGCCCATTGACATTAAATTCAATTTTCTCAGTAAGAGCAGCCACTGGTGATTTTTTTAAAAATGAGACTTTAAGAACCTATTACAGTGATGTGCGCAATTATGGGGTACACTTGGGAGCGGGATATAAGTTTTGATTGTTGTCTTTAAAAACAACTTTTAATAAACAAGAACCCACAAGATTAATACCTTGTGGGTTTATCAAAAAAACAAATCTTATGATCAAGAAATATTTAACTTTAGTAACTCTTAGCATACTTTTAACTCTTGGTGCTACTGCCCAAACTTATAAGCTAGATACTTTTCGTACGGAGTATGTGGCATTGGATTCTTTTTATTCCATTGCTTTAGAGGTTGGTGGAGTATTTAATTGGGAAAAAAGATTTGATCTTCCATTTGTTTTTCCATATTATGATTCTCTTTACACCCATATCATTTGTGATTCAGGGGCGAAGTGTTACTTTGAATTTAACCTTGAATTTGATATTAAGTTAATGAATTTTATTTATGAATACGATAATGTACTAGATCCTAATAATATTGAGTCTGATGTCAGGTACAATTATATAACCAAAAATGGAAAACAAGCACTTGTCATTCAATTTACCAAGATTAGGTTGGCATCAGATGAGTCCATAGACGAATTTGATAGCTATATAAATTTTCAACTTTGGCTTTATGACGATGGCGTTATGGAAGTCCACTTTGGTGATATTAACCTAGATAATTCACCCAATTACAGACCAGGGGAAGGGTTCTTTATCATCACTACTGATGGACAACAGATAAATATCGGACCTGAAATGGGTGTAAGGCACCCAACAGAAGAAGAAGATCAAACCTGGCTTGAAGGTGATTGGAATGATTACTTAGTTTATAATGCCGTTGGATATCTAACTACACTTCCTCCAAAAGGTTTTGTGATCAGATTTTCTAAAAAATTATCTGCAACAATAAATGAAGTAGAAATGCCATTAACTATTTTCCCAAATCCGACGACAGACAATATATCAATAGAATTTGTAGGACATATCAAAAAAACAACGGTCAAAAGTATAAGTGGCGAAACTATGATGCTCATCGAAGGGGAGCACCGTACCATAGACACAAATAAGCTTAATGAAGGTATGTACATTATTGAAATTCATACAGCCCAAGGTATTATGCAATCAAAATTTGTTAAATTATAAACTCAATAAAATGAAATATTTATCATCCTTATTCCTTGTTTTCCTTTTTTCTGCTTTTAGCAATATGGTATTTTCCCAGAATAATAACATTGGTGTCAACATAAGTATTAATGATTTTTCTGGTTTAAATACAGAACTACGATACGAAAAATTTATTAACTCACGATGGTTGGTCGGAACTGGTGTGGCTTCTAATTTCCAAAATTATGTAGCTGCAACCGTAGGCTTTAAATATGATCTACTCAAGCGTACAAAATTTTCATTATTCACTGGTGTAGATTATAAATTTGAATCTTTAAACCTTCAAAAATCTGATAATGTCACAAAACGACAAAATAGCCTTGAAATTCCACTTGAATTGAGATACAAATTTTCTGATAATCTTGCTCTAAATGTTGGATTTTCGATTCCTTTTTCATTGGACAAAGGTCGTCAAAATGAGTATCTTTTCAATAGTTATAGGATTGGCATTGTCAAAAGGTTTTAATCAAATAATTAAGTTTCATCGATTGAATGAAAAATCTGTTATTTTATCTTGGCCTATTCTATAAATCCAATTGGTATAATACCAATTAGAAATATAAACTAGTCCAATAAAGCTTACCTTTTCCATTGACTCTTCTTCAAAAAATCGTTGTATAGCAAATGCTATGCAACTATTTTTTCATCTATTGAATGAAAAATCTATTATTTTATTTTGGACTATTCTATAAATCCAATTGGTATAAGTTTTAGTTTAGTGATAATGCAAAAAAAAGAGGAATAAATCTCTTCGTTCCTCTTTCGTAATATTTATAAATAATCAAAGTTTTACTTTTTTAACAAGTCTCTGATTTGAGTAAGCAGCTCCTCTTGTGTAGGTCCAACTGGAATCACAATGACGGGTGGTGCAGGTGGATTGATCCTTTGATATGCTTTCATTACATAAAACAAGATTATAGATAGTATCAAGAAACTAACTACAGTATTTAACCATTTACCATATCCAATAGTAACTGCAGGAACGTCACCTTCGGCTGCCTTGAGTACTAACTGCATACCAGAGAAGTCAATACCACCAATCAATAATCCCAAAGGAGGCATGATGATATCTGCTGTAAATGAAGATATAATAGATCCAAAAGCACCAGCTACGATGACCGCAATGGCAAGCTCCAAGATATTGCCTTTAAATAAAAAGCTTTTAAGTTCGTTAAACATGTCGTTTTGATTTTAAAAAAAAAGTTAAAAATACTTATTGTTATTTTGCGAATATTTTTATTTAGAGTCACAAAGGCAACTTTGGTTAAAGATACCTTTGTGACATCGATTTATTACGCTTTTAACTCAGCTCTGATTTGATTTAGTGCCGAACCCCACTTCACCCAGTCTATCTGAGCTTGGTTATAGGTATGAGCGGCCTCTATGTAACTATCAGTATTGTCTGAATGGTGCAGCTGTATCAACAAGTTTTTGCCTGGTTCCATAGCATCAAAGCCTAAGATGCTGATACTGTCGTCTTGTCTGATCAGTGCATAGTCTGTAGGATTAGCAAAAGTGAGCGCAAGCATACCTTGTTTTTTGAGGTTGGTTTCGTGTATTCTGGCAAAAGACTTGACCATCACGGCTTTTACACCTAGGAATCTAGGCTGCATAGCGGCATGCTCTCTTGATGAACCTTCACCATAATTTTCCTCCCCAAACACAATTGTACCTACACCATTTGCTTGATAAGTTTGGGCTGAGTCTGGCACAGCTTCGTAGTTATTTTTGACTAGGTTGAGTACTTTGTTGGTTTCATTATTAAACTCATTAATTGCGCCGATTAGTGTGTTTTTAGAGATGTTTTGGAGGTGACCTCTATACGTTAACCATGGACCCGCCATAGAGATATGATCTGTTGTACACTTGCCTTTAGCTTTGATGAGAATTCTCATATCGACTAATTGCGCTGCAACGATTGGCTCAAAAGGCTTCAATAACTGTAGTCTTTCTGAATCTGGTGCTACTTTGACAACGACTCCGCTTCCATCCGCTGCGGGCTCTATAAATCCTGCATCTTCTACATCGAATCCTTTAGAAGGAAGTTCTTCGCCATAAGGTGGATCTAGCATCACTTGCTCACCATTTTTATTGGTCAGAGTATCTGTCAGCGGATTGAAATCCAATCTTCCTGCAAGGGCAATAGCTGTCACGATCTCTGGAGATGCTACGAATGCATGGGTATTGGGATTGCCATCTGCTCTTTTTGAGAAATTTCTATTAAAGGAGTGAATGATGGTATTTTTTAATTTTTTGTCTGCGCCTACACGATCCCACTGTCCTATACATGGACCGCAAGCGTTAGCAAATACTTTGCCGCCCATTTCCTCAAAGGTGTCGATGTATCCGTCTCTAGCTATGGTGAATCTGACCTGCTCAGATCCTGGTGTGATGGTAAACTCTGATTTGGCTTCTAGGCCTTTTTCAGTAGCTTGTTTTGCTATAGAGGCAGCCCTAGAGATGTCTTCGTAAGATGAGTTAGTACATGATCCTATCAAGCCTACTTCTACTGTTATCGGCCATTCTTTACCAGTGGTAGCGAGTACTTCTTTCATCTTTGATATAGGTGTCGCTAGATCAGGAGTGAATGGACCGTTGATGTGCGGCTCTAACTCCGAAAGGTTGATTTCTATGACTTGGTCAAAATATTTTTCTGGGTTAGCATAGCATTCTGCGTCAGCAGTCAAATGCTCGGCTACTTGGTCTGCAAGCGCCGCTACATCAGCTCTTCCTGTAGCGTTAAGGTACCTAGACATAGATGCATCATAGCCAAAAGTCGATGTAGTAGCACCTATCTCAGCACCCATGTTGCATATCGTACCTTTTCCTGTACATGACATCGATGTAGCACCTTCGCCAAAGTACTCGACGATAGCACCTGTACCACCTTTGACAGTAAGGATTCCAGCTACTTTTAATATTACGTCTTTTGGTGCTGTCCAACCTGAAAGTTTTCCAGTCAGCTTGACGCCAATAAGTTTAGGCATTTTGAGTTCCCAAGCCATACCTGCCATCACATCTACTGCATCAGCACCACCAACACCGATAGCTACCATGCCTAGGCCTCCAGCATTCACTGTATGCGAATCCGTTCCGATCATCATGCCTCCTGGGAATGCATAGTTTTCGAGTACTACTTGGTGGATGATACCTGCTCCTGGTTTCCAGAATCCTATACCATACTTATTAGATATAGATTGTAAGAAATCAAAAACTTCTGAATTGATACTTAATGAGTCTTTTAGATCGACATCACCTTCTATTTTTGCTTGGATCAAGTGATCACAGTGCACTGTACTCGGTACAGCTACCTTAGAGCGTCCCGCAGTCATAAACTGTAGCAATGCCATCTGCGCAGTAGCATCTTGCATAGCCACTCTATCAGGTGAGAAAAACACATAATCCTTACCTCTTCTATAATCGGCCAATGGCGAATCATGATGTAGGTGCGAAAAAAGTATCTTTTCCGACAAGGTCAAAGGTCTATTAAGCAAAGTCCTTGCAGCATTTACTTTATCTGCAAGGTTTGCATACCTTGTTTTTATCAAATCAATATCAAAAGCCATATTTATTTATTTTTAAGATTATTGGTGAGCAAATATACAATATATAACGGATATATCTAAATATAGATCAAAATATTTGTAAAATAATTAATTCTTTCCGCTTTTCGTATTACGCTTTATCACTAATCACTAATTATTCCTCCTCTTCTTTTAGATTCGTTATATACTTTCCTTTTAGGGATTTGAACATTTCATCTATTTTGTACATTTCATCTAAAGTCTCATCGAAGTAGAAATAAATCTGAGGTATGCGCCTCACTTGATTTTTTATCGTGGCAGCAAGCGATTGCTTGAGCACGTGTGTATGATTGGATATTTTTTTTAAAACCATATCCTTATCATTGGTATTATATATACTAAGATAGATTTTGGCTTGACCAAGATCGGGTGTTACTTTGACGTTAGTAACTGATACCATGGCGTCACCATAGATGTAAATACCTTCTTTTAGTAGTATAGGTGCAAAGCTTCTTTTGATAACTTCACCTAATTGTAATTGTCTCTTACTGTCCATATTTTCTTTTATTGGCACAAATTTAATAAATTTGCCCTAAATATAACTTAAAATTTAAAAATTTGGCAGTTTCGCCCGAAATATTAGATACACCCATCGACTATCTAAAAGGTATAGGACCTAGTAGAGGCGAGACATTGCGCAAGGAATTGCATATACATTCGGTTTATGATTTGCTTCATCTTTTTCCTTTTCGATACATCGATAGAACCAGATTTCATAATATAAATGAAGCGCACGCAGATGGAGATTTGATCCAATTGCGAGGTCGGATTCTTACCAAACAAAAACTCAAAAGCAAAACCAATCAAACGAGGCTCAGCGTGGTACTGAAAGACGAAACAGGTACGATTGAATTGGTTTGGTTTCAAAATCATCCTTGGTTTGAAAAAACCTTGGTCATCGGTGAGGCGTACATTGTATTTGGCAAAGTTTCTATCTTTGGAGGTAACAAAACGATCACGCACCCTGAGATGGAACTCTATGATGTGACCAAGGTAGAGATTAAAAAATCATTTGATCCAGTATATCCGAGTACCTCAAAGGTGGACGCCAAAGGAATGGAGAGCAAAACTAGGCGTAATATCATAGCTGCAGTACTCGATAGCCTCGATGAAGAGAGCTGTCCAGAGACGCTACCACATTATTTTTTAGATAAGTTGAAGTTAGTCACTAGGTTGCAAGCGCTGCGTTGGATACATTTTCCGTCATCGGAGGAGGAGAAAGAAAAAGCTACTTTACGCATTAAGTTTGAAGAATATTTTGTGGTACAAGTACGCTTGTTACAGAGCAAGATTCATCGCAAACATAAGTATAAAAGTATACCTTTTTCGACTATTGGTGAAGCATTTAATAAGTTCTATGCCGAGAAACTAACCTTTGAACTTACAGGGGCGCAAAAGAGAGTGCTTAAGGAAATAAGAGCAGACCTATCTCAAAACTCGCAGATGAATCGCTTGCTTCAAGGCGATGTCGGTAGTGGCAAAACCATCGTAGCACTACTGAGTATGCTGATGGCAATCGATAATGATTGCCAATCTTGCCTCATGGCACCCACAGAGATTCTCGCTCAGCAACATTATACTGCGATCTCTGAAGCACTAGAAGGAATGGATGTAAAAGTCGCTTTTCTGTCAGGAAGTGTTAAAGGCAAAAAGCGCCAAGCTATATTAGAGCAATTAGAAGCGGGCGAGACTGATATCATCATAGGTACGCACGCACTGATAGAAGACCATGTAGTGTTTAAGAGACTGGGATTGGCTGTGGTAGATGAGCAACATCGATTCGGCGTTGCACAGCGAGCTAGTTTATGGAAAAAAAATGATGATTTTGCCCCTCATGTATTGGTAATGACAGCTACACCTATCCCGAGGACATTGGCGATGACGATATACGGTGACCTAGAGGTGTCTATCATAGATGAGTTGCCTCCAGGACGTAAGGATATAGTGACGCTCCACAAGTATGAAGTAGCTAGACCGCAAGTGATCAAGTTTATGCACGATCAGATCGCAATAGGCAGACAGATATATATAGTCTATCCACTCATAGAGGAATCAGCAAAACTAGACCTCCAAAACTTAGATGATGGGTACAATAGGTTGTTAGATTTTTTTGCTCCACCAGACTTTCAGATCAGCATCGTCCACGGACGCTTAAAAGCAGCTGTGAAAGCTAATGAAATGAAACGTTTTATAGACAGAGAGACCCAGATCATGGTCGCCACCACGGTAATAGAAGTGGGCGTCAATGTGCCCAATGCTTCTGTCATGATCATAGAGAACACTGAGCGATTCGGACTATCGCAGCTGCATCAACTTCGTGGTAGGGTAGGACGTGGCGCAGATCAGTCGTACTGTATCCTGATGAGCGATTATAAAATATCTAAGGAAGGCAAGGAGCGAATCGCAACAATGGTGAGGACAAATAATGGTTTTGAGATAGCGGATGCAGACTTGCGACTGCGTGGGCCAGGAGACATACAAGGCACACAACAAAGCGGTCTTTTGGACTTCAAACTCATCAATATAGTTACCGACAAACCGATCATGGATACAGCGAGAAATATTGCCATCAGAGTAGTAGAGGATGACCCTGCACTGAGCAAAGATATCAATGCAAGCCTCAAAGATAACCTCACCAGAATCAAAAAACGCAAGCAGGATTGGGGACGAATTTCTTAGTTGCCTAAATATTTTCGGTCAACGACATTATAATATATCAATAGAATTTATACCTTTGGTTAAAATTAATAATACATTATGACTACAGTCAATACAAGTATGGATTTTCAATTGTTTTTGGATCAGATTTTTAATTTTTATCCTGATATAGAACTTAAATCTGACTTGTTGAGCCTAGGACTATACGCTACAGATGCTTCTCTATATCAAGTGAAGCCTATAGGAGTATATGTACCCAAAAACACTGTCGAATTAAGTGATGTAGTCAAGTTAGCGACTAAGTATCGTGTGCCTATCCTTCCTCGAGGCAGTGCTACTAGCTTGGCAGGCCAAACGACTAATTATGCCCTCGTGATCGATTTTACTAAGTATTTTGATCAGATATTGGATATTAATCCTAGTGAGCGATATGCTATCGTACAACCTGGCGTGGTAAGAGATCAGTTAAATTTGGCATTGTTGACCGAAAGTTTGCATTTTGCTCCAGATCCAGCTACTACCAGTCGGGCTACGATAGGCGGTATGATTGCCAATAATTCTTCGGGGACTAAAAGCATAAAATACGGCAAAACTATAGATCACATCATCAGTCTCAAAATCATGCTATCCGATGGTCATATCTATGAAATGCGCCAAACAAGCATGGAGCAGTGGGATATTATCGCTGCACAACAGGATAGGGAAGGGGAGATTTATAGGACTTTCAGGCAACTGATATTTGCACATTCAGAAGCCATAGCTATTGCATTTCCTAAGGTGATGAGACGAGTGCAGGGTTATCCATTAGACGAGTTTTTGATGGATGATGATTGGAATATAGCAAAAATATTTTCAGGATCTGAAGGGTCGTTAGGCATCATAATAGAAGCCAAAGTTAATCTCGAACCTATTCCAAAATATAAGGCTGCACTGACATTGCACTACCATGATCGCATGGAAGCGATACGGGAGGTGAATCAGATGGTGGTTTTTGATCCTGCGGCGATAGAGATGCTTGATTATAATGTATTTAACCAAAGTAAAAAAAATAGAATTACTAAGCCACTTTATGATCTACTCATCATAGGTGATCCGCAAGCTACGCTATCCGTAGAGTTTTTTTGCTTATCGCAAAACGAATTGGATACCAAGCTCTCTGATTTTAAGGTATGGCTATCTACACATTCTAGGGCTTATGCCTATCGGGAATTGAGAACTGCTCAGGAGCTTGATGCTTCGTGGTCATTGCGTAAAAACGGTTTGGGCTTGCTTATGGGAGATCCCAATGGTCGTAAACCTATGCCTTTCATAGAGGACATGGCGATTCCGCTGGAGGATTTGGCAGATTATATCGCTGATGTGTTAGCACTTTGTGATGCTAATGGCGTAGAGACAATCTTGTATGCACATGCAAGTGTAGGTGTACTACATGTTCGTCCTGCACTAGATATGACCGTACAATCTGACATAGATCTTATGAAAAAAATATCAGATGAAGTGTTCATTTTGGTCAAAAAATACAAAGGATCTTGGTCTGGGGAGCATGGAGACGGACGTAATCGTGGTCATAAACTCCGAGAATATTTCGGTGAGGAAGTTTTCGGATGCTTGCTCGAGGTCAAAAACTTATTTGATCCACAAAACATATTTAACCCTACCATGATCGTGGATGTACCGCCTATGGATACACATCTCAGATATGGTGCAGACTATAACGAGCAGAGGTATAAGTTCGTTTATAAATATCGCACCGACAACTCGTTCCAATCGCTGGTACATAATTGTTCTGGTGTGGGCGCTTGTCGCAATCATATAGGAGGTACTATGTGTCCATCCTTCAAAGCCACTCTCGACGAAAAAGACAGTACTAGAGGCAGAGCCAATGCCCTTAGACTAGGAATGTCTGAAGGTTTAGGGTTTGAATCATTGACGGACGATAAAGTATTAGATACGCTTGACTTATGCTTATCATGTAAAGCTTGCAAATCTGAATGTCCATCAAATGTAGATATGGCCAAGCTCAAAAGCGAGGTATTACAATTAAAATACGATACGAAAGGTACTTCGCTACGCGAAAAAGTCTTGAACGCTAACATAGATATGACACCAAAAATAGCAGGTACATTAGCAAAATTAGTTAACCCAACTCAACATACGAAGGTTTTTAGATATGTGATGGAGCAAGCTGTGGGCATCGATAGGCGACGTATTTTGCCTGATTATGCAGAGCAGACGCTTAGTAATTGGTATAAAAAAAATTACGTCACTAAACCTGAATGGACTAAAAAAATTGGCCTTTTTGCAGATACTTATATTAATTATCATGAGTTAGAGATAGGACGAAGCGCCATAGCATTGCTTAATTCATGTGGCTATGATGTGGTGCTGGTAGAGGTTGGCTGTTGCCAAAGGCCAAGAATTTCTAATGGCTTTCTAAATAAAGCTAAAGTCGAAGGTACTAAAATGGCGGATCTGTTACAACCGTACCTTGATAGCGGCTTACAAATCGTAGTTTGTGAGCCATCTTGTACCTCTGCTTTGATAGATGATCTGCCTGATCTGATGGAAAATGAACGATTGGGTATCTCAATGAAAATTAATATCATGGCGATAGATGAGTTTCTTGGCAAAGAATTAGAGAATGGAAATATCAAAGGTCGTTTTGAATATAAAAATCCAGAAGTACTCATTCACAATCATTGTCATCAAAAAGCAGTCTTTGGGACTAAAGGATTAGAAGCAATAAACAGAAATGCAGCTACCCAAAGTACAAAAATATCGTGCCCTGAGATGGGTTGCTGTGGTATGGCGGGTGCCTTTGGATATGAAAAAGAGCATTTTGATATATCAAAAAAGATTGCCAACTTAGTTTTGTTGCCAACTATTGCGGCTACTTCAGTGTCTAGTTTAATCATTTCTAACGGGTTTAGTTGTCGCCATCAGATCAAGGATTTCAGTGATAGAAAGGCTTTACATTTTGTTCAAGCGATTAGATTTATTCAAGGAAAGTAATATTTTATTGATGAAAATATCTAGTAAAATACAAAAAACATTATAATTTTTTTTACGAATACTAAGTTTTGGGTATAATCTTGCCAAATAATGTAAATAATTTTACATTATTATGTTTTATTTTAAATTTCTTAAGTTTCGAGCCTATCTTTGTGCCAATTTTATGAATTAAGATCATTTGGGGTTGTTTTTCAGGTATAAGAACCTCACTTGATTTTTTGAGATAGCTTTTATTTTATTACGTGGTCAAATGTAAATTATTTTACAAATGACATTATTTCAGGTAGTCTTTATGTGACTAAATAAAAGTGTGTCGTCTTATTAATAGTTTTAAAAGAGCCTAGCTCTGTTTTTTTTATAGTCGAACCTAAAACATGAGAATGAAATTTTTACCTAGCGTGAGCTTTAATGAGCTTGCTCCGCACCGCATTTTGTATACAAAATGCTTTTCCAATCCAATTTTTTTATTGTTAATTTTATTATTTGCCTCAGCCATTAATGGCCAAAACCCCTTCAGCCCTATTGCTAACATCAACATTCTCTCCGAGAAGAACATAGTCAGTTCGGGCGGAGATATTGAAGGCGCTATTGTCATGGGCGGAAATTTTGTTGTCAATGGAGGTGGTCAGATCACTGGCAACAATGCTGGCGCTGGTAATACTTTTGTGACGATAGGGGGTAGTAATTACAAGCTTATCGCTAATGGCAATATTACCTACAATAGTGGAATTTTTAATGTTAATGGCGGCTCTTCTGAAAAGCATGTAAAAATTGGAAACCTAAATGGTGGAAGCATTACAGTAAGTGGGCAAAACATTTCTATCTTTAACGCTGGGAGAGGAGTGCAAATCAATAGCACTACTCAAGCATCAAATAATATCGTAGGGTCTGGAATTTTTGACGTGAATAGCGCTATGAATTCTATGAAAACCAATTCTACAAATATTGCTGCTTGTACAAACAATGTTACACCTGTGTTCGACATAGGAAATAGTAACCCAAAATTAAATCTAGCCAACGGAAGTAATGTCTGGAATGTAACAGGAAGTCAGTTAGCAGGTTGGCAGTCTGTTACATTCAACAATAAACCTAATGCTTCTCGTACTTTGGTGATTAATGTAAATGCAAGCGGAACGTTCAATTGGAATGTTTTAAACATGGCTGGGATTGGTAGAACAGAAGCTAGATATATCATTTGGAACTTTTATAATACAACAGCTCTAAATATAACTGGTGGCGGTATGATCGAAGGATCGTTATTGGCTCCTGTAGCCGATATTAATAAAACTTCTTCAAACAATATTGAAGGTCAGATAGTGGCGAAATCATTTTCGCAAACAACTGGTGAAGTACATGTCGCTCATTTTAATGCGAGCCTTTCTTGTGGATCTACTCCACCACCGTCAGGTAATTGTACAGCATGTTCTAATAATATAATCCAGAATGGAGGCTTTGATACAAATATAAATTCTTGGTCATCCTATAACGGAAATTTTTATAGAAATACAGCTTTCAATCAATGTGGAACTGCAGGTCATGCAGAAATGGAAAGAACCTCAGGGTGGGCTGGATTTTTCCAAGAAGTATCTAACGTATCTGTGGGAAGTATATTAACCTTAACATTTTGGGCTGGCGTCCATGATCCTGCTGCAAACTCACTTTTTGCTATTGAGTATTATAATGGGAATACCTACTTATCTGAAAATGCAATTCAAGTAGATAAAGTTTTAGGTGGTTCTCCGTCGATGCAATATTATACATTAACAGGCATTGTACCCGCAAATTGTACAAAAGTGAGAGTGGTCGGGAAAATGGATAGGGGATTTCTGAAAGCTGATGAAATCTGCTTGAGAGTTACCTCTAGTGGCTGTAATCCAAATAATAGCAACGCACCTCCATTTTGTGCGCCTGCGCCAATATGTAATAACGGGGATTTTTTATGGTCTCAAGATATTAATCCTAACAATGGAAACCCTAGCAAAGTAAAGTTGATTTGTGGAAGTACAACTTCTTACACATTACCAGGACCGTATCCACAGGCTATGAATTCAGGCTGTGTTGTTAATATTTCAGATATGGTAAGTTACGATGGATATGCTAGTCGGAATACAGTAACTCAAAATCTTGAACGATGGAAATTAGTATTTAAGAAAAACGGTATTGAAGTAGCAACGTCAAGTTATACTAATGACGTTCCTGATAAGGTTCAGCAAGGTTTCTGGCGAGGTGGTCTAGGAAGTATCACATTGCCAAATGGTGCTGATCAAGTTATCATAGAACATTGGTCAGTCGGAAATGGTAATAATTGTAATGATGGACCTAACTCTGTAATTCCAGCAAGTGTTTGTTTTTCTGCGGCACCCCTAAATCAATGTAGAGATTTTGCTTCTTTAGTAAATACCGATCTGAATCTTGTAAAAACTAGAACAGTATTAAATCAAAAGTCATGTAATTCAGATCCTGACAGAGTACTTTATATGGATTGTCTTCTTACAAATGCACCTAACGGGGTAACAAGAAATGCGCAGTTATGGAAAATTATATCTGGGGGTGATTTTAAGGAATATTGTGATGGGACAGCTTACACTACATTTAGAGTTCAAAATATTGATTACCCTACCTATAAATTTGATGTTTCAATAATTTTAGGTGGACGTACTTTTACAGCACCACCTAAGAGTCCTAAGTTTGAAGGATGTACCACAGCAGCTACGAGCGATTGGTATTATTATACTAATTTCAACGGCTCATTTATTGGGTTGGAAGGTTTGGCTGGTGCTAATGTTTCTTTTTCACCCATGGGCGCAGCCTGGCAGATGGGGACTAACGCCGCATTATACGGTATTCTTGGTAATTTTGGCGCAAGTGAGTGGCTATCTTATAAAGTAATTACTCAGCCTGCTGCATTTAATTTAGTCGAGGGTTGTACTGCAGATTTTAATTTATTTTTGACTGGTGGAGCATTGACACAAGCCGAAGCATCTAATTGCCAAAGTGTTTGTTCTGGTGCACAAGTCACATTAAATGGTTATGCAGTAGGTGGTAAACCAAATTACTCATACTCCTGGAGTAACGGCTTGGGTTCTGGAACTACTAAAACAGTAAATGTTACAGGAAGTGGTGATGTTACCTATACAATAACGGTGACAGACAACCTCGGTTGTACTGCTGTCGATAATGTAGTTGTAAAATTAAATCCAAACCCAAGTGTGGATGCTGGCGCAAATGCAAGTATTTGTAATGGACAATCTATAGTATTGACTGCTAACGCTTCAAGTGGAACATCACCATATATTTACGTATGGAGTAATGGTGCGACAACAAGAAATCAAACGGTAACCCCATCAACGACAGCTGCATATACAGTAACAGTGACAGATGCTAAAGGGTGTACGGCTACCGATAATGTTACTATTACTATATTTAATGCTATAAATTTAACAGCTACTGGGGCAACTTTTTGTACAGGTAGTTCTGGTTCTATAAGCGCTTCTGCAACAAATGGTACTGCACCTTACACTTACGCTTGGTCCGGAGGATTAGGTAATGGAACACCAAAAACAGTAACAGTGGCTGGATCTTATATAGTTACTGTTACTGATGCAAATGGATGTACAAGAAGCGCCACATCAGTTGTTACTGTAAATACACCACCGACATCAAATGCGGGTGCGGATGTAACGACTACGTGTATAAATCCTACAGCGAATTTAACAGCGACTGGTGGCGGAACATACTTATGGAGTACCAATGCAACTACTGCAAGTATCAATGTCAATCCAGTATCAAATACGAATTACACGGTGACAGTAACAGCTGCAAATGGCTGTACTGCAAGTGATGTAGTAACAGTTACAGTTAATGAAACACCACCGACATCAAATGCGGGTGCAGATGTAACAACTACTTGTACCAATCCTACAGCGAATTTAACAGCGACAGGTGGCGGAACATACTTATGGAGTACCAATGCAACGACAGCAAGTATCAATGTAAATCCTATATTAAATACGAATTATACAG
>Ga0105045_10002705_pt1 | contig 15039 bp, 13 predicted proteins | sample MAT02_FD_78089 | JGI IMG/M metagenome (GOLD analysis project Ga0105045, IMG submission 78089) | Freshwater microbial communities from Lake Fryxell liftoff mats and glacier meltwater in Antarctica - MAT-02 (megahit assembly) | ecosystem: Environmental > Aquatic > Freshwater > Ice > Liftoff...
GAGATGGCGAACGCAACGGCTGGGCGATCGGAGTCATCTCGAGACAAGCGCACGACATGGAGCGAACCGTGGCGCGCACGTTGACGGGATCCGCGGAAGCGACGAAAGACCTCACGCTCGCTGATCCGATCGATCCGGCGGTCCAGGACGATCAGGCCGACAGACGATGACGGCCCTTGCGGCGGCGAGCCTTGATGATGGCCTGGCCCGCTCGATCCGACATGCGGTGACGGAAGCCGTGCTTACGGGAGCGGCGGCGAGCCTTGGGCTGGTAGGTGCGCTTCACGAGAACTCCGTGCGGTGAGAGGTGCGGTCGGTGAGGGATGCGGTCGGTGACGGATGCGGCAACCTCAGGAGTCGAACTCCTGTTCGATCCGGAGGCTCGGCGATCGCAGTGACCGTCTCGGGGCGGACGCCAGATGAACACCGGACGCAGCGGCTGCGGACCCGCCAGGACGGGCGAACGCGGAAGGATGCCCCGGGAGCACCCGGACCCAGCGAGCGTAGAGGGAACCGACCCCGAGCGCCAAGCGGGTGATCGGGTCTCCTTGTCGGGTCGCGCCCGCTGCGCCCTGACGACAACCGGGCCGCTGGTCCGTCACCCGAGCTCGGAACACTTGCACCGCATCGACTCGATGACTACGTTCGCACTCTCGCCACCGGACCACCCGAGTTGTCCACACATGTGGATCAGCCTGTGGACATGTGGCCGGAGGAGGGCGGCGCCAGTGGCAGCCGACGGAGCAGAGGTCTGGAGCGACACCGCAAGGCTGCTGGCTCAGCAGGTCAGCGACTCCGTATGGAGTTCGACGTTCAAGGACATCCACAGCGTCGATCTGTCGGATTCGGTGCTGACCGTGTCGGTTCCGAGCCAACTGGTGCGTTCCCGCATCGAACAGCGTTACCTGGGCCTGATGGAAGGCGCTCTCACCGACGCCGGACACGGAACGCTGACGCTGGTGGTCGAGGTCGAGATCGACGATGTTCGCCCTGAACCCGCCCACCCCGAGCTCCGGCCCGCGCCCGTGGTCGGTTCCATCACGTCGACGAACCCACCAGCGCCGCCGGACGACCCACCTCCCGGGACCCGCCGCTACACCTTCGACTCGTTCGTCATCGGCCCCTCCAACCGCTTCGCGCACGCGGCAGCTCTCGCGGTTGCCGAGACGCCCGCCCGGAGCTACAACCCACTGTTCGTCTACGGGGGCGCAGGGCTCGGCAAGACCCACCTCCTTCAGGCGATCTCGCACTACGTGCGTGAGAACTACCCCACCTACCGCGTTCGGTACATCTCGACCGAGACGATGCTCAACGAGTTCGTCGACGCGATCCGCAAGAACTCCCAGCCCGAGTTCAAGCGTCGCTACCGCGAGATCGACGTCCTCCTCGTCGACGACATCCAATTCATGGAGGGCAAGGAGCAGTTGCAGGAGGAGTTCTTCTACACCTTCAACTCCCTCCACGAGGCCCAACGCCAGATCGTGCTGTCCTCCGACCGCCCCCCCGACGCGATCGCAACCCTCGAGGATCGGCTCCGGAGCCGCTTCAAGATGGGGCTCATCACCGACATCCAGCCGCCCGACTTCGAGACACGGCTCGCCATCCTGCGCAAGAAGGGCGAACACTCCGGCACCCGTGTACCACCTGACGTGCTGGAGTTCATTGCCACGAACATCACCTACAACATCCGTGAGCTCGAGGGTGCTCTCATCCGGGTGAGTGCCTACGCCGCGCTGAACAAAGCCGATCTGACCGTCGATCTCGCCGGGCAGATCCTCGCCGACTCGATCAGTTCGACCAAACCGCGCCAGATCACCGCCTCGTTCATCATCGAGCGAACTGCGGAGATGTTCGGCCTCGAGATCGAACAGTTGCAGGGCAAGAGCCGTACCCGGGACCTGGTGCACGCTCGTCAGGTCGGGATGTACGTCTGCCGGGAACTCACCGACCTCTCCTATCCCCAGATCGGCAAGGAGTTCGGCGGTCGGGACCACACCACCGTGATCCATGCCTACGACAAGATCTCCAAACTGATGCAGGAGCGCCGTAAGACCTATGAAGACGTCACGGCGCTGATCCAGCAGATCCTCTCCGGTGGATGAGAGGTGGGTCGCGACGGAGGCGAGAGGTGGGTCGCGACCGCGATGGGAGCGGGATCGCGCTGTGCGGTGTCTGCCCTCAGAATCGGGTCATACACAGACACGCGTGGAATTCCATCGACGTGCAGTGCACAACCCCACTGGGGTGTGGACGACCCCCCAGCCCCAGTGCTGGGCTGCGCTAGGTTTCCCACAATCCACAGGGCCTACTACTACTGCACCTGTTCGACAACCATCACAGCTCCAGAAGTGGGGAAAGTGAGATCCCGTGAAGTTCCGTTGTGAGCGTGACGTCCTGGTCGATGCACTGGCAACAGCTCAGCGCGCCACCTCGACAAGGGCCACCCTTCCGGTGCTGTCCGGTCTACGACTTTCCCTCACCGGCAACCAGCTCCGCCTCACGGGTAGTGACCTGGACCTGACCATCACCACCGAGATCCTGGTCTCGGGCGAAGTCGACGGTGTCGCGGTACTGCCGGCAAAATTCGCGGTCGACATCGTGCGGTCTCTCGAGGGCGGTGCCATCGACGTGGAGACCGAGGGCGAAGAGGCTCGCATCAGCGGCGGTCGCTCCAACTTCCGGCTGCACACGATCCCCGCGGACGAGTTCCCGAACCTGGTCGACCCCGACGGCGAACGGGTCGAACTCAAAGCAGCCGACCTGGCCGAGGGACTCAAGCAGGTTGTTCGGGCCGCTTCCACTGATGAGTCCCGGCCGATTCTCACCGGCGTCCTGCTTGCTGCAGAAGGCCAGGGCCTGCGCATGGTGTCCACCGATTCATACCGGTTGGCGGTACGTGACCTTCCGGGTACCACGGCGCTGCGTGAGGACCAGATGGTGTTGGTTCCCTCTCGGGCGCTGAACGAACTGGCCCGGGCGCTCAACGATGACTCCGATGTCACGTTGGTGCTCGGCGAACGTGACGCGTCGTTCCAGGTCGGAGAACTCCACGTCACGACCCGGTTGATCGAGGGGGAGTTTCCCAACTATCGAGGTCTCATCCCCACCACACAGCCGAACCGTCTGCACGTCGACCGCCAGGCGTTGCTCGACGCAGTTCGTCGTGTGCGGCTGATGGCCCGTGAGAACAGTCCTGTGCGTCTCACCATGACCACCGATCTGCTCGAGTTGCGAGCGGTGACCCTGGACGTCGGCGAGGCGTCCGAGCAGATCGACGCGTCCTACCAGGGCGACGAGCTCACCGTGGCGTTCAATCCCGAGTACCTGGTCGACGGGTTGGAGGTCACCCCTGGAGAGGAGATCTCACTCGAGACGGTCGACTCGCTCAAGCCGGCGTTGTTGCGCCCCATCGGCAGCGAGGACTTCCTCTATCTGCTGATGCCCGTGCGGGTCTCCTGACTCCCACCGGCCGGCCCGGGAACTGATCACTGCATTGCACATCGACCACATCTGGCTGAAGGACTTCCGTTCGTACCCGTCGGTCGATCTGGAACTGACCAGCGGGGTCTGTGCCGTGCTCGGTCCCAACGGCGTGGGAAAGAGCAACCTGCTGGAGGCGGTGGCGTACCTGGCATTGCTGGAGTCGTTCCGTGGTGCACCCACCGAGGCCATGATCGCCGAGGGGTCGGCCTCAGCGGTCGTCCGCGCGACAATGCGTTCCGAGGGGCGTGAACAGCTGGTTGAGGCGGAACTGGTCCGGTCGGGACGTAATCGGGTGCTGGTCAATCGCCAGCGTCTGAACCGGACGCGTGACCTTGCTGGCGCAGTCCGCGTCACGGTCTTCTCCCCGGATGACCTTGCGCTGATCAAAGGAGGACCAGGCCTGCGACGTGGCTACCTGGACCACCTCATGGTGGCGATCGACCCGCGCGCCGAGACGGTGCGCTCGGAGTACGACCGAGCGCTGCGACAGCGCAACGCGTTGCTCAAACAGACCCGCGGGCGGCTGGACGAGGCCGCGACGATCACCCTGGAGGTCTGGGACTCGAAGATCGTCAGCGCTGGCGAGGAACTGACCCGGCGCCGTGTCGAGTTGATCGACCGGATCCAACCGTTGGTGTCGACCGCCTACGCCGATGTGGCGGGACCGGTGGAACCCATCTGCTTGAGCTACCTGGCCAGTTGGGCCGACGTCGGACTCGCAGCGGCGTTGCACGCAGCGCGAGCCGATGAGCTCCGCCGGGGGGTGACCCTGGTGGGTCCACACCGCGATGATGTTCTGATCGAATTGAACCAACTGCCCTCGAGGACCCACTCGTCCCAGGGTGAGCAACGCTCACTCGCCCTGGCCCTGCGCCTGGCTGCGCACCGGCTCGTGCACGAGGTGGTCGGTAGCCCACCGGTGCTGATCCTCGACGACGTGTTCTCCGAGCTCGATCCCGGACGCTCGGCGGCGCTGTTGCGCTCGCTCCCGACCGGCCAGACGCTGTTGTCCACCGCGGCGGGTCTTCCCGAGGGCATCTCGGCGGACCAAGTGGTGCGCGTCTCACCGGGCGAAGCCGTCGACGGTCCCCCGTCAGCCGATGGGTGACCTCCGCGATCGGCGCACGCGCGCCGGTCGGTAGTCTCAAGAGGTGAGTTGGGAACCCCTGCCGAATCGTGACGTGCCGATGAAGGACCTTGCATCGTCCCTGGGTCGGCTGTCGGCCACCATGGGATTCGCGAGGCCCGACACGGTGCAACTGCTCGAGCGTCACTGGAACGCGTTGTTGGGCCCGGCCCTTGCCGGCCAGTGCCGTCTCGATGCTGTTCGCGGCACCGAACTGGTTGTCGCGGTCACCGATCCGGCGGTGGCAGAACACCTGCGGTTGAGCGCTCGCGACCTGTGCGCAGCGGTGAACGCCATCTGTGACGGTGCGGTGGTCGACGAGTTGACCGTGCGGGTTCGTCGAGAACTCGATTGAGGTTCCACCAGGGGTCGCGCGACCCTCGCCGAATCCTGAGGGGTCCCGACGCAGGTGGTAGGATCTGGGGCCGACGTGGCCCCGGGGAGTCCCGTGATCCACAGGTTGTCCACATCCGCTGGGGATACCTGGAGATCGACATGGTCGAGGGGTCGTCGGCTCCCTGCGATCTGCCCGGAGGCACCGCTTGACCGCTGAATCCACCACGTACGACGCCGATGCGATCCAGGTTCTCGAGGGTCTCGAAGCGGTCCGTAAACGCCCGGGTATGTACATCGGCTCGACCGGCCCGGCCGGGTTGCACCACATGGTCTACGAGGTCGTGGACAACTCCGTCGACGAGGCGATGGCTGGCCACGCCACGTCCATCGAGGTCGCGCTCCTGCCCGACGGCGGGTGTGAAGTTCGCGACGACGGCCGCGGTATCCCCGTGGACACCTCCACCCAGTACGCAGATCTCTCCGCCGCCGAGGTGGTGCTCACCGTGTTGCACGCGGGCGGCAAGTTCGGCGGCAGCGGCTACAAGGTCTCCGGCGGCCTGCACGGCGTCGGGATCTCGGTGGTGAACGCGCTGTCGAGCAGGGTCGAGGTGGAGATCGACCGATCTGGAAGCCGGCACCGCATGGTGTTCGAGGATGGCGGCGAACTCATCGAGCGCCTGCACGTCATCGAATCCTCGCCGATCGGACCCGGTGGCGAGCCCCGCACCGGTACCACCGTCCGGTTCTGGCCCGACCCGACGATCTTCGACGAGGTCTCGTTCCGGGCCGCCACGTTGACCGAACGCTTCCAGATGATGGCGTTCCTGAATGCCGGCCTGCAGATCTCCTTCGTCGACCGTCGCGGCGACTCGACCGACGAGACGGTGTTCCGCTACGAGGGCGGCATCCGTGACTTCGTCCGCCACGTCAACTCCTCGAAGGAGGCGTTGTTCAGCGAGGTCGGCTACCTGATCCAGTCAGAGGAGTCCGACAGTTCATCGATGGAGGTCGAGGTCGCGTTCCAGTGGAACACCGGCTACAACTCCGACGGGCTGCACTCCTTCGCCAACGGCATCAGCACCATCGAGGGCGGTATGCATGAGGAGGGCTTCAAGAAGTCCCTCACGAACACGATCAACCGCTACGCCCGTGAGCACCAGTTCCTCAAGGAAAAGGACTCGAACCTCCAGGGCGAAGACATTCGCGAAGGGCTGACCGCGATCATCTCGGTCAAGCTGACGGACCCGCAGTTCGAGGGGCAGACCAAGGGCAAGCTGGGCAACGTGCCGATGCGCTCACTCGTCGAGCGGGCCACCAACGACAAGTTGTCCGAGTGGCTCGAGGAGCACCCCTCCGAAGCGAAGCGCATCCTGCAGAAGTCGGTGCAGGCAGCCCGGGCCAGAGAGGCCGCCAGGACCGCTCGGGACGCCACACGTCGCAAATCGGCGCTGGACGGTGCAGGACTGCCCGGCAAGCTGGCCGACTGTTCGTCGAAGGATCCACGCGAATCCGAGCTGTACATCGTCGAGGGCAACTCCGCGGGTGGCTCCGCGAAGGACGCCCGCAATCCCGCCACGATGGCGATCCTGCCGTTGCGCGGCAAGATCCTGAACGTCGAGCGCGCCCGACTCGACAAGATGCTGAAGAACGCCGAGGTCCAGGCGCTGATCTCAGCGATCGGCGCGGGGGTCGGCGAGGAGTACGACATCGAGAAGATCCGCTACCACAAGGTCATCCTGATGTGTGATGCGGACGTCGACGGATCCCACATCCGCACACTGCTGCTGACGTTCTTCTTCCGCCAGATGCGGCCACTGATCGAGGGCGGACACGTGTACATCGCCCAGCCGCCGTTGTATTCGACCGAGGTCGGACGCAACAAGATCTACCTCAAGGACGACACGGCGAAGGCGGCGTTCCTCGCCGGCAGCCCGAACCATCGCAACGAGTTCCAGCGACTGAAGGGCCTCGGGGAGATGGACGCCACCGAGCTCTGGGAGACCACGATGGATCCCGGACGTCGAACCCTTCTGCAGATCTCGGTGGAACAGGCCGTGATCGCTGACGAGGTGTTCTCGATCCTGATGGGCGAGGACGTCGAGAGCCGCAAGCACTTCATCCAGAAAAACGCGCAGGACGTCCGCTTCCTGGACATCTAGATGGGTCCCGTGACCTGCAGATGTCGACCGACCCGAGTGAGAGCCCCACATGAGTGACGACCAGAGCCCGTCGGATCCCGGCGAGCTCACGCCCGCCGACGGCGCCGACCTGGCAACGACCTTCGGTTCCATCGAACCCATCGAGATCCAACAGGAGATGGAGCAGTCCTTCCTGGACTACGCAATGTCGGTCATCGTCGCGAGGGCACTGCCTGACGCACGTGACGGGCTGAAGCCTGTGCACCGGCGAATCCTGTGGGCGATGCACGAAGCCGGCCTGCGTCCTGACCGAAACCACAAGAAGTGCGCGACCGTCGTGGGTGACGTACTGGGCAAGTACCACCCCCATGGCGACCAGTCGGTCTACGACGCACTTGTGCGGATGGGCCAGGACTTCTCGCTGCGCCACCCGCTCATCGATCCGCACGGCAACTTCGGTTCGCCGTCGGACCCTCCTGCTGCGTATCGCTACACCGAGTGCCGCCTCACTGCGTTGGCCATGCACATGCTCGCGGGCATCGACGAGAACACCGTCGACTTCAGTGCGAACTTCGACGGCTCCAGCGAGGAGCCGGTCGTGTTGCCCGGGCGGTTCCCCAACCTGTTGGTCAACGGCAGCCAGGGCATCGCCGTCGGCATGGCGACCAACATCCCGCCGCACAACCTGGGCGAAGTCATCGACGCGACGATGCACCTGATCGACCATCCCGATGCCACACCGGACGACCTGATGGAGTTCGTCAAGGGACCAGACTTCCCGACCGGCGCGCAGATCATGGGGCGGGCCGGCCTGGTGTCGGCGTTCAGGACCGGTCGCGGATCGATCAAGATGCGCGCCAAGGCAGAGATCGAGGAGACCGCCAAGGGCGGCGAGCGGATCGTCGTGAGCGAGATCCCGTACCAGACCTCGGTCGAGCAGATCGAGGAGCGGATCGCCGAGCTGGCCAACGCGAAGATCATCGAAGGTGTCCGGGAGATCCGCAACGAGCGGTCCCGCGGGATCACCCGGCTGGTCATCGAACTGAAGAAGGACGCGCCGGCGAACGTCCTGTTGAACAACCTGTACAAGCACACGCCGTTGCAGACGACCTTCTCGGTCAACTTCGTGGCCCTCGTCGACGGGGTACCCCGGACGTTGAACCTGCGAGAGGCACTGGTGCACTACGTCGCGCACCAGGTCGAGGTCATCACCCGTCGCTCGCAGTTCCGGCTGGACAAGGCGCGTCGACGCGCCCACATCGTCGAGGGCTTCCTGAAGGCGCTCGATCTGATCGACGAGATCATCGCCACGATCCGTTCCTCGGCAGACCGAGCCGCTGCCATTCTCGCCCTGCAGGAGGAGCAGTTCGCGTTCTCCGAGATCCAGGCCACCGAGATCGTCGACATGCGGCTCTCGACACTGACCCGGTTGGGCAGGGAGCGGCTCGAGGAGGAGATGGAGCAGCTGCGAGCGACCATGGCCGAGCTCGAGGCGATCCTGGGCGACGACGTGAAGCTGCGCCAGGTCATCAAGGAGGAGATCTCCGAGATCCGCGCCGAGTTCGCCACCCCGCGCCGAACCTCGCTCGAACATGACGACGGCGACCTGGAGATCGAGGATCTGATCGACGACGAAGAGGTCATCGTCGTCATGACCGCCCGTGGCTACATCAAGAATGTGGCGGTCGATGCGTTCCGGGCCCAGGGCCGCGGAGGGCGGGGCGTTGCGGGTGCCAAGCTGAAGGACGAGGACTACATCACCCACCTGATCCACACCTCGGCCCATGCGTTCCTGTTGTTCTTCTCGAACAAGGGCAAGGTGTACCGGCTCAAGGCGCATCGGATTCCCCAGCGCGATCGCACTGCCCAGGGTCTGGCGATCGTGAACCTGCTCCGCTTGTCACCGGGCGAGAAGATCCAGACCATCATCGACACCCGTGACTACGAGTCGCACCGCTACCTGTTCTTCGTGACCAGCAACGGCATCGTCAAGAAGACGATGTTCAATGCATACGACAGCTCGCGCCAGGACGGGTTGATCGCGATCAGTCTGCGCGACGGTGACGAGTTGGTGAGGGTCATCCCGACATCCGGCGAGGACGAGATCCTGATGGTTTCCGGCGCAGGACAGGGGATCCGCTTCTCCGAACGTGACGTGCGCCCGATGGGGAGGACCGCAGCCGGGGTGCGCGGCATGCGTATGCGCACCGACGACCATGTGGTGGGCGCCGACTCCGTTGCCGAGGGCGTCGAACTGCTGACCGTCACCGATGCGGGCTACGGCAAACGCACCGAGGTTCGGGAGTTCTCCCCACAGGGGCGCGGCGGCCAGGGTGTTCGAGCGCACAAGCTGCACGCGGACCGGGGCCGGGTCGTCTCGGGGTTCCTCGCATCGGCTGACGACGACGTGTTGTTGATCAACGACGCCGGTGTGCTGATCCGGACCTCGGTGGGCAGTATCTCGATGCAGGGTCGCTCAGCGACGGGCGTCCGGGTGATGAACCTCGACGGTGAGTCGAAGGTGGCCGCTGTGGCACGCGTGCTCTCGAGCGAGGATCGCTCCGACGACGAGGCCGATCTCGGCCCCGATGGCGGGGGAGCATCAGCGGGTGACCAGAGCGATGACGACTCGAACGGTGATGGTGCAGCGGCCGATGCCGTCGATGATCCCGGGTCGGCGTCGGATCCCGACACCACGATCGAGGACTGAACCACGGCGGTCCCAGCGCGGCGCGACCACGCTGCTCACGATCTGTGTGCTGGCGTTCGCCGTGGTCATGGTCGTGGGGACCGTCGCGGTGGGAACCGCCGCCGTTGTGGAGCAACGCACCCAGGCCGTGGCGGACGTCGTGGCCCTCGCAGCTGCGCATGACGTGGATGCTGCTGCGGTGGTCGCCCGAGGCAACGGTGCTGCTGTGGTGGCCCTGGACGTCGCGACCGACGGATCGGTCGCTGTGACGGTGCAGGTGGGAGCCCATCGGGCGCGCGCAGCTGCTCGCACGGATTGAGCACCGACGCCGGAGCGCGGGAACGCGAATCGGTGCACGGTCGGAAGTAGGATCACGAAGTGACCACCACGCCATCTGCGGAGCAGAGTTCGGCCGGAGCGACGACGGATCCGTCGACGCGAACCGTTCCCTCGACCGCAGCGAAGGGTGACGGGGCCGAGGTGACCGAGCGGGTCGCTGCGACTCCCGTGCGGCGCTCTTCGCCGACCCGCGCCTCACGGAGCACGTCGGACCCCGGGTTCGACCCCGAGGCTGCATCCGGTGACAGCGGTGTCGCAGTCCCGACGGAGCGTCGCCTCCTCGGCTACCGGCGCCAGCGCTTCGAGGCCCGCAAGGTCCGTCGACTCCTGCGCCACGTCGATCCCTGGTCGATGTTCAAGCTGTCGCTGTTGTTGTCGCTGTGCATGTGGCTGATCCTGATGATCGCCGCGGTCATCATGTGGACGGTGGCTCGCAACGCCGGCACCATCGCCAGTATCGAGAACTTCGTCAACTCCTCGCTCTCTCTGCAGGACTGGAGTCTTGACGGTGATTTCATTTTTCGTCAGTTCGGTCTGATCACGCTGCTGTTGTCCCTTGGGTTCACCGCAGCGATCGTCGTTGCATCGTTGGTGTTCAACCTGGTCAGCGACATCATCGGCGGCGTCTGGGTCTCGGTGATCGAGGAAGAGACCGCGCGCCCGGTTGTCGAGTCGAAACCATCTGGTCGGGTCGGGTAGCCTGACCGACCGCTGCCCGCCCGCACCGGGTGTGTGCACAGCAGCGGGGCTATAGCTCAGTTGGTTAGAGCGCACCCCTGATAAGGGTGAGGTCGCTGGTTCGACTCCAGCTAGCCCCACGGATCTGCCACCCGACGTCATGGCGTCGACCGTCTCGGCACCGAGGAGACCACGATGCGAGGAGTGCGACGAGCCGTGGTCGCCGTGCTGCTCGGGGGCATGGTGGCATCGGTGCTACGTCTGCTGGGTGCGGACGCGACGCCGCCACAGAGCGGTGGTTGGCGTGAGCTGCGGGGACCCGACCTTCGATGAGTGAACAGGGCCGCGTTGCGGTGGTCGGTGCGGGGATCGTGGGGGTACGGGTCGCTCGCGAGTTGTTGTCCCCCTCTCCGGAGGGGACGAAGCCACCTGGTGTGGTGATCACCACCCGACGACCTGCACGCCGCGAGCAGCTCGCGCGATCGTTCGGCTCGGACGCGCGGGTCCTGTTGGACGCCGGCGGCGGGGCCGAGCTGCCGGGTGACGTGTCGGTGGTGGTGGTGGCCCGTGGTGCAGGTGACCACCTCGACGTCGTGACGGCACAGATCGAGGCCGGTCGTCACGTGGTGTCCACATCGGACGATCCCGATGAGGTCCGGGCCTTGTTGGAGTTGTCGGATCGTGCAGCGGCGGCCGGGGTGAGCGTGGTGCTCGGTGCGGCGTTGTCGCCGGGCCTGTCCTGTCTGCTCGTGGCACACGGTGCAACTTCGTTGGACCGGGTGGACGAGGTGCACATAGCGCGTCACGGTGTCGCCGGACCGGCGTGCGCGCGTCAGCGGCTCCGGGCGCTGCGCGGGACCGCGCTCGACTGGCGGGACGGCGAGTGGGTCCGACGCCCGGGGTTCTCCGGTCGAGAGCTCAGCTGGTTCCCCGATCCCGTCGGCGGGCGTGACTGCTACCGCGCCGAGCTCGCCGAGCCGCTTCTGGTCCAGCCGGTGTTCCCGACCGCCGAGCGTGTGACCGCCCGGTTGGCGGCAAGTCGACGGGATCGGGCACTCGCACCGTTCCCGGTGCTGTTGCCCCCACCGGTGGAGGGTGGCATCGGTGCGGTCCGGGTCGAACTGCGCGGCGACCTCGACGGTGCCCGTCGCACGGTCGTCTACGGCGCACTCGATCGTCCGGCGGTCGCTTCGGGTGCGGTGGCGGCAGTGGCGGCGCTGGACGCCGCGGCGGGGCGCCTGCGGCCGGGGGCCGGTGGGCTGGCCGGCTCGGGGCGTCATCTGGAGATGTTGACCGAACTCGCTCGTCGTGGGGTCCGGGCAGCGGTGTTCGAGGGTGGCTCGGTGACACCGGCGCCGATCACTGCGCCCATCGGCCAGCCGTCGATGGAGCCGTCCTCGACAGCGACGACCTCGTCGCCGGTAGTTGCGCCGCCCACCGACCGCTGAGACTCACCGCCGAGGCACTCGTCTCGGACGGAGTGCTCAAGTTTGGCAGCGAGCGGCCGAAGATCCCACATAGAGTGAGTATTCGACACAGCGAACCCCACGTGAGGTGATGCTGTGCCCTGGCGGGAACTTTTTCGGAGAAATCGCTCAAGTTCTGCGCGCCCGCGCGCCGATGTCTCCTTCGCCGACGTTCGGCCAGGAGGAGATGCTCGGTCATGGGTGAACAGAACAGCACTGACAACTCGATGGGAACCGCAGCGGCGGCTGGTGTGGCGACACCGCTGACCCCGACGGAGATCACCGCACTGATCGAGGAGCACCTGCCGCTGGTCAACCACGTCGTGTTCCAGGTCGCAGTGCACTTCCCCCGCCACGTCGACCGTGACGAGCTGGCTCGTGCCGGTGCGTTGGGTCTGGTGGAAGCGGCGAAGCGCTACGACGAGGCACGGGGCGTCCCGTTCAACCGTTTCGCAGCACAGCGGATCCGGGGCGCCATCATCGACGGGGTGCGCGCAGCTGATTGGGCGCCGCGATCGGTGCGATCGCTGGCCCGCCGTCTGGACCAGGTGGAGCAGTCGCTCGCCAACCAGCTGGGCCGGGTTCCTTCCCTGGGTGAGACCGCAGCGGCACTCGACATGACACGCGAGGAGCTCGACCGTCTCCGCGATCGCCTGTTCCGCTCGGTGGTGCTGGCGTTCGACTCGCTGGTCGGCGACAGCGACGACGAGGAACTGACCCTGGTCGACGTCCTGACCGACGGCTCATCACTGGAGCCCTGCGAGGAGCTCGAGAGCCGTGAGCTGCACGCCTATCTGCGCGACGCGGTGACGCTGCTGCCAGAGCGGCATCGTCTGGTGGTCGTGGGGTACTTCATCGAGGAGCGGACCTCCCAGGATCTCGCCCGGTTCCTCGGGGTCACCGAGTCACGGGTGTCCCAGATGCGCACCGAGGCGCTGAACATGCTGCGCGACGGCATCCAGGCCCAGTATGTCGAGCCCGACGGATCGGCCGAGCCGGACGGCCTGGTCGCTCGTCGGCGTGCCCGCTACGCCACGGCCATTTCCGATGCCTCTGCATGGGACGACCGCATCTCGGTGACCGCAGCGCCCGAGGCGGCCGCTGCGCTGGAACTCGACCTGCTCGTCGGGGCCTGATTGCTGCAGGTTCGTTCTGTAACGGCTTCGTCCGCAGTGTGCGAGACTGATTCTCATGTCTGTTCCCGACGGCGTCGCCACCCCTGACATCGGTGGCGCTCGAGCAGGCGTGGTCGCCATCGAACGCGCTCCGGCGATCGAGGCTCACGGCATCGTCCTGGCCCATGGCGACCACATTGCAGTGGCGTCCTCGTCGATGCAGATCCCGGGCGGTTGTGTCGTGTCGTTCATCGGCCCGAACGGCAGCGGCAAGTCGACACTGCTCGACGCCATCGCCGGGCTCGTCGCGTTGCGTGAGGGCCGCCTCGAAGTGCTCGGCGGCGCGCCGGGATCGCGTGAGGTCGCCTACGTGTTCCAGACCACCGAGACACCTGCGCACCTGCCGCTCACGGTGCGCGAGGTGGTCACCATGGGTCGGTACCGCACTGCGGGTCTGTGGGGCCGCCTGGGGGTGGAGGGGCGGGCCGCTGTGGATCGGGCCATGGCCCGAACCGGGGTGACCGACCTCGCAGCTCGGCAACTCCTGGAGCTGTCGGGTGGGCAGCGCCAGCGCGTGCTGGTCGCCCAGGGGCTCGCGTCCGAGGCCGACCTGTTGATCCTGGACGAGCCGATGACCGGCCTGGACGTCGTGTCGCGCGCCGGGATCCTCGAGGTCATGGCCGAGGAGCGGTCACTCGGCCGCACGGTGGTGTTCAGCACCCACGACCTGGCCGAAGCCGCGCGGTCCGACCACGTGGTGCTGCTCGCGGGCCGGATCGTGGCATCGGGCACGCCGGAGCAGGTGCTGAGCGAGGAGCACCTGGTGGAGGCCTACCGCGGGCGACTCGTCGACATCGGCGGCTTGCGGCTGATCGACGACCCGCACCACCACGGCGCCCGCTCGGAGCGCCACGACGGCCACGAGCACTGATCCTGCGGGTGGGGCTCAGGGGTGAAGGATCTTCAGCAGGTCGTCGTGGAAGCGTCCGTTGGAGGCGATCGCCGAGTAGTGCCCGGACTCGTTCGGGATGTGCTCGGGCTCCCCGTCCCAGGTGGTGATCACCCCTCCCGCCTCGGGGATGATCACGGTGAGCGCAGCCAGGTCCCACCAGGCGAGCACCGGGTCGGTCATGGCCTCGATCCGTCCCGACGCCACCAGTGCGTAGCCGTAGGCATCCCCCCAGGTCCGCAACTCCATGCCTGCGTCGCGAACCGCTGCGAAGTGTGCGGGTGTCCACAGCTCGAACGCGGTGCTCGACAGGTAGGCGCCGTCCGCAGCCGGATGGTCCGACACCGTGCACGGCGCGCCGTCGAAGAAGCAGCCGAGGCCACGGCCCGCGGCGACGGTCTCGCCCAGTGCGGGCAGGTTGATCACCCCGATCGCACCACCTTGGTCGTCCTCCATGTAGAGCAGGTTCGAATACGTCGCGACACCGTGGGCGAACGCCTTGGTGCCGTCGATCGGATCGATGACCCACCGACGACCGGACGTGCCGGGCTTGTCGGCCTCCTCTTCGCCATGGATCGCATCGTCGGGGAAGTCGGCCTCGATCAGCTCTCGCAACATCCGCTCGGCCGCTCGGTCGGCCTGGGTCACCGGGCTGCCGTCGTCTTTCGAACTCACGGTGAGCTCGGTGTGGTTGAACCAGCCGAGGGTCAGTTCGCCAGC
>Ga0105045_10002706_pt1 | contig 15034 bp, 15 predicted proteins | sample MAT02_FD_78089 | JGI IMG/M metagenome (GOLD analysis project Ga0105045, IMG submission 78089) | Freshwater microbial communities from Lake Fryxell liftoff mats and glacier meltwater in Antarctica - MAT-02 (megahit assembly) | ecosystem: Environmental > Aquatic > Freshwater > Ice > Liftoff...
AAATGTTGGCCAAAGGATTAGATTTTGACAATGTGAGTTTAGTTGGTATTTTAAATGCCGATAATATGTTGTTTTTTCCAGATTTTCGTGCTTTTGAACGAAGTTTTCAAATGATGACACAAGTTTCGGGTAGGGCAGGAAGGGCCAATAAAATGGGGAAAGTAATAATTCAAACCTATAATCCAAATCACAATACAATTCAACAAGTTACACGCAATGACTACAAAGCGATGTATAAAGAGCAGGTTTATGAACGCCAACTTTTTATGTATCCGCCGTATACAAAACTTATTAAAATCACTTTAAAGCACAAAGATTATGAAAAAGTAAAAGAAAGTGCACAATGGTTATACCAAGTTTTACAACAAAACTTAAATATGTCTATATTGGGTCCAGAAGAACCTGCTATTAGCAAAATCAGAAATGAATATATCCGCACGATTATGATAAAAATTCCAGAAAAAGTGTCGCAACAAGGCACAAAAAAAACTATCCAAAAAATTCTGAATAGTTTTGAAGCTATTGCTCAATATAGGGCAGTAAAATTGATAATTAATATTGATCCACTTTAGGCAATTGCCAAAGCTTTTTTCAAATCATCTTTTTTATTTCTACTTAATGGGATCTTTGTAACACCAATTTCAGCGAATTTACTATTGAAACGTTCAATTTTATCGATATTAACGATAAACGATTTATGAACACGAAGGAAACGATCTTTTGATAAATCATTTTCAAACGATTTCATAGTTGAAAGCACTAGGTTACTGTCTTCGTCTGTTACAACTTTGACATAATCGCCATAGGCTTCAATCCATTTAATTTTGGAAGTAAATACTTTCAATTTTTTAAGATTACTTTTAATAAAGATGTAATCACCTTCTTCTTCGGTAACTTCATTTCTCAATTTGTGTAATTCAAGTGCTCTTTTTACAGAAGAATCAAATCGATCAACAGAGATTGGTTTTTGAAGATAATCGGTGGCATCATAATCAAATGCTTTGACTGCATAGTCGGCTTTTGAGGTGATAAAAATAATCTGGGGCTTTTGCTTTAATCCATCCAAGAAATCGAATCCATTAATGATTGGCATCTCGATGTCAAGAAAGATAAGGTCTACCGAGTGTATAGACATACAACTCTTTGCTTCAATGGCGTTAGAAAAATCACCGACAAGGTTTAAACTTTGGTGATTATTGACTAACTTGGTGATGATCATTCTTTGAATAGAACTGTCATCGACTACGACACAATTTAGTTTCATGATACGGTTATTATAGATTTGGTGAAACAAACGTAATGCATTTCATCGATTAAAACTAATTTTTTTTCAACTTTTTTGCTTTTAATCGATTATTTAGTGTATGGGCTTGGTTATTAAAAATAATTACTTACTTTTGCACCCAATTTAACAATTTTAAAGTAAATTATTATGAATCATTATGAAGCTGTTTTCATCTTGAATCCCGTTTTATCTGAACAACAGGTAAAGGAAACAGTAAGCAAATTCGAAGATTTTCTTACAACCAAGGGGGCCGAGATGGTATCCAAAGAGGATTGGGGGCTAAAAAAGTTAGCCTATGAAATCCAACACAAAAAAAGTGGTTTTTACCATTTATTCGAATTCAAAGCACCTGCAGAGAGTATCTTAGGATTTGAAACCGAACTAAGACGTGACGAAAGAATTATGCGTTTCTTGACTGTAAGTCTTGATAAACACGCTATTTCTTGGGCAGAGCGAAGAAGAGAAAAATTAAAAGTTAAAGCGTAATTACGATGGCAACAATCGAACAAACAGCAAAAGGCAAAAAAGAAGGGGATATCAGATATCTTACTCCTTTAAATATCGATACAAATAAAACGAAAAAATATTGTCGTTTTAAAAAATCGGGTATTAAATACATTGATTATAAAGATGCAGATTTTTTATTGAAATTTGTAAACGAACAAGGTAAAATTTTACCAAGACGTTTAACAGGAACTTCTTTAAAATTTCAAAGAAAAGTATCTGTAGCCGTGAAAAGAGCTAGACATTTAGCGTTAATGCCTTATGTGGCTGATTTACTAAAATAATAAAGAAGCAAGATTATGGAACTTATATTAAAACAAGACGTACAAAATTTAGGTTTTAAAGATGATGTAGTATCAGTAAAACCAGGATATGGAAGAAATTTTTTGATTCCGCAAGGATTTGCTGCTTTAGCAACACCTTCTGCTAAAAAAGTATTAGCAGAAAATTTGAAACAAAAAGCACACAAAGAGCAAAAAGTAATTGATGATGCTAAGAAAGTGGCTGACGCAATTAAAGCTCTTGATATTAAAATCACTGTAAAAGCAGGTGGCGAGAAATTATTTGGTTCGGTATCAAACATTGATATTGCAGAAGCTTTAGAAAAAGCTGGACAATCAATTGATCGTAAATTCATCACTTCAGGAACCGTAAAAAGAACTGGTAAATATGTTGCCAATGTTCGTTTACACCGTTCGGTTGTTGTTGAATTAGCTTATGAAATTATTGCAGAATAAATTTTGCATTCAAAATAGAAAAGCCCTGCTCATGCGGGGCTTTTTTTTATACATAAAATTGAAAATAGTGCAAATTCATTTTTTCACTGTACTTTTGTAAACAGAAAACGCATTGATTTATGGCAGAATTTATAAAAATATATCCTGATAATCCCAATGAAGCAGCTATTCAAAAGGTGGTGAAAGTGCTAAAAAATGGTGGATTAGTAATTTATCCTACCGATACGGTCTATGGATTAGGTTGTGATATTACCAACACCAAAGCCTTGGAACGAATTGCTAAAATAAAAGGTGTTAAGTTAGAAAAAGCAAATTTTTCATTTATTTGTAACGATTTAAGTAATTTATCGGACTACGTAAAGCAAATTGACACTTCTACTTTTAAAATACTAAAACGAACGTTACCTGGGCCTTATACCTTTATTTTACCCGGAAACAATAACCTTCCGAAAGAATTTAAAAAGAAAAAAACAGTGGGTATTCGTATTCCTGATAATCCAATTGTGTTGCAAATTGTAAAGCTTTTGGGCAATCCAATTGTTTCAACTTCTATTTATGATGAAGATGAAGTTTTGGAATATTCTACTGATCCCGAATTGATTTTCGAAAAATGGCAAAACAGAGTAGAAATGGTTATTGATGGAGGTTATGGAGACAATCATCCGTCCACCATAATCGATTTATCAGAAGCTGAACCCGTCATCATTCGAGAAGGAAAAGGGGATATTGACATCTTTTAAAAATAAGCACAAAAAAAACGTCCTAAATTTTAGGACGTTTTTGTTACCATTTTGGTTTTTTTATTTACCAGCTTTCTGATTTTTCATTTCTTTCTCAATCATAGAGTAAAATTCATCAATTTTAGGCATGATGATGATACGTGTTCTTCGGTTTGATGATCTATTTTCAACGGTATTGTTGTCCATTAAGGGAATAAACTCACCTCGACCCGCTGCAATCAGTTGGCTTGGTTTAACTTTGTGATTGTCAGTCAGCACCCGAACGACGGACGTAGCACGTTTAACACTTAAATCCCAGTTGTCTACTAACAACCCATTTCTGTAAGGAACAGTATCCGTATGACTTTCAACCATACATTCAAAACTTGGTCGTTCATTTACAATTTTAGCTACTTTCCCCAAAATTTCTTTGGCTCGATCACTTACCTCATAACTACCCGATTTAAATAATAATTTGTCGGCAATTGAAATCATGACTACTCCTTTTTCAACATTAATTTCAATGTCTGGATCAGAAATACCAACCGATTTTTTCAAACTGGTCACTAGGGCTAGGGTTACACTATCTTTTTTGGTTAACGCATCTTGTAGTCGCGTTATTCTTAAATCTTTTTCTTTTAAACTTTCTAATGATTTTTCTAGATTTTCAGCTCCTTTTGTAGAAAGCATAGTAATGTTACCCACGTTACTAATCAAATCTGAGTTCGATTTTTTCAAATCCATAACCTGATTAGTTAACAAATCTTTCTCCGATAAACACATGTTTAATTTTACCGTAGTTGAATTTAATAAATCGTTACACTCTTTATTTTGAGCTTCTAATTCTGCGATTTTCTTCTTGGTTCCGCATGAACCTAACGACAGTGCCACTATAGCTAATAATAAAACAGCTTTTTTCATAAAATATATCATTTAAAGTTTTTACAAAATTAACACTATTTGCCCGATAAGATTCTGTAAACGCTATAAACTATTGTTAAAATTGTCGACGAAGGTTTTATGCTGTCGCACAAAATATAAATAGACGATACTTGCATGAAAGGCATAATTTTTCTTTACCTTTTTATTTCGCTTTTTGAACATTGTAAAAAAAGAACCATAGAATGAGGAATGAGCTTTTAAAATCGCCATAAAATGAGCAAATTTGAATTGAAAAAGAAATTGAATGCCGGCAAGTCCATCAAAAATCATCCGAGTGACCAGGACAACGAATAAATTTTTCGTAGATACATTTTTAGTGAGCATGAATAACGAATTCCTGAAATTTAAATACGTTTTTTTAGGGTTGGTAACCTTTAACGTTCCACCGCCAAGATGATAAACGGTTGATAATCCGCAATAATACGTATCATAATTTAGATGAAAACTCCGCCAGCATAAATCGATTTCTTCTTGATGAGCAAAAAAATCAACATCAAAACCATTCAATTCTCTAAAAACTGATTTTCGGATAAAAAAACAAGCACCAGAAGCCCAAAAAACACGTGCAACATCATTATATTGTCCTTTGTCTTCTTCTATCGAATCAAAAATTCGTCCACGACAAAACGGATATCCAAATTTATCAATATATCCACCACCAGCTCCAGCATATTCAAAATGGGTTTTCTGGTTAAAATCTAGCATTTTTGGCTGAATTATTGCCGTATTGGGCTGTTCTTCAAAAAGCGATAATATCGGTTTTAGCCAGTTTTCAGTAACTTCTACATCAGAATTTAACAAGCAATAAATTTCTTCTTCAACGGCTTCTAAACATTCATTATAGCCTTTAGCAAAGCCGAAATTTGCTTTATTTTGTATAATCTTAACCGAAGGAAATTGATTTTTCAACACCGTAATCGATTCGTCTGTAGAAGCATTATCGGCAACATAAACAGTGGCTTCTTCTGAATATAAAAGCACGGACGGCAAAAATTGATTTAACAATTTTGCTCCATTCCAATTTAAAATAACGACTGCGATTTTTTTCAAAATTAAAATGCTAAAAACTTATTCAGTAGTTTGGTAAGAAGGAATATCACTCAAAAAGAGATAGTGTTCCTTTTCGAAATCCATTTCACAAAAGTAATGATTTAGTCCATTCGTAACCATTAAATAATTGGCTTTTAAAATCATATTATAACGAGCAATTTGGTCAAAAGTAGTTTGATTAATTTCTATGTTTGGTTGTTTGCATTCTACTAATAAAAAAATACTTCCATCCTGTTGAAAAACAACTACATCATATCGTTTGGTTAAACCATTTATTTCAATTTTTTTTTCAACACTAACCCATGATTTTGGATACTTTTTTACTTCAAGCAAAAATCGAACGACATGAATTCGAACCCATTCCTCCGGAGTGAGCAGAATAAATTTTTTCCTGATTTCATCAAACACATACTCTTTATTTTCACTATTTTTGAAGCGGAAGGAATAAGCTGGAAAATTTAATTTTTGCATAAACAAAGATATAAAATTTGACGTTGCAAAAAAGTCGTGTTCAATTAAATCCTGATTACATCTAACATGGAAGAAATTTTAAAAATTACCAATGATATAAAAAACGGTTTAATCAAACCTATCTATTTTTTAATGGGCGAAGAACCGTATTATATTGATAAATTGACCGAATTTATCGAAAATAATATTCTAACCGAAGATGAAAAAGCTTTTAATCAACTGATTATGTATGGTCGAGATGTTTCGATTGAAGACATAGTCGGAGCTGCTAAACGCTATCCAATGATGGCAGAAAGACAAGTAATTGTGGTGAGAGAAGCTCAAGAATTGATTAAAACAATTGATAAATTGGTTTCTTATGCAGAAAATCCGCAACCAACAACCGTTTTAGTTTTTGCTTATAAATACAAAACCTTAGATAAACGGAAAAGTTTAGTCAAAATCATTCAAAAAAACGGACTACTTTTTGAAAGTAAAACGATGTATGAAAATCAAGTAGGAACTTGGATTTCAAAAATATTGAAAGGAAAGGGCTATCAAATTGAACCGAAAGCCACTGCGATGTTGGTCGAGTTTTTAGGAACAGATTTAAGTAGAATCAACAATGAATTGGAAAAACTTCAAATCATTTTACCAAAAGGAACTACCATTTCGCCTTCACACATTGAAGAAAATATTGGGTTTAGCAAAGATTTTAATGTTTTTGAATTCCGAAAAGCCATTGGCGAACGAAACCAATTGCAAGCTTATCGCATTGCCGATCATTTTGCTCAAAATAAAAAAGAATATCCGATGGTTCTAACAACTGGAATGGTTTTTAGTTTTTTTTCTAGTTTGTTGCAATACCATGGTCTAAAAGATAAATCAGCAGGAAATGTAAGCAGAATATTAAAAGTGAATCCGTATTTTGTGAAAGATTATGACGTCGCTTTAAAAAATTATCCGATGCGAAAAGTCAGCGGTATTGTTTCCACTTTGCGTGAAGTTGATGTACGAAGCAAAGGGGTAGGAGCCAATCAATTGCATGAATCGGATTTATTGAAGGAAATGTTGGCTAAGATTTTTAATTAAATTAAAAATATAGTATACAAATTCCTAATCTAACCTAAATTCAAATAGCGATAAATTAGTGATTTTTTTTCGCTGAATGAGGAGTTTTAAAATGCATGCTAAAACGTTTTCCTTTTCATTTTATTATTTCGATATTTGTACTCCAAAAATATAATCATGGGAATGAACAAAAATACGGTTTTAGCATGGGCAACATTTATTATGATTGTCATGGGGCTTTTATTAATCGGACTCGGTGCTTTTAAATATGACGACGTAGCTGGTTGGGGTTTTGCCGCCACAGGATTTGGATTTCTTGCCAATGCTTGGGTTTTCAACGCATTAAAAGGAAGAGTTTAGAAGGAAGTTGGTAGTATTCAGTGAAAAGTGATTGTGAACTAGAAAAATTTAAAAATTTTAAAAAATAAATAGCAATAAAATGGCAGACGATAAAAAAGTAATATTCTCCATGTCTAAAGTAAGCAAAACTTACTCTAGCACAAACAAACAGGTTTTAAAAGATATTTATTTGAGCTTTTTCTACGGAGCTAAAATCGGTATTTTAGGTCTAAATGGTTCTGGAAAATCCTCTTTATTAAAGATAATTGCCGGAATTGATAAAAACTTTCAAGGTGATTTAGTGTTTGCTCCTGGTTATAAAGTAGGTTATTTAGAACAAGAACCGCAATTGGATGAAACCAAAACCGTAATTGAAATTGTGCGTGAAGGAGCGGCAGAAATTTATGCTCTTTTAGACGAATTCAATAAAATTAACGATAGTTTTGGCTTGCCAGAAGTGTATGAAGATGCCGATAAAATGCAAAAATTAATGGATCGTCAAGCAGAATTGCAAGACAAAATTGATGCTGCGGGTGCTTGGGAAATTGACAATAAATTAGAAGTTGCCATGGATGCACTTCGTACGCCGGATCCAGATACGCCAATTAAAGTTTTATCTGGCGGTGAAAAACGTCGCGTTGCTTTATGCCGTTTATTGTTGCAACAACCAGAAGTTTTGTTATTAGATGAGCCAACCAATCACTTGGATGCCGAATCGGTTTTGTGGTTGGAACAACATTTACAACAATATCCAGGAACAGTTATTGCCGTCACGCACGATCGGTATTTCCTAGATAATGTTGCGGGTTGGATTTTAGAATTAGATAGAGGACAAGGAATTCCGTGGAAAGGAAATTATTCTTCTTGGTTAGAACAAAAATCTAAACGGATGGAGCTTGAAGAAAAAACAGCTTCAAAGCATAGAAAAACCTTGGAACGAGAATTAGACTGGGTTAGACAAGGAGCGAAAGGCCGACAAACGAAACAAAAAGCCCGTTTGCAAAACTATGACAAGCTTTTAAATGAAGACCAAAAAGCCTTAGATGAAAAATTAGAATTATACATTCCAAATGGGCCACGTTTGGGAACCAATGTTATTGACGCTAAGGGTGTTTCAAAAGGATATGGCGATAAATTATTGTATGAAGATTTAAATTTTTCTTTACCTCAAGCTGGAATCGTTGGAATTATTGGACCAAATGGAGCGGGAAAAACCACCATTTTCAGAATGATTATGGGCGAAGAACAAGTTGACAAAGGAACGTTTGAAATGGGCGATACAGTAAAAATTGCCTATGTAGATCAATCCCATTCTAACATTGATCCTGAAAAATCAATTTGGGAAAACTTTTGTGACGGACAAGAATTAATCATGATGGGCGGCCGTCAAGTAAATTCTAGAGCCTATTTAAGTCGATTTAATTTTGGCGGAAGCGATCAAAACAAAAAAGTAGCCACACTTTCTGGCGGAGAACGAAACCGACTGCATTTGGCCATCACATTAAAAGAAGAAGGAAACGTTTTACTACTTGATGAGCCTACAAATGATTTAGATATTAATACGTTAAGAGCGTTAGAAGAAGGTTTAGAAAACTTTGCTGGTTGTGCAGTAATTATTTCGCACGACCGTTGGTTTTTAGACCGAGTTTGTACCCATATTTTAGCTTTCGAAGGCGATTCGCAAGTATATTTCTTTGAAGGAAGTTTCTCTGAATACGAAGAAAACAAACGAAAACGGTTAGGCGGCGACTTAACACCAAAGCGAATTAAATATAAAAAATTGGTTAGAAACTAAAATTTTTGAAATCCTGAGAAATCAGGATTTTTTTATCTCAAATAATTAACTACATTTGACTAAACATAATTAGAATGTCCCAAAAAATTCTACTGTTTGTATTTCTACTATATACTTTTCAGGTTTGTTTTTCGCAAAATGAAAAATCAACTAGAGAAGACATCCTTGATTTATTGACAGAATCGGATAGTTTGCTATTACAATCAAAATACAAAGAGTCCATTACACTTTCCTATAAAGCTTTAAATCAATCACTTGAATTAAATGATAATGATTTGATTGCGATTTCCTATAATTCTGTTGCGGGTAATTATGAAGAAATTTTAGAAGATAACAAAGCGTTAGCCTTGTATGAAAAGGCAATTAATTATGCTGAAAAAGCAAAAAATGATACCCTAAAAATTTGGTTTTATAATAATATTGGAAACATTTACTTAAATCGTAAAAAAAATTATGAAAAAGGAATTTCCTATTATAACAAATCGTTGGAATATGCTGAACGGTTAAAAGATACGGGTGCCGTGGTCTTAATTAAAATAAACAAAGCCTTTGCGGCATTTCAAGAAAATAAACCAGAAGAAGCCATTCAAAATCTAAATTATTCTGAACAATATATTGAGTACATGCGGTTTGCCGATATTGAATCGTCGCTTTACTTCTTATTGGGGATGAAATTTAGTTACCTTAAAGAAAATGAAAAAGCCGATATAAATTTTAAAAAAGCAATTCAAATTAGTAAAATAAATGAATTTGATTCCTATTTAAGCGATGCTTATGAACAGTATGCAAAGCATTTATTTAAAATTGGCGATTATCAAAATGCCTATCTAAATTTAGAGCTTTATGAAGAAGTAAAATCACGTGTTTTTAGTTCGGAAATTCTAAAAAACACCCAATTAGTGGCTTTAAAAATTGAATTGGAGAAATCTAAAAAAGCCTTTGAAGCCCTTTCGAAAGAGCGTAAGCTGCAATCGGAAAGCTTGAAAAAGACAAATATTATTGTGACGCTGGTTTTAATTTTTTTGTTGTTAATGTCCTTTTTATTATATGTTTTATATCGTAATAATTTATTCCGAACAAAAATCAATACCTGTTTAGAAGAAAAAAATGTCGAATTACGCTTGGCAAAAGAAAAAGCAGAAGAAGCTTCAAAAGTAAAAACCCAATTTATCTCAACAATCAGTCATGAATTGCGAACGCCCTTGTATGGCGTTGTTGGGATTACAAATATGCTTTCAGACGAACATAAAGAATTGGCTGATAGTCCGCATCTAAATTCGTTAAAATTTTCTGCTCGTTATTTGTTATCGTTGGTAAATGACTTGTTGCAAATTAATAAAATTGAAGAGAACAAAGTCGTTTTAGAAAATGCTACTATGAATTTGGTAGATGAAATCAAAATGGTCACCAATTCACTTTCTTTTATTGCCAATCGGAACAGCAATAAGTTGATAACCGATGTTGATGCTTCTATTCCAGAATTTTTAGTTGGCGATAAATTGCGTTTGTCTCAGATTTTAATGAATTTGATAAGTAATGCTTTAAAATTCACTCAAAATGGACAAGTTACAATATCGGCAACATTAGAGCGTCACGAAAAGACAATTAGTTATGTAAAATTTACTGTAGAAGATACAGGAAGCGGAATCGCCGAAAAAGATTTAGGGAAAATATTTGATAAATTTGTTCAAATCGATCGAAAGGAAGACGATTATCAAGGCGCTGGACTTGGACTATCGATTGTAAAAAAGTTAATTTCGCTTTTTGGAAGTGAAATAGTCGTCGAAAGTAAAGAAAAAGTAGGAACTAAATTTACATTTATAATTGGTTTTGAATCCGATACCAAAAAAGTAAATGAAATTATCAATAACATTCAGGTCGATTTGTCGCTAAATAAAATTTATAAGGTTTTAGTTGTGGAAGACAATAAAATCAATCAAATGGTGACTCAAAAAATTTTAGAAAAAAACAACTTCATCTCTTTGATTGTTGACGACGGATATGCCGCCATAGAAGCCTTAAATAAAGAAGTTTTTGACGTGGTTTTAATGGACATTAACATGCCTTTGATTAACGGATTTGACACCACTAGATTAATCCGAAAAAAAGGAATCACTATTCCAATTATCGCATTAACCGCTTTTGCAAAAGATGAAGTTACAGACGAAGCCATTTCCTCAGGCATGAACGATGTGTTAATCAAACCTTTTGAACCTTCAAAACTGATAATTTGTATTGAAAATTTAATAAACAAGCAACGTTAATACCACCGTTTTTTATTCTTTTTAGAAGCATCCGATTTTCTCGAATTTGTTTCTTTAGTCGTATTCCGATAGTCTTTTTTTTCTGGTTGCAAAACAGCTTCTTCCGCATCTGATTTCCATGGATAAGGATGATCTTTCATCTCTTTAACATTGACTTTTACTAATTTCTGAATGTCTTTCCAATACGGCTCTTCATCTTTTCCACAAAATGAAATCGAAATTCCGCCATTTCCTGCTCGTCCCGTTCGTCCAATTCGATGCACATAGGTTTCAGGAATATTGGGTAAATCAAAATTTAAAACATACGGTAAACTTTCAATATCAATTCCACGTGCGGCAATATCAGTAGCGACCAAGACAGAAATTTCTTTATTTTTAAAACTTTCTAAAACGCGTTGTCTTGCATTTTGAGATTTGTCACCATGAATCGCTTCTGCTAGAACATTATTCTTCCTTAATGCTTTGACCACATTATCAGCTCCATGTTTGGTTCTTGTAAAAACCAATAAATTATTCAGGTTTTCATTTCGAATTAAATGGTATAACAATTTGCGTTTGTCTTCTTTTCCAACAAAATAAATTTGTTGTTGCACTGTTTCTGCTGTAGAAGAAATAGGTGTAACCGAAACATATTTAGGTTTGGTCAAATAACTATCTGCAATTTCTCGAATAGCAATCGGCATCGTAGCCGAAAACAATAAGGTTTGTCGGTTTGTTGGTGTTAATTTGATGATTTTTTTCACATCATTAATAAAACCCATATCCAACATTAAATCGGCTTCATCTAAAACCAAAAAATGCAAATGATCTAAATCAATATAACCTTGCTTATGTAAATCCAACAACCGCCCGGGAGTCGCAATCAACACATCAACGCCTTTTTTTAATTGGTCAACTTGCGGTACTTGACTTACACCGCCAAAAATTGTGAGTTGACGAACGTTGGTATAACGACCATAAGTATCGAAACTTTCGCCAATTTGAATGGCTAATTCACGAGTCGGAGTAATTACTAAAGTCCGAATGAGTTTGCGTTTTTGAATTGCACCCACCATCCGGTGAATCGTATTTAAAATAGGAATGGCAAAAGCGGCTGTTTTTCCGGTTCCAGTTTGAGCACAACCAACCATATCGGTTCCTTCTAAGATTATTGGAATCGCTTGTTGTTGTATAGGCGTAGGGGTTGTATAACCTTCGTCCGCTAAAGCGTGTTGTATATTTTGTAAAAGATTGAGGTCTTGAAATGTCATAAAATAAATTTGGGGTCAAAGATAAGCTAAATAAATCTAACCTTATAAATGATTCAAATTGGAACTTAAAATAAAAACTTTATTCAAACAAAACACTTTTCGCTTTCATAAAATCGGTTATGAGGTAACCAATCAATTTCCCTACTAACTGCGGATTTTTTTCATCACATAAATCAGGAGCACCTTCACAAATATGAAGATAAGCTGCATGTGCATGTTGACCAAAATGGTGAATAAATTGGCGTGCTTGTTCTATAGAAAAACCACTTGGAGTCATAGCACTACTGGCGACATTAGGTAACGAATCTAAATCGATTTCAATTCCAAAAAAATCGTTTTTAATAAATGTTAAAGCTTGATTTAATTCCTGTTCGAAATTTTTTTCTTTCCGAATCGCAATTTCATCATACGTATTAAATCGAACACGATCTTCAATATCTTTCAAGCGAAGTAATACGTTTTTAGAGGTGTAACTTTCATGTAAACCAAAAATAAAATATTTCTTTAGAAAACCTTGGTCAAATGAATAAGAAAATCCATTTCCGCTGTGACGGCCTTCTAAAATTCTAAAATCAGAATGTGCATCTAAATTCACGGCATTGATTGGTTTTCCTTTGGCTAAGGCGGTTCCTTTTATGTTTCCGTACGCATTATTGTGTCCGCCACCAATAATAATCGGAATTTTTCCTGCTTTAATAATGGTAAATACAATATGAGCGACTTCTTTATCAATTTTTTCTACTAAGGTGGAAAACGTTTTTCGGTCATCTACATTATTAAAATCAAGTTTTTGTGCTTCTTGTAGTTCTTCTATTACATTTAAGCATCCTAAAACAAGAAGATGACTGCCTTTACAAAAACGATTATGTTGAATATTGGCTATACTTTTAATGGCACTTTCCCATGCAGCTGCAGCTCCGGGGCGACCAAAATTGGCTCTAATTCCAATATCTTCCGGAATACCAAATAGTACAAATCTAGCTTTGCAGTCGTAAAGAAACTGAGAAATGTCAATGTCTTTAGGCACAGTCAGCATCTTTTCGCCAAACTTGATTTCACCACTTCGGTGATTTGTAATTTTACCGAGGTCGATAGACGTAAACGGAATTAAGTTATCCATAAAAAATAATATTGTTCCAAAAATACTATTTTTATATAAAATAACGTTATGGTATTGCATTTCGAATCTAAATAAAATTTAACTTTGTTCAAAATCTAACAAACAGTATGGAAAATCAAAACAACAATTCAAAATTAAAAGCCATAATCTTAGTATTATCGCTTCTGCTATTAGCCAGTTTGGGCTACATGTTCAAAATGAGCTCTGACGCAAAACAAGTGGAGACAGAGTTGTCCTCTGTAACGGTTGACAGAGAAACGGCTCTTGCGGAGTTATCTCAATTAAAAACGACGTATGATGCAGCCATTGCAGAAAACACGTCGATGTCTGAAGAATTAATTGCAGAGCGTGACAAAGTAGTAAAGTTAATGGAAGAAGTAAAAAAATCCAAAGGCGATGCGGCTACGTTAGGAAAATACAAAAAACAAATTGGAGAGTTGCAGAATAAAATGAATACCCTCATCAAAGAAAATGAGCAGTTGAAAATGCAAAACCAACAATTATCTTCTGAAATTGACAGTACGAAAACCATTTTAGTAGAAGCCAAAGAATACAATCAAGTATTGGCTGGACAAAATGAAGAATTGTCTAAAACAGTCGAAAAAGCCTCTAAACTTTCTATTTTAAATTTAAAAACTGGGGCTTATAAAGTAAAAAGCTCTGGTAAAGAAGTAGAAACAACACGAGCTAGAAGAGCTGATATTTTGAAAATCAACTTTACGATTGCTGAAAATAGAGTTGCAAAATCAGGTGATAAATCGTATTATATTCAAATTATTGATAGCAAAAATAATGTATTAGGCGAGAAAAAATTAATTGAATTTGGTGACAAATCATTAACTTATAGTTTTATTTCTACGGTTCAATATGAAAATAGTACCGTAAATGTTTCTGAAAATCTTCCGGGTGAAGATTTTGAAAAAGGAACCTATTTTGTAAATATTTTTGATAAAGGCGAATTAGTTGGAAAAACGAGTTTCACCTTGAAATAAGATTTTAAAAAATAATTTTAAAAGGAGCACTGAAAAGTTGCTCCTTTTTTGTTTTCGAATAATAGTATAAATTACTATTTTAGATTATTTATAGGCTTAATAAACCTTAATGAAAATAGCTCTTAATTATCTTAATATCAAAAAAAATTAATCAATCATTTTCCCTTCAATCATAACTTCTTCAATCAAATTCGAACCAAATTCATACGGCAATTGATAAAATGAATAAATCGGTTTAGTAATAATTAAATTCGCTTTTTTACCTTTAGTAATACTTCCATGCGTTTCAGAAATTCCCATCGCATAAGCTCCATTTATTGTTGCGGCATTAATGGCTTCTTCTGGCGTCATTTTCATTTTTATACAAGCCGTGGCAACCACAAAATTCATATTTCCTGATGGCGTTGTTCCTGGATTATAATCGGTTGCTAAGGCCAAAGGCAATCCAGCGGCTATCATTTTTCTAGCTGGCGTATACGGAATACTTATGAAATAACTACATGAAGGCAAAGCAAC
>Ga0105045_10002707_pt1 | contig 15031 bp, 8 predicted proteins | sample MAT02_FD_78089 | JGI IMG/M metagenome (GOLD analysis project Ga0105045, IMG submission 78089) | Freshwater microbial communities from Lake Fryxell liftoff mats and glacier meltwater in Antarctica - MAT-02 (megahit assembly) | ecosystem: Environmental > Aquatic > Freshwater > Ice > Liftoff...
CCCAGTCTTCCCGCTGCCCGTCATGCCGACGCATAGCGCGTGCGTGCAGAGGTCTTTGGCGTCGTACATGACAAGGTCGTCCAGCAGTGAGCCGGTCGCCAAGTCGTAACGTCGACCGAGATAAAACGATGCAAGTTTTTCAAATTGATCGACCGAAGGAATCGTCATGTCGCCGCGCCGGAGGAAGAAGGAGTGTTGTCGAGTGATTTATAGCGAAGTGCCGGTGCGGCGTGCGGACAGCGGATGTCACACGTCCGCCCACGTGCGTCCGATGCCGATCTCGACCTTCAGCGGCACACGCAATTCCGCCACGCCCACCATCTCTCGGCGAACCATCTCGCTCAATCGTTCGGCGTCCTTCTTCGCGACTTCGAAAACCAATTCGTCATGGATTTGCAACAGCAACCGCGCCTCGATATCGGACGCCGCCAACTGTTTATGCAACGAGATCATCGCCAGCTTGATCAGGTCCGCGGCGGAACCCTGGATCACGGTGTTGACCGCGATCCGTTCGGCTTCGGTCAAGTTGCGTCGTTTGTTGACGTCGACTTTTCGCAGATCACGAATGCCTTGCACATCGCGTCTGCGTCCGAGCATCGTTTGTACAAACCCCTGTTGGCGACATGATTCCATCGTCGACAGCATGAATTCTTGGACGCCTGGATAACGCGCGAAATACAGCTCGATATACGCCGCTGCTTCGTCCCTAGAAATCCCCAGCGTTCGCGCCAGACCGAAGGGGCTTTGGCCGTACACGATGCCAAAGTTGATCGTTTTGGCGACGCGGCGCATTTCCGGGGTCACGTCCGATTCCGCGACGCCATTCACCTCGGCGGCGACGCGGGTGTGGACGTCGCGGTCGTTTTGATAGGCATCGACCAGAGCCTCATCACCGCAATAATGTGCCAGGACGCGCAATTCGACTTGCGAATAATCCGCCGCCAACAGGACCCAGTCATCCGGCCCGGCGAGGAACGCACCGCGGATCGCGCGGCCCTCCTCCGTTCGGATCGGAATGTTTTGAAGATTCGGGTCCGTGCTGCTGAGCCGGCCCGTCGCGGCGACGTCTTGGCGAAACGAAGTGTGGACGCGGCCCGAGATGGGATTGACCAGTTTTGGCAACGAATCGATGTACGTGTTTTTCAGCTTCGTCGCTTGCCGGTATTCAATGATTTTCGCGGGCAACGGGTGCATCGCCGCCAACGTTTGCAACACATCGACATCGGTGCTCGCGCCAGTTTTAGTTTTTTTGACGACGGGCAAACCCAAGCGATCGAACAGCAGCGTCGCCAATTGCTTGGGGCTGTCCAAATTGATCTGTTCGCCGGCGACCGCGAAGATTTCGCTGCGCAACGTCTCGATCTTCGTTGCGAATAAACCGCTCATCGCGGCCAAGTGTTCGACGTCGACTCGGATGCCGTTGTATTCCATCTCGGCCAGGACATTGATCAGCGGCATCTCGACGTCTTTGAACAGGTCCGCCAGTCCGACGGCTGCCAATTGCTCGCGCACGATCGGTGCGATGCGAAAGGGCACATCGACATCTTCGCACGCGTACCGGGCAATCTTTTCAAGCGGCACGGCGTCCATCGTGATCTGATGCTTGCCGGTACCGATCAGGGCTGAAATGGGCGTCGTTTCGTGGCCCAGGTAACGCATCGCAAGATCATCCAGCGTATGGTTGCGCCGACCCGGGTGCAGCAGGTAATCCGCGACCATCGTGTCCAGTTCGACGCCGCGAACGTTGATGCCGGCGGAGCGCAACACGACGAGATCAAATTTGATGTTCTGGCCAATCTTGAGAATCGCATCGTTTTCGAAAATCGGTCGCAGACGCTCGATGACGACCCGTTCCTCGATCGACGGCTCGCCTTCGGGGGAACGGATCGGAATGTAGGCGGCATGGTCGGCGGCCCAGGCGATCGAGATCCCGACCAACGAGCAGCCCCGTGCATCGGTGCCCGTCGTCTCGGTATCGATCGCGATCGCGGGCATGGTCGCTAGTGATTCCACCAACCGGTCCAGCGATTCGACGTCAATGATCGTTTGGTAGTGAGGGTCCCAAACGGCCGGCACGATCGGCGTGGACGTACCAAGCGAGTTCTCCCCACCGCGGAAGGTAACCGAGTGTTGCACCGGGGCGTAAGAGTCCGAGTTTTCCGCGACGCGGCCGCTCATTTCCGCCAACCGTGCACGCAGCCTGCGAAACCCGAATTGGTCCATCATCGAATCGAGTCGCGGGACGTCGGCTTGGAAACGCGACCGGCTCCACGGGACATGGCAGGGAACGTCGTAACGCAGCGCGACGAGTTCGCGGCTTTTGAGCGCGTTGGCGCGACCGTTTTTCAGATTCTCTTTTCGCTTTGCGCCCGATACCGCGTCGGCGTTGTCGAGGATCGCGTCGAGCGTATCGAATTGGTCCAGCAGCAGCTTCGCGATCTTGGGACCGATCAGGGGCACGCCAGGAACGTTGTCGACCGGGTCGCCGACCAGCGATTGATAATCGACGACTTGGTCAGGCCGGATGCCCCAATCGTCCATCAATTCCGTGCGGCCCATCTCGGAGTCTTTGCGAATGTTGTACAGCCGGACGCGATCGGTGATCAATTGGCGACAATCCTTATCGCTGGTCACAATCAGGCATCGTCCGCCCGCGTCATCGACCTGCTTGCTGACCGTGGCCAGGATGTCGTCCGCCTCGAACCCAGCACATTCCATGATGCCGATGCCCATCGCGTCGATCGCGACTCGGACCAGCGGCAATTGTTGACGCAATTCTTCCGGCATCGGGTCGCGGTGGGCCTTGTACTGCGGATACAGCACGTTGCGGAACGTGATCTCGCTGAGGTCAAAGGCGCACACGATGTAGTCGGGTGACTTCCGGCGAATCAATTCCAGCATGTCGCCGATGAACCCATGAACGGTCGAAACGGGCAATCCCGTCGGACTGGTCATCGGCGGCAGGGCGTGGAACAGTTGGTAGATCAACGAGTGCGAATCGACGATCACGACCAATTTTCCGTCCAGCGGCGGCGTTTCGGTTTCGAAACCGGCGAGCTGCATTTGACCGGAATCGTGGTCTGGGCCGTTTGGCGTCGATCGGGCGTTGCGGGTTCGTTTGGCTGGCATGGGTGAAAATTTCGGGCAAATCGGCTCGCAAAATCGGAAAAGTCGAAAATTTGCGGTTCCACTTCGATCCATTTTGACGCTTGGGCGGTAGAATTAGCAAACTTAGCAAATACAGTGTGCGTTCGGCGTCGTCGGACGAGGGTTCGCACGCGAGGTTTGTCTTTTCTGGTTTAGTAGCCTACCTAAATGGGCTCTATGCAACGTCTTTCAGGACTTTGATTCATGGTCGCTCGTGACGATTCGATAATCCGCGGCAGCTTGTACGGATCGCTAACTTTTTTGGCGTTGTCCGTTGTTTTGAATTTTTTCATGTGGCGATCGATGAATTTGCAATCGATCGAATCCGAGCGGGGCACGACCCAGTTAGCCAATGCGAACGATGCATTGCGGAAAATGACAAGTCAATCCGAGTTGCTCAAAGCGATGTTGGGTTACGGCGAAGTCAGCGAGGCCAACTTGGCGGTGCTGCGTGAATCCGTCGGCGGCGATGCGGACATGGAAGCGATCGACCGGCGATACGTCCAGGACATGACATACTTTGGTCCCGAAGTCGACGTCTCGAACCGCAATTACACCGAGCTGCCCGAATTCTTGGTCAACGCCATTCGTACGCGGAACGACCAAATCGACACCCGGTCCACCGAAGTGATCGAAATTCGCGACCAAGCCGCGAACGATGTCGATGCGGCTCGCAAAGCGCAAGATGAAGCGGAAAAAAACCGCGACAATCAAATCGCGAAGCTGGAAAAGGCAACGCAGGAGTTCACCGAAGATCGCGACAAGATGCGAAAAACCGGCGAAGACATGAAGGATAAGTTGGTCCAAAACGTCACTTCGTTCGAGAAATTTCGCAAAGTCGCCTCCGACGAAAAAGCAAAGCTGACCACCGAGCAATCCACGCTGAAAGGGACGATCGAGAATCAACGCCAGGAATTGACGCGGCTTCGCAGTGATAAATTCGAAACCGTTCAGGGCGAAATCCAAACCGTGATTCCGCCGGGCGATCTGGTCCTGATCAATCTGGGCAGCTCCGATGCGTTGCGGGCGGGCGTCCAGTTCGGTGTCATCGCCGCCGATACGATCAATCTACAAGATGCGCCGATCAAAGCGACCATCGAAGTCATTAAGGTCGTCAACGCGAATTCCTCGCAAGCACGCGTGCTCGGCAAGCCATCCTATCGAGACCCCTTGATCGCAGGTGATAAGATTTATTCGCCGTTCTGGGCTCCGGGCCGAAAGGTCAAAATTGCCCTTGCCGGTGACATCGATATCGACGGCGATGGTCGAACCGACTCGGCTCAATTGCAATCGATGATCGAGCTTGCCGGTGCCGAAGTCGCGGCCGTCATCTCGAAATCGGGCGCCGTCGAAGGCCAACTTGATGCGAGCATCCGATTCCTCGTCATCGGGGAAGTTCCTGAGATCAATGACGAAGGCAACCCGGCCAGCGAACGCGATGCCCAATATCTCGTCCAACTCGGTCGAATCAAAGCCGAAGCCGTCGAGAAAGGGATCACCGTCATCCCGGCTTGGAAGCTTCAAGCGTACCTCAAGACGATCAACGATTCGGTCACCACGCCGCTCGGTTCGGCCGTTCGTGGCGATGATTTCCCGCCCGAAGCGATCCGCAGCTCGTCGGGACGCGCGAATTCGTCGGGGTTGCCCGAAATGTATCGCAACCAGATCGAAGGCCAATAACGCCCGGGACCCGTGTTTTCTGAGACGCCACGACAGCCGCATCGATTTGCCGCCGTCGCTTCGCGATCGTGACGAAGCGTGGCACGTCGTCGTCAGCAGTCGGCTCGGCCGCAATCGCATCGCGATGCACCCAAAAATCGCGATGACGATGCACTTCATCAAATCCGCTCGCGACCGCGGGGATGCCTCGACCACCGTCGTCGGCACGGCATCACATCCTTGGGCTACGCGAGCGTGTCAGTTGCTCGGGATCGACCCGGTCACCATTGACATCGACACCATCCCCACCACGCCGGGCGTCACCCGAGACGAAGTTGCCGTCGAGATTGGCGATTCCATCGACGTGATCCACGTGCGGTCCGGTGGCACGATCTTGCGCCTGATTTTGGATCGGTTGCGCCGAGACAGCTCCGCATCGGTTCACGTGCTGATCACGTCGCCCGACGATCGCGCCGCCAAGACGCTGATTGATGCCGGTGCGATCGGATACTGGATGCCGGCCCCGCCGCTGCAAACGCTTTTGACGGAGCAACAAACGCCTGCGCCGGAGCAAGATTTGCGAGCGGTCATCGATGCGACCGCGACGCATTCGTTGCTTAATGATCCGCAGCGATGGTTGATTCATTCCACCCGCGCACGCACGGGGGCGTGGCCTGGTCAATCGGAAACGCAGTTCGTCGATTGGATGCTATTGGCGGCGCCCGCCACGACGCCAGCTTCGCCGATCGAAACACTGAACCGTATCATCGCCCAGCGGCGTTTGATCGGCACCGATCGGGTCACATCGACAAGGAAAGCGACCGTGTCATTGACCGCGCTGCCGATCGGCGATTGGTTGGCCCGGCGAGCTTATCGTTCGCACCTGGGTCGCTGGGACGCCGAACCGTACGGAATCGCGATCGATCGTGACGCCGCGAAACGCATCGGCGTCCAACCTGACGTGTACGGCGATCCGGCGACTCGGGCCGCGATGCCAGCGTCCGAAAGGTGGCGGTTCCAGTCGATCGGAAAGACGTACGACTGGACCCAGGAGCACGAATGGCGAGCCCCCGGTGCGATCGATTTATCCATCTTTGCCGCCGGCGAGGTCATCGTCTTTGTCCCATCGAGCCACGACGCAAAAGTCCTCCAGGCGACGGACTGGCCGATCGTCGCCACGAACCGGTTGGGTGAGCCGGTTGATGGATGCTGATGGTTTTGGCGGATCAACAACAAGTGCCGCATCGCGGTTTCACCCTGCCCGCGGAGCGGGAGGTTGAAGGCGCCAATCACCAAGCGCTCGTGTCACTTCAACCCACGGCGTTCCAGCAACCCATCGATCTGCGGCCTCTCGCCACGGAAATCGATATATTGATCCATCACCTCGCGAGCACCGCCGCGTGACAGGATCTTATCGCGGAACGATTGGCCATTCGTGGATGTCAGACCGCCGTGGTCTCGCATGAATGCGAATGCATCGGCGGCCAACACTTCGCTCCACAGGTACGCGTAGTAGCCTGCGGAGTATCCGCCCGACCAAATGTGCGCGAAGAACGGCGTCTTGTATCGCGGTGGAACCGAAGCGATATCGATGCCCAGTTCCTTAAACGTTTCCTGCTCGAACGTCGTCGTGGCGTCTGGTCCCGCGGCAGCCAACTTGGTCGCTTCGGCGGACGACATCGAATGCCATGACAAATCCAGCAGAGCCGACTTCAGATATTCCAGCGTATCAAACCCCTGATTGAATTTGCTCGCCGCGATACTTTTCTTCAACAGGTCCGACGGGATCACTTCGCCGGTCTGGTAATGCTTCGCAAAATTTCCGAGCACCTTCGGATCGATCGCCCAATCCTCATGGAACGTCGATGGAAACTCGACGAAGTCGCGCGGAACGCTGGTCCCGGATAACGACGGATAGGTCACGTTGGAAAACAAACCATGAACCGCGTGTCCCATCTCGTGAAACATAGTCGTCACGTTGTCGAGGCTGATCAACGTCGGTTGCCCCTCGGCGGGACGTGGAATGTTCATCACGTTGACGATGACGGGTGATTGATCCAACAACGACGACTGGCTGACCAGGGCATCCATCCACGCACCGCCGCGTTTGGATTCGCGTTCATAGTAATCAGCATAGAACAACCCGAATGCTTTGCCATCCTTGTCGATGACATCGAACACGCGAACGGTCGGGTGATAGACGGGTAAATCTTTTCGTTCGCGGAACGAAATTCCGTACAATTGGTTCATGGTGAAGAAAACGCCATCACGCAGCACCCGTTCGAGCTCGAAGTAGGGTTTGACAAGGCTCTCGTCGACAGCGAATTTTTCGGAGCGAACTTTCTCGGCGTAGTACTCCCAATCCCACGGTTGGACGGGACCATCGATGCCATCTTTAGCCATCACCGACGCGATCGCTTCGGATTCGATCATCGCCTTTTCCAGCACGCTGACGGCGAGCGGCTTCAGCATGTCGAGCGCCGCATCGGGCGTCCCGGCCATCTGGTTTTCGAGCTGGAAAGCGGCATGGCTGGCGTAGCCCAACAACGACGCTCGTTCGGCTCGCAGCTTTGCGATTTCGAGCACCAAGCCGCGGTTATCGATGCCGCCGTTTTGCCCCTGGCCACGATACGCCGAGGCTTCCCATAATCGTTTACGAATTTCGCGATTTTTGAGCGATGCGAGTGCGGGTTGGCGTGTCGTGTTCGTGATCGGAAGCAGGAACTTGCCATCCATCCCTCGCGACTTTGCGGCCGTTTGTGCGGCTTGGATCTCGGCGTCCGACAAGCCGGCTAGATCGTCTTTGTTCTCGACGATGACCGAACGTTCCTTCGTGATCGCCAACAGGTTGGTTTGGAATTCGGTTTCAAGTGACGACAACCGTTCGTTCAATTGTCGCACCTTCGCTTGGTCGTCAACGGCCAGCCGCGCCCCGGCTCGAACGAATTTTTCGTGCGTCTCTTTGAGCAGTTGCGATGCTTCCTCACCAAGCCCCAGGGTTTCGCGATCGTTCCACAATTGATCGACACGTTCGAACAGGGGTGCGTTCAGATAGATGTTGTCCGAATGTGCCGCGAGCAACGGTGCGACGTCCGCCTCGATCGCTTGGATCTCCGGTGTCGTGTCCGCTCCGGCGAGATGAAAGAAGATCGCCGCGACGCGGCGCAGCGATTGGCCGGTGCGTTCCATCGCGACGATCGTGTTGTCAAACGTCGGCGCGTCCGCTTGGTTCGCAATCTGTGCAACCTCCTTCAATTGTTCGTTCATCCCCCCATCCATGGCGGGTCGAAATTGATCGATTCGAACCTGCGAAAAATCGGGCGCGGCGAATGACAAGGAACTGGGGCGCAACATCGGGATGGAGTCCTGGGGTGTCGGTGCCGATTGGGAAAAAACCAGCGCCGGCGGAAACAAAATAACGAATGCCGCGAGACGCAGTGGATACATGCCCATCGGATCTTCTCTGGGTTTGACGTGGGTGAAAACGGTAAGCCGGTCATCATACAACGTCGTCCCCAAGCGTGTTACCGTGTGATACGCTCGCCGCACTCGTTGCCCAATTACATGAAAAGCCATTATGAAATCTTGCATCACGATCAGCCTTGTCGAAGAAGCCCGTGGGGGTCCGTTCGTGCTTTGGGGCAACCTTCGTGATTCGGTCGCCACGGCAGCAAAGCTTGGATTCGACGCGGTGGAAATTTTCCCGTCCGGCCCTGACGCGGTCGACATGCGAGCACTTCGCACGATGTTGTCCGATCATTCGCTGTCGCTCGCCGCAATGGGCACCGGCGCCGGTTGGGTCAAGCACCGCTTGCAGCTTGCCGACTCAAGCGAAACGGTTCGCACCCAAGCGATCGATTTCATTCGTTCAATCATCGACCTGACCGGGCCGATGGGTGCGGCAACGATCATCGGTTCCATGCAGGGACGGCATGACGATGTGGTTTCCAAACCCCAGGCGCTCGATTACCTGCGCGAAGGCCTGGACCAAGTCGCCGCGCACGCGATGGGTTATGGGACGATGATCTTTTACGAACCGCTGAATCGGTACGAAACCAATCAGGTCAACACGGTCGCCGGCGGAGTCAGTTTGCTGCGCTCGTTGACGTATCAAAACGTCAGGTTGCTGTGCGACCTATTTCATATGAACATCGAAGAGGCATCGACCGCCGCGGCGCTCGTCACGGCTGGCTCGGACGTCGGACACGTTCACTTCGTCGACAGCAATCGCTTAGCCGTCGGCGTTGGCCAGATGCAAATCGCGCCGATCATCGCGGCGCTGCGTCAGATCGATTACCAGGGTTACCTTTCCGCCGAAGCCTTCCCGCTACCCGACCCGATCGCCGCGGCCACGCAATCGTTGGCCGCGTATCGGTATTGGACAACCGCCGGGAAATAGGAATTTCACCCTTCGTGCGGAAAAGGGCAACGGTTAGGCCAATGGTCAGGGCAGTGGTCCGTCTATCGAAAGATTAACGCCCCTCTTCTCGCTTAGGCTCGACTCTCCCCGGAGGGAGAGTGAAATAAACCCATGCGGAGCAACCGCTTAAGAGCCGCACGACCTCCTGAGCAGCGGACTGTAACTCAATATGTCGTCTACTGATGATGAATCGCGATTGGTGTTCAACGGCCGCCCATGCCACCACCCATGCCGCCGTTGTAGTTGTTGTCCATCATCTCACTGTTGGCCGTGGCGTCGACATCGACGGATGACAATTGATTGTTGCGATCAAACTCGACGGTGTACGTGTATTCGACGTCGAGCGAATTGGCTCCGTTGGCTCCCTTTGGCACTTCGATGTCCCAGCGCAGAATTCCGAACGACCGTTGCACGCGGTTGTAGATCGCGTCGTCGGAAAGTGGACGTCCCGGGTCGACAAGGTTCACCGAAATTTGTTGTTGTTGATCGGTCACGGGGATGCGGTCGAGCAAACGCACCTTGACGTCGTTGTCTTTGAAATTCGAAATCACCAATCGGTACTGGAACGTCAGCCGGCGATTCCCGCCCTGGACCTCGTCTTCTTTGCGACGCAGTTCGCGGCGAGTTCGGACCTGCTGGTCGGCACCGAAGCCGACGACGAAACGTTGTCCGCTGGCCGTTGACGGCAACACGGATTGCCCGACAAAACGACCGTCCAAATAAACCGACACTGGTCCGCGAAGCAGCCCGATCGATTGCTCATTGATGGCGACCGCTTCGCGATACGCGTAACTGCTGAGCAGCGGTGTCGCGACGTGATACATCTCGGCATCGAGCACCGATTCAGTGATTTGGACCAATTGTTGATCGCGTCGTGATTCGAGACTGACCGGCGCAGACAGTTCGTAAATTTGGCTGGCGACCTCGACGAGCGAATCTTGATCAATTTTGTTGGCGTCTTTGGCGACGGCGGACAATTCGATTTGCTGCATTTGCAATGCAAGGCGATTGAGTGCTTGGTCACGCATCGCGGGACTGTTGGATTTATTGTCACCATACAATTGTGATTCGGCCGTCTGCTGTTGAGACCGCAGCGACTTCATCGCGCCGGACAGCTTGTCGATGGAGCCGCTCGCGCCATCACTGCTCATGGAGCTGTCGCCTGGCGCATCAATCGCGAACGCTTCCTGCGCTGGCGAGCACTGGACGCGGTAGGGCGTCAACGTGGGGCCACCGGCGTTGACCGTCGGCGACGCGGTCGAGAGCGTCAGGCGGATGTCGCTCCAATCCTCGCCGCTCATCTGTTGCACCATGGCGCTGTACCGCAGCGTCAGGCTCGGTTTCTCGAGCTCACCGCGGACGGTGTACTGGGGCGACCAGCCACAATTGCGAACCAGATAGCTGAGCCGGATCGTGGCCGCTTCGGGCTTCGCCAGCTCGACAAAAATCTTGGCATCATAGGCGACCTTGATGCCGCTGGCCGTCAGCGTTTGTAACGATCGCGCGAGCAAGCTCGCGGTCTCCTGGAGCTCTCGAAGTTTGCGTTGTTTTTCGACCTGCTTCAACGCCAACTCCGCACGTTTGGTCATCGAAAAATTAACCAGCTCCACAAGCGTTTCCGCTTTCAGCACGCCGGAGTTTAAATCACCGCGTGATGTTGCCGAAGTGAAATTGATCATCTCGGTCAACGACTGGATGTTTTGCGTCAGCACGTTTAGGTCGCTGGTCGCCATTTCCTGGGCCAACTGGTTTTGCTTGATCGCATCCTCCAGCTTACGAACTTCTTCGCGTCCCGATTCCGCTTCTTGACGTGTCGAAATCCGCACGGCGCGAATCGATGCGTTGCCATCGCCCTCGGCGTAAACACTGTCGACCACAAGCGTCTCGGGCAACCCCGACACAATGAACGATTTCGCCTCGTCACCCGGTTTGATCTCCACGACACGAGTAACGAGTGCCTGGTCGCGATACAGTGTCACCGACTCAATGCGACTGGCGACGGCCTCCTCCTGAGCTTGAAGCGACGCGCCTGAGCAGAGAAGCAAAAGAGGAACGGACAAGCGAAGCAACATGATTAGATTTTTAAAAGAGATGAGATGGGCGTGTGAATTTAATATTTGGGAAGACGCCTGTGCCTTCCCCGGACTGACGTCCGACCCTCGCGCCGCGCGGGCGGGGTGAAATGCTCACGCCTGGGTGCCTCGGGCGATGTCGGAAGCCCAGGTTTCGATCAGCGTGGTTTGGTTTGCGTTGCGTTGAACTTGGTTGATCGCTTCGAGGGTACGATCGATACGGTAAGTGACCGGGTCGATGCGGGTGATGTCGGCGGCGACGGTCTTTAATTCTTCGCGAAACGTTGCCGTCGCGATCGCGAATACGTCGCGCAATCGATTGCGACGCAGCGACGCTTCCTTGCCCGCTTGATCGACAAACTCGGTGACGTTTTTCGTCAGCGACATCACGGGCACTGGACGCGTTGCCAATTGACGTGCGAAGTCATCGCGAAACGATTGTGCGTTTCCGGACAACAGTGACGCAGCGGCTTCGCAATCTCCGCCGCACAGTTCGATCGCGTCGTCCGCCGCATCGGCATCGCACGTGACGCCGTGGCAATGCATCAGCGCCGCGGCATCGTCACCGCGCGGCGGCGACAACCGAATGATCCGGCACCGCGATCGCACGGTCGGCAATTGACGCTGCTCATTGGTCGCGATCAAAAACAGAACCGAATCGGGCGGCGGTTCCTCGAGCGTTTTGAGCAGGCTGTTGGCCCCCTCTTCGTTCAGGTCGTCGGCATCGTGCAGGATCGCAACTTTGCGAGTTCCCTTGAACGGACGCAAGCGAATGTCGCGACAGAACCCTTCCCGCATACGCGAATCGGGCGGTCCGATCAAAAGCTCAAGAGGGATCGTCGCACGATCTTCCGGCTTTCGCACCTGTACCAAATCGGGATGAGAATCCGCCTCGACCTGGGCGCACGATTCGCACCGACCGCATGGTTCGAGCGGCGATTGATTCTTGGTCGCCGCATCACATAACAACGATTTTGCGACTCGTTTCGCGATCGTAGCCTTGCCGATGCCAGGCGGGCCGACCAGCAGAAACGTGCCACTGAATCGCCCTTTTTCGATTGCAATTTCGATCCCGCGCATCGCCGCAGCGTGTCCGATGATTTTTTGATTCATCGCGTTACTCCGTTTTTACCGGTGGTTCGTCCGTTGCACGTGCGGGCCGGGGTTCGGGCCAACGGACGTCTTTTTTGCGAAGTCGAATTTCCCATTTTTTGATGTCGCTCGATCGCCTCGGTGCGGTTTCGTTCTCGGGTTTGAACATCAATGTCGTACCCGTGATCTGCCTCAGGTTCTCGGCGGCCAAGACGCGCACCGCCATCGTTGGGTCATCGAGGCTTGTGACCAGCAAGGTATCCGCGCCGGCTTCTAATTGTTCGTTGGAATACAACCACAGCAATCGGTAGATCGCGTCGGCAGCGGTCGCGTCCATCTTCTTGATCGCCGCCCGAATGTTTGACGCCGACTCGGGGCCGTGGCTGAGCATCGAGACTAACGAATCGAAATGGTTTTCCCAAAACGCTTTTTGGCTGACGTTGCTGAGCACACCGGCACCGCCGAAACAGACCTCGGGACGGTCGATCAGGATCAGGGTTTGCGTCGCGAGCGCACCGACCTCTGCCCGCCGATAATCGATCGCTTCGCGTAACGAAATCTCGATCGACTCGTTGCCGCGGACCAGCGCCAACAAACCTTCGCTCGCCGACGTGTTTAATGATCCGGCGACTTCGGCAACCGGCTCAATCCAGGGCGGGATCGTATCGAGAGGTAATTTTAAGAACTGGTTCGTCGTTGACCATTGCACAAACTCACCCGTCTTGACGATGACATCGTCCTCGCCATCGGTGCTCCACCGCAGTTCGCCATCGACGGCGAGCAATTCCAGCACGACACTCGACGATGCGGGGTCTTCGGGGTCTGAACCTGGCAAACGTCGATGGACGATGTCCAAGGCCGCGATCGCTTCGGGGCCGATCAGTTCGAGGCGGTGTTGAGTGTTGTCGAAATCGACATTCAAAACGGTCGACGCATCGGTCCGCATGTCGATCGCATTTCCGGCATCCTCAACGCCGGTGGGCACGACGATTTCATTTGGCCTTTGCAATAAAAACCGTCCGATCGAAGCGGTCAGGTCGATCGCGTCGCTTTGCGATTGATCGAGCTTCATCTTCGCCGGCCCGATCATCGTGATGTCTAATTGCTCGGCAATGCGAACGCGGTCTCGATACAGCGGCGGACAAACCAGCTCGCTGCCCATCGGGATCGGATCATCCTTTTTCGCCAATTGATACGCTAGGTCGTTCGGCTTTTGAACAAGAAACAAAGACCCGTCGCTCACCAAGCTCGCCCGCAGTGGCTCCGGTGCAACACTTGGTTGCTCCTTCGCGTCAGCGAGCCCCTCATCGACGGGGGCATCGTCAATCGGTTTATCGTCGGGCATCACCTCGTCCAGGAGATCACGGGCGGGCACTATCGCGACTGGCGCAGCGGGTTTGGCCAATGAATCGACCTTCGTTGTCGATGGCGTCTCGGACGTTTCGGCTGCTGCGATTCCGGGGCTCGCGGGGACCACCGGTGTGACGGGAACCGGCTCGACCATCGGGGGTGCGTATTCATCCTCGACCTCGAGTATCGATTCGCGAACGACTACGTCCGCGTCTGCAACTTGTTTAGCCGCGCGTCGTTGCAGCAGCGGCGCGAACGCCTGGGAGGCAACAAACAGGAACGATGCGACGAGCGCGAGGCTGACCAACCAGGGCACGACTCGCGACGAACGCCCGGAATACTCCGACAGCTCCGCCGCCTGCATCCGCCGCGTTTGGGTGGATGACGGGACCGGACTTTCGGGCTTTAAATCATCGGTAGATTTTTTGAGTCGTGTGACGGCATTGAAAACGCCTGATTCGTCCAAACCAACGGGTGCGACGATCCCACGTCCCGGCTCGGTTTCCTTCCGCGTCTCACCGAGCGTGTCGTTCGTCAATCCCGCGTCGTGGGAATAGACGGTGCCGTTGGTGTCGAATCGATCACTGGGTTGCTGCTTGATCAAACCGTACATCTGTGTCCGCAGCGCCGGCGGAATCTCCGCCGGATTGCCCAAGACGAGCGTGAGGATTTGGTGACACGCGGCGACTTCGGCCAGGTGCGAATCCGATTCCAAACAAACTCGTTCGATCTCCGTCACCTGTTCGGACGAAAGGACGCTGTCGAGATATTCACCGATCCGGTTGGCATCATCCACGGTGCTGGTCGATGTCGGTGACGGGGCGCCGAGCGATTCGTTTGCGATCGACGCCGTGATGCGGCGAACCAAGTTGGCGGCGAATTCACTCTCGCGCAATTTCGCGGCGATCGATGCGTTGTCGTCCGCTTCGAGGGTATTGTCCAAATGGGCAAGCAGCGTGCGAAGCGTCAATCTCATCGGACATTCTCTGGGGGGTGAAATGCGTTCACTTCTATTGGTGACATCCGCTCGCGTGATCCGTGCGAGAAAAACTCAAAAACGTTTTACGTCAGCAACGCGGATGCGGCTTGCGGCAGGCCCTTCACGGTCGGGCGACGTTTTTTGCGAGTCTTTTCGGGAACCATGCTTCGCATCGCTTCGAGTTTTCCAAAGCAGAGCAGTCGGTCGCCTGGTTCGAGCGTTCGCTTGAGTCGCGGATTGGGGATCACGGTCGTGCCCCGGTAAAGCGTCAAGACGTTGATGTCCAATTCGGCCAATCCCGATTCGTCGATC
>Ga0105045_10002708_pt1 | contig 15029 bp, 11 predicted proteins | sample MAT02_FD_78089 | JGI IMG/M metagenome (GOLD analysis project Ga0105045, IMG submission 78089) | Freshwater microbial communities from Lake Fryxell liftoff mats and glacier meltwater in Antarctica - MAT-02 (megahit assembly) | ecosystem: Environmental > Aquatic > Freshwater > Ice > Liftoff...
ACGTAGCGCAGGATCGAGACGCGCACGGGGTTGCCGAGAGCCTTGCAAAGCAGGGCCAGGCGATGGTCGCCTGGGCCATCATCTGCCGTCGCCATCGTCGGCCTCCTTCTTCGTTCTCGGTACTGTACGCGCCTGGTGCGCTCGCTGTCAAGCTGAATTGTATCTTCATGTGCGGCGCCGCGCTACACCAGCGTGAGCTGAAACGTGAGCATGTTGTGGTCCGATGCGGTGGCATCGATCAGGACCTGGGCATCGGAGGTGCTGCCGCCGCGCACATAAACCCTGTCGAGCTCGTGGCCGCGGATCGCCTTGATCCCGCGCGGGAAGCGCACGTGGTACAGGCCGCTGTCACGGGCCACGCGCTCTAGGATCCGAACGCGGCCCTGCTCCCATGTATTGAAGTCGCCCACGAGCACCACCGGCCCCGCGTGATCGCGCAGCTGCTCCTCGAACTGGAGCATCTGGTGCAGAAAGGGGCGGCGCAGCCGGAAGTTGATCCCGTGGCTGTTCAGCACTAGGAGCGACTGGTTTGGCGGGCAGTCGGGGCGATCCAGCGGGTAGAAGGTGCAGATCGCCATCTTGGGGGTCTTCGTCACCGGCTCGAAGTAGCGCGAGAGCAGAAAGCGGGTCTGCACCGCGCGCACGGCGGAGACGGTGCAAACGCCTGTGGGCGCGCGCTGGTTGGGGCGCGTGTAGAAGCTCACCGCCATGTCGGCGTCGCGTCTGGCGAAGAGCTCGCGGTGCGAGGCCTCCAGCGCCGGATCGTGGCGAAACTCCTGGAGCAGCATCAGGTCTGCGCCCTGGGCCTGCTCAGCGAGCAGCTGGTAGTAGCGCTCGCGCCGCCCCTTAAACGTGTTCCAGACCAGGATACAGAGCGGCTCGCCGCGCCGAAAGTAGCTGCGCTCGGCCTCGGTGGCGATCTGGATATATTTTAGGCCCTCCAGAGGATGCTCGGGGCGAAGCCGATACGCCAGGTTGGTGACCCAGTGGTAGACACTCTCGTGTACGTGAAGCATAGTTTCCTGGGAACTTGTTGGCGGCAGGCTACAGCCAGCGCGCAACCTGCGCTACAACTGTGCAGGAACTATGCCAGGTTGGAGGCGGCATGCGGGAGCGGACGTTCGGCTATCGGCTATCGGCTATCGGCTATTGCACATCAGGCCACAGGCGCCGGCGCAACCTCGAAGATATCCTGGACGGGCTGCACATCGCGGGGGCCGTCTACAAGGGCAACCTGGATGCGGTAGATACCAGGCGCCGGGCGCCTGATCCCGATGCGCCACTCACCATCCGTGAGCGGCACGCTACGGCGGCGCTTCTTCCCGCTCTCCAGGTTGGTGATGGTGACGCGCAGGGCGCCCGGCTCGCCTGGCAGATCGGCGGGCTGCACGCGGATACGCCCGCCCTCGGGCGGGTAGACATCCTCCAGCCAGAGCCGCAGGCCGGGCTGCACGCCCACCCCAAAGTGCCCCGCGTCCAGCAGGGTGGACTCGCTGGCCAGCAGGCGCATGCTCTGGAGCAGGTGGCGCTGCATCGCCGGGCTGTTCTGGAGCGCCGCGTGGCTCTCCGCGACATACACACGCTGCAGCGTGTCGGCGCGTGCGCCAGGCGGCATAGCCGAGTAGAGCGGCACCGTGCCATCGCCAAACTCGGGGTAATTGCGCTGAAGCAGCACGGCGGGCAAGTTCTGGCCCACGCTCAGCTGGCCGCCGACAACGCGCGCCGACTGGCTGGTGGGCTGCTGCGTGCCGATGATCGCCGTGTGGATGTAGCCGGGCGCCTCGCTGGTGCGGGCCAGGGCTGCGGCGCGGATGGGCTCGTGGAACTGGGTGCGGGCTACCTCGGCCTTGGCCTGCGAGAGCCCGCCGACGTCGCCGATGGCTGCTGCGCTGAGGGCGGTTCCGTCACGATCAACCACGTCGTAGATCGGCAGCAGCTGGTAGGCCGAGGTGAAGGTGCGCAGGGCGGGGCTCACGTCGATCCAGGCGAGCTTCTGGCCGAGCACCAGGCTGGCGAGGGCGTTGACCGAGCCACGGTTGGGCGTGCCGAAGGTGTAGAGCGCCCGACAGTACTCGTGGCCGCCGAGCACCTCCAAATAGTAGCGTGCGATCAGGCCGCCCATGCTGTGGCCGACCAGGATTGTCTTTGCGCCGGGGCCGCCGCCGCTGCGCCGCCAGATCGGCAGCTGCTGCTCCACAAAGCGCTGTAGCCGCCGCGCTGAGGAGCGGTTGTCGCGGCGCCAGTCGTAGGGGAAGGGGAAGAGGCTGGCGTCGGGCTCGGGCGTGTACGGGTCGCCGATCTTGGCGCCAAACTCGGCGGCGATGGCGTTGATCAGGCCGTCGTAGCCGTCGATCTTCCAGAAGCCGGGGATCAGCTGGGCGTCGGTGATCAGCCGCGTGGCCACCACGCCATCGTCGAGCGTGGGGCGCTCGGCGTCGTCGCCCTGGAGGCTGAGGTCACGCACGAGCACCTCGCGCTGGAGGGCGCGGGCGGCCATGCTCAGCGAGACCGACCAGAGATCCTTGCCATGCTTCGTCAGGACGCTGCCCATGATCCCCGGCAGAACGATCACCATGTCGCGCATTGATCCCTGGCTCATGTAGTGGCTCCTTACTGCTGGCTGCACTCGCAATCATAGCGAGCGGGGGCGGGGTGTCAAGGGTGCAGAGCCATTTGGACCACGAATGGCGCGAACGGCTGGATCACGAACGGCGCGAACGCGAAAGCGCGAACCGAGCGTGGCCGGTTTCGCGGTGGTTCGCAACCTTTCGCGCCGTTCGCGGTCCAGACGGCTTGTGGCACGCCGCCCACCTTACCAACTCGCGCCCAGCGGATCACTTGCAGCGCTGGCAAGATCTTGCGTTGCCGCAGGCGCCAGAGGGAGCAGCACGGTGAACGTACTCCCCTCGCCCTCCACGCTCTCCACCTCCACATGCCCGCCGTGCAGTTCCACGATCTGCTTGACCACATACAGGCCCACGCCGATGCCGCTCAGCTGGTAGCTGGCCGTATTCTCTGCGCGGTAGAAGCGCCCAAAGATCTGATCCAGCGCCTCGGGCGGGATGCCCAGGCCACGGTCCTCCACGCGCAGCCGGGCGTTAGCGCTGTGGATGTCGAGCAGCAGCCGGATCGGCCCGCCGTGTGGGCTGTACTTTACGGCATTCTGGAGCAGATTTTGCACCACCTGCTCCAGCCGCAGGTCGTCGCCGATCACATAGATCGGCTCGCCCTGGATCGCGATCTCAAGCTGGTGGCTGTGTGCGAAGATCAACTCTAGCTCCTCGCCGATCCGGCGCACCAGCGCGCCAAGATTCACCTGCTCGTGCTCGATACTCAGCTGGCCGATCTGGAGGCGCGACAGATCCAGCAGCGAGCTGACCATCTTGCTCAGGCGATGGGCCTGCTGGGTGGCCACGGTAATGCGCCGCTGCTCGCGCTCGCCGATCACGGTGCCGGGCGTCACGCGGCGCTGGAGCAGATCCAGAAAGCCAAGCAGCGAGGTGAGCGGGGTTTTAAGCTCGTGGGAGGCCACCGAGAGGAAAGCCTCACGCACCTGAATGGCCTCCTGGGCCTCGCGGTAGAGCATGGCGTTGTCGATCGCCATGGCCGCGCGGCGCGACAGCTCCTCGGCGAAGCGTAGATCGTCGGGCAGGAATGGCTCGCGATTGCGGCGGACAAACGTGATCGCGCCCTGAGTGACGGCGCGGATCACCAGGGGCACGCGCAGCGTGTGGGGCGCGTGCGCGGCCGTCAGCGCACCAAACTCCTCGTCGTGGGCCTGATCAATTTGGTCGCCCAGCACCTCGGCCACGCGCTCCACCTGGCCATCGGGGCGCAGCATATCTACCACGCAGATGTCGGCGAGGCGGGGCACGCTCAGGCTGGCCAGGCTCATCAGGTGCTCGCGCTCGTTCAGCGAGACGGTGAGGGCCTGGCTGAGCTCGGCGAGCAGGCGCAGCCGCTCCTCGGTACGCACGCGCTCGGTGATGTCGCGCAGCACCACGACCACGCCCAGCACGCTGCCGTTCGCGTCTTTGATCGGGGCGCCGCTTCCGGTCACGGGGAAGCGCTTGCCGCTGCTATCCTCGAGCAGCGCGCCGTCCACCGCCTCGATCACAGCACCGCTACGCAGCACGTGGGTGGCGAGGCCGGGCATCTGCTCGCCAGTAGATGGGTCGATCATGGGCAGCAGGCTGTCGAGCGCCTGTCCCACAGAGCTCTGGGCGTCCAGGCCGGTGAGCTGCTCGGCCACGGCGTTCATAAAGCTAATGCAGCCCTCGGCATCGGTCGTCACCACGGCGTCGCCGATGCTGCGCAGCGTTGTGGCAAGCAGATGCTCGCTATGGCGCAGGGCTTCCTCGGCCTCTAGGCGCTGCCCCTCGGCCCTGGCCGCAAGCGCCTCGGCCTGGTACAGGCGCAGCGCAAGGCGCACGCTGCTGCTGAGCGTCTCCGGCGAAAGGCTACCCTTGGTTAGGTAGTCGCTGGCGCCCGCCTTCATCAGCTCCACAGCCACCTGGGCATCGCTCTGGCCGGTGAGCATGATCACCGGGGTGCGGATGTCGGCGGCCCGCAGGGTGCGCAGTAGCGCCAGCCCGTCGGTGCCGGGCAGCTGAAAGTCGAGCAGGATGCAGTCGAACGCGCCCTCGGCCAATGCGGCCTGGGCGCTCTGGCCATCCTCGGCCTCCGCGAAGCTGACGCTCAGGTCGCTGGCCTGGAGCACACGGCGCACCGCCATGCGATCAAGGGCGTCGTCGTCGACGAGCAGCAGGCGAATAGGGTGCGCTAAGTCAGGGAAGCTCATTGATCGACCAGTACTTGTTGAGCGCCGCCATCGCCTCCACAAAGGCGATGAAGGTCACTGGCTTAACGATGTAGCCCGCGACGTTCAGGTTGAAGGCCTCGACCTTGTCGCGCTCGTCGTCCGACGTGGTAAGCACGATCACCGTGAGCGCGTGCAGCTCCGGGTCGCCCCGCAGCTCGCGCAGGAACTCCAGGCCATTCATGCGCGGCATGTTCAGGTCGAGCACCACCAGACGCCGCTCCTTGGGCATGGCGCCAGGCTCCGTGCTGCGCAGCATCTCCAGGGCCTCCAGGCCGTTGTGGGCCACGAAGAGCGGGTTGATGATGTTGTTCTTCTTGAAGGCCCGCTGCACGTTCATTATATCGAGCTCGTCGTCGTCCACTAGCAAAATATGGAGATATTTCATCATCATTCGCTACTATGCTCCCGTTGCCTCGCGTGGCCAGGTGAAGTGAAACGTCGCGCCCTGCCCCTCGGCAGACTCCAGGGTGATCTGGCCGCCCTGCTGCTCGACGGCCTTCTTGACAAGGGCCAACCCCAGGCCGCTACCTTCAACTTTATCACGCGAGGCGAGGGTCTGGAACATGCCAAAGATGCGCTCGTGGTACTTGGGCGCGATGCCGGGGCCATTGTCGGCGACCGTGAAGGCGTGCATGGGGCCGTCGCCGCTGTAGCTCACCCGCACCTGCACAGCTGGCCCGCCATGCTTGACCGCATTGCTGATCAAATTATGCAGCACCTGCTGAAGCGGCACGCGCTCCGCGAGGATTGTGGGCATGCCAGGCGCAACGCTCACTGCACCGGCGGGCGCATCCAGCAGGTCGATCAGCTCGGCGAGCAGCTGGGGCAGGTCCACCGGCTGCGGAGGATCGCCCGTGCGCCCCACGCGCGAGTACTGAAGAATACCGTCGATCAGGGCCTCCATGCGGTGGGCGCGGCCCTGGAGCAGCGCAAGCTGCTGGCGAATATCGGCGGTGGCGTGCTCGCCCAGATCCTCCTCGATCCACTGGGCCAGGTTGGCGATGCCGCGCAGGGGGGCTTTGAGATCGTGCGAGGTGATGTAGGCGAACTGGTCGAGCTCGCGGTTGCGCTCCTCCAGCTGACGTGTGAGCTGGGCCAGGCTCAAGCTATACTGGCGCAGCTGAGCCTCGCTGCGCTTCTGGTCGTCGATATCGGTGCCAGTGCCAACCCAGTAGCTGATCGCGCCGGCCGCGTCGCGCACGGGCAGCGCCCGCCCAAGCCACCAGCGATAGGCGCCATCCGAGGCACGGCGCCAGCGGTACTCGATCTCGTAGGACGCGCCCGTCTGCACCGAGTGCGTCCAGCCGTCGATGCAGGGCTGGAGGTCGTCGGGGTGGAGCACGGGCTCCCAGCCCCAGCCCGAGCTCTGCTCCAAGGTCATGCCGGTATAGTCGAACCAGCGCTGGCTGTAGTAGTCGAGGTTGCCGTCGGGCGTGGCGGTCCAAACCACGAGCGGCATGGCGTCGGCGAGCGCCCGGTAGCGCAGCTCGCTCGCCTGCAAGCTAGCCTCGGCCTGCTTGCGGGAGGTAATGTCGCGATTGATCTCGAGGATCTGCACGCGCTGGCCGGTGGCGTCGTTCACGGCCACCTGACGGCTCTCCACGACGATCTGCTCGCCGTCGCGGCGGGTATGCAGTAGCTCGCCTTCCCAGGCATGGCCCGCACTCAGGAGGCGATCCTGATTCTGCACGGAGACGCCGTCATCGGTGGGAAAGCGCGTAGCCAAAAGCTCGTGCGTGATCTTGCCAAGAGCCTCGTTAGCGCTGTAGCCGTAGAGCTCGGCGGCGCCGTGGTTCCAGGCGCTGATAGGGCCCTGCGCGTCGCGCACGATGATCGCCTCGTGCGCCAGATCGATCAGGCGGGCCTGGTCGGCGAGCACTGCGGCCTGCCGAGACAGCTCGGACGCCACACGCTTGCGCTCGGTGATGTCGCGCACCACAGCCACAAAGCGCGGGTCGCCCTCCGGCGGGTCCACGTACTGTAGCGCGATCTCCACCGGCACGTCGTGGCCGTCCTTGTGGCGATGCACGGTCTGGAAGGTGTGCAGCGAGACGTCGCCTGCCACCAGGGGCGCGATCATGGCCTGGAAGCGCTCGGCTGTGAACTCAGGCTTGATGTCATAGGGCGTCATGGTGAGCAGCTGCTCGACGCTGTAGCCCACCTGATCGACGGCGCCCTGGTTCACATAGAAAAAGCAGAGCGTCTCGGCGTCGAACATAAACACACAGTCGAGGGTGCGGTCCAGCGTGGCGCGAAACTGGCTGAGCTCGCGGTAGAGCTGGGCGTTGTCGATCGCGACGGCGGCGCGGCGGGCCACATCCTCGGCCAGGCTCTGGTCGTCTGCGGTGAAATAGCGCCCCGACTCGGCGCTCACGAGGGTGATGGCGCCAAACGTGCGGCCGCGGGCGGTGAGCGGCAGCACCATAGATGAGCGCAGGCCGAGCGCGAGCAAGATTGTGCGCAGCTCGGGGTCGGGCACGCCTTCACGCACCATCTCTTCTGTCACCACGGCGACCACCTCGGGCTTGCCGGAGCGGATCACCTGGGGCACGCCGGCGGGCGCTGCGGGGTCGGGCGGCCAGCGCTGATAGAGCTCGTGGGCCAGGGCTACCTTCGACTGATCGACATGGGCGACGGCGAGGCGCTCGATGCTATTGTCGGAGGTCTTCAGGTCGATGGCGCACCAGTCGGCAAGCTGGGGCACAGCCACGCGGGCCAGGCGGGCGAGCGTGTCTTCGTAGTCGAGCGAGGCCGCAAGGAGGGCGCTGGCCTCGGCGAGAAAGGCGAGCGACGCGCGGGAGCGGCGCTGCTCGGGGCTTTCGTGGCCGCCTGTGCCGTGGGCCTGGGCCAGCTGCTGCTCAAGCTCGGCGACGCGCTCGTGCAGCCGCACGATCTCGTCGGCGACTGCGGGAGGAGCTGCGGGACGTGTCTGCATAGACTCACTTTTGTCGGAACTGATAACTAGCGCAGCCTGGCTGGCAAGAAGCGTGCCAGGGCAGGGAGCCGGGCGGCACCGATTGCCTGGCGGCTGAAGCCGCAGGCTCAGCGTGCCAAGCCCGCCTGCGCGGGCTCAATGGCCCAGCCCTGGGTGAGCCTACGTAGTTGGAGCCTCAAAATTATATACCTAAAATTGCTTCTAGAGACAAAAGTGATGCAATTTTGACCATATGACGCGCCGTATTATTTTGAGAAGAATCGCATCAGGAAGCCGTAAACGCGCAATTTTTAAGCTTGTCCCCCCTTTGCATCACTGCTGTCAATATTGACTATAGTGTTATACTCCTGATGCACAACTGTAGTTTTCAATCTGTACTACAAACCGCTCTCCACGCAGAGCGCGAGGATGAGTCTTGGACATCGCCCAGCACAAAGCGCGGCTGCGCCAGTACTTCGACGGGGTGGGGTTCGAACGCTGGTCGGCGATCTACGGCCAGGCAGAGCTTTCGCCGATCCGGCGCTCGATCCGGGTGGGCCACGCGGCCATGCTGGCGCACGCCGAGCGCTGGCTAGAGGCTACAAGCTTCCCGCCGGGGGCCACGGCGTTGGATGCGGGGTGCGGCACAGGGCTCTGGAGCCTGGCCTTGGCCCGGCGCGGCCTTAGTGTTACCGCCGCAGACATCGCCCCGCAGATGGTTGACGCCACCCGCGCCGCCGCTGCGCAGGCGGGGTTCGCCGAGCAGATCAGCTGCCATGTGTCGGACCTCGAGGATCTGCGCGGGAGCTACGACCTGGTGGCCTGCTTCGATGTGCTGATCCACTACCCAGAGGCGCTGTTCGCGCCTATGCTGCGGCACCTGGCCGGTCTTTGCACTGGCACGCTGCTCTTCACGTATGCGCCATCCACGCCGCTGCTGGCTGCGCTGCACCGGGTTGGCGGCATGTTCCCCAAGAGCCAGCGCCGCACCGACATCCAGATGATGCCGGAGGCGCTGGTGCGCGCCACCCTGGCGGACTGTGGCATGCGCATTGGGCGCACGCAGCGGGTGAGCAACGGGTTTTACCACGTGACGCTTGTCGAAGCGATCCGCGAGCCTGTTGTCCACAGATGACACAGATTTCCGGCCTATCGCTCTGACCGTCTACCGTCTACCGTCTACCGTCTACCTAGAGCTGTAGTTTAGAGTCTGCACTACGTATCAGAAAGGGGAATCCGTATGCGCAAACTGCTGGCCGTGGCGCTGCTGGCCGCTGGCGGGTACGTGCTCTGGCGCTGGTTCGAGCGCGAGACGCTGCGCGAGGGCGAGGGGCTGGTGCATCTCCAGAGCGAGCACGAGCACTTCCACCTGCACGTCGATCTGCCGCACGGCATGGAGATCCAGCCCGGCGACACGCTGGAGATCGTCTCGATGCCCAACCTGAACGGGCAGACCAGCGGCGAGATCAGCTACAGCAGCCCGATCAAGCTCTATAAGGCGAGCTGGCTGCGCCGCACGCTGATCAAAAACAGCAGCCTGGTCGAGGTGAATGAGCTGGTAGAGCACCCGTAAGCCAATGCAAAATGCAAAATGCAAAAGCGAGCCGTGCCAAGCTAAGGTAGCAGTACGGCAAGCTAGGGTTCTCCCTTTTTGCATTTTGACTTTTGCATTTTGCACCCGTAAGGAGGACCGCAATGGAGCAGATGCCCGACCTCAGCATGACCACCAAGCACGCCCTCCAGGAGACGGCGATCTCGCCGCGCTTCTACACGACGGATTTTAAGGCGATCGACGCGCTGGACATCGACAAGAACGGTCTGCGCGACGAGTTCGAGTGGATCAAGAACGAGTTCGCCCACGACTACAACCGGACGCACTTTAAGCGCAATGAGGAGTTCCTGGCCGACTTCGACGATATGCCGGTGCGGCCGATGTTTGTAGAGTTCCTGGAGCGCTCCTGCACCGCCGAGTTCTCCGGCTGCATCCTCTACGCCGAGATGACCAAGCATCTGAAGGACCCGACCCTGCGGACGATCTTTAAGTACATGAGCCGCGACGAGGGGCGCCACGCGGGCTTTTTGAACAAGACCATGGCCGACCTACATGTGTCGCTTGACCTGGGCGTGCTCCAGAAGCGCAAGAAGTACACCTTCTTCCAGCCCAAGTTTATCTTCTACACGGTCTACTTGTCCGAGAAGATCGGCTACGCGCGCTACATCAAGATCTTCGAGCACCTGCAGCAGCACAACGAGGGCGTTATCCACCCGATCTTCAAGTGGTTCGAGCTCTGGTGCAACGACGAGTACCGCCACGGCGAGTTCTTCTCGATGCTGATGCGCAGCCAGCCCGACCTGCTGCACAACAAGGCGAACCGGCGCTGGATCCGCTTTTTCCTGCTGGCTGTCTACGCCACCATGTACCTGAACGACTCGCGCCGCGCCGAGTTCTACAAGGCGCTCGGCCTCGACTGGCGCGCCTACGATCAGGACGTGATCCGGCTGACCAACCAGATCGCCAGCCAGGTCTACCCGGAGACGCTGCCGGTAGGCGACCCGCGCTTCTTCCAGCATCTGGACGCGGTCGCCAGCTACGACCAGAAGGCCAGCGCCCTGGCCGCAAAGGGCGGCGCGCTGAACCAGGCCCAGGCCGCCCGCCTGCGCGCCGCAATGGCGCTGCGCCTGCTCGCCGCCTTCCGTCTGCCCGCCGAGCGGCCCAATGAGGCCACGAAGTGGCACGGCCTGGAGGGTTTCCCGAACTACCCAGGGCCGGATCGGCCTATGCGCGTGGCTGCGGCGGACTAAGGCCGCACATGTTCTATCCGCAGATTGCGCAGATTTCCGGCCCATTTTCTGCCGCCCGACCTAATCTGCGCAATCTGCGTAATCTGCGGATGAGTAAGGCTGGGAAGTAGGGGCGACGCGATGCAGAGCTACGATGCAGTAGTGGTTGGCGGGGGCATCAGCGGCCTGAGCGCGGCCTACGCGCTGCGCCGCCGGGGCCTCAATGTATTGGTGGTGGAGGCGGGGCACGCGGTGGGCGGCACCATGCGCAGCGAGGTGACACCCGATGGCTTCGTGCTCGACTTTGGCCCCAACACTGTGGCCAGCAAAGATCCCGCGCTCTGGCAGGAGTTCGCCGCCCTTGGGATCGAGGGCGAGCGCATGGCCGCCGACAGGCGCGGCGGGCGGCGCTTCATCCTGCTCAACGGCAAGCCCGCGCTGATCCCCACCTCGCCGCCGCAGCTGCTCACCAGCCCGCTGCTTACGACCGCCGCCAAGCTGCGCATGCTGGCCGAGCCGCTGCTGCCACGCGCCGCCGCCGCCGACGAGAGCGTGGCCGCCTTCTTCGCCCGCCGCCTTGGCCGGGCGCCCGCCGAGCGCCTGGTAGACCCGTTTGTCTCCGGTGTCTACGGCGGCGACCCGCACGCCACCAGTATGCGGGCCGCCTTCCCCACGCTCTGGGCGGCCGAGCAGCGTGCCGGCAGCCTGCTTGTGGGCATGCTCACGGCGCCGCGCGGCCCCCGGCGCGCCAAGGGCGAGCCCCGCCCGCGCAACGTGCTGTTTAGCTTCCCCGAGGGCCTGGCCGCCTGGCCGCGCGCCTACGCCCGCGCCCTTGGCTCCGAGCATGTCTGGACGGACGCGAAGGCTACGCGCCTGCGCCCCGCCGATGGCGCGTGGCAGCTTACGGTTGAGCGCGGCGGCCGGACGAGCACGGTGGAGGCCGACACGGTGGTGCTCGCCACGCCCGCCTACGTGACAGCGGGGCTTGTGGAGCGGCTCGACGCAGCGGCGGCGGCGGCCCTGCGCGGCATCCCCTACGCCCCGATGGCCGTAGTGCATCTCGGCTATGACCGCGCCAACGTCGCCCACCCGCTCGACGGCTTTGGGCTGCTCTGCCCCGCCGTGGAGCGGCGCAAGGTGCTGGGCATCCTCTGGCCGACGAGCCTGTTCCCGGAGCGGGCGCCGGAGGGCGCCGTGCTCACCACCAGCTTTGTGGGCGGGTCGCGCATGGCGGCGCTGGCGGCCCTGGGCGACGAGGCGCTGATCGCGCTGACCCGCGCCGAGCACGAGGCGATCCTGGGCGCAAGCGGCGCGCCGCGCATGGCGCGGGTTACCCGCTGGGGCCAGGCGATCCCGCAGTATGTCGCAGGGCACAGCGGGCGCGTCGCAGCGCTGGGCGGGCTGGAGGCGCGCTGGCCGGGGCTGCACCTGCTGGGCAACTACCGGGGCGGCGTGAGCGTCGCGGCCTGCTGGCGCAGCGGCGTGGCGCTTGGCGAGCGCATTGCGGCGCAGCAGCATGTAGCCAGGGGTGTCGTATGACGATTATTAAGAACCTCAGGCTGGGCCTGATCCATGTGGCCGTTGCAGTGAGCCTTGTGCCGATCACGGGCGTGCTCAACCGGATCATGATCCACGAGCTGGGCATGCTGGCGAGCCTAGTGGCCCTGCTGATCGTGCTGCCGCACCTGCTGGCGCCCATGCAGCCCTTCATCGGCCAGTACTCCGACCAGCACCCAGTCCTGGGCTACCGGCGCACGCCCTACATCGCCGTCGGCCTGCTGCTCTGCATCGGCGGCGCCGTGCTTACGCCATTCGCCGCACTGGCAATGGACGCTAACTTCTGGCCGGGCCTGGCCTTCGCCGTGGCCGCCTTCCTGCTCTGGGGCCTCGGCTACAACCTGGCCGTGGTGAGCTATCTCTCGCTCGCCAGCGATCTCTCCAGCGAGCAGCAGCGCTCGCGCACGATCGCCGTGATGTGGTTCATGATGATCGCCAGCGTGATTGTCACGGCGATCAGCACTGGCCGCGCCCTTGATCAATACTCGCCAGAGCGGCTCGTGCAGGTCTTTATGGCCTGCGGCGCGGTGGCCCTTGTGCTTGGCGCCATTGGGCTGGTGGGGCTGGAGCCAAGAACCCAGAGGGAACAGGGAACAGGGAACAGGGGACAGGCGTCGCCTGATCGCACGAGCGCTCGCGCCGCGATTGCGGCCGTGATGAGCAACCCGGTGGCAAGGGCGTTCTTCGTCTACCTGACGCTGCTGCTGGCCGCTATTCTGGGACAGGACGTGCTGCTGGAGCCGTTTGGCGCCGAGGCCTTCGGCATGAGCGTGCGCGAGACCACACAGCTCACCGCCACCTGGGGCGCCGCCACCCTGATCGCCCTGCTGCTCCAGGGGCTGGTGCTCAGCCGCTTTCTTAGCAAGCGGGCAGGCGCCACGCTCGGCGCTAGCGTGGCCGCGCTGGGCTTCGGCCTGATCGCCCTGAGCGGCATCTTGAACGCGCAGGCGCTCTTTGTGCCCGGTATCGCCGTGCTCGGCTTCGGCACCGGCATCGCCACCACCACCAACCTCGCGCTCATGCTCGACATGACTACCCCGCAGAGCGTTGGGCTCTTCATTGGGGCCTGGGGCGTGGCCGACGCCGCCGCGCGTGGTCTCGGCAACCTGCTGGCGGGCGTCGTCCGCGATCTGGCCGGCCTGCTGCTCGGCAACCCGGTGGCAGGCTACGTCACCGTCTTTCTGCTGGAGGGCCTGATGCTCTGCGTTGCCCTTGTGCTGCTGCGCCGGATCGATGTCGCCGCCTTCCGGGGCGAGCGCCCAAGCCTCACGCAGCTGATCGCGGTTGCGGGCGACGCGTAACGCAGGGCGGTAGGGTCGAGTGGCGCATGGCGCACAGGCGGTTGACAGGCTCGCAGAGGCTGTGATACTGTACACGAACGCATAGATTTGCTAGGTTTTAGGGAGCATTCGGTAGGTTTCCTGGGGGTGCGTGACATGAGACTCATCCTTGCCGGCCTGGACCACACCACTGCCCCGGTGAAGATCCGCGAGCGACTGGCCTTCAGCCCGTCCGACATCACCGCTGCGCTCACCCGGCTCACCAGGCCGTATGAGGGGCGCGAGCCGCCGCTCGCCGAGGCCGCGATCCTCTCGACGTGTAACCGAGTCGAGATCTACGGGGTGGCCAATGGCGGCAGCACGGCGGAGAGCCTCACACGCTTCCTGGCGGAGTTCCACGGCCTGGCCGAGGCCGAGTTCGTCCACACGCTCTTCTTTTACAACGGCGACACCGTGGCCCGCCACCTGTTCGCCACCTCGTCTGGCCTGCGCTCGCTGGTGCTGGGCGAGGCGCAGATCCAGGGGCAGGTGCGCAGCTCGTTTGAGCAGGCCCAGGCGGCGGGCAGCCTTGGCCCGGTGCTGCACCGCATGTTTCAGCACGCGCTGACGGCGGGCAAGCGCACTCGCACTGAGACGTCGCTGGGCCAGGGTGCGGCGAGCGTCTCGCAGGCAGGCGTGGAGCTGGCGCGGCGGCGGCTGGGCGAGCTGCGCGGTCGCTCGGTGCTGCTGGTTGGCGGCGGCGAGGTGAGCGAGCTGGCCGCCCAGAATCTGCTCGCCAACGGGGCGGATCGCCTGATGATCATGAATCGCACGCAGGCCCGCGGCCGCGAACTGGCCGAGCGCTACGGCGCCGAGGCGCTCACCTTCGACGAGCTGCCCCAGGCCCTGGCCCGCGCCGATATTCTGATCAGCTCCACCGCCGCGCCCGTGCCGATTATCTACCGCAGCCATGTGGCCGATGCCCTTGCCGCCAAGCAGCTGCTGCGCGCCGTCGGTGACACCGACACGCAGCCCGAGATGCTGCTGATCGACCTGGCGGTGCCCCGCGACATCCACCCCGATGTGGCAAGCCTGCCCGGCGTCCATCTCTGCACCGTCGACGACCTGCAAGAGGTGGTGCGCGCCACACTTGGCCACCGCGCTGAGTCCGCCGAGCGCGCCGAGCAGATCACTATCGATGAGGTTCACGCCTTCGAGGCCTGGCTGCGCACCCAGGAGGCGGTGCCCTGCCTGACGATGCTGCGCGAGCACGCCGAGAGCCTGCGCAACGCCGAGCTTGAGCGGGCCCTGCGCCGCCTGGTGGACATCTCGCCGGAGCAGCGCACGGTGATCGAGGGCATGACGCGCAGCCTGGTGAATAAGCTGCTGCACACGCCCACCCGCCGCCTGCGCGACGCGGCCGCCCAAGGCGATGGCCAGCGCTACGCCGCTATGGTCTCCGAGCTGTTTAATCTGGAGCCTGCATGAAGAAACTGATCCTCGGCACGCGCGGCAGCAGGCTCGCCCTCGCCCAGTCGGAGCTGATGGCCGCCACGCTGCGCGCGCTGCACCCCGGCCTGGAGGTGGCGCTTCAGGTGATCAGCACCAAGGGCGACCGCGTGCTAGACGTGGCGCTCTCTGCCGTCGGCGACAAGGGCCTGTTTGTGAAGGAGCTGGAGCAAGCGCTGCTCGATCA
>Ga0105045_10002709_pt1 | contig 15027 bp, 11 predicted proteins | sample MAT02_FD_78089 | JGI IMG/M metagenome (GOLD analysis project Ga0105045, IMG submission 78089) | Freshwater microbial communities from Lake Fryxell liftoff mats and glacier meltwater in Antarctica - MAT-02 (megahit assembly) | ecosystem: Environmental > Aquatic > Freshwater > Ice > Liftoff...
CAACCACGGCCCGGCCATCGAAATGTGGTCGGTCGTGCATTTTCCCTTGGCTTTAATCAGGAGTTTCAAGCCCGTTAAGTCCGTGCCTTCCCAAGCTTTGAAGGGTTCCAATATTTGCAGACGGTCCGAATCAGGATCGACCACAACCTGCACTTGGCTACCGTCCTCGGCGGGCTCTTGGTAACCCGCGTCCTCCACGTCGAAGCCCTGAATGGGTAGTTCGATACCGCGCGGCTCGTCGAGCATCACTTCTTCACCGTCCTCATTTTTCAGCTTGTCGGTCATCGGGTTAAACGTCAGGTCGCCCGCGATGGCGAAGGCCGTCACGATTTCGGGCGAAGCCACAAAGGCGTGGGTGCTGCTGTTGCCGTCGTTGCGCTTGGCGAAGTTCCGGTTGAAAGACGTAATGATGGAGTTCTTCCGGGTAGGGTCGTCCATGTGCCGCGCCCATTGGCCGATGCAGGGGCCGCAGGCGTTGGCCAGCACCACGCCGCCGATTTTCTCGAAAGTATCCAGAATCCCATCGCGTTCGGCGGTGAAGCGCACCATTTCCGAACCGGGCGTGATCGTGAATTCGGCTTTGGCCTTGATATTTTTCTTCGAGGCTTGTCCGGCTACCGAGGCAGCACGGGTCATGTCCTCGTACGAAGAGTTAGTGCAGGAGCCAATCAGACCCACTTCCAGCCGCTCGGGCCATTGGTTGTCCACGACGGCCTTGGCGAATTTCGACAGCGGCCACGCCAAATCGGGCGTAAACGGCCCGTTGATGTGCGGCTCCAAAGTCGAGAGGTCGAGTTCGATTACCTGGTCGTAGTATTCTGCGGGATTGGCGTAAACCTCCTCGTCGGCCCGCAAGTGTTCGCGGACTCCGTCGGCGGCTTCGGCGATGTCGGCCCGGTCGGTAGAGCGTAGGTACTCGGCCATTTTTTCATCGTAAGGAAAAAGCGAAGTCGTCGCACCGATTTCCGCTCCCATATTACAGATGGTACCTTTACCGGTGCAGGAAAGACTCTCCGCGCCGGGGCCGAAGTACTCGACCACGTAGCCCGTGCCGCCTTTTACGGTCAATTGTCCGGCTACCCACAGAATCACGTCCTTGGCCGAAGTCCAGCCCGAGAGTTTTCCGGTCAGCTTGATGCCGATCAGGCGCGGCATTTTGAGTTCCCAGGCCAAGCCCGACATCACGTCACTGGCGTCGGCCCCGCCCACGCCGATGGCGATCATGCCCAAGCCACCCGCATTGGGCGTATGGGAGTCGGTACCGATCATCATGCCGCCGGGGAAGGCGTAGTTTTCCAAAACCACTTGGTGGATAATGCCCGCACCGGGCTTCCAGAAGCCGAGACCATATTTGTCCGATACCGACGAGAGGAAGTCAAACACCTCCTTATTTCGGCTCTTGGCTACTTCCAAATCCTTCTTGGCTCCCACTTCGGCCAGAATCAGGTGGTCGCAGTGTACGGTGGAAGGCACGGCTACCTGCGGACGGCCAGCCTGCATGAATTGCAGCAGGGCCATTTGGGCGGTGGCATCCTGCATAGCCACGCGGTCGGGCGCAAAGTCCACGTAGGCTTTACCGCGCTCGTACACCTGCGTCGCGGTGCCTTCCCAAAGGTGGGAGTAGAGTATCTTTTCGGCTTGGGTGAGGGGACGGCCCACTACTTGGCGGGCGGCGGTGATGCGTTGTTCCATGCGGGCATATACGCCCTTTATCATGTCTAAGTCAAATGCCATAAGGTTGGTTTTGCTTCGTTTTGATGAATAGTTTTTTTGAAAATATAAAAGTACGGAAAATCAGCGATTTTGTGGCTACGATTGCGCCCAGACAACCAAATTTAAAAGCCCTCTAAATACTTAAAACGACTACTTTCGCTAGACTGAGTGAACCTTTCAGCCGCCATTCTTGCTAAATAGGATGTACTACCAATTTCCTGCCCGTTCTTAGTTTTGCAAGAAACTCCTCTATATTTGACGCTTATTCAGCACCATTTCCTCCAAACTCAACCTACCCTGCTATGTCGAAAAATCTGGTGATCGTAGAGTCACCGGCGAAGGCCAAAACCATTGAAAAATACTTAGGGAAAGACTTCACCGTGATGTCGAGCTACGGCCATGTGCGCGACCTGCCCGCCAAGGACATGGGCGTTGACACGGCAAACGGCTACGCACCAGTTTACGAAGTTTCCACCGATAAAGTCAAGGTAATCAATGAATTAAAAAAGATGGCCAAGGGGGCGGAGGTGTGGCTCGCGACGGACGATGACCGCGAAGGCGAAGCCATTTCCTGGCACCTCAAAGAGGCGTTGGGTTTGCCGGATGCCACCAAGCGCATTGTCTTCCGGGAAATCACAAAAACGGCACTCCAAGCAGCCATCAGCAAGCCGCGCACTATTGACATCGACCTAGTCAACGCCCAGCAAGCCCGCCGGATTCTCGATCGCCTAGTGGGCTACGAACTTTCCCCGGTTCTGTGGAAAAAAATCCGCATCGGCAAATCCTCCCTTTCCGCCGGACGCGTGCAGTCGGTGGCGGTGCGGGTGGTGGTGGATCGCGAGCGCGAAATCGAAGCTTTTAATAGTAAAAGCAGTTATAAAATCACGGCGGTTTTTGAGTTGGGAAATGGTAAAGTTCTAAATGCTGAACTACCCAAAAACTTTGAAAATCAGGAACTTGCCGAAGAATTTGTCAAGAAATGCGTCGGGGCGATTTTCCAAATAAAAAACCTGGAAACCAAACCCGCCAAGAAAACCCCAGCGGCTCCTTTCACTACCTCCACCCTCCAGCAGGAAGCCTCCCGGAAGCTGAGTTTTTCGGTTTCGCAGACGATGACCGTCGCCCAGAAACTCTACGAAGCGGGGAAAATTTCCTACATGCGGACGGACTCGACCAACCTCTCCGGCGAGGCCATGCAGAAGGCCAAAGATCAGATTCACCAAGAATATGGCGCGGAGTACCACAAGGAACGGGTTTTCAAAACCAAATCCGAGTCGGCGCAGGAAGCCCACGAAGCCATCCGGCCCACGGACTTCTCGACCCAGGTTGGTAGCCGCGACCGCAACGAGCAGCGGCTCTACGAACTCATCTGGAAACGCGCCATCGCCTCCCAAATGGCCGACGCGCAATTGGAGCGGACGACGGCGACGATTGGCATTTCCACTACCCCCGAACAACTCGTGGCCCAAGGCGAAGTCATCAAGTTTGAGGGTTTTCTGAAAGTGTATCTGGAATCCAGCGACGACGAAGACGAGGAGCAAAAAGGTATGCTGCCGCCGCTGAACATCGACCAGAAACTGGACTTAGACGTGCTGAAAGCCACCGAGCGCTTTACCCGCAATCCACCCCGCTACACGGAGGCCAGTTTGGTTAAGAAATTGGAAGAATTGGGCATCGGTCGGCCTTCGACCTACGCGCCGACGATTTCGACCATTGTTCGTCGGGAGTACGTGGTGAAAGAAGACCGGCAGGGCCAAGAGCGGGATTTTACCGAGATTTCGCTGATCAACGGGGAAGTCATTAAAATGCGGAACACCGAGACCTACGGCAACGAAAAGGCCAAGCTGTTCCCGACCAGCGCGGGCATGATTGTCAACGATTACCTGGTCGCCAACTTCGATGACATCGTGGACTTCTCCTTCACGGCCAACGTCGAGAAGGACTTCGACAACATCGCCGACGGCAAAGTGCAGTGGCAGGATATGATCGACGGCTTTTACAAGAAATTCCACCAGAAAGTCACCGACGCCGAAGGCGAGCAGATCGACCGCAGCCTGACCACCCGCCTCCTGGGCGAAGACCCCGAAACGGGCAAGCCCATCAGCGCCCGCATTGGCCGCTACGGCCCCTACGTCCAAATCGGCGACGCGGAGGATGAGGAAAAACCCAAATTCGCCAGCTTGCAAAAAGGCCAGTTAATGGAAACGATCACGCTGGAAGACGCTTTGGAGTTGTTCAAATTACCCCGTGAGCTCGGTCTCTTTGAAGACCAGGCGCTGGTCGTGAACATCGGCAAGTACGGCCCCTACGTGAAGCACGACGGCAAGTTTTACTCGCTGGAAAAAACCGATGACCCCATGGCCGTCACCGCCGAGCGACTCGTTGAAATCATCGAAATCAAACGCAAGCTCGACAGCAACCGTTTGATTAAGGAATTTGATGAAAATCCGGAAGCCAAAGTTGTCAATGGCCGCTACGGCCCATACATCACTTTTGGCAAGCGTAACATCAAGATCCCCAAGGAAATGGAACCCGCTGACCTGAGCTATGATGACGTGCTAAAACTTGCCGAAGGACAGGAAGACAAACCAGCACCCAAAGCGAAGAAAAAGGCCGGTCCTAAGAAGAAGGCAGCGCCGAAGAAAGCGAAATCGTAGTTCTAGGTTTTGGACGTTGAACGTTGAACATAAGGCATTAGAAAAAAATCCAACGTCCAGCGTCCAATGTCTTGAATCCAATAAAATGAAAAAACTTGTCATCCTGTCGGGAGCGGGCATCAGCGCCGAGAGCGGAATCAAGACCTTCCGCGACAGCGGTGGCTTGTGGGAAAACCATCGGGTGGAGGACGTTGCTACGCCCGAGGCTTGGGAACGCGATCCCGAGCTGGTGCAACAATTCTATAACGAACGGCGGAAACAGGCGCTCGACGTGGAACCCAACCGGGCGCACCGCATTCTGGCCGAGTTGGAAGAATACTTTGACGTCACGATTATCACCCAGAACATTGACCCCCTGCACGAGCGGGCGGGTTCGAGTAAGGTGGTGCATCTGCACGGCGAGCTGTTCAAATCGCGAAGCAGCAGCAACCCGAAGCTGGTGTACGACATAGAGGGCTGGGAACTCAGAACGGGCGACCTCTGCGCCGAGGGCAGCCAACTCCGTCCGCACATCGTGTGGTTTGGCGAACAAGTGCCAATGATGGCCGTAGCAACCGAAATCACCGAAGAAGCCGATATTTTTGTGGTCATCGGCACGTCGCTGGCGGTGTATCCGGCGGCTGGTTTGGTGTATTATGTCAAAAAAGACACCCCGATCTATCTGATCGATCCCGTGCAGCCGGATATTACTTTGAGTAAAAACATGACCTTCATTAAAGAAAAGGCCACGGTTGGGGCAGCGAAGTTGTTTGAGATAATTGTGAATTAGTGATTGAGTGATTGAGTGATTGAGTGAATCTTATTTTCGCCAGATATTGAAATACACTTTAATTCCGACTCAGATCTTCATAAAACCACACAAACTTTAAACAGCTTCATCAATAAACACCCTTTTTTCATTCACTCATTCATAATTCACTCATTCAAAATTAAGCAATGCAACTCCTCGACGGAAAGGCGCTTTCCACTACAATAAAGGCCGAGATAAAAACCGAAGTTGATTCCTGGCTGGCGCAGGGCGGCAAGAAACCGCATTTGGCGGCTATTTTGGTCGGAAACGACGGCGCCAGTGAAACGTACGTGGCTTCCAAAATCAAGAGCTGCGAGCAAGTTGGGTTCACTTCCACTTTTGTGCGGTTGGCGGAAGACACGACTGAGGAGGATTTGCTGGAAGAAGTCAGGAAGCTAAATGAGAATGCTGACGTGGACGGTTTTATCGTGCAACTACCGCTGCCTAACCACATTTCTGAAAATACCGTCATGGAAGCCATCGACCCGGCCAAGGATGTGGACGGCTTTCACCCAATCAACGTCGGACGCATGTGCAAGGGACTTCCTGCTTATCTTTCTGCTACCCCATTTGGTATTCTGGAAATGCTGGAACGTGCCAAAATCGAGACGTCGGGCAAGCATTGCGTCGTGATTGGCCGCAGCCAAATCGTCGGCTTGCCAATGGCGATTCTGATGCAACGCAACACCTATCCCGGTAATTGTACCGTGACGATTTGCCACAGCCGCACCCGAAACTTGCCCGAAATTTGCCAAACGGCGGACATTTTAATAGTGGCCTTGGGCCGTCCCGAGTTCGTCACCGCCGATTACGTCAAAAAAGGCGCGGTGGTCATCGACGTGGGCATCACCCGCGTACCTGACGACTCCAAGAAAAACGGTTTTGCGTTGAAGGGCGACGTCAATTTCGACGAAGTCGCCCCGAAAGCCAGTCACATCACGCCCGTTCCCGGTGGTGTGGGTTTAATGACAATCTGCGGCTTGCTGACCAACACCTTGAAGGCGGCGCGGAAAGAGATTTACGAGACGTAGAACAGTAGAAATACAAGTCCCAGCCTTAATTTTACAAGCGAAATCATTATTTTGCTGAAAAATACGCCTTATTGAAGTAGCGCAGTTTTTCATTGTCAACTGTCAATTGTCAACTGTTCACTAAATAAATGTCGCTCGTCAGCAATAATATTAAGTACCTTCGTCGGCTGAATGGCTTGACCCAGGAACAGTTTTCCCGTAAAATTGGCATAAAGCGCTCACTGCTTGGTGCTTATGAGGAAGCTCGCGCCAACCCCAACCTCACGAACCTGAAAAACATGGCCGCCGCCTTTGGCGTGTCGGTCGATCATTTGATCAAAAACGACTTGCGGCGGTTACGCGAGACCCCCGACTTGGGGATTCCGTTCAATCCGGCCTTCAAGCCGATGGCCCCGCTGATGCGGGACGAAGCCACCACACCCGCCGCGCCGCAGCCACTTTCAACCATCATCGCCAAGTTCCAGCCGCCCAAGCCGACCTTACGCATGGTTGCCAAGTCCGTCGCCCTCAAACCCGTAAGGCCTGAAAAATTTGAGAGAACAACCATCCAGACTGCTACCAATACGGCTAACGCGCCTTTGACTTTCAACAATCACTATCAGGAAAATGGCACGGCCAAAGCGGCGCCGCCAGAAGCAGCCAAGTCGCCGCAGCAGACCATTCAGTGGGTCAAGCGCAGCCAGGAAAACGACTATTTGGGCAACTACCAGCACCCCGACTTCCTCAACCGATTACCCGTTTTCCAGCTTCCCAACCTGCCCTCGGGACACTTCCGGGCCTTCGAAGCCAGCGAGGATTTCAGTTTTCCGGGGGCTTTATTGGTGGGGACTTTTGTACGCAACTGGTACGACATTAAGGACGGAACGCATTATGTCCTGCTGGTCAAAAAAACCGGGATTCTCAGTCGGAAAGTGTATAATCAGGTAAAAACCAAGGGTGTTCTCTTGCTTCGCTCGGACGATGAAAGGCGGAGTGACTTGGAAATTCCGATTCGCGACGTGCTGGAAGTTTGGGAAATCAAAGCCTTCGTCAGCCAAACGATGCCCGCGCCGAAGCCCGCCCACGAAGACCTTAAGGAAATCTTGGGCAACCTACGCGATGAACTCAACCTCGACGCTTCAGCGGGCGGCTTCCTCGGCTAACTGGTTGAGTAATTTCTCGATTCGGAACAGCACTCCGCTGTCGGGCGCGGGCTCCACCAGCGTTTCGCCAAACTCGTACCAAAGTCCATCGCCCGTACTGAGGTACTTGCCGCTGAACTTAGGGACTTCGCGGGAAGCGTCTTCCATCAGGAAATCAGCCATGAAAACGGTTCCCATTACCTCCTGCGTCCATTTCCAGGGGAGTTTTTTGGGCGGCTCGGCGTTGCGCTGCACCGCAAAGAAGCGCTCCGCGAACACCGCCAGACAGCCGGTGATCGTTTCGCCCAGCCGGTCGATGTTTCGGTATTCAAGTTTGAAGGGCTGCTCCCGGCCCGCGACCTCGTAAATGGCCTGCATGATTTCTTGCAGGAAATACTCGAATTCAGCAGCATTGGTAGGGAAATAGCTTCCGTCCTCACCGGATTCATTCGGAAAAACCAGTTCGATATAGTCCTCTGTTTCCTTGATTTTGCTTCCGGATTTGTAAGAATTTTTTGCCAATAATTTCTCCAATTCCTTTTGCCAAACCACCGAAAGCCCACCCTTCCAGGCGTAGTCGCTGTTTATTTCAAACCCCTCTTCCAGAATCGCTTCTTCGTCCAATTCATCGCGTTCGAGGTATTGGTGGTCAAACTCAGTTTGTAATCCTTCGCCCGATTTCGTCAAAACCAAAGTGTAGAAATAGGCGTAGGGCGGCGGGGTAATTTCGGAAGTCTGGAACTTGATGGTCAGCGTTTTCCAATGGGTTGGTGACTTAGTCATGGGGAGCGTCAAAGAAATAGTGAGCCGTCGCCATTTTGTCGATTTTAGCGGTCGGAGTTCTTAGAAATGATCTTGCAAAGTAAACAGCTTTTGGGGTTTCATACCGCCTGACGCGTTCGGCAATTTTTTCCAAAAGGTTTTTTATATTCAAAATGGAGTGGTCGCAGGCCACGAAAAGCACCAGTTTTTGACCCAATTTCTCGTCCGGCTCATACCAGCAGAAATACTCCGTGACTAGGTTTAACTCCTGTAAAACCTCCCCGACCACCTGATCTATTTTGTCCAAAGAAATTTTTACGCCCCCCGAATTAATAACCGAATCGGCCCGGCCCAGCCAATAAAAAGAGTTCGGGGAAGTTAGCTCAACCAAGTCGTTGGTTTGCACGAGTTCGTTGTTGGTTACCGCACCGCGAAGGTAGAGGCAGTCTCTTGGATCGATGCCAAATTCAATTCCTGGCAAAACCTGGTAGTCTGCCTGGGGTGCATCACCATTCAATCGTCTGAGGGCCACGTGCGAAACGGTCTCGGTCATTCCGTAGCTTTGGTAAACGGGAATTTTTAACGCGTTAATTTCTTGCAAGAGAACGGTTGACAAAGGCGCTCCGCCGAGTAATATTTTCCCGAAGTCCCCCACTCGACCGCGCGTCCCCTCCTCTTGCAAAATAGCCGACAACTGCATGGGAACTAGTGCCACAAAATCGAATGTCGTCTCATTTGGTAGCTCCAAGAGCGGATTACTACCGGGGCCTACGATCGTGAGTTGCCAACCCAATTCCAGTCCCCGAACCAGCATCATTATACCCGCAATGTAGTTCACGTTCAGGCAAACCAAAGCACGGGTTCCTTTGGGTAAATCCAGCACCTGACCCGTCAGACGGGCCGAAGCGGTCATCTGGTTGCGATTGAGCAAAATTTCCTTGGGCGCTCCCGTTGAACCGGAGGTAGCAATGGAAAAGGTTTCTTGGCCTTGCAACCAGGCTTTGGCAAAATCATAGACCGATTTGAAATACGGAGCGGTCGGAATTGGCTCCACCAAAATTGTGTCTCTGTGGGTTGTCCAAAAGTTCATGTCGGGGCGATTTGAAACTCAAAGTTCGGGAATTGATTTTAAGACCGCAGAAACAATGCGTATTTTTGGGCGTTAAGCAGAGCTATGAACCACGCAAACGAACCAACGGGCGACGAAAAGATCGCCCAGAATCCTGGATTGATGGAATATGCCCACACGGTGGGCGGGGCCATCATCCGGCCCGAGGACATGGGTAAAGTCAAGAGCCGCAGCTTGGTAGCCATGCGCCAGCAGACGGATATTCAACTGACCCAACTCTACAAACAGATGCAGCTACTGGCCGAGCAAGCCAAACTCATCGGTAGGCGCGTCGAGATTTCGGAACGGATTTATTCCGCTCAGATGAGTTTTGAACCCATCATCGGTGAAACGTATTACCTCTACGAAAAAGCCGATGGCGACGACACGCTCTCGCTCATCGGCCCCCAGGAATGGGGACGCAAGAAACCCTTCCAATCGTTCATTGCCAAAGTCAACATGCTGGCCGACCATACCTGGGAGGTTGAATTTGAGCCTAGATCAAGCATTGAATAGTTTCACTCTGTGCCTTTGTGTCGGAACGCCGCATCGCTTTGTGCCCGCCGGGCGGCCCCGTTTGGAACTTTGCCCCTTCAATTATGAACTACTGGATCGTCAAATCGGAACCCTTCAAATATTCGTGGGATCAGCTCGTTCAGGAAAAGCGCGGCGTGTGGGACGGCGTGAGAAACTACCAGGCTCGTAACAACCTAAAAGCCATGAAGTTGGACGACCTCGTGTTATTTTATCACAGCAACGAAGGAAAAGAGGTCGTGGGCCTAGCGAAAATCGTGAAGGAACACTACCCCGACCCCACCACCGACGACGCGCGCTGGGTGGTGGTGGATTTGGAACCCGTCGAGCGTTTTCCCAAGACCGTCACTTTGGCGCAGATCAAGGCCGACGGGCGGCTGCAAGACCTTTCGTTGGTTCGCCAATCGCGACTTTCCGTCCTACCCATCCGCGCCGAAGAATTCGACATCATCCTAGGATTAGCCCATGATTAAACGTTTGCTGCGCTTACGCACCATATTCATTTTTGCGTGCTGTGCCTTGTTTTTTTCCTCCCTATCGGCCCAGCAAACCAAGCGAGTCGAGCTTCCCATTCCCGACAAAAGCGAAACCTACCAGACCATCCCCCTCGGCGAACGGGGCGTGCTGCTTATTTCTCAGTCGGGCCGGAATGCGTACAACGTTCAGCTATTTGACAAAAATCTGGAGCGAAGTTGGTCTATCGACGGTACCATTGAGAACAACCTCGACTACGTGGCTTCCACCCACGACGGCGGCTCGGTTTTCCTGCTCTTCAGCCGCTACCGAAGTCCGATTTATCAGATCGTCAAAGTAAATATCGGGCCGGGTTTTGTCGAAAATTTCACCATCAACACCCTGGATCGTTTCGAGATCACTGACTTCAAGTCGCTGGGTTACGCGCTGTTCATGGCGGGTACGGTGCGTAACGAACCCGTTTTGATTTACACAGACCTAAACACGCAGCAAACCAGAATCCTGCCTTCGGCCATACGCGGCTCCAACGCCATTCAGTCGATAGAAACCGACACCACCCACCAATTAGTCAACGTAAGCTTTGCGGTGAAGGATCGGAAAGAAATCAAGATTGTCGCCCATACCTACGATGCCTCCGGGCAAATGTATTCCAAGGTGATGGTTGAGCCGGAGGATGACTACTCTTTGCTGAATGGAAAGCTGCAAATCCTGAACGATTCGGTGAAGCTGATGATCGGCACCTACGGCTACCGGAACATGCAGAGCTCCAACAGCGCGGCCTCGCAGGGAATGTTCATTAGCAAAATCGTTTACGACGAAGTGCAGTACACCCGCTACCACAGCTTCACGGATTTTGCCAATTTCTTTTCGTTCATGAACGACCGGCAGCAAGAGAAAATAGAGCGTCGGATTCAGAAAAAGAAGGATTCGGGGGGCGACTTGAAGCTCAACTACCGTCTTTTGGTACACGACGTTATTCCCAAAGGCGACCAGTACGTGATGGTTTCGGAGGTGTTTTATCCCGAGTACCGCAGCAACAACACCAACATGATGGGCATGAATTCTTTTTACGGAAATCCGTACATGTTCGGGTCGCCCTTCGGTCGAGGACTGTACAACCCGTATCTCTGGAACCCCTATTTCGGCTCGGGCGGCGGCTTCAACAACCAGGTTTTCGACGGTTTCGTTTACACCCACGCCATCGTGGCCAATTTCGATAAAGAGGGCCGTTTGCTCTGGGACAACAGCATTAGTTTCGACAACGTGAAGAGCATGGAGTTGAAGGAAAAAATCAACGTTCAGGTATCGGACGAAGGCCGTACCCAACTGGTCTATAGCAAAGAAGGAGCCATCACCAGCAAAATCATCAAAGGTCAGCAGGTAGTGGACGGCGGCAAAAAAGTGGAGCTTCCCACGGGCCTGGAAGGCGACAAAGTCCGCAAGACCTCGACCGATGATGTGGATTTCTGGTACGGCAACCACTACCTGGCCTGGGGACTACAGCGCATCGTGAACCCCGCCGGGGACGTGCAGAGCCGGGGCCGCCGCAATGTTTTTTATCTGAACAAAATCACCTTTTGAACTTGCTCCTCCTCACTCCCACCCAGCATACCGACTACGAACTGATCGACGCCGGCGGTTTTGAAAAACTCGAACGCTTCGGGGCGCATACGCTCATCCGGCCCGAGCCGCAGGCCGTTTGGAACAAGTCGCTGACCGATGCCGAATGGACCGCCCGCGCCCAGGCGGTTTTTGCCCGCGACAAAAATTCGCAGGAAAAAGGCCAGTGGCAATTGAAAGTCAAAATGCCCGAACGCTGGAACATGGCCTACGCCACGCCTTTGTTGGACTTGCGGGCCAAGCTCACGCTTTCTTCTTTCAAGCACGTCGGGATTTTTCCCGAGCAGGCCGTGAACTGGGATTTCATCGCTGAAAAACTAAACGCCATTCCTGTCGAAAAACCGACGGTGCTGAATCTTTTCGCCTACACGGGCATGGCCTCGCTGGCCGCCAAGGCCCACGGGGCCGACGTGACGCACGTGGATGCGGTGAAGCCCGTCATCAGCTGGTCGCGCGAGAACATGGAATTGAGCGGGCTGGACAATATCCGCTGGGTGGTGGAGGACGCCATGAAATTCGTGAAGCGCGAGGTGCGGCGGGGCAAAAAATACAACGGAATCATCCTGGATCCGCCCGCCTACGGTCGAGGCCCCAGCGGCGAAAAGTGGCTTTTGGAGGAGCAAATCAACGAGCTGATCGGCCTTTGCGCGGAGCTTTTGGAGAAGAAAAACCATTTCTTCATCATCAATTTGTATTCGCTCGGCTTCTCGGCCCTGATTCTTGATAATTTGATAGACTGCCATTTTGGCAAAACGAGAGGCTACGAATCCGGCGAGCTTTTCCTGCAAGACTCCTTCCGAAAGAAGCTGCCGCTGGGCGTATTTGCCCGCTTTTCGGATATTTTGAGTTAAAATACTGGCTTTATCCGGTAAGAATGAACGCTGAATAATGGGCTTTTGTCAAAAGAATACCGAATTTTGCGTTTTGAAGCGTGCAAGGTTGATATTTCCGATGTCTTTCTCTCCCCCTAAACTTACGGTGCCATTGCTGTTGTTGTTGCTGTTGCTGGGCCAATGGGCCTGCCAAAGCGATGCCCGCACCACTACGCGCATTCCGCCAACGCCCGCCAGCATTTCTCAAAAAAAGTGGCAGGAGGATGCCCTGCAAGCTTTGGGGGATTTGATTGCCAAGAAAATTGATTTGGACAACAGTCTCTACCAACGGGCCAGAATATATCTACAGCAGGAAAAGTACGCCCTAGCCGCGACCGACATGGACGCCGCTATTGACCTGAAAGACAACGTGGGCGAATACTACCTGCTGCGGGCGAAGGCTAGGCATGAGCTGAATAAAACCGACCAAGCCCTGGAAGACGCCCAGCGGGCAGAAGTTTTGCAGCAGGACGTCCCCGAGCTTTACATCCTGCTCGCCGACCTCAACCAGAAAAAACAGCAGTACCGCGACGCGCAAAACTACCTCGTCACCGCTTTGGAAATGGCCCCCTACGAAGGAGACGCCTATTACGTGAAAGGTATGTTGCAAAGCAAAATGTCGGACTCCCTTACCGGACTCGATAATTTGAAATACGCCCTCTCGCTCAATCCGCGGATGTTGCGGGCGTATCAGCAAATTAGTTTCGTTTACAGCAACGCGGGCAACAAACGCGAAGCCCTGCGGTATAATCAAATGGCCATCGACCGCTTTCCGGTCAGGGCGGAACTACAGAAAGAGCGGGGGGGGATCTACCAGCGGGCAGCCAATCTGGACAGCGCCATGTTCGCCTACAGGAAGGCAATTCTCATGGACTCCACCCTGGCACCAGTTCATAATCAGATCGGCATGATCTACCTGAAATGGAAATCGTATTTTGGGGCATTGTCCGCCTTCAAGAAAACGCTGAAATATGACTCGGGTTACCCCCAGGCTAACTACCTGGCGGGCTATTGTCTCGAAAAAATCGGCAACGACGAGCAGGCCGCTGAGTTTTACACTACCGAAATCCAGCTTAACCCCGAAGATCAGGTGGCTCAGGCAGCATTGGCCCGCATCCAGTACCGCAAGCAAAGGCAGTATGATCCGGCGGGCATTTTTGCGACTCAGAAAAAAACGACGGTGCCGCGCGCACCCGTGGTCGTGCCTCGTGCACTGGATAGTTTAGACATAAAAATAAAAGCCATCCTGCCTCGCCGCACTATTGACATGAGTCGGGATTCGGTGATGCAAATCAAGATTAAATAGCGTAATTTTTTTAAAATGTTGAAGGGTTTAAAACGAGGCAGTCCGTGCTGTTTAATTTTTTATTCAAAAAGTCTAAAAAATGCAGTTTAACTATCTGACAATTATTGACTTTCAACCCTTCAACGCTTCAACCTTCAACAATGAATATAAACATCACCCTCCCCGACGGTTCAATCCGAGAATATCCGGCCGGCGTTTCGGCCTATGAAATTGCGCTTAGTATTAGTGAGGGATTGGCCCGTAATGTATTATCAGCCAATGTGAATGGAGAAGTTTGGGATGCCAATCGTCCCATCGTGCAAGATTCAAAGGTTAGGTTACTGACCTGGAATGACGCGGAGGGGCAGGCCACTTTTTGGCACTCTTCGGCGCACCTTTTGGCCGAAGCGCTGGAAGCGCTCTATCCCGGCGTGAAGTTCGGGACCGGGCCTTCGATCGAGAAAGGGTTTTATTATGACGTGGATTTAGGCGAAAAAACGCTTTCCAGCGATGACTTTATCACCATCGAGAATAAAATAAAAGAACTGGCTCGTCAGAAAAATGAGTACCTGCGCCAGCCGATCAGCAAAGCCGACGCGGTCGCGTACTTCACCGAAAAGGGGGACGAGTACAAGCTGGAACTCATCGGTGGCTTGGAAGACGGCCAGATTACGCTGTACACCCAAGGCGGCTTCACCGACCTGTGCCGGGGGCCGCACATTCCGAACACGGGCGCAGTGAAGGCGGTTAAATTAACTAATATTGCCGGAGCTTATTGGCGCAACAACCAAGAAAACAAGCAGTTGACCCGAATCTATGGTATTACTTTCCCCAAGCAGAAAGAACTCGACGAGTATGTTTTCCGAGTGGAGGAAGCCAAGAAACGCGACCACCGGAAGCTGGGTAAGGAATTGGAACTGTTTGCTTTCTCCGAGAAAGTGGGTCAGGGGCTGCCCCTTTGGCTGCCCAAGGGAGCCATGCTGCGGGAGCGGCTGGAAAGCTTTTTGAAGAAAGCCCAGCTCCGCGCTGGCTACTTGCCCGTGGTAACGCCGCACATCGG
>Ga0105045_10002710_pt1 | contig 15027 bp, 14 predicted proteins | sample MAT02_FD_78089 | JGI IMG/M metagenome (GOLD analysis project Ga0105045, IMG submission 78089) | Freshwater microbial communities from Lake Fryxell liftoff mats and glacier meltwater in Antarctica - MAT-02 (megahit assembly) | ecosystem: Environmental > Aquatic > Freshwater > Ice > Liftoff...
ACCTTGAACATGCGATGACTATGGGCCCGCGCGCGCGAAACCGGCAACTTTACGGCGTTGAGATCGGCCTACGCGACCGGGGGAGAGCCCACGGCCTCCACCGGCCCACGGCTCACGGGGTATACACGGCCAGCCAGGCGTCAAACGCCTGCGATTCGCCGACCATTCGGCCCGCCGCGACGATACGATCGTCTCGAGACTCACGGCCGGGTCGCCCCGGCCGCCGCTATCAGTTGTACTCGGTCCCGTCTTTTCGCAGCAGGTACTTCTCCGACACGCTCTTGAGCTGCACCCGGCCCAACAGCGGGTCACGCCGCTCGACCGCCGTCCGCACGACGATGCCCTCGCGGATGTGCAGCCCCTTGCCGGTCACCGTCTCCTTGCCGTCCGTATGCTCGAGCATCACCTCGCGGCCAAACGCCCCGCGATACAGCACCGGCACCCGCGTCAGCCCCATGCGCTCGCACGCGGTCGACAGCGCCAGGTCGCCGAGGTACGCGCCTTGCCCCGGGCGGCCGACGTAGATGTCGAACACACGAAACCCGACGACCCCCTGCGCGTCCGCCTTGGCCCCGTAGCCGAGGTCCTGCACGCCCGCGCCGAACACCTCGCCGAGCACGAAGATCGGCTGATCGGCCGCCATCTCGGCGACGAACACCTCGCTGATCCGGCGGACGATCTCGAGGCCGCGCGCGACCCGGAGGTACAGGTTGTCGACGTTCTCGGGCGCGTTCGGACGAAACGCCAGGCCCTTGCCCGCGAGCCCCTTCGAGCTGACCACCAGGTGCCCCTGCTCGTCGATCATCGAGGGCGGCAGATAGCCGACCTGACACCACGTCCCGTGGATCTTCTCCGTGAACACCACCAGTTCTCCGACCACCAGCACCTCGGGGAACGCCTTGAAGTTCTCGATGTCGTAGCGCATGCACCGGTCGAGGCCGGCCGCGTAGCACAGCCCGTTCATGTGCGCGGGCGGGGCCGGCGGCTCCCACTTGTGGATCCCGAGCGACGCCGCGACGTCCTGCCCCTCCGACCAGCCCTCGCGCGCCGGATACACGATCCCCTGCGACAGCACCCCGCGCAGCTTGATCGCCTTCACCCGGTTGCCATCCTTGCCCGCCAGCTTGCCCCGCAGGCCCATCTCGTCGAGCAACACCTCCGGCACCACCGACTGCTCCGGGATGTACGCCACCAGCGCCCCGGTCTCGAACTGCCCCTTGCGCACCACCGACCGGTAATCGCCGACGCGGGCGATCTCGAGGGCATCGGCGTTCTCGTGCGGCTCGATCACCACACGCACCACATGGACGGTAAAGGTCGACATTGGCTCTCTCCTCCTTTCGGGCCCACAAAACATAGCACCACGTCGCAGGAGCCCGCACCCACGATCGCCACGGCGTAACCTCGCGGTCCGCCAAACTCATGACCTTCGCGGCACCCGCCGCGTCTGTCCCTCCGAGCTCTCCTGCGATCCCGACCGGATCGCCGCGGATCACTCGCCTGGGAGCGCGACCGGGCATAAGCCGCCTGCAATGCCTGGATATCCCCACGCCAGCAGACCTGCCCGGGACGGGCGATCGGCGGGTGGAGATATCTGGGCACAGCGGCGCATGACGATCCTCGAAGCGGCCGACGTTATCCGCCACACCCGCCGCTGTCAAACGCTTTATGCTCGGACCCCATGACCGACACCGAGCGCCACGAGCCCACGATCGAGTTTCACGCCGACCCGATCTCGCCCTACGTGTACATCGCGTGGCATCGCCTGGCCGCGCTCACGAGCGAGCGACCGGCGCTGCGCGTGGTCGTACGGCCAGTCTTACTCGCCGCCCTGCTCGGTCACTTCGGTCAACGCGGCCCGGCCGAGATCGCGCCCAAGCGCGTCTTCACCTACAAGGACATCGTGCGCCGCTGCCACGAGCTCGGCCTCCCGCTCGTCGGCCCCGCCACCCACCCCTTCAACCCACTCACCGCCCTGCGGGCGATCCTCGCCGCGCCCGAGGCCGACCGCGGGCGCGCGCTCGGGGCGATCGTCGACGCCGGCTGGGGCCGCGGCATCGATATGGCCGACCCCGCCGCATTGACTGAGGCCCTCACCGAAGTCGGCCTCGACGGCCCCGCCCTCCTCGCCGCCACCGCCGACCCCGCGATCAAGCAACAGCTCATCACCGCGTCACAGGCCGCGGCCGAGCGCGGCGTGTTCGGCGTGCCGACCTTCGCCGTCGGCGACGAGCTGATCTTCGGCCAGGACCGCCTCCCCGACGTCCTCCACGTGCTCGCCGGCGACGACCCCGTCGACCGCGGGCAGCTCGCCGCCATGCTCGCCCGCCCCGCCAGCGCGACCCGCAAGACCTGAAGGCGCCTGTCCCCGGCCTAACCGGCGATGCTACCGGCGATGCTACCGGCGATGCTACCGGCGTGCGTCGGGCAGCGACGCGTCTGTGACGCCCGAGCTCGTCACTCCGGGAAGCAGCCCGTGACGATGCAGCCGCAGTCCGAGGGTCGAGGCACAATCGTCGCTGTCGCTCTCTCCGCGCTCGCCACCCTCGCCGGTTGACGTGCTCTCACCGCTGGTGGTGGTGGTGCCCGTGCTCGACTCCCCCGTCGTGGTGGTGGACGTCGTCGCCTCGCCGGTCGTGGTCACCGCGTCGCCGGTCGTCGGGCCCGACCCGCGTATGGGCGCCGACGAGGCGATACTCATGGCACACGTAGCCGACCGCGCCCTCGCAGGTATATCCGGCGATGCCCTCGCAGGCGTCGCCGGCTCGCCGGCAGCCAGCACGGCCCGGGCTGGACGTGGTATAAACACGGCCGTGTGCGGCTCGCCGGCGGCGAGCACCGAGTCCCCATGACCGCGCTTTTCACCCTCGCAGGCGTGCTGATAGACCTCCTGATCCAGATGTTCGCCGTGTTCGCTACCGGCGCCGTGGTCGGCGCGGTGGTCCGCGGCGGCGAGTGGTTCATCGCCCTGATCCTGCTCGGCGTCGGTGTTGGTGGTCTGACCGTCCTGACCCTCCGCATCTGGGCCCGACGGCGGATCCTCGCGGTCGCCCGGGCTGGCAGCGAGGAGATCAGCACGGTCACGTGGCTGCACTTTGTCTGCGACGCCGCGTGGATCGCCGTCGCCGTGATGCTGGTCCGCGGCGCCCAGGGGCCGCTGTGGGACACGGGTACGCGGGCGGCCACTATCACGGTCTTCGTGCTCGTCGTCGCGCTGTGCCTGTTGCGGGTGGTGGCGCGGGTCCGGGACGACGAGTGACGGCCGGCCAGCTCGCCGCAGCGCCCCGCCACGCGAACGCGTGCTCCGCCGCGCTCGCCCCGAACAATTCCTCGACCCGACAGCCGAGCGCCCGCGCGAGGTGGCCGAGTCGTGCGTCACGCCGCCGGGTCACGCGGCCGCGCTCATTGTTTCAGGCGCAGCGTGCCGGTGAGGCCGGTCAGCCTGAAGGTGACGCCGGACCGGGTGGTCTGCTCGAACAGCACCATATCCTCGTCGGCGAACACCAGCGAGATCTGTTGCCCCTTGTTCACGACCCCGACCGCTGCCAGCGGGAACCTGCCCGGGACCGCCATCAACGGCTGCTCGCCCTCCGGGAGGAACAGCTTGTTGGGGGACTCGGTGACGTTGATCGTGGCGCTGGCGAGGATGTCGTGCGGCGCGTTCGTCACGCCAGGGAGCGTGCCGGCGTCGTGGTCGGCGATCGCGAACGGGAAGCCGACCGTCAACGGATCGACGCCATCGGCGAAGAATTGCTGGACCCTCAATTTGACGATCGCGCCCTGACCGAGGTCACATTCGAGCTCGGGAGTATCGGCATAGTTGATCCGGGAGGCGTAGATCATGGCGGTGCCGACGTCATCCGGCGCGACCTCGATGACGCTGTCCAGGACGACGAGGCTGACCGCGAAGTCGCAGTCGAGGGCCTTCTCCGCGTGCGCCAGGGTCGTGAGCTCGTTGAACTCGGGCGGCGATCCCTCGGCGATCGAGAACTTCAGCGGCAGGTCGCACACATTTCCGATCGCGTCATCGTCGAAGTCGAGCTGATTCGGGTTCGCGTCGCACCGGCAGTTGTCGGCCTTATTCATCACACCATCGGCGTCCTCGTCAGAGTCGTCGGCCGGGACCTGACAGCCCGTGGGCGCGCCGGTCGTCGATTCCTCGCCGGTCGTCGATTCCTCGCCGGTCGTCGATTCCTCGCCGGTCGTCGGCGTCGTGTCGGTCGACGACGTCTCGACCATCGTCGTCGACATCTCACCGCCCGTCGTCGGCACCTCGCCCGTCGTCGACGTCGTACCGGCCATCGTCGTGGCCGTCGTCTCGTCGGCCGAGCCGACACCGTCGTCGCCACAGCCCGATAGTAAGATATAAGTGACACTCGCGAAAATCGGCTCTACCATACGTCTGTGCATCAGCGGGGCGTAGCACGCATGCAACGTGATACGACGATTGTCGGCTCGCTCGCCATGGAGCAATTAGTGGCCTCGAGGACCCTCGTGGGGCGTATGCTGCAATTACAGGATATCGCTAGATTCGCGTACCGACGGCCATGACGGCCGCACTTACCGATCTCGCCCCGATGAACCGGCCCTCGAGGAGCTGCGCGCGATCCGCTTCGGAAAGAATCGGCGACGGCTCAGGTCCAGATCCGTGCGAGCACGAAGCCGACCACCTCGCCGCTGCTGCGGTCCAGGCCGCCGACGATGTGGCACGCGAGCACGGCGGAGTCCGGATCGGGCTGGGAAGTGATGCACACCGCCGCGGGCTCGTCGACACACGCATGAAGCTGGGCGACGACGCTCACGCCTGGGAGGTGATGCAGGTGCGCGAGTCGGGCGTTCACCGTGCTCGCATCGATCCACGCCCCCGCCGAGCCGCGGCTACCCGCCGCGAGGTGGCCCAGGTCCACCGCGTGCCAGTAACCGTGCTGCGGCTCGCCCGGCAAGAATTGACCGCCCAGGGGCGCCGCGCCCGCGAGCTCGGCGAGCCACCCGCTGGCGTGCTCGGCGATCTGTGCGGTCACCACCGTGTCGCCGCGGGCGTGCTGGAGGAGCGCGGCACGGACGTCCTGGCCGAGCTTTCGCGCGCGCGTGAACGTGTGCAGCAGGCCCGGCCCGGCCTCGTTCCCGCGCCAGCTCAGGTCGATGCCGCGAACCTGCAGCATGTCGAGCCAGCCGACCAGACTGTCCGGGTCCTGACGCGTGCTCACGTCGATCACCAGGACCGCGACCTCGGGCCGCGAATTGCCGGCGTCGGCGAGCTGCGCGAGGATCAGCGCCTCCGCCAGCGTCCCGGGCGACTCGCTCTCGCCCGTGGGCCGCGAGCTGGCCGCGAAGCGCCGCGTGATGATCCGGGCCGATTCATCGCGCGTCGTGCCCGCGCTCGAGGTCACGACATAACGCATCCCCGGCGTCGGGGTCACGCGGGCCCACCCACGCACCGTCCCGTGCACCGCGGCCTCCGGACCCTGACCCGAGGTCGCCAGCGTCTCGACGCCCTCACCGAGCGCGTACATGGCCGACCCTCCGAGCCACAGCGCCCCGTCGCGCCACAGCGCCGCGACCGCGGCCCTGCGCGTATCGACGTACCAGGCCTCGTACTCCGCGGAGAGGGGATCATGACCGGGCAAGAACGGCATCGTCGTCCGCCGCTCGGCCGGATCGCCGCTCACGCGCCAGGTGGCCGTCAAGATCATGGGCGTGTCTATCACATCCTTGCACGCGCAACCTCGCAAGGGCCCTGCTCGCCAGGTCCCGCCGTTGCGGGCCGACAGCGCCAGCCAGACCGGTCAGGATGAAGTGGGGCGCCTTCGCGCGCCATCCTAATTTGAGCTCGTGGGCGCCGCTTCGGCGAGCAGGGACGCGATCGCGGTATCGATCGCGCGGGAGCAGCCCGGGCGCGGCCGCCAGCGACCCGTCGCTACGCGGCCGGTCGGGCTCACACCGTGATGTGATGCTTGAGGAAGACCTCGCGCGCGTGCGCGACGAGCTGGCCGTCGGTCGGGTGGTCGACAGTATCGACAGCGACCACCAGACCCGCCAGCTCGTGGTGGTGCGAGTCGAGGTGCGTCTTGAAGTGATCCTTGCCGAGCCCGGCGCCCATCAGCAGCAGGTGCGTCGCACCCTTCAGGTGCTCCGCGACCTGATGGTAGAAGTGTTCGGACTTCTTCTCTTGATCCTGCGTGTGCCCGGTGTGGTGCTGCGGCTCGTGGCGGTGATAGGCGTGGTGCGTGACCTCGCCCCCGTTGAAGGCGAAGACTTTGGCGTGTTCACTGTCGATCTGGACCGCGTAGATGCTCATGTGGCCCGCATGATACACGTCATCCGCTCGCCTCATACGGGCGGGAGGGTCGCAATCAGGGCGCGCCAGTTCTCGTCCTCGGGGCGACCCGGCTTGCGTGCCCCGAACATCAACGCGATGGTGTCATCGGCCGCATCGAAGAGCTCGAGCGAGGTGACGATGCCATCGCTGGTCGGCTTGCGAACGACCCAGACGTCGCGCACGTGATCGGCGCGCAGATGGAGGTTGAAGCCGGGGTCCATCACGTTGAGCCAGGGCCCCATCGGCGCGACCCGCATGACCGGACCGGTGTGGATCTGGATGCACCCCATGCTGGCGACGAACACCATGATCGGCAGCGACCCCGCGGCGGCGCCATCGAGCGCGACACGCGGGCTGTCCGACGCGACCCGCATGGCGTGCCCCGGCGGGGCGAGCCGCAGCGCCTGGGTCCGCGTCACCCCGTGACGACGCAGCAGGCCGAAGAACTCGTGGGTGTCCTGCATCGCCAACCAGGCGGCCTGGAACCCCGGGACGTCAATGGCATCGTCGGGTCGCGGCGCTGCGACGGGCTCGGGCGCGATGACCCGTTGCCGCGGGCTCTGATCGGCGGAGCGAAACACCTCGACCAGGCGGTCGAACTCGGCGCGGTCGGAGCTGTCACGAAGATGGACCTTGTGGACCGCGTCGCCGTGGCTGTCGAAGAAGTGCAGGCTCGGCTGGGCGCCTTCGAACGCGGCGAAGGCCGAGTCCCAGCGGCCCAGGAACAGGCGCAGGTCGATGTCGGGACCGAGCACCAGCCCCTGCGGACCGGTGAACGTGGCGCGGGGGTAAACACCGACCTTCTCATGCACGGCGCTGTTGTTACGGGTCAGGCCATGACCTCGCCGAGCAGCGGCAAGCGCAGCAGGATCTCGCGAAAGTCGTCGTGGAGGCGAACGGTCGCCTCGCCGCCGCACTCGCTGGCGCGTAGCTCGGCCTCGCGGACATGCAGGCGCTCGGCGGCGTCGCGGATGCGCAGGCGCGGCTCGTCGGCGAGCAGCGCCTGCCAGGCGCTGCGCAGGTGGTGAGGATCAGCGGGGACGTGGGGCTGGGTCTGCATGGTCGGCTCCTGGCGTGATGAAGGGCCGCAACCGGGGCACGGCCATCGGCCAGCCATCGGGGTGCGGGAGGACGTCGAAGGGCGCATCGAAGGCGCGGGCGAGGGGCTCAGGCGCGAGCACGTCGGCGACCGACCCCTCGGCGACCCGCCTGCCGTCGGCGAGCAGGACGACGCGGTCGGCGAAGCGAGCCGCCGCGTGCAGGTCGTGCAGGACCAGCGCGACACCGACGCCCTCGGCCGCCAGGCGGCGCAGTTGGTCGAGCAGCGCGCCGGCCTGTCCGGGATCCAGGCTGGCGCTCGGCTCGTCGAGCAGGAGGTAGCGCCCACGGCCGCCGCTCGGGCTCCAGATCTGCGCCAGCACCCTGGCGATCTGGACCCGCTGCTGCTCGCCGCCCGACAGCTCGAGGTAGCTGCGACCCCGCAAATGCAGCGCGTCGACCCGCGCGAGCGCGCCCGTGATCGCGGCGTCCTCCTGGCCCATGAGACAGGTGCCGCGGGCGGCGTGACGGCCGAGCGCGACCACCTCCTCGACCAGGAAAGCGGCGCCGAGCTGGGGGCGCTGCGGCAGCGCGGCGCGCAGGCGGGCCTGCTCGAGCGGCGGGATCGCAGCGAGCGGGCGACCGTCGAGCGCCACGCAGCCCGCGTGGGGGGTGAGCTCGCCGGCGAGGATCCGCAGCAAGGTCGACTTGCCGGCGCCGTTGGGGCCGATCAACGCGACCACCTCGCCGGGCGCGATCGCCAGCGAGACCTCGCGTAGCACCCAGCGGGCCCCGCGACGCAGGCCGAGGTCACGCCCGACGAGGCTCACGCGAGCTCCTGGGCGCGGCGACGGGCGAGCAGGCCGAGGAAGATCGGCGCGCCGATCAACGCGGTGACGATGCCGATCGGCAGCTCGGCCGGCGCCGCGATCGTTCGCGCGAGGGCGTCGGCGAGCAGCAGCAGGCTCGGGCCGAGCAGCACCGCCGCTGGTAACAGCAGGCGGTGGTCCGGGCCGAACAACAGGCGCCCGAGGTGCGGGACGACCAGCCCGACGAAGCCGATCGCACCCGTGAACGCGACCGCCGTACCGACGGCGAGGGCCACCAGCGCGACGATCCGTCGCTGCAAGGCCTCGACTGGCACACCGAGTTGCAGCGCCTCGGTCTCGCCGAGCTGGAGGACGTTGAGCTCGTCCGCGCGACGCAGCAGCAAGACCACCGCGACGGCGATCGTCGGCGTGGCGATCGCCAGCGAGGTCCAGGTGGTCGCGCCGAGGCTGCCGAGCAGCCACAGGCTGAGGTTGCGCAGTTGCGCGTCGTCGGCCAGGTAACCAGCGAGACCGAGGCCGGCGCCCGCGAGCGCGTTGACGGCGATGCCCGCGAGCAGCATGCCAGCGACGGTCGTGCGACCGCCGACGCGGGCGAGCCGGACCACCAGCGTGGTCGCGACCACCCCGCCGACGAAGGCCGCGAGCGGGAGCGCGGCCTGGGCGAGCGGCGCGGCGGCGCCGGCCGAGAGCAGTTGCAACCCGGGTACCAGTCCGAGCAGCGCCGCGGCGACGCCGACCGCCGCGCCGCTCGACACACCGAGCAGGCCGGGGTCGGCGAGCGGGTTACGAAACAGGCCCTGCATCGCCGCGCCGGCGACCGCGAGGCCGGCCCCGACGACGACCGCCGTGACCATCCGCGGCCCGCGGATCACCAGCAGCACCGCGGACTGCGTCGGATCGAAGGACCACGGTGCGGATACACCGAGCTCCGCCGCGACGATCGCCAGCGCCTGTCCGGGGCCGATCGCCACGCTGCCGCTGGCGAGCTCGACGACCGCCGCCAGCATCAGCAGCGCGGCCAGCAATGCGAGCGCCGTGCGGCGACGCGCGGGTGAGACGAGGCGAGCCATGCTCCGTCGATCAGTCGGCGTCCAGTTCGGGGTGGAGGCCGCGTACCAGCTCGAGCAGCGCCTCGCCGACGCGCGGGCCGAAGCCGAGCAGCTTGAGGTCGTCGATCGCGATCACGCGGTCCGCCGCGGTCGTCTGGGCCACGCCGGGCTGGCTGCCGAGACCCGCGACGCCGCCGATGCTCTCGAGGCCACGCGCAGGAATGACGATGAAGTCGGGGTGCGCCGCGATCACGGCCTCGGCGGAGATCGGGCGAAACCCGGTGAAGGCGTCGATCGCGTTGGTGGCTCCGGCGAGGCGCAGCATCTCGGCCGCCGGTGTCTCGCTGCCCGCGACCATCACGCTGCCCGGGCCGCGCGCATAGACGAACAGCACGCGCGGCCGCACGCCGGTGCGCGCGCGCAGGGCCGCGACCTCCTCGACTTGACGATCGATCGCAGCGATCAGCGCCTCGCCCTCGGCGACACGCTCGACGGCCGCGGCGATCGCTCGCAAGTTGCTGCGAGCGTCGTCGAGGCTCGCGGAGGGTCCGAGGACCTGGACCTTGACGCCCGCGCCGCGCAGACGGTCGAGCGCGACCGCAGGACCCGTGTCGCTGCTGGCGAGGACGAGGTCGGGCGCGAGGCTCAGCACGCCCTCGGCGGAGAATTGCCGGAAGTAACCGACCTTCGGCAGCGTCGCCGTGGCGGGTGGATGCAGGCTCGAGAGGTCCGCACCGACCACGGCTTCACCGACTCCCAGCGCGAACAGGGTCTCGGTGACCGCGCTGCCGAGGCCGACGACGCGAGCCCCGGCGGCCTTCGCCTCCGCGGAAGGCGGCGCGCAGGCCCCCGTGGACAGCGCGGCCCCGCAAGGCATGAGGAGACCCAATAAAATCGCCAGAGCTCGGTGCATGGAGATATCTCGCAAGAAGTGGCCGCGGGCGGGGTAAACCAGGAACCTCCCCGCCCGCGACCGTGTTGAAAGTCGTCAGGCCGGCGGCGCGAGCGGAGCCCAGCGCAGCGAGAGGAGACCCGGGGTGCCGGCGTCGTCGTAGTAGTCGAGCAGTTGCACCTTGAAGTAGTTGTCCTCGGGCGTGCGCACCACGTACACGAGGTCCGCGCGCGCCGAGAGGACGTGCGTCATCGGGTCGTAGTCGTACCAGAGGTCGAAGGCGTAGCCGGGCATCGTCTCCTGCATCGCGGTCTCGGGGTCGCTCGCGTCGACGACGTAGCCGTCGGCCGGCGCCACCACGAGCGCGTCGAAGTCTGCCCCCCCGAGCACCGCGACCTCGGCGTGGGTGGCGATGTTGAAGCGCAGGAAGCCGAGGTCCCAGGCCGCGCTCGCGCCGTCGACCCCGGCCCTCGACTCGAAGTCGATGTACGTGAACGCGGCCTCGTCGCGGGCATCGACGACGCTGATGAAGCTGCCATCACCCTGAGCCTCGGTCTGAAACACCTCGTCCGTGCTCCCCGGGTCGTCGACCTCGTCGTCGACCGCGGGCACGCAAGCGCAAGCGAACAAAGTGCATGGAAATACGAGGAAGCGCAGGTTCATCGGGAGCTCCGGTGGCGGAAAGTGAAGCCGCCATAAAAGGCGCGGGGCACGAGCGGCAAGTACAGCGAATCGCCGGCGTCGAGCAGGTTGTCGACGCCGAAGAACAGCGACAGGCGGCCGCGCAGGATGTCCTGGGCGACCCGGAGGTCGAGCGTCGCGTAGGGGGCGAGGCGCACGACCTCGTCGACCCCGTCGCCATCGTTATCGACGTAGAATTGCTGTCCGCCCGGCACCCCCGCGCGCACCTGGGCCATCGTGCCAGCGCGGCGGTGGTGGAATTGCAGGCGCAGCGAACCGTGGTGCAGGGGCTTGCCGGGCAGCGGCCGCTGGCGCTCGCGGTCGAGCGTGTCGCTCAGCGTGTAGCTGACATCGAACGCGAAGTGCCGCAGCACCCGCAGGCCGAACACCGCCTCGAGCCCGCGCGTGCGCGCCGAGCCGACGTTGACGTACGAGAACAGGCTCTGACCGACCACCATGGCGCTGGTCGTATCGGTGGTGATCAGGTTGCGCAGGCTGTTGGCGAAGGCGTGGGCCTCGAGCTGCGCGAAGCTGCCAGCGCGGACCAGGAACCCGACCGTGAGCCCGCGCGAGGTCTCGGGCACCAGCTCAGGGTTGCCGGTCACGCGGTAGCCCGCCGACGGGTTGGCGAAGCTGAGATAAAGCTCGCGAAACGACGGCGCGCGATAGCCGAGACCGGCGCTCGCGCGCAGCGTGAGGTCCGGGTGCGGGTCGACGCGGATCGCCAGACGCGGCGTGGCGTACGCGCCGAACTGACTGTCGATGTCGAAGCGACCGCCCGGCACGACCACCACCCGCGGCACAGCGCGCACCCGCCACTCGTCCTGGACGAACAAACTCAGGCGCTGGCGGGCCCCGCGACCGCCCGCCAGCCGCGGCGTCGACAGGCCCTCGAACTGCGCCTCCACGCCGGCGGTGAACATGTGCCTGCCGGCCACCAGATGATCATACTGCGCCGAGATCTGGCCCAGCGTATCTCGTGTGCGCTGGAGGTCGTCGAGGTCGTCGGACCCGCGTTGATCGAGGATGTAGCGATCGTCGAAGTGCGCGACGTGGCCCGTGAGGCGCAACCGGGCCGGCGCTGACCATGTGATCTCGGGCCCGATCGTCAGGGACGCCGTGCGCGTCAGGTTGCGGCGGTCGAACACCGCACCGGTCGCGCTGGCATCGACGCCCCGTAAGTCGCGCTGCTGGGCGTCCGCGGTGGCGGTGAGCTTGAGGTCGGACCGCGGGCGAAACTCCGTCCACTGCGAGAGGTTGAGGTTGTTCTGAAAATTCCCGGTGGTCGCCACGTCGGCCGGGTCGCGGTCGAAGCCGCGGGTGCGGTGCCAGCCGAACGCCAGGCCGGTGCCCCAGCGCCCGCTTCGCAGCCCCGCGCGGCCGCTCAGGTCCTGGGTGTCGAACGAACCGAAGCTGCCGTGCGCCTCGGCCTCGCGCGAGCGACCCGTCTTGCGCGTGATGATGTTGATGACCCCCGCGATCGCGTCGGAGCCGTACAGCGCCGAACCGGGGCCCTTGACGATCTCGACCTGCTCGATGTCCTCGGCCGGGAAGCGCGAGAGGTCGATCGTGCCGTTGATCCGCCCGGTCGCGCGCTGCCCGTCGACGAGGATCAACGTGTACTTCGCGTCGAGACCCTGCATTTGCACGCCCGCGCCACCAGCACCGGCGAACGACCGCAGCACCTGCAAGCCCGGCTGCTCCTCGAGCAGCTCGGCGAGGTTCTCCGCGCCACTCGCCTCGATCGCGTCGCGCCGGATCACCTGCGTGGCGACCGCGCTGTCACCCACGGCCTGCTCGGTGCGCGCAGCCGTCACGACGATCGTCCGCGACTCGTCGGCGAAACCGATGTCGGCAGGGACGGGCCGACGCGGGGTCGGCATAGGGGCGGCGAGCAAGAACATGACGGCGAGGATGAACACGGAATGCGACGCGTCATCGCGTCGATTTTGAGAGCTGTTTTCAAAAACTAAGGTGCCAGAGGATCGGACCGCCGTCAACTGCCTTAATTCTCGCGTTTAAGCCGTCCGCGAAGCACGCGCGAAAATCAATAATGAAAATGTTTTTCATTTAATAGCGAGGATGCCCGCGCGTCGAGCGCCGACACCCGGGTGTCTACCCTGCGTCGACCCGGTGATCCACGCGCTCACACGCCCGCGAACGATACGCACTCGCGAACGACCGAGCTGTTCGGCTCGACCGTGCCGACGGACGGACACCCACTCAGCGCGAGCGGATGACCATCGGCAGCCCGTTGGCGAGACCCAGCGTGCCGCGCATCTCCCAGCGCGGCACGTAGCCGGCGCGCAGCCGCGGCGTGAAGCGCCGACGTTGACGTGCTCTACCGCGTCAGGGTGCATAGCGAACAACAGCGTCCGCCGACCGATGCGCACCTGGAACACGTCGCCGTGCTCGCGCCACTGCTGCCCCGCAAACTCGAGGAAGCCGAGCTTGCGAACCCCCTGAACCGCAACAGCGCGGGTCCTGGGGCCTTCACGCGCTGGCCCCCGCACGCTTCCATCCGTGGATCGGGCGCGCGTCATCGAGGATCGCGGGACAAACAGTCTCGAGCGTGACGTGCGCAGCGCTTCGACGCCAACCACTCCCCCGGCGCCTCAGCGAGCCGCTGTGGCCGGGAAGCCGCGGGCGAGCGCTGCCCCCCTCGACGCGCTTGGCGTGGCTGCGAGCGAGGGTCATGATGACGGCCCACCGCCCTGCCCGCGCCGCGTCTGCTCCGATGAACTTCCCCTTCGACCACTCCTACGCCCGCCTCCCCGACCGCTTCTACTCGCGCGTCACGCCGACCCGGGTCCGTGACCCGCGGGTGGTCAAGGTCAACCGCCCGCTCGCGGCGTTGCTCGGCCTCGACGCCGACTTCCTCGGCTCGCCCGAGGGCGCGCAGATCCTCGCCGGCAACGTCGTGCCGGCGGGCGCCGACCCGATCGCGCTCGCCTACGCCGGTCATCAGTTCGGTCACTTCTCCGGGCAGCTCGGCGATGGCCGGGCGATCCTCCTCGGCGAGATCGTCGGCACCGACGGACAGCGGCGCGACGTGCAGCTCAAGGGCGCCGGGCGGACGCCCTACTCCCGCGGCGGCGACGGGCGCGCCGCCCTCGGCCCGGTGCTCCGCGAGTATCTGATGAGCGAGGCCATGGCCGCCCTCGGCGTGCCGACCACCCGCGCCCTGGCTGCAGTCACGACCGGCGAGACGGTCCGCCGCGACGAGCCGCTGCCAGGCGCCGTGTTCGTGCGCGTGGCCGCGAGCCACCTGCGGGTCGGGACCTTCGAGCTGCTCGCGGCCCGCGGCGATCAGGACGGCGTGCGCGTGCTGACCTCGTACGCGCTGGGCCGCCACTACCCCGCGGCGCTCGGCGCCGGCGACCCCCGCGGAGAGGCGCTCGCGCTGCTCGACGGCGTGATCGCGGCGCAGGCCAACCTCGTGGCGCGCTGGCTCGGGCTCGGGTTCATTCACGGCGTGATGAACACCGACAACACCTCGATCTCCGGCGAAACGATCGACTACGGCCCCTGCGCTTTCCTCGACGAGTACGCGCCCGGCAAGACCTTCAGCTCGATCGACCACGCCGGCAGGTACGCCTTCGCCAACCAGCCGAGGATCGCCCTGTGGAACCTGACCCGGCTCGCCGAGACGCTCGTGCCGGCGATCGCCGCCGACCCGGAGCAGGGCGTCGCCCTCGCCACCGAGCGCCTCGAGGGCTTCGCTGCGATCTTCAACGCCGCGCACGACCGGGTCTCGCGCGCCAAACTCGGACTGTCGCTCGCGGAGCCCGAGGACACCGAGCTGCTCGCCGACCTGCACGAGCGCCTCGCCGCGAACGAGGTCGACTTCACCCGGTTTTTTCGCCGACTTTGCGACGCCGCGGCCGATCCATCGCACGACCTCGAGGTCGCCGCGGGCTTCGCGGATCCCGGCGCGTTTCACCCGTGGGCGCAGCGATGGCGCCAGCGCTTGCTCCGCGAGCCGGGTACGCCCGCGGACCGCCGCGCGTCGATGCGGCTCGCAAACCCTGCCTTTATCCCTCGCAACCATCGCATCGAGGAGATCATCACGGCCGCCGTACGCGGGGACCTCACCCCCTTCGAGACCTTCACCCGCGTGCTCGAGCACCCCTATGAAGATCAGCCAGAGTTCGCGTCCTGGCGCGAGCCGCCGCGCCGGGACCAGCGGGTCCGGGCGACCTTCTGCGGGACCTGAGC
>Ga0105045_10002711_pt1 | contig 15026 bp, 10 predicted proteins | sample MAT02_FD_78089 | JGI IMG/M metagenome (GOLD analysis project Ga0105045, IMG submission 78089) | Freshwater microbial communities from Lake Fryxell liftoff mats and glacier meltwater in Antarctica - MAT-02 (megahit assembly) | ecosystem: Environmental > Aquatic > Freshwater > Ice > Liftoff...
AAAGCTTTACTGCTCGCGCCAGTGACTCCACATGCCAACCAAACGCCCGAGCAGTTCTTCGCCGATCTGCAACAGGATGGATTTGTTCGAATCCGACTCAATGGTCGAACTCAGGAAATCAATCTGCTGCCATCGTTGCAAAAAAAGAGCCGTTATGAAATACAGCTGGTTGTGGATCGGATCCGATTGGATGGCAAAGATCGCAAGCGATTGAGCGATAGCGTTTCAACAGCGCTGACCATGGGCAACGGCGTTATCCAACTCGCGATTGTTGACGAGGATCGAGCGGAAACACATTGGGAGACCCATACGTTTTCTTTGCAATTGGCGTGTTCGCCGTGCGGTTTGTCATTTCAATCACTCACACCTCATAGTTTTTCGTTCAATACGGCTGTTGGATGGTGTCCTAGTTGTAGCGGCTTAGGGACTCAAACGGGAACTGACCCAGCGGCGTCCGTTGATGACCAGCGTTCGCTCGAAGATGGGGCGATGTTGTTGTGGCCAAATCTAGAGAACCCGCTGGCGCTAGGCATGCTCCGAGCTTTTGGGCGAGAGGCCGGCATTCCGCTTGATCGCCCGGTGTCGCAATTGCCGGTGGGGCAGCGATCACTCCTGTTTCATGGCTTGCCAGATCGCGAGATCGTAGTCTATCAATCCGATATCGCTCCACCGAAATCGACTGCCAAGCAAATCGATAGAACAGTGGCGATGACATTCCATTACCGAGGAGTCTTCCCAGCGTTGGAGCTCGCATCGAATTCGAATATTGGCCTTCGCATGCGGCTATCGCGGTTTCTGGCAGAGGTACCTTGTACTGCTTGCGGAGGAGCTCGTGTTCGACCTGAAGCGGCGCATTCTCGCTTTCGTTCGTTCACGATCGCGGACATCGGTCGGATGCCAATCGGTGAACTGCTTGCGGAGACGAAAACTTGGACGTTGGAACGTCGAGAGAAGAAGATCGCGGGTGAGTTGCATCGCGAGATCACTCAGCGTTTGCAGTTCTTGGAGGATGTCGGCTTGGAGTACCTGACGCTCGATCGAGCGGCCAATACCCTCTCTGGTGGCGAAGCACAACGCATTCGCTTGGCAAGCCAACTCGGCAGCGGATTGTGTGGTGTTCTTTATGTATTGGATGAGCCCACGATCGGTTTGCATCCGAGGGACAACGATCGCCTCATCGGAGCAATGCATCGGCTACGTGATCTCGGCAATACTTTGCTGGTCGTTGAACACGATCGCGATGTGATTGCGAGCAGCGACCAACTTTGCGACTTCGGTCCGGGTTCCGGGCCATTAGGAGGTACGGTAGTCGCTCAAGGTACACCCAAACAAATCGTCAAGCAGAAAGGTTCTATCACTGGCCCTTTCCTCAGCGGAGCGAAAACAATCGAGCTGCCAAGCAAACGGCGCATGGTCGTGCCAGGGGATATATCGGCTTCATGCAGTGACTGGACATCGTACTGTGAGCCACCGAAAGGTTGGCTAACCATACAGGGTGCCCGAGCCAACACACTTCGCAACATCAATGTGAGCATCCCTTTGGGTTGTTTTACGGCAGTAACAGGACCGAGCGGCAGTGGCAAGAGCAGTCTGATCAACGGGATACTTTATCCCTCGTTGGCCAGGTCGCTTCACCGAGCAGATTTGCAAGCTGGCGCGCACGATAGTATTTCGGGTACCAAAAACATCAACAAAGTGTTGCGTGTGGACCAATCGTCTTTGGGCAATTCCCCATCGAGCAACCCAGCAACGTATACCGGAGTATTTGAACATATACGGCAATTGTTTGCTAAATTGCCGGAGGCCAAGGTCCGCGGTTTGCATGCTGGCCACTTTAGCTTCAACGTGCCAGGCGGTCGTTGCGAAAAGTGCGAGGGGAACGGCCAAATACGTATTCAAATGCATTTCTTGCCGGATGTGTGGATCGAGTGCGACGCTTGTCATGGCAATCGTTACTCCGAGGAAATTCTGACGGTAAAGTATCGAGGCAAATCGATCAGCGACTTCCTATCGATGTCGATCGGTGAAGCTCGCGATGTGACGAGCGAATTGCCGAAGATATCCGGTATGTTAAAAACGCTTTGCGAAGTCGGGCTCGACTATCTCGCGTTGGGTCAAAGCGCTCCGACGTTGAGCGGTGGTGAGGCGCAACGCGTGAAGTTAGCAGCCGAGCTATGCCGGCCAGCGACGGGCGATACATTGTATTTGCTGGACGAGCCGACGACCGGCTTGCATTTCGAAGACATTCGCAAATTGATGCACGTGCTCAATGCGTTGGCTGATAGTGGCAACAGCGTGGTTGTGATTGAGCACAATCTCGACGTGATCAAGTGCGCAGATTGGGTGATCGACATGGGGCCGGAGGCTGGAAGGGCGGGAGGCCAAGTCGTCTTCGCCGGCCCAGCCGAATCGCTAGTCCGGTATGCGAGCGACGTTAGCTACACCGTTCCTATTTCGAGTGCTCCAGTGAAGAAAGCGGCCAAGAAGACTTCGAAGAAGGCGCCTTTTGCGCAAAGAATGCAAGTTGCAGAAGTCAGCGTTGCGACATCAAAATTGCGATCGTACACCGGCGAAGCATTGAAAGCGGTTCTGAAACCAGAGTAAAACGATTGTCCCAAATCGTTCATTAGCCGATGGGCGTTAGCCCCGGTTTTCGAACAAGTGAAACCACAGAGACACCGAGTCCGCAGAGGATCTCTCAATTAAATCGAGCAGCCCGGTCACGCCAAACTCTGCGTTCCCTGAGCCTCTGCGGTTTTCCCTGAGCCTCTGCGGTTTGACAAAGCATGGCAAGTCGGTGTTCGGTACAATCACTTCGATTGGCGTTTGATTTTTAGGAGCGAGCATTTCGCTCCGCAGAGGAAAGGTTGGAAATGATGACAACATGGCCAACGATGCCCGACTGCGGTGCTTATTTGGTTTGGCCAAGTGAAGGGCTGGATTGGATCCACCCCGAAGATGTTGAGCAGGCAGAGAAGTGGATTCCAAGCACACGCGTTTTTCGCCGCGATCGTTTTGATGGCGAGTATTATCGGCTTTGGTATGGTGAGCAATCGATACGCGTCAAGCCGACGATGTGGAGACGGGTCGATGACGAAGGTTTCTCGGTAGGTGACAGAGTGGAAATCCTCTCGCACTTTTTCGAGAACGAACCTTGCATCGGAGTCATCGCCGAAATTCGATTTGAGAAATCAAGCAATCGAATCGTTTACTCGATCGACTCTCGCGAATTACCAATACCGAGGCCGTTCATCGCCTCGGATCTTGTGCAGTTGACCAAAGGGCCTAAGTTAGACCCTAAATATCGGGATCAGGAACCGCTCGCTTAAGGTGTTGCTGGTAGCCGGTTCACAGGGAGTTGATCTTTGCTTTGGTTTTTCGTTGTATTTTTTGAACTATGCGAACTTGAAACGTACAACTATCTTTTAAAGTCCTCAAAAAAGGGGAGGAAGCGGGTTGTTTGAACGGAACGAATTTCCGTCCCAGTGCTTCATTGCTCAGTTTGATAAGACCTAATTTATGCCCAGAACGATTGCTGTTGGAGACATCCACGGCTGCTTAGCTGCTTTAAACGCATTGCTCGAGGCAATCCAGCCGACCGAGGAAGATACGATTGTGACCGTCGGCGACTACGTAGATCGTGGTCCTGATTCTCGTGGCGTGCTTGACCGACTGCTCCAATTGGAAGAAACAACCAACTTGGTTGCTTTGATGGGCAATCACGAGGAAATGCTCAATGCGGTGCTTCGTCGCGAAATGGAGCCATATAGTTGGCTCAATCACGGCGGGGTAGAAACGATGGAATCCTATGGGTTTTCTGGGGATCTTGGATGCGTTCCGAAATCGCATCGGGATTTTCTCGATCGCATGGGGGATTATTATGAAAACGAGACTCATTTCGTTGTGCATGCCAACTACGATCCAGACTTGCCACTTTCGGAACAGCCTTCGGATTTGTTGCGATGGGTCAAGATAACGAATGTTCTGCCTGGTCCACACTTCTCAGGTAAAAAAGCAATTGTCGGTCATACCCACGACCGTCAAGGAGAGATTTACCAAATTCCGCATCTGACTTGCATCGACACTTATTGTTACGGTGGCAGGTGGCTGACCGCCATGGAATTGGAGACTGGGAAAATATGGCAGGCGAACCCAAACGGCTCGATGAGAGACAACGGTAAGTGATAACGAAACTCTTCAAAGGCCGGATGCGTGGCGAAAAAGAATAAATCCAAACAAGATTCGATTGAAAAAGAACTTTCAGGGATAAACGATGCAGCGGGCGATTTGATGGAGTCCGCTTTCTGCCTGTCTGCCTACAAACTTTACGGAGAACTTCGATCGCGTGCTCGGTCAGAGGGTCAGCTTGGTTTCTATGTTTTTGGGACTTTCTTCCAAATGACATTGTCGCAAAGGCTGCTGCAATTCGAGACGGTCCGCGAACGAGCGGTCGAATTGATCGCCATTTTTGAGGACGAAGAGCAGGCACGCAAGATAGAGCCATCGTTGGATCTCGATCAATACGAAAACATGATCTACTCGATGGGGGCGTGTGCGTATGAGGTCTTGGCGGAAGCGACAGGGGCACTAGACGGTTACAACTCCGAGGGTATGCAAGAATGCCTGACCGGTGGCATCGAAGTGTGTCATCGCATCGGCAAACTATCCTGCATTCAATGCTTCCGTGAGTATGCATGCGATACGCATACCGCTGCTGATGATTATGAGTTGGCTCGGTATCACTGCAAGCAGGTGCTCAATCAGGAAAACGATTTCCCAGAACGAGGTAATCGCCGTTGGCTTGCGATGTTGCGTCTCGCGACGATGGATCTTCTCGAGGGACAACACGAATCGGCGCGTTCGAAACTTGAACAAGCGGCTGAACTCGCGCTTGCGAAAAGCGTTAACGATACGCCTGGTGCTCAAGTTGCTGTGATGCTGGAACGCGTTTCGCTCGACCTCATCGAAACCCGACCGATGGACGAACAGACTCGCATCTTGCTAACCGGTTTGCCGCCACGTGGTGAATGCCCCGAGTACGATTTGGATGTCGACTTGCTGACCGCCCTAGGGCACGCGATGAATCAGGAATGGGAACAAGCTGACAAACTGCTGACAACCTGGAATAAAGCACTCAAGCAGGGAAAGGCGGTTACAAAATGGTTGGAGACTGGAATACGGTTGGTGGCTTTGTTTCGCTTGCGTGGGGACATGACCAAAGCAAAGCGAGTGAGCATTCAATTTGAGGAAGCGGCTACCAAAGCCAACGATTGGCAGTCGATTCGAAGGCTTCATCAAATTTTTGACGACTCGATTGAAATCACACCACTGGGGACCGTGATCAAAAATACGCGTTCTCCAAGTGCACTGTCGCAATCCGAGCCATCCAATGTTGCGACGGACATGGAAGTCAAACCGCCCAAGGAAATTAAAGCGGCGGAATCCGAGACAAAGGAATTGACCCCGCTCGGGCCATGGCTGGATGACTTGACTGAACGGATACACAACGCGGGCAAGGTGGCCGAAAAAGATTCGCAGTTGAAAGTCAATGTCACTTTGTTCCGACAGGAACTTTTGGAGCGGCCAGCCAAGGATTTTGCCCACCCTGAGGATATTGGACGGGCGATGTACCTAATGAATTTCCTTATCACTCCCGACTGCGATCGAGCCGTTGTTTGGAAGTGGGCCAACACGTTGGTTTCTTCGAACCAGGAGGTTGCGTATCTGATTTCTCTGCTTGGCCGGCTGGGAATGACCATCAGCATGCTCGATCGATTGACCGCCGAATTGAATTTCGATTCGCACAAACAAGCCTTTAACGATGTGGATGACTTCGATGATCTCGATGACGACGATCTCGATGGCTTTGACGACGAGTTAGCAAGAGAGGGAGAGCTGCCGCCAACTTCGATCAGCAACGAACGTTTGGAGCAGCTGATAAGGAAATCGTTACAAATGGAAGCGACGGGCGTAAACAATAATTTCCGCGCCGCTGAGGTGTTTGAATACATTGGGAATGCCAGTGAGGCAGAACGGTGCTATGCTCGGGCCTTCAAATTGGACCGCACGCGGGATGATGCTGCGTTAGCCCTGTCTCGAATCTATTCCGAAACAGACCGACTCCAGGACGCTTTGTATGTTCTCGATCTTTGCATTCGCGAAGGCGGGGATTCGGGCGAGCTACTGTTTGAAGCAGCGCTCAAGGCGCATGCGTTGACACAGCATGAGTTGCAGGTCAGCTTTTTGCAAAAGTTACATGAGCGACATGCTCCTGGTCCGTGGACCAATTATTACCTGAGCTCTGGTTTGCTTGAACTAAAGCGTCCGCAGGAAGCGCTTGATGCGATCGATCGAGAGGTCCTTTTATTTGAATCGAAAGGGTTGCATATCGATTCGGTTCGTGCTGCGGCATACGCACAACTCGGTCAATCGAGCGACGCAGCGAAGTTTGTACGGTTGGCACTTTCCAGACCGCTCGCCCAAATCAACGATTTGACGTTAAGTGGTGTTTCGGGCGCTTTCGAGCGGCTCATTACGGCTGCCAAGATGTGCCCAGACGAGCGCGCGTTGCAGCTGGAGGTTGAGCAGAAAATGCTAATAGCGGGGATCGCCACCGAAAGTTTCTTTGAACAAATTCGAGCCGATGAAAAACCATGCGATCTTTATTTGTATCAGTGCTATATATCGCAGCCTCTCGATGCCGCGTGGCCAGAGTCGGATGGCTGTTTGCCAGACCAAACGGATTGGTTGACGTATATCGCACAATGGGGCGTACTGGCTCGCGATGTTGCAGAAGCAGAGGATGTGGCATTGAAGTGGCAAGCAAAATGTTATCCTCTGGAAGGCACGCTCGTTGACATCGATAGCTCAGACGAAACGCTACATGACCGACCTGGCATTGCGTTCCAAGGACCTCGGTTTCCAGAAAATGACCCACTTGATGACGATGGCGACGAAGACATTGATGACGACGAGAGCTATTGAGCGATAAGTTGGCTGACAATCGACTTAAGATCGCTAATTTCGCAGGGTTTCGGAATTATGCCGTGAATTTCAACGGCCTCAGCCTGCAAATGAACCTCAGTATCGATGAAGCCAGAGGTTATTGCGATTGGAACGTCCTTTCGCATGGAACGCAGCTTGCGAGCCATCTCGATCCCCGACAGTCCGGGCATGTTGTAGTCAATGAGTACAAGATTGAACTCGGATGGATCGACGCAAAAATCTTCCAAAGCCTCATCTGAATCTTCCAAAGCCTCATGTGAATTGGTGTAATCGCTCACGAGGTAACCGAAATGCACTAGTAAGAACTTGAAAGATGTAAGAACTGGTTCATCATCATCTACGATCAAAATATGTGGCTTATTTGTTGGATTGAGCGAGGGCATGCAGTCGGCCCCTCGCTCACGCTTCGGGTTGTGATTTTAAGCAGTCCAATCACCTTGCGTCCCTTTTTACGGCAAAGTGCTAAATCGCATATTTGTGGCGTTTTTCCCCGACCGAAGGATTCGATGGGTGGCTTTCTGGAAGTCCTCCGGCTTCGCGAGATAGATGTTCTCCACGAATTTCTGGGGGTTGCGGTCCACAAGCGGAAACCAAGTGCTTTGCACTTGAATCATGATACGATTCCCCTTTTTGAATCGATGGAGTACATCAAGTAGCTCCAAGTGTACTTTCGCAGCCACGTTCGGTTGGAATGGAGTTGGGTGCTCAAAGGAGTCTCGAAATCGACCGCGAATGACTTCGCTTCGTACCATCATCTGATAGTTTGGTAAGTTTGCAGAATTGGTTCCATCGGGTAGCACATCAATGAGCTTAACGATGAAATCCGCGTCGGTGCCAGTTGTTGTCACCCAAAGGTCCACGTCGAGCGGTCCGGCAATAACCAAGTCGACTTCGAGCGGCTTGGTTGTATAGACAACGACGTCAGGACGACGGGCCGCAAAACGCTGATCTTCAGCCATGTACTCGACCGTCATGCGCGGAGTGATGCTCTCGGTATACGGGACAGGTTTCGCCGGGTCACTGATGAACTCGTCGAAGGCGTCGCTTGATAGTTGATTGGGAAGCTCGTTCGTCAGTTCCCCGCCAGCCCCTGCGTAAAGCGTTTTCGATGTCGTGTTTTTGGGTGGCCATTGATCAAAGGTTCGCCAGGTGTTGGAACCCGTTTCGAATACAGTCGCTTCGGCAGGAGCGGAATGCAATGCCCCCTTGAGATACTTTTCGAAGAATGGAAACTCGATCTCCGACCGGTAAAACGCCGCCGTCTTGGATCCGAACGGGACAGCGCCGAGCTTATCGCCGTCCCCAGATGCCCAACCACCGTGAATCCAAGGTCCTACTACGAGAACGTTGTTCGCATTTGGATTCAGCCGTTCGATCGTTTGATACGTTTTGAAAGTACCGTATAGATCCTCTGCGTCGAACCAACCGCCCACTACCATCACAGCCGGTGCGACCTTCTTTAGATGAGGCAGAATTTCTCGCTTCTTCCAAAACTCATCGCGATTGGGATGAGCCATCATGTCCGACCAGAAGGGGACTTTTCCTTTGAGATGCCGACGGTTAATTTCCTCGATCGTGTTGGCGTCCAGAAACAATTGGTAACCGTCCAGCGAGGGCAAGACCTCGGGTGTGCCGCGGTCCGTAGTCGGACCGGGCCGTTCGTGAGCATTATTGTTGAGCCATCGGTAGGCATGCGCCAAGAAGAAAGCGCCATTGTGCAGGAAGTCATCAAAGTACCAATCGCCGACCGGCGCTTGAGGCGACACCGCTTGCAATGCAGGGTGGGCATCGATCATTCCAGCGGAAGCATAAAATCCCGGATACGAAATACCAAACATCCCAGCTCGGCCATTATGGTTTGCGACGTTCTTCAGCAACCAATCGATCGTATCGTAGGCGTCGGAACTCTCATCGCAATCGTTGGACGATGTTTTGTTCGCGATATGCGGTGTAACTTGCTGAAACTTGCCTTCGGACAGGAATCGACCTCGCACATCTTGGTTGACAAAAATGTAGCCTGCCTTCATGAAATGTTCGCTAGGTCCAAGTGAGTTAGGGTAAGTGTCGGCACCATAAGGAGCACACGAGTAGGGCGTTCGTTTGATCAGAAACGGATACGTTCGCGTTGTATCGGCAGGGCTAAACACCGCAGTATGAAGCTTAGTCCCATCGCGCATTGGAATCAGGTATTCGCTCTTTTTGTAGCGAAGCCGAATCGTGCTTTCAGGGCTGATCGACTCTTGAGCAACGGACATTGCCGGAGCTATAAGGACTGGCAGAAGAAAGGTGGTTACGCAAAAGGCGTATGAAATGAACCCATTGGGACGCGCAATTTGATCAAACTGAAATGACATAGTATTTCCTGGTGAATGCTGGCAAAGATCCGTTCCATCTCAATATGTTGGGTGGGGAATGCGTTTTCCAGTACCCAAGCTCTATTCCACTCGCAGATTACGGTGGATTTCCTCAAGGTAGTTGAGCATTTCGGTAGTCTTGACTTAAACGGTGAGGCAGTTAACACTGACGGTATTGCATTAGACAACCTGTTTGTTCGTTCCTGATCGATTTTTATAAGAGTGGCAATGATGAAGCTTAAATTTGCGTTTTGCGTGGTTGGGGTTGGAATTTGTTTGCTCGGTTGCACTCCCAAGGAGCGAAATGCAAAACCAACAGGTGGGACGGCGCTGCAGGAAGAGGCAGGTCCGAAAACTTTGCCAGAAGCATTGAAGCAGCTTACAGGACATGCGGAAACGATCGGCAAAGCATTTACATCCAACAAGGCGGATGATGCGCACCTTGCGTTGCATGATGTTGACCATTTGTTGCCGTTCATCCCAGGACTTGCCAAAGATCTTACCGACGAAAAGAAAGAAGTGGTAATGAAATCCGTCGCCGAGCTAACGGAGTGTTTTAAAGCTCTAGATCTCGGAATGCACGGTGGAACGGACACGCCATACTCCTCAGTCGTAGATCGAATCACAGCAGCGTTGGCAGATTTAAAGTCCGTTACGTCAGCCGACGGGCGATAGCCCGATGGGCGTTAAAAATTTGGTATTGCAGCAGTTTTGTTTTGCGCAAATTTAGTTCCGCAGTAGACCCCAGCGGCCTCAGGCCGCTTGGTGAACAAGGTTCGTAGGCTAGACCAAGAAAGCGAACATTCCAAAGACCCATGTAACAAACGCATCACGGGTGAATCAGGTTCAATAGCTAACAAACCTTGCGTTCCAGTCGGATGAGCCGACTGGGGGCAAGATAATGTTAGCGAAACAAAGACAGCGTTTAGAAAAGTCATGTCAATACCAGATTGTTAACAGCCTAGCGTTAGCCCAGGTTTTTATTTCGCCAATAGTTTCTCCCAACGATCCACCATCCAGTGTTTCTTTTGGATTGAGCCGTTTTTGCTTATTTCAATGCGAATGGCGTGATCGCGTGCCGTGACAAACACCTCTCGCTCTTCGTCGGCAAAGGCGTCTAGCACGCGCGGCGAAACAGCGCGAGTTGAGCCGCTAATGACCACAGTCTTGGGATTGCACCACCTAAGTAGTGCATCAGATTTTGAATTCAGCGATCCATGGTGAGGTGCCATTAAGACATCGACCGCAGTTGGAGTTTGCGAAACGAGCATTTGCATTCCGGGAGGTTCTAAGTCACCTGGCAGCAAAATACGCCTGCCGGCAAACTCGATCAGCATGCTTAAGCTGTTCGCATTGTCAGTCCCTTTGACGCCCTGCTCCGGTGGGTGCAATGCGAGCATGCTCCAACCGTTGCCTTGCCAGGTCGTCCCTTTCTTCCAAGTGACATGCTCCACTCCGCGCCGGGCGGACGCCTGTAGGATTTGTTGCAGTAGTGGACTTGAATGCGAGTAGACTTGGCTTGTTGAGTAAAGCCTGTTCACTTTGAATCGCTTTGTCAGTCCATCGATTCCGTTGTAATGATCGGAGTCGGCGTGCGAGAGAATGAGTCCGTCTAACCGAGGTTGCTTCATCGCCCACAACGTATCGACGATCACTTGATAGCTTCGCTGGTGGTCGCCAAGTCTTCCGGCATCGTACATCCAGATTTCGTTGTCTGGGGTTTCGATGAGGATGCTCGTTCCATGCCCGACATCGATAAAGGTCATGCATAACTTGCTTTGCTCGGAGGTGGAAATTCGATGCCAAGCGTCGAATATTGGATTGATGGCTAGCCCAAATAAAAACCATGAGCCAAGCACCAACGTTAGTCGTCGACGGCTCGTCTTTTTCTTAACCCCGGTCCAAATGGTTGTTAAGATTCCTAACGCATAAAAAGCATATAGCCACCAAGTGGGCGGGGAACGCATCCAAAAGTGGCCCAATGGAACTTGCTCGCCCCATCCGACAAGCAGCTCGACCGACCAAAGAGAAACACCGCAAATGATCCCCAATGGCACGCCGAGCATCGGCAGCCAACCGACAGCAATCAACCCCAGCCCTGCCATCAAGGCCAACAGCATCGGCAACCACAGGAGCAAATTAAGGGCGATCGCAATCGGGCTGATCACATGAAATGCGGACCAAACCAAAGGAGCAGTAATGAACCAGACCCAAAAACTAGTGCGAAGCATTTCGAAGGCCCATACACGAGCTCGCTGAATATTCCTAACCGTGCGGCTGGATCTCGACTCGATCAATCGTTCCAGCGGCGGCAGACTCGGAGCTATTGTCTTCGTGGATAGAATGAGGACCGCAACCGCGATGAAGGACAGTTGCGTCCCTGTTTCAAAAACAATGGTCGTTCTGGATAAGACCAACACAACGCCAGCGAAGGCAAGAAAGTTCAGACTGAAGAAGTTCCAGCCCATTACGCGTGCAAAACAGAGGCCTGTTAGCATGATGGTGGCACGGGCTACGGGTGGGTTAGCGCCGCACAACAGACCATAAGCAATCACGGTTACGCAAATACCAACCAGCAATGGCTTGCGTGGCAGCTTGAGAAGTATGCCGAGCAGTAGCAATGACAAAGCGACCATCTCAATGTGCATTCCGGATATCGACAGCATGTGAATGGTTCCTGTTGCAAGCAGTTCTTCTTGCAGTCGCCATTCGGCTTGTTCGCGTTGTCCCAAGACCAACGCTGCGGTCAATTCCGATTGTCCAAGAACCACGTGCTTTTGAATTGAGCTAAGCGCTACACGTGAAACGATGGCCAAATAGCGATCCAACCGGAGTCTCGTTGGTCTGTCGATTTTTTTGAGTTGGTTTTCCGAATCCGCGCGTGCCTGTGCGGCGTATCCCAGTTCTGCGTATCGGCGTGCTTGGTCAAATTGGCCAGGATTCGACGGTTTGCTAGGAAGCCGCCATTGTCCGTAAAGTTCGATACGATCGCCGGGCAGAAGGCTGTTTACTTGGCCGTCGATACTCAGCGGCATGAGCAGCGATTTGGATTTCCAATCGCCATCGGATCGTATTTCGGTAACGCGAACGGTAGTGATCGTTTGCCAGTCTACTGATTCAGGATTGTCGGACCGATTGGGCAAAGTCGATTTGCGAAATCGAACGGGGGAATCGATGATCCCACGGCATGCAATTGGGTTCCATGTGACTTTGGCCAGACGATCGCTTTGCGAGAATTCCTGGATGCTTCGTTCCCAACTGTCTATTTGCTTTGTGGCATCTTGTTGAGATAACGAATGGTAGAAACTAAAGAAAAGGGCTAGTCCTAGGGCAATTGTGAGCTGCGGCCAGATCATGGGATTTTGCGGTCGCCGATGATGTTGCCATAATGTTAGAGAGGCCGAAAGGACCACGCCTAAAAACAAGAAGTTGCACCAGACGTTTTCGAACGCATTCTGAGCGGCGATGGCGGCAAGAGCGATGCCGAGAACCGCCACCATGGGATATCTCGCCCAAAGCCGGTAGCCTCGATTTCGCAGCCATCTTGAGGCCCGCCACCTCGAGTTTTGCAATCGCCAGGTCGATAGTCGGAAGCGTTTTGGAAACATGTTTCGATTTTGCAACCTCGAAATCGTCAGAAACGTTGTTTTTGTACATCAAATCGAAAATGCCTAACACGAAGCAAATTTCATCGCAGCAACGAATTCACAGGGTAAAATGTGGTTTCGGAGCTTTGGGTAATCCGTCGGCACACGGAATGCAATCTAAATATTTTATCAAACGGAACTTGATGCGAAACAAACTCATCTGACCCCTGTCCACTCTAACGAGATTTGCACCCAGCCATGACCAAAAGCTTTAACTCTCGATCCAAAAAATCCGCAGGCCGTAAATCTAAAGCCGCCTATTTTAGCGATGATCGCGACAGCACGGGGGCTGAGGTCGAAGGATTTGGGTTCGAAGAAGAAGAAGAAGAGGAAGATGCTGACGACGATCATTCCGTCGACGAAGAAAGCATGCTAGAAGATGAGTCTGGTGGCGATTTTCGAGGCGAAGATGGCAATGAGTCCATCGATGCGACTGAGGACCCAGTTCGCATGTATTTGATGCAAATGGGAGAGATTCCATTGTTGACTCGCCAAGAAGAAGTCAGTGCAGCCAAGCGAATTGAATTCACCCGAACCGACTATCGCAATTGGATGTTGGCTAGCGATTTCATGCTCCAAGGTGCAACCAAGTTGCTCGAGCAAGTTCGCGATAGCAAATTGCGATTGGACCGAACGATCGAAGTCAGCGTAACGAACGCATCCGAAAAAGTTGCAATCATGCGACGCATCGGTCCCAACATCAAAACTCTCCGCCATTTGCTTTTGCGAAATCACGGCGACTACTTCGCTGCGATCAACAAGAGCTTGCCGATGGCCGATCGCCGATTGGCCTGGAAGCGATTGGTTTGCCGCCGCAACAAGGCTGTCCGACTGATCGAAGAAATGAACTTGCGAACCAATCGCTTGGAACCGATCTTCCAAAAATTGAGAACCATTGAAGGTCAAATGCTGGTACTTCGAGATCGAATCGAAGCTGCCCTTCCAACCGGTTTTTCGGATGGTACTCCGATCAACAAGCTGCGAGCTGAATTGTTCTACCTGATGCGAATCACCTACGAAACACCTAAGACTTTGGCTCGTCGTTGCGAACGAGTTCAAACATACCGAATTCAATACGACGCTGCCAAACGAGACTTGTCCGCTGGCAACTTGCGATTGGTTGTTTCGATCGCTAAAAAGTATCGCAATCGTGGCTTGAGCTTCTTGGACTTGATCCAAGAAGGAAACACGGGTTTGATGCGAGCGGTTGACAAGTTTGAGTACGAACGAGGTTTCAAGTTTTCGACCTACGCAACTTGGTGGATTCGACAAGCCATTACTCGAGCGATCGCCGATCAAAGCCGAACCATTCGAGTCCCGGTCCACATGATCGATACGATGAGCAAAGTTCGACAAGTGACCCGCGACTTGACCCAAGAACTAGGTCGCGAACCATCCGTTGAGGAAACCGCTGAGCGAGCTGGACTTTCGCTGGACGATGCACGCGTTGTGTTGAAAATGTCACGTCAGCCACTTTCGCTCGATCAGCCAGTGGGTGACCATGAAGATAGCTTCTTCGGCGAGTTCCTTGAAGACTACCGAAACGATGATCCGTTGTATGAAACTAATCAAGCGACCTTGAAGCTTCAGATTAACGAAGCGATGCAAACCTTGAACTACCGTGAACGTGAGATCCTCAAGTTGCGGTACGGCTTGGCTGACGGATACGCTTACACATTAGAAGAAGTGGGCAAGATTTTCCAAGTGACCCGAGAACGAGTTCGCCAAATCGAAAGCAAGGCCGTCAAGAAATTGCAGCATCCACAACGCAGCAAGTCGCTGACCAGCTTCATCGATGGCTTGGACATGACTCCGTACCAAGACATTGCTTCCAACGGAACAGCCGACCGAATCCTCGAGATTCTCGGGTGGAACACGTTACTAGAACGAAAAGCTGGTAAATGATCGCCGACGGGACGATGTGGAATGGCTGACCGTTGAAGCGTTTCTGAACAATCTACTGGTCGGCAAACGAGAAGCCGACATCGGCACTGCAATCGAGAATAGCGAGAATTCACAA
>Ga0105045_10002712_pt1 | contig 15026 bp, 15 predicted proteins | sample MAT02_FD_78089 | JGI IMG/M metagenome (GOLD analysis project Ga0105045, IMG submission 78089) | Freshwater microbial communities from Lake Fryxell liftoff mats and glacier meltwater in Antarctica - MAT-02 (megahit assembly) | ecosystem: Environmental > Aquatic > Freshwater > Ice > Liftoff...
AAAACATATAGTTCCCAAAAAAAATCTGAAAATTCCGGTTTTCGCTTCATCGTCATTTCTTCAACTTTTCGATAGAATGATAAAGCGAGCTTGTTTTTAATTTTTAATTTTTTAATTAAATTGAAAGAGTAGGATGGACTTCTGAGCACGTTTTGGCTTTTGACTAGATTAAAACCCGCTTCTTGAAACAATTGCACAAAAGTATCGTGCGTTCTATATAAAACTACATCACCTTGTAACTCTTCTTTTTTATATACTGGTTCTATGAAAATTATCCGACCTTTTGTCTCAAGAATATCATGGAAATTTTTTAGAACAGCATTTATTCCGTCGTTGTCAATATGCAAAAGCACACCAAAAAACACAATTTTGGAGAATTTTCCAATAACAAGTTCACCTGGAGCGGTTCTTTGAAAAGTAACATTTGGTTTGGAACCAATTTTGCTGTTGGCAACGTCAATAAGCTCTGGAGATATATCAACACCCGTAATTGAGTTTACTTTATCCGCAAAAGCGAAAGTCAATCGTCCTAGACCACAGCCAAAATCAAGAATAGTGTCATTTTTATTAAATTGTGCTTCTCGATTTATATAATAAATGCTGTAATAATCGTATAAAACATTCGTAATTGGAGCCCCAGCATCCAGAACGGAATCTGTAGAATTATTGTTTTTTAATAATTTATCTTTATAAGACTGTATTACTTTTTGTTGATCAATTTTTTCCATACTTCATTTCAATTATGCCAAAAATGTGGACTCGAATTTAGGTTCTTTACCTTCACGAATTTTATGATTCAGCATTTGGTTTTAAATTTTATTTCTTTCTGCAAACAAAAGCGTTTGTTGTGTAATCGATATGCTCTTTTTTTCGATTAAGGGTCCGTTTCTCAAGTATGTAAAAAAAACTTAAGGTCCATTCTGGGAGAAATTTCAACTTTTTCCAATATCCGATAGCATACGAGGGCATTCTTTGAATCGGTTCATTTTTGATAATTTCAAAATCATGTCGCAAACATAAAGCAGTATATTCTTCAGAAGTGCGTTTTTTATGAACACCTCCTTCTGCGAGTGCAGTGTTTGCAACTTGCTCAAAGAAATAAAAATATCCATTGGCACTAAGACATCTATTAATTTCAGAAAAAATTAATTCGAGATTTTCATCGCTTATTGATGCTAAAACCCAATATGAAAAGACCTTGTTGAACTTTTTATCATCGAAAGGAAGATTTTTCAAATCGAATAGGTGATAGCTTGATTTATCTCCTCTTTCTTTTTTGGAGTTGTCAGCAACGGCAAGCATTGCAGGGGAGTTGTCAATGCCATGAATTTCACCAACTTTGTTTGATAAAAACGAACTTAGGCGACCAACACCAGTACCGAAATCCAGAACAATATCTTTTTGATTGGGTTGCAAATACTTTAGAATAGCTTTTTTACTAAAATAATCATGCAACAGATTGGCTCTTTTGGCGCTCTCCGAATTTCCAGCGTCTAAAACGGCATTAATATCATTGTGCGCTTTCGCTTTTATTTCATAAGATTCAAGTACTTTATTGCTATCAATCTCATTCATACTTTTAAGTATTTAAATTACAATAATTCATTTTTTAAATCGGTGAATTTTCACAGATTGTTCGTCAATTTCATAGCTCGAAAATCCTTTGGAATATTTTTTGATGAATTCTCGAATATTCCCTTTGTTAGTCAAAATCCACGTTAAATAACGCATTTTAATATAACCCATTGACGCCAGATATTGAGTATCTAATGAGGCAACATCAGTTTTTCCTCTTGCCAATAAAAAGTCTTTTATCCAAAGTTTATAATACTCAAAAATTGTTCTGAAGTAATCCCCAACAATGTTGAAAAAGGTTATTTTTCTTTTCGTGTATCTATAAAAAACACGAATTGTGATCATATATGAAGCGCTCCATCGAACATGCTTAACGGTTAGTCTGCTCTTGGGCATGTGATGATAAATTTTAGCATCGGGCAAATATGCCATCAAATGTCCAGGTTTTTCTGCAACATCAAGGACCAAGCCTGATTCATGTGGACCAAATGAAAGTCCATTGTTTTTACCTGGATACCAGCCAGTATATTCAAAAACACATCTGCGCATTGCCATATTTCCGCCCCAAACGTTTACGGCTTCGGCAATTTTAACTTCATCAAATTGTTCGAAATTGCCCCAAACATAGTCTATCTTTTTTCCTTTTAAATAATCTTTTACCCAGTCGGGTCGGGAGAATCGAAACGCAAAATGTAGGGTCCGCCAGCCAAAACAACTTCGTGGTGCTCCTCAAAAAATGCGACATAGGTATTCACAAACTGCGGGTCGCAGGATTCATCGTCATCTACGCTAATAATGACATTTCCTTTTGCATAAGTCATTCCAACACTTCGTGCGCCATAAGCTCCATCCAGTGGATAGTTGATATATACAAGGTCTAATTGGGGGTTTTCTTGGCAATATTTGTCTAGTTTTATTTTAAGTCCATCTTCTTTAAAATTATTGATCACCACTAGTTCAAACTCCATAAAGGTTTGATTGCGAAGTGACTCAACCGTGCGCATGAGCATTTCATGATTTTTGAAAGTTGGAACAATTACGCTGTATGAATATTTCATCGGTTGGATTTTTTTATCTTAAGTGTATCACTCTTTTCAAGCAATAACTTAATTTCTAACAAGTATTTTAACAAGGAAATTCCAAATAGATAAATAGATTGGCTTTAAGATGAATGTATTTTTTTCAGCTGCGATTTCCTCACAGTTAAAACCTCGTTTAAATGTGCTGATTCCAACCGAAAACTTTTTATTTTCACTGTCATCTTCCTTTGCGATTTGACCAAAATAATAATATTCGAAGCCTTCATTTTGAAGCCTTTGCATGAGTTTGTAATACATAAATTGACCTGAGCCGAAATCATTTTTCAATGTTCCTCCAAATACTGAATAGACAGATTTCCCATAATTGATGCACAATACAGCAGACAAAAGTTGCTTTTTCTTGTTGCAAAAAGTAAGACCGATTTGATCAAGTATATTGTTATGCATTTGGCGAACATAGTCCAGATTCGGGCAACCTTCCAGATTTCCCTGCTGTGAGTAAATTTCTATTAAGAATGGACGAAAATCTTCGATATTGTTGTTTTCAAAAGTATTTTTCAATTCATTTTCTTCGGCTTTTTTTATGTTTCTTCTTGTGTTTCGATTAAAACTTGGAAGCAGCTCTGCGGTTCTAAGATCAACGCGGGCAATGTTGAATTCGTTCACTATTTTTTTCGAAAAGTGCTTCGGTTCTAACTTTAACAATAAGCTTGGATTTCCATAAAAATTTCCACAACTGTATTTTACAATCTTCTCTTTTTTTAGAAATTGCGCCAAATTTTCCAAAAGGAGCGTCCTGTAAGATTCAATTTTATCTGTCGAGTCAAAAATGAACTCTCCAAATTGCAAGAGATCTTTATTCAAATGACGGAGTATTTTTCTTTTATTTTGAGACAAGTAAAATTTTGAGCCTGCAATTAGTTTGCTCGAATCGTCAAAAATTTGGAAATAGATGGCCTGTTGTTTGTAAAAATTTTGTGCTTTATCATTGTTGGTCGTTTGCACAAAATTGTCACAAACTAAGCATAAGTTATTCCACGCTATTTCGTTAATTGGCTTATCGTAGCTTTGTTCAAATTTCATTTTTATTGAATAAAGAATCAATTATACTTAGGCCTGGGATGAATTCCCCATATAACTGTGTGTATGGAATTTGTTCGTGTTTCGTGTATTCTATGTTTATACCTTTGGCTGTAAACAGCGATTCATCATGATAATTTTTCCCGCCTCGTCCAGAAAAATAAGTGTCGCAACCAGCTTTTCCACAGATTTCAATAATGCGTTCATTGCGATCTTCACTTTCAAGTTCCATTTCTGAAGCACGCAGAAAACTTTTATTGATAATGTTGAGATGTTCGCATATTTGCAAGATTGAGTTGATGTTAAATTCTGAAAGATTGTTTGTTGGAAACAACATTATTTTTTCGATCAATGGGTAAATTTCAGAAAAGAATGGGGCTTTTTTATAATTCAAGAAAATAGATTTAAGCGTTTTATCGCGCCAATTAGCATCAACATATTCTTGAACGCTTATCAATTTTGATTCACCTTTCTTTAAGGGTATTGTAAGCCATTGTTCACCTGATCCAGTTTTAATTTTGCTACGATTTGTTATTGCTTTTGCACTTTTCGTTTCGATATCGACATTGTCGAGAAAAACGAAAACGTCAGATGATGTGATCTTATGAAAATAGCCTGACCAGGGCAAAAAATTGGGTTGATGAATCCCTATTGTTTTATTCATTCTTCTTGGTTTTGTAGTTTTATAGCGTTGTAAAATGTTGTAAGAATCTTTTGTTCGTTTTCCCAACATAACTCTTTTGAAGTTTCGGTGGCATTTTGCTTATATTGATCGTAATTCTCTAATATCTGTAAGAACCCATTTAAATAGTCATTCTTAATATCTGGATTTACACAAACTCCTATTTTAAGATTTTCTACAATCAATTGATATTCAGGCTGAGAAGTAGCGAGTATTGGAATTCCTGCTTGCAAATATTCAAAAAGTTTATTGTCTAAAGCATACCAATAAGATAAATCTTTCTTATTCCATGTTGGCACTAAACCGACATCCGCAGAGGCTAAATATGAATTAATAACTTCATGATTTATTTTATCGTGAAAATAAATGTTGGTATAATTGTTTGCCTTGACATATTCTTTTATTTGATTGCTATGGTCGTTGAACGCTGCAATAACAACGATGGCAATATCCTTTCTCGGTTCAAATTCTTCAAACACTTGCTCCATATTTAAAGAATTTAAATAAATATTGGCTCCAATAAAAACAAGTATTTTTTGATTTTCTGGAATATTAAAATGATCCCTTAAAATGGTTGATTTTTCTGCTGGACTCGAATATTCTGGTGTGTTGCGAAGGACTGAAATTTTTGATGAATTGATTTTTAAATAATTTTCTAAATTTTTCGCAATCGAATTATTAACCGTGATAAGGAAGTCAATGTGTTTTTTATTCTTTGATTCACGAAAAATGAACCATTTACGTACAAGCAATGATTTTAAGTGAAGCAGTTTACTATCGTAATTAGATGAATTGAGTGGCCAAGAATGGAATAATTCATGAGAATCATAGATTAAAATAGTTTTTTTTAATTTTTTAATTTTTGCACCAATGTTGAGCATTGTTTGATCATGAGCGTGAACAATGTCAAATTCAAAATTATCAGTTAGGTATTTAGCTAATTTTTTATGTTCTGAAAATTTTTTCGGATCAAAAATTGATAAATCAAATAGTCGGATTATTTCAACGCCATTGATTATTTCTTCTTTTAGTAAAGCACTTTGTTTTAGACAAACTAATTGAACCAGAAAACCATTTTTGACAAGCGTTTCAGCTTCCCGTTGAACACGTCTATCATTAGTGAATGGGTTATCAAGCAACATTAAAACTTTCATTTTTATTCTAATTTCTTTTGATAAATTATTTTTTACAGTATCAAGCGAACCACTTCAAAACATTCGGCATATTCATTGCTTGATTGAACTCCTCGAGTAATTGCGTGCGATTCAATGAATTTTTGCGACATGTAATTTCGACCTTCTTGCGATTTGTATTCTTGCAATGCGTTAAATTTTTGATCAATATTTTCTTTACTTAATCTCACAAAACAACGAGTTTCAAATGTGATATTGTTCCATAATAATTCATACGCAAACAGACTTGTGTCTTTAAACGCTCTGAGACCTTCCATCGCAACTGCATTGTGGTCTTGATGAATATCCGCTAATGACGGCATGAGAACTAAATCTGGTTTAATTTTTTTCTTCAATTCCACTAAATTTTCAAGAATTTCTTGACGTGAATAGTTCAATTTACGAACAGTGTATTTAAAGATGTGCAGATTTTCTTCTTTAATTCCCAAAACAGCGGTTGCGTTTCGAACCTCAATTTCCAAAATATTTTTCGGGAATCCTTCCGGCACAGATTCTTCAGCTGTACTAAAAGCAACATAATGTACATTACTCCCTGATTGTATAAGGCGGTGAATAGTTCCACCAGCGCCAAGTTCGCCATCATCTGTGTGGGGAGCGAGTACTAATACGGTTTTAAAATTTTCAAGATTCATATCGGAATTTTAGAGAATTATTTTTTTGTTTAATTCTGAAAGATACAATACTAAGCTATTTGTTATTGTTTCGAGCATCGAGTTCTTTTTTTTCTGGCAAGAGAATTTTAATCAATGCCAAACTATTATTTTTATAGCTGTAATTTTGTTCTATCAGCAATCTAGATTTCTCACCTAGATTCTTTAACGCTTCTTTGTTTTTTACCATTTCGTTCAAAGCGTCAAACCACAAATCATTATTTTGCACTAAAAGGCAGTTTTCTTTATGCACTAAACCTTTTGGAATACCATGTGGAGAAGTAGCGAATGCGAGACCCATGGACATATATTCCAAACACTTGAACGAAACCTTCGCTCTCGTTCTATTGTCATCTTTTAGCATTGGGTTTATTCCGATATCAATTTTTTTTAATGAACTCAAATAATCAAAATTGTCATCTTCCCAGCTCAATTGAGAAACACGAGCAAGGCCTAAGTCTGTTTTATCTCTGCAAATAAAGAGAAATTTGACATTTTCATTTTCATTTTCAAGTTTTATCAAATGTGGAGCAATTTTTTTAACGTTTTCAAAATTTGAGGGCGAACCAGCCCAACCGATGATGATATCGTTCAGATCTGGATATTTTTTCACTTCATATTTTTCATAATTAAACGAAAAAGGTATATAAAATGAATTGGCGTTAAATTTTTTGCAAAAATCCAGTAAAAATTCGCTCGCAACAGTAATTTTCTGTCCACTCTTAATTGTATCAACGACCAATTCATAGTTGGATTCATAATCGGCATCATAGAAATCGTAAATGATATTGCCATGTTTTTTTAAGTGTGTTTCAAAAACTCCTTTTTTGAATGGGAAAATCGGAATAAATGCACGTTGAATCCAAATTGCATCATATTTATGAAAAGTTTTGGCTAAACGTACTCGATCTTTGGTTACTGCAAAATAAAATTTGTATCGTTTAAAAACACTTTTGGATAATAAATTTGTCTTATAGAATGTTTCATCATACGTCCAATGCACATCATATTGAACGTTCTCATTTTCAATATATGTTTTCCAGTCACCGATTCTTTCATGTCCACCAGCGTAATGTTTAGGATAAAATGGAATTGCTAAAATCTTTTTGACTGAAGTTTCGTTATTACTTGGTTTGACAACAAATGATAAATACTTAGCAGAAAGCCAAGCATAAAGTATGTAAATTGAATTAAAAAACTTATTGATTATTCGATCAATCATTTAAAGTTTTTCAAAGATTTTTACATCTGAAAGCACCATTTCCTCAATAAGTTTGTCAAGTGTGTATTTTGGTTTCCAGCCTAATTTTTGATATGCTTTAGTCGCATCTCCTAAAAGCAAATCAACCTCCGTTGGTCTGAAGTATGTTGGATCAATTTGAACAACAACTTGACCAATTTCAACTTGATATTTTGGGTTGTTACAAGATTGAACTCTACCAATTTCATTTTCATTTTCACCCTCAAGCGCAAGTCTTATTCCTAAAACTCCAAATGCTTTTAATACAAAATCTCGAACGGTATTCGTTTCACCAGTGGCAATGACAAAATCTTCTGGTTTTTCTTGTTGGAGCATTAACCACATCGCCTCGACGTAATCTTTGGCATGTCCCCAATCTCTTTTTGCACTTAGATTTCCTAAGTATAAAGTTTTAGCTTTTCCTAGAGCAATTTTTGCTACTTCTCGTGTGATTTTTCTGGTAACAAAAGTTTCGCCTCGCACGGGAGATTCATGATTAAACAAAATTCCGTTACACGCGTAGATTCCGTAGGCCTCACGATAATTTACTGTAATCCAATATGCATAGAGTTTTGCAACTCCGTAAGGCGAACGAGGGTAAAATGGCGTTGTTTCAGTTTGAGGCACTTCTTGAACCAACCCATATAGCTCGGAAGTGGAAGCTTGATATATTTTGGTTTTTTCAATCAATCCTAAAATCCGAATTGCTTCGAGCAAACGTAAAGTTCCCATGCCATCAACATTGGCTACATATTCTGGAGAGTCAAAACTAACTTTGACATGAGACATTGCACCTAAATTATAGATTTCATCAGGTTGAACCTCTTGAATAATGCGAATCAAATTAGTAGCGTCTGTCAAATCACCATAATGCAATATGAGTTGCGGATTGGGATTGTGAGGATCTTCATACAAGTGATCAATTCGTTGTGTATTGATTAATGAAGAACGTCGTTTAATACCATGAACTATATAACCTTTTTCAAGGAGTAATTGAGCGAGGTATGCTCCATCTTGACCTGTAATTCCAGTTATTAATGCTGTTTTTTTCATCACTGATGGTTGTTTTTTATTTAATACGATTATTTAGTTTTGATATAATATGCATCTGACTGTAAGAAAGTTCCATCAATCTTACTTTGAGACACATTTTCCATTCCAATTAATATAAACCCACGAGCTTCTAAGAATTTGTTTAAATCGCTGAACATTACGCAGCCTTTGTATGTTTCGGAAAAATTAATTTCACAAAAAATCAAATCAACATGATTTAGGGTTTCTTGAGATCCTTCAAGCACAATTTTCTCGGCACCTTGAACATCAAGTTTCATAAGTACTTTTTTGTTTTCAAGAGAGATGTGTTTTGCATAATCGTCCAAACGAATAGCTTTTACTTTAAGCGCTGTGTTTTTTGCTGTGTGAGGATAAGCTTCTTTATGAATATCGGTCATCTCCAACATAGAGCTTGAACCTGTATTATTGTCGCATAAATAAAATTCGATTTCTCCTTCTTTGTCTGATAATGCAGTATGTACAGGATGAAAATTAGTTAAATGTGCGCATCGAAAAGTTAATTTTTCGAAGGAATCTGGCAAAGCTTCAAAACTATGCATTTCTGCATTTGGATAAATGTCTTTTATTTTTCTAGCAAATCCGCCATCACTAGCTCCAATATCGAAAATAAAATCAATTTTCAAACTCTTCAGCCATTTCTTTTTTGCACGTTCAAGTATCGCAATTTCTCTGTCAATTGGTTGATAGCCAATACGTCTGAACCCCGATTGTATAATTCTTTTTATCATATTCTAATTGTATTTATATTTTCTAAAAACCAAGAATAGGTTTCACTTAACCCTTCTTCTAGTGTTATTTCTGGCTTCCATCCCTTGGCTAAAAACTTAGTGCTGTCCATGAGTTTTTTAGGTGTTCCATCTGGTTTTGATGAATCCCAAATTATTTCACCTGTGTGGCCAACAGTACTTTGTACCAATTCAGCAAGTTTTTTAATTGTAATATCTGAACCGTAACCAACATTGTAAAGGTCTTCTTCGAGATTGTTTTCTAGTGCGTAAAGAACGGCATTTGCAAGATCATCTACATGAAGAAACTCCCTATATGGTGTTCCACTACCCCAAAGTGTTACGGATTTGTTGTTGTTTTCTTTTGCTTCGTGAAATTTCCGAATCATTGCTGGCATGACGTGGGAAGAATCTAAATTAAAATTATCTCCTGGACCATATAGATTTGTAGGCATCAAGCTTACTGTATTTAGCTTAAATTGTCTTTTTGCAGCCATACAAGCGTAAACACCTGCGATTTTTGCAATGGCATACCATTGATTTGTTGTCTCTAGTGGTGCCGTGAGCAAATATTCTTCTTTTAAAGGCTGTGGTGCTTGTTTAGGGTAAATACAGGAACTACCTAAAAAAATAAATTTATCTATTTTGTTTTTTACAGCAGCTTCAATCAAATTATTTTGAATGAGCAGATTTTCCATTAAAAAGTCATACGGATAGGTATCGTTGGCTAAAATTCCTCCAACTTTTGCCGCAGCATTTATAATAATATCAATTTTGTTTTTCTCAAAAAACACGTTAACTGAATCCGCATTTTTCAAATCCAACTCTTCTCTTCCTGCCGTGCTGTAATTTGTAAATTGGTTCTTTTCCAAAATCCGCACAATTGCACTTCCAACCATTCCCCGATGTCCTGAAACAAATATTCTTTTATGTTTTAGTGAATTGTCCATTTACTAAATTTTATTTTTTTAAAATTGAGTTATTGTAATCTCGTTTTATGTTCACTTTTTAGTGTGCTGACAATTTTTAATCATGAACAAAGAACGAAGCATTTTTCTTTTTTTTTGCAAAAAAAGTAATAATTATTTTTTCCTTAATGCGCATGAATGTTTTTATCGATTTAGGTGAGAACTTAGTCTCGTTAAGCGCCATTTTAAAGTATCGTTCATTGTAGCACAGAGTTTTATCGCAAAGAATAAAGTTTAAAATTGAGAATAAATTGAGTTTTTTTCGTTGGTCCAAAAAGGTTAATATTTTTATTTCACCTTTTATTTTATTCATCACTTTGTCTTCGATAACATCTTGTTTTTGATACCATTCCAAGATGTTTTCGTACAATAATTTGTTGCTTGAATATCCAGATGCCGATGAAGTGATTCGATTAGAATCGTGAACACCTCTTAACGCGATTGGATCTTCTGTGATTCCTGGATAGATTTTATTATAATACGCAAATCTTAATATAAATTCTGTGTCTTGATGAAGTCGTAACTCGTGGTTAATCCAATAATTCATTTTAGTGAGCGAATTTCTTTTGATTGTAAAAGCATTCAAAGAGAAATAGCCCTTCCAAGCTTGATAAATACCTAGCAATCCGTAAAACGCTTTGTTATTATCATATTCACCAAATACAGTTGTTAGATCGCTTGAAAAAGTTTGATAAAAAAGCTCTTTGCCTTTTTCACTGTAGAAGTGGACCCCCATACCGCCGTAAACGCCTTCTGCATCAGTGTGTTTTTTGAAAATTTCTTTTTCCGCATCGAATCTGTTCGGGAGTAGAAGATCATCGGCACCGAGTATGCACAAATAGTCTTGTGTTGCAAGCTTAAACCCATAATCCATGCTTGCTCCAGCCCCGTGGTTCTTCTTATCAGGATGCTGATAAACTTTCACCCGCAGATCTTTTTTAGCAATTTCTTGACAAATCAACAAGCACTTATCTGGTGATGCATCTTCAACGATAACAACCTCTTTTACTTCTTCAAACGCTAAGGCTGAATAAATGGCTTTTTCAACGAAAAGTTCTGCGTTATAAACGGGTATAATAACTGAAATGTTCATGCCTGAGTGTCTAGTAATATTGATTTTAATCTTTCATTAAAAGATTGCTCAAAATTTGATTCAAAAGGATTAATGTAAAATCCATCCTTATTTTTAATTAAATCATCAAACGACCATATTGATATTTCGTTTAGAAAAATTGTTTTCTTATCAAAATAACTGGCTTCAATTGCTGAGCCTGAGAAATGCGTGACATGGCAGAGGCATTTAGACAATAGAATGGGTAAAGGCAATGAGTTAGCTTGTTCAAAATCAACCACATCCATATTGACTTTGCCAGAAATAAAGTGCTTAATTTCTTCAATTGTTTCTTTTTGTCTCGGATGAAGTCTTAAGAGCCATGTTTGCTCAGAGCTATTCATTGTAGTTAGAATTGAAGGTGCGAAAAGCATGTCTAAACTCAAAGGCTCTGGCTGAAGGGTGTATAATATAAAGCTGTTGTCCGAAACGTGAGTGACTTCATATTTCCATTTATCTGTCCAAAAATTCCCTTTCACCGAGACTTTGTAAAGCTCATGCTCCTTAGTCCATTGACGAATTGTTTCAGCGCTAGTTGAATCCCAACACCAAAATTCTTTTGGTAAAAATGAATATCCTTCTAAAGGAACTTTTGTCCAATTTGAATAGGCGAGTTGCTTGTTGGTCTGCGGGCCATGCTGATATTCAATTGTCGTTATTCCTAATTGATTTGCGGCGATTACTAGTGGATATGTATTAACAGAGTAATAACATAAAACACTGACCCGCTCTGGTTTGACTTTTCTTAGCATTTTTTTATAAAAGTCAACTTCTAAAAGGACATTATTAATAAGCGAATTGAGGTATTCTAGGCTAAATTCATCAATATTTATCTTTTCCTCCAAATGAGCTAATTTTTCAAGCAATAAGTCAAATCCTTCAAGCTTACTTTCTAATTTCAAATTTTTTCTTTTTCTAAAAAGAAATTTATACGAAAATAAATTTTCTTGAGTTTTGATTAAAATGTCACTGTTGTGATAATTTTCTATATTGCTTGTTGGCCCTAGTTCAAAAAAAAGACTTTTTTCCTTGAGTGCATTCGAATCTATATAGGTGTCAAAAAATCGATTGTACAATAATCCATTAAATTTTTCGCGATGCACTATAGCTCCCGAGAAGATCTGTTTTTTTTGTTTTAATTTCAGTGGATGCAAATAATATTTACGCAAATGATAAACGTATGACCGCAATTTGTATGCAAAAGATTTATTGATAGTACTTCTATTTTTTTCTATTTTTTGCTTACCATAAATGAAAGCGAAGTATAGATTAATCCTTATAATTGGCCAAATGTGTAAACCGTTTACTTCCCATTTATCCACTGGAAAATTTGCTTCGAGGTTAAGAATATATTCTTTTACTTCAAGTCGATTATTCATGAATTCGGAATTTGGTCTTTCATTGAATTTCGTTGCATCAAAAATTCGGCATACTCAAAATCTTCAATAGTGTCAATGTCAATCGAATTGGTTCTTTCCATCAAATAGGCGAAAGTGTTTTCGCTGTAATAATTTCTTGTCTGAAATACATCTTTATTCAAAATATAGATAGCTCCATTTGGGAAGTAGGTTGGTTTAAATTCCTGTCTATTTTGTAGTTTTTCCTTTGAATCATGTATTATTCGGCCATTCGTCTCTAAATATTTATGCCAACTAATAGGATGATGTTCTGCGCAAAAGCTAATTACAGAGTCGGCTTTATTTTTAAAAAAAAGAGTAATTGCTGCATCAATGTCTTGACTTGATCTTAACGGACTCGTAGGTTGTAAAACTGTGAAGTTATCTATTGAAATTTTCTCGTTCGCTTCTAGCTTCTTTATGGTGTATTCGTAAGCGTCGATTGACAAAGCGGTGTCCGTTGCCATCTTTTGAGGTCGCATGAACGGTACTTCGGCACCATATTTTTTTGCAATGAATGCTATTTCTTCATTTTCAGTGCTAACAATAACCCTCGAAATTTGACTAGCATTTAAAGCCGCAAGAATTGTATGGGCAATCAATGGAATTCCATTAAGAAGTTTTGTGTTCTTTCCAGGTAAACCTTTTGATCCTCCACGAGCTGGAATTAGTGCAATCAAAGCCTAGAATGTTTAATAAATTCTTGAGCTCTTTGATAATCTATTGGACTTCCAATGTCGATCCAATAGCCCAAAATAGGATTGTGAATTAACTTACCGCCCTCTTGTACAATTTCTTCCATTAAATCAGTCAAATTATAAAATTGATTTTTTGGAATTTTGTTAATCAAAGACGTTTTAAATAAATAAACTCCGGCGTTCGAATGATAAATGTAGGATGGTTTTTCTTTGAAGCTTTGTACTTTGTGGTCTTTAGTTTCAAACACAGCGAAGGGCACATCTACTTTGTATTCTGTAGATGCCACAACCATATCGGCATTTTCGTTAATTAAATCTAAGTATAAATCCTCAAAATTCACATCTGTAAATAAATCACTGTTCATAACGAGTAAGTTCTTTGATTCACATCCTTGAAGAAGGGACAAAGCACCTCCTGTTCCTAATGGCTCATTTTCCCAGATATATTCAATTTTTATTCCTTTCGATGAACCATCGCCAAAATAGTGTTCTAGCTGCTCCCCAAGGTATTTTACGGAAATATAGATTTTCTTTATCCCAAAACTGACTAATCGATCGATGTTGTGCTCAATGATTGGTTTATCACCTAATAATAACATCGGTTTTGGAACAGAATCTGTTAATGGGCTCAATCTTTTCCCTCTTCCTCCAGCCATGATGACACATTCTAGAGGTAAAATTGCTCGTTTTTTGGATACATCTATGACTTCAACTAAACGTTTATTTTTGTCAAGAAGTGGAATGATTTTTATATCATTTTTAAGATATTTTGATAGGTCAAGGTACCCATCTGTAAACCATTCAAAATGAAAATTAGGGTTACAAATAGATCCTATCTTCAAATCCAGACTTTTAGTTTTCACCAATGCTCTTCGTATATCACCATCCGTGATGCTACCAATTATGCTTTGATTATTATCAAAAACGAAAAGGATAAGTCGACTCATTTGCTCTACATAATGAATCTTATTCATTTGATCTAATCCTTCAAGTAAAGTTTTGTCTTGGTGTATTGTGATATGTTGTGTATTCATAATCTTTTTAGATTATCGGCATGTCGTAAAATGGTTTTTTCAATTCAATTGCCTTCAATGAGTTTAATACAGAGATAATTTGCTCTGTACAGTTTCCATTTCCATACAATTGCTGCATTGAACTACATTTTTCAAGGAATTCTTCTGAAAAAGCTATTTGTAATGAGTTTTCAATGTCTTTTTGCGTATTAGTGACGTGAATGACACTTTCAGGAGCAATTCTCCCTTTTTGTCTATCACCAATATTTAACGTTGGTTTGTTAAAGTAGGGAACTTCAATTATGCCACTTGATGAATTTCCAACAACTGCATCGATATATTGCAATGAAGATAGATATCTTATTTGTCCCAGCGATTTAAACTCAATTGCTTTGTGTGGATTATTGCCTACATAGTGATGAATCATTTCATTTATGACACGACCATCTTTATCTGAATTTGCATAAGTGAAAATAAGCAATGTGTCTTTTAATTTGTCAACAGCTTCTAAAATTTGGATAAATTGTTCACCCGCGGTCTTTTTTTCTTGTGTAACTGGATGATATGTAATCAGAATATT
>Ga0105045_10002714_pt1 | contig 15025 bp, 9 predicted proteins | sample MAT02_FD_78089 | JGI IMG/M metagenome (GOLD analysis project Ga0105045, IMG submission 78089) | Freshwater microbial communities from Lake Fryxell liftoff mats and glacier meltwater in Antarctica - MAT-02 (megahit assembly) | ecosystem: Environmental > Aquatic > Freshwater > Ice > Liftoff...
AACAACGGCGCACAATTTCAACTGCTGAATTGGCTGCTCGATTTCTGGACGGTTCCCAATATTTTCATTGTCGGCGACGACGACCAAAGCATTTATGAGTTTCAGGGTGCGCGATTGGAAAACCTGCGAACCTTTCAGAATCGGTATGAAAAGGGCCTGAAAACCATCCTTTTAGTACAAAATTATCGTTCTACTCAACCCATTTTGGATGCCGCCAGTCGGGTCATTGACCACAATCTCCTTCGGGTAGAACACCTATTGGGCAAAGGGAAAGGCAAACAATTACAGTCCCAAATGGACTGGCAAAACCACCTAGAAGCCGCCAATTTTGAGGAGCCGATGGCACCGCAGTTGCGGGCATTTCCCAACCGTTTGCAAGAAACCGCCTTTGTAGTCCAACAAATAGAAGCCCTACTCGAATCGGGCATTCCAGCCCAAGAAATTGCCGTGCTGTACGCTAAGCACCGACAAGCCGAGCGTTTGCTCAATCTTTTGGGCAAAAAAGGCATCCCCTACCAGACCAAACGCCCCATCAATGTGTTGGATTTGCCCGTTGTACAGCATTTCAGGGCACTATTGCAGTATTTGGATGATGAAATGAAGCGGCCATTTGCTGGCGAACATCACTTATTTCGCTTGTTGCATGCCGCCTTTTGGGGACTTTCCTCGTTGGATTTAGCGCATATTTCGATGGCCATTCGGTCCAAATTTTCGGCTCAAAATGAGGGAATGGAAACCGAAAAATCATCCTTACGCTGGCGCGAACTGCTCAACGACGAAGCAGGGCTTCAAGCCTTGCCCTTGCAAAATCCTACAGCGTGTTTGCGCGTCGGTCGGCTACTCAATGATTGGATACTGGCGGCACAAAACGAGCCGCTTCCTCGGTTGCTCGAACAATTATGGACACAATCGGGCTTGCTGGAATGGGCCTTGAATCAGCCCGATAAAGCCTGGTATTTACAGGTGCTGAACACGCTCCAGACCTTTGTAGAGAACGAAACCAGCCGGCATCCGCGCCGGAAATTGTCCAAAATACTTGAATTATTTGACCGTCTGGACGAGAACCGCCTTTCTTTACCCTTGTTGCAGGCCTCGATACAAACCAATGGTATTCAACTACTTACGGCACATGCAGCCAAAGGATTGGAGTTTGCACACGTCTTCATGCTTGATTGCACAGAAGATACTTGGGATAAAAACGCAGGCGGCAATCGGGGGCGTTTTTTCTTACCCGACACCCTCACCCGCTCCGGCGAGGAAGACGCCTTGGAGGCCCGCCGCCGACTGTTTTATGTGGCAATGACCCGCGCCAAATACCAACTCAATCTCTCCGTTGCGCGGGCAGATGATGCCGGAAAGGCCATCAAACAAAGTCAGTTTTTGGCGGAAACCGGCCTGGCCATCACCGAATATACATTGCCCAATGCAGTCGTGTTGACGGCACAAGCCCTCTTGCTGCAAACCCCTACCCTGCCGCCCACTGCCCTGCCGAACCCCGTACTTTTAAATACTTTTTTGGCCAATTTTTCCTTGAGCATCACGGCCTTTAACCGCTATTTGCGTTGTCCGCTGGCATTTTATTACGAAGATATACTCCAAGTGCCGGCGGCACCGAGTGAGCCGGCTACGTTTGGATTTGTGATGCACAGTACGGCGCAAAAGTTCGTATTGGCCATGAAAATGAATCCCAAATACGAGTGGCCGAGTGTAGCGCAATTGCTGACCCTTTTTGAACAAGAGATGACGCGGCAACAGGGCAATTTTACCACCCAACATTTCAAACAACGCATGGCCATTGGGCAGGATTATTGGCCGCGCATCTGCGCGGAGCAGTTGCCACATTGGCGCAAACGGGCGATTGTGGAGCGGCGAATTGATCGGGTGGAGTTACAAGGCGTGCCGATGAACGGGGTGTTGGATAAGTTGGAGTGGCTGGATGGAAAAAACTTGCGCATTGTGGACTACAAAACGGGTACCCCTGACCCCAAAAGAATAGCGCCCCCCAGCGAAGCACAGCCATTTGGGGGCGAATATTGGCGGCAATTGGCGTTTTACCATATTTTGCTCGATGAAGCCAATTTATACACCGAAAAAGTTAGCAAAACGGCCATTTCGTGGCTGGCTCCCGACAAAAAAGGGTATTTCCCGCTGACAGAAATCCTATTTTCTACCTCGGAATTACAATTTGTGTCGGCCTTGATTCAGCAAGTGTATGCCAAAATTCAGCAACGCGCCTTTGATATCGGTTGTGGGGAGTCAGACTGCGTGTGGTGCCAAATGCAACGCGAAAACACCCTTTCTGACACCTTAGAGCGCGGTTTTGAAGATGATTTGGACGACTAATGGCCGCAATAAAAACCAGTATGCAAGACGCCCTCATCCAATAACTGGCAAGAAGGCAACATTTTTTTCCACCTTATTATCTTCCGAAACAAACTTTGCCTACTTTTGCGGGCATTTTTTGAAACGCGACCTAAAACTTTTTGACATAAAATGGCTAAACGCAAATCAGATCAGACCGAAGCAGTAGTGGAACAAGCGAACTCCGCACCATATTCTGTTCCCTTTTGGGAAAAATACGCCAACATACTTTTCTATGTAGTCGGTGCCATCGTATTAGTCATTGCTGGCTGGTGGGTGTACAAAGAATTGGTTGTCAAGCCTAAGCAGGTGGAAGCAGTAGCCGCTATGTGGCAAGCCGAGCAGCAATTCTCGCGCGATTCTTTCCAGTTGGCACTCAATGACCCAGGCGGCGGCTTTGATGGCTTCTTGGTTATTGCCGATAAGTTCAGCGGCACCCCTGCTGGAAATTTGGCTCGTTATTACGCCGGGGTTTGTTACCTCCAGTCGGGCGATTTTGACAACGCCATTTCGCAAATGAACGAATTTAGCCCCGACGACGACCTGTTACAGTCCATGAAGTACGGCGTTATGGGCGATTCCTATGCTGAAAAACAAGATTTCGGCAAAGCCTTAGATTATTACGAAAAAGCAGCGGATGCTGCTGAAAATGATTTGGTCGGCATGTTCTTTTTGAAAAAACTAGGCATGTTGCACGAAATTCAGGGCAACAAAGACGCCGCACTCAAAGCCTTTGAGCGCATGCGCAAGGATTTCGCCAACCCACAGTCTGGCGACTGGCGCGACGTAGAAAAATACATCTACCGTTTGGGTGGAAACAAATAGTGCTCCTACGCCTAAATAAAAACGGCCCCAAGCAATGCTCGGGGCCGTTTTTCTGTACAAATAGGACTGCCCCCAAGGGGGCGACAAATGTAACCGCCCTCCTGGGGGCAGTCCTATTTGTAAAGAAATCCCTCACTGTTAGCAGCGTGGGATTCTAACCCAAACAAATAAACACAAAAACTACTTGCTGCAATTTTATGACGAATTGTCGGGAATAAGCAAGTTTTCTTCATATTTTTTTTGGAAAAATAAAATCCTAATTCGGCAAAGCGTCTATTTAGCAGAATAATGAGGGTTTTGATCTTATTTAATACTTATTCGAATTAAATAAACGGTAACCTAAGTTTTGTTTTTTTAGGGGAGTAGAGGTTTTTAGGTCTGGCGAGGCTATTTCTTCGTTCAATGCAGCGAAAGCAGGGCGCCAAAAGATTGAGCCAAAAGCCTGTAAAACGTGGTTTAAAATGTTGATTAAGGGTATCCACATACTTAAACACAGGAATTATACCACTTCACTATTCCAAAACGCTCCACTGCGCTATCTTGGCCCTTCTTTACATCGGCAATACTTCCCTTCATGCGCATATTCAAGTTTCTATTTACCCTGCTGCTCACCCTTGGGTTGATTTGGCAAATGTCGTCGCCCCTGCAAATCGGCGATAAATCCATCCCGCCACTCGGAAAAATATTCAATCCCTTTTCCGGATTTTGGGCCAATGGCGAATCCATCCAACAAACTACGTTCAAACCAATGTCCTTACCCGGACTGAGCGGAACCGTAGAAGTGGTGTACGACGATTTGATGGTTCCTCACATCTTTGCGCAAAACATAACAGATGCTGCCCGCGTGCAAGGCTACGTGACCGCGCAACACCGGCTTTGGCAAATGGACATTACCACCCGCAAGGCTGCTGGCCGGTTGTCTGAGATTCTAGGGGAGCGCACCCTACGGATAGATCGCATCACTAGAAGAAGGGGAACCGCTTTTGCGGCAGAAAACGACCTGATTGGCTGGCAGAAATCGCCCAAAACAATGTCGCTCCTGCAAGCCTACACCGATGGGGTCAATGCTTGGATTGACCAACTTTCGCCCGCCGAATGGCCCATAGAATTTAAACTGCTCAATTACGCGCCAGAAGCCTGGACGCCCCTCAAAGCCGCCTTGGTGACGGAGGCCATGGCCGAAACGCTCTGTTCTTGGGAAGACGACGTAGAAAGTACCAATGCGTACGCCCAACTCGGAGCCGAAAACTTTGAGTACTTATATCCTGAGTGGAATCCCAAACAACAGCCCATTATCCCCGATACCGGGCAGTGGATTGAGCTCCACCCCTTGCTTCCGCCGCCGTTTGCGGCCAGCGCTACCCGCGCCTTGGGATACAGTTCGCCCGAAGATTCACCGGAGGAATATCCGCATGATGGTCCCATACTGGGCAGCAATAACTGGGCACTCAGCGGCTCCAAAACCCAATCTGGCAAGCCCATTCTATGCAACGACCCGCACCTCAACCTAAGCCTGCCTTCTATCTGGTATCAGGTGCAAATACATACCAATGAAACAAATGCGTATGGTGTTTCATTGCCGGGTGTTCCTGGAGTGGTCATTGGATTCAACGAACAAATTGCTTGGGGTGTTACCAACGTGAGCCACGATGTGTCTGACTGGTACAACATTCATTGGACTTCACCCGAACGCCTGAAATACAAGCTAGACAATGAGGAGCGCAGCGTACAATTCCGCTACGAAACCATCCGGATCAAAGGTCAGCCCGATTTGATTGATACCGTCCGATATACCGTTTTTGGCCCAGTTACGTATGATTTTGACTCCGAAAGTCCGCTGCGCAACTGCGCTTTGCGCTGGATTGCACACGATATCCCCGAACACAGTGCCTTTGATGTCTTTCTGGGCTTAAATACAGGGAAGAACTATGAGGACTACAAAAATGCCATTCCAGGCTTCGATTCGCCCGCCCAAAACTTCATTTTTGCTGCGAATAATGGCGATATTGCGATTCAAACGCAGGGAAAATATCCCGTTCGCGGCCAACAGCAAGGCCGTTTTGTGCAAGAAGGAGACCGCTGGGCCAATGCTTGGCATAGTTATATCCCAGCAGCCTTGGTGCCCAGTATGAAAAACCCGAGTCGAGGTTTCGTCTTTTCCGCCAATCAACATTCTACCCCACCCTCCTATCCTTATTACTACCTTGGTAATTTTGAAGACTGGCGCAGTCGGCGAATCTATGACCGATTGAGCCGTGTACAAAATGCCACCACTGCCGACATGAAATCAATGCAGTTGGATAATTTTAGTCAACGCGCCGCCGATGCACTGCCCACCATGCTTCATTTGCTTGACCGCACACAGTTGGATGCTTCGGGCCGAAAAATGATGGACGAATTGGCCCAATGGGATTTTAGATACGAGGCCAATTACCTCGCGCCCACCGTGTACGAAATCTGGTTTGACTCTTGCTACGCCGCCACTTGGGATGAAATTACCGCCCTCGAATCGGGGGGCAAGACCCCCAAAACAGATGATTTAGCCGCCAGCAAAAACGGCAAAATAGCCATGCTTTACCCCGATGCTTGGCGCTTTGTGGAAATGCTACAAACGGACTCCAGCAGCCTCTTTTTTGACCATCCAAACACTCCTTTCCGCGAAACGGCCAAAGACATTGTGTTGGAATCTTTTAAACAAACACAGGCTTATTTTCAAAAAAATCCGGACAAAAAAGTGGCCTATGGCATCTCTAAAGGATTTGTAATCAAACACTTAGGCCAAATTGATGCGTTTAGTCGCTTAGATTTAAAAATGGGCGGGCACCGTACCGCCCCCAATGCCATCAGCAAAACCAACGGCCCCTCTTGGCGCATGATTGTGGAGCTCGGCGACGTGGTGCGAGCACTCGGCGTGTACCCAGGCGGACAAAGTGGCAACCCCGGCAGTCCGTATTACGATAACATGGTGGATACTTGGGCGAGCGGCAATTATTACGAATTACTTTTTTTGAAAAAACCAGACGATAGCTCGAATCGAACTTTGGGCAAGCAAGTTTTTTCTCCAAAATAACACACTAAAATCATATCCCTTGGCGATGAAAAATACCCTTATTGCTTCCTTGTTGATCTTCCTTTTGGGCAATCTTTGCCACCTCGGATTGCCTTGGTGGGGACTGGCTATAATAGCCGCTTTAGTCGGATTTGGCGTCCGCAGCCATGCTTGGGCGATGTTTTTTGCTGCTTTTTTAGCAGGTTTTTCGCTTTGGTATGCGGCGGCTTGGATGGCTGACCACGACAATGGTGGGCTGCTTTCTGCCAAAGTAGGGCAACTGTTTATGGGCCTAGGTGGCAGCGAATTAATGCTTGTAAGTGGCTTTTTAGGAGCATTATTAGCGGGTTTGAGCGCCTTAAGCGGTAAATTTGCCCGCAATATGTTTGAAACAAAGCAAAGTCCCCGACAAAGAAACTACTTGCAACAACGCAGAAGACGCTGATAATCAATTACTTAAATGGAGGATTCAACATTTCAAACCCTTCAAGATGGAACGCCCAGCAGGAACTAAAGCCTGATTTTTTGTTAAGATTGCATGAAAAAAACAATAGAAACCGACATCCTCATCATCGGTGCTGGCCCGGTCGGATTATTTGCCGTATTTGAAGCCGGTTTATTAAAACTTCGCTGCCACATCATAGATGTTTTGCCGCAGGTGGGCGGCCAATTAACCGAAATTTACCCCAAAAAACCCATTTACGACATTCCGGGCTACCCCAGCGTATTGGCGGGCGATTTGGTGCAAAACCTGATGAAACAAATCGAGCCCTTCAGCCCCGGTTTTACCCTTGCTGAGCGCGCCGAAAGTATGACTAAGCAGGCCGACGGACGTTGGCTCATCACCACACAGCGGGGCATAAAACATTTGGCACCGGTGGTGTTTATCGCTGGTGGTTTGGGTAGTTTCGAGCCCCGCAAACCACCCATCGACAACATTGCTCAATACGAAGACAAGGGGGTCGAGTATTTTGTGCGCAACCCTGAAATGTATCTAGGAAAAAGCGTCGTGGTAGCGGGCGGTGGCGATTCAGCCCTGGATTGGACCATTTATTTAGCCAATGTGGCCCGTGAAATCACCCTCATTCACCGCCGAACGGAGTTTAGGGGCGCACTCGACAGCGCGGAGAAAGTACAGCATTTGGTAGAACAAGGCACGGTTCGTTTGATTACCAATGCTCAAATAACGGGTCTGCAAGGCGGAGAACACCTTGAAAGCGTCACCGTATTACACGATACCGACGGCACGTCCCAACTACCCGTGGATCATTTTATTCCACTGTTTGGCCTCACCCCCAAACTCGGTCCAATCGCCGATTGGGGCTTGCAAGTAGATAAAAATGCTATTGAGGTCAATACTTTTGACTATGCGACCAATGTACCCGGCATCTTTGCCATCGGCGATATCAATACTTATCCCGGCAAACTCAAATTGATTCTCTGCGGATTTCACGAGGCCACCTTGGCTTGCCAATCGGCCTTTAAAATCATTCACCCAGAGAAAAAAATTTCCTTTAAATATACGACTGTAACAGGTATTGAAGGACTGTGATTATGGCTTGGACGGTGTGCCTCAGCTTCGAGGTGTGGCACACCGTCCAAGCGTCCAAATCTTACATTTCACGCAAAAAATGCAGCGTTTTCTCTTGGTCTTGTTGCAGGATGCGATCGGCTTCCAAACGAGGCACTACTTGCCGAAACTTAGCCCGGATGGCCTCAATACGGGGGGAGGAGCGAAGCGGCTGCCGTAAATCGAGTGCCTGCATGCCGACCATAAATTCGATGGCCAGCAGTCGTTCGAGGTTGAGTACTACCCGCCGGGCTTTGGTGGCTGCATTGGCGGCCATACTCACATGGTCTTCTTGTCCGTTGCAACTCACAATACTATCCGTTGAAGCGGGCGCGCAGAGTGTTTTATTCTGATTGACGATGGCCGCAGCGGTATATTGCGAAATCATCATGCCCGAATGCAAGCCCGGATTGTCGGTTAAAAAAGGTGGCAACCCTCGTTGGCCGCTAATCAATTGATACACCCGCCGCTCCGAAATACTGCCCAGTTCAGACAAGGCAATGGCCAAATAATCCAGCGGCAAAGCGAGCGGTTGGGCGTGAAAATTTCCTCCAGAAATAATCAAATCATCGTCGGGAAAAATATTGGGATTGTCGGTGACGGAATTAATCTCAGTGACCAGCATTTTTTCAATATGGGCCAAGGCATCTCGGCTAGCGCCATGCACTTGTGGGACGCAACGAAATGCGTAAGGGTCTTGCACCGCGGTTTTCTCCGATTGGGCTATTTCACTGTCTTTCAACCAGTTAAGTACTGATTTTGCCGTTGAAATTTGTCCCTCATGGGGGCGAACTTGGTGAATATGCGCATCAAGCGGCGATAAGCGACAATTAAAACCATCATACCCTATGGCGGCATTCAAGTCGGCCAAATCGGCCAACCGACGGGCCTCGAGCAAGCACCAAGTTGCGTAGGCTGCCGAAAACTGAGTGCCATTCAGCATCGCCAGGGCTTCTTTTGCTTGAAATTCGAGCGGCTGCCAGCCCAGTTGTTGGTGTACGGCAATGGCGCTTTGACGCGCGCCTTCGTGCCAAACCTCCCCTAAGCCTATCAACGGCAAACTCAAATGAGCCAAGGGAGCCAAATCGCCGGAAGCCCCCAACGAACCCAGTTCAAAAATGACCGGCAACACATCAGTATTATACAAATCAATGAGCCGCTGTACCACCAATTCCCGAACGCCGCTATGCCCGTAAGAAAGGCTTTGAATTTTGAGCAACAACATGATTCGCACCACTTCAGAAGGGACACAATCACCCATACCCGCTGCGTGGCTAACCACCAAGTTGTGCTGTAATTGCACCACGTCTTCGTCCGAAATACGCACATCGCAGAGCGAGCCAAATCCGGTATTTATGCCGTAAAAGAGTTGTTGATTACCTGAAATTTTTTGTTCTAGATAATCTCGACAATGTCGAATTTTTTTGGACGACTCGGGAGAGAGCGCCAAAGGGCTTTTGGATTCGAGCAATTCCCCGACGGTCTCCAGCGATAAATGAGTAGCCTGAATGTGGTGCATGGTTCTGTAAAATTGGAGGGCGAAGGTAGTAATTTGTGCAAAAGGTGATTTTCGGAGTCGTTAAATTTGATAAAGATGGGGTTAATCCGAGGTTAAGAAAATCCGTGATTGTGGAACATTTCTATACCTAATTTTTTGAAAATGAATGGGTTGGTTTTTATTCACAAAAATAAATTGGCAAAAACAAGCAACGTAAGTCAAGTGAAAACCATCATGAATTGGGTAAAAATGCCTAAAAATCCGTACTTTTGAGCCAGTTTTAAGCCTTAGAAAAGACGACTCGTTTACATTTTCTTTCTAACCACGACTCGAACGCACAAACTGTAACCCAATACCGGTCGCAACTTGCCCCGGTCAACAAATCAACAACCACAACCATGGTAAAAAAAATCGCTTCCATCGCCCTGTTCTTTTTCCTTAGCATGGCTATTTCGCAGGCCCAAGCCATCGCTTATGTAGATGTAACGGCTGTTTTAGAAAGTTTGCCCGACTATCAAAAGGCACAAGAACAACTCGACAAAGTGGCAACGGCTTGGCGACAAGAAATTGCCCAAGAACAAGACAAAGTAAAAGGGATGTACAGTAAATTTCAAGCAGAGCAAGTGTTGCTCAGCGAGGAGATGAAAAAATCGCGCGAAGAGGAAATTTTGAACAAAGAAAAAGAAGTTCGGGAGTTGCAGCGCCTGCGTTTCGGCCCCGAAGGCGGTTTGTTTAAGAAGCGCGAAGAGCTCATTAAACCCATACAAGATAAGGTTTATAACGCCATTGAGCGCTTTGCCGATGATAAAGGCTACGAGTTCATCTTTGATAAAGGCAGCGCCGCCGGAATGTTGTACGCCAATAAAAAGCACGACAAAACAGAGGACATCAAAGCCATTTTGAAAAAAGGGTAATCCATCTATCTTCCCAGCACAGACTATAAAAAACGGGTAAGCCCGATATGTTTCGGTAGTGTGTGCTTTTTTTTGCAATTTTGCGCCCTCAATCCGCCTGAGGTGATTATTTGTTCACCCAACCATCACTTTGTACACTTATTTTCTGACCATGAAAAAGTATTTTCTGGCCGCTTGGTGCCTACTGTTCACCACCCTATGTTTCGCTCAAAAATTTGGATACACCAATTCCAACATCCTGTTACGGGATATTCCGGAAGTGAAAGCCGCCGACAGCGACTTAGTGGCATTTCAAACCCAACTCACTAAGCGGGGGCAAGAAATGGCGAAAAACTTGCAAGAAAAGGCTGCTGAATTGAAACGCAAACAAGATCAAGGCACCATCTCTCCTAAGGATGTAGAAACCCAAACCGCTAAGTTAGAGGAAGAGCAAGCAAAAATTGCTGAATACGAGCAAGAGGTTTACAAGAAACTAAGCCTAAAGCGCGAAGAACTGTTTAGCCCCATCCTCGAGCGCGTTAATAAAGCCATGGAAGAAGTGGCGAAAGAAAACAATTATGTCTATGTTTTTGACAACAGTACGCAAATGCTCCTGTACGCCGACGAGGCCTTGGATGTAACCAGTTTGGTGAAAGCCAAACTCGGAATCAGCAAATAAAACCCGCTTTACAATGCCCCCGTTCTATTCGCTTAGAACTCGTTGGGGTTTTGGCTGTAGGCTGATATAGCCCAACGGATGTTCTGACAAGTCAGGGAAGTATGGCACAACACGTAGTTGTACCATACTTCCCTGACTATACGCCCAAATATAAGGCTACGGAACTAGTTCCTACCTTCGCACCACATGTTCGTCAGACCTACCTTTTTTTTAGATCTTCCTGACCGCCCGCTGCTTGTAGTGGGCGTGCTGCTCTGTGTAATTGCAGCCTGGTTTACCATTGGTTATCATCATCCAGACGAGCACTTTCAAATTTGGGAATTCGCCAACTATAAACTAGGGCATATCCCAGCCAGTGCTCTGCCTTGGGAGTTTCCGGCAGAAATGCGCCCCGGATTACAGCCATTTTTGGCGTATTCTATCATTATTTTCGCTCGTTTTTTCGGCATTCAGGATCCCTTTGTCTATGTCTTCTTGGCCCGTTTGACTTGCGCTTTGGCGGCTCTTTGGGTGTATTGGGAATGGACTGCTTGGTTGGCGCGCGATTTTAAAAACCAACATTCACTGCGCTGGATGCGGCTTGGGTTGCTGTTTTTCTGGCTAATGCCCTATTTAAATGTGCGTTTTTCCTCCGAAAACACCTCGGCTATCGCATTTTTTGGGGGTGTATTATTGCTGGTTCAGAACCTCGCCCTGACACACCCAAAATTGAATGGCAAACTGGTTTTGGCCGGCCTGTTGTTGGGGCTGTCTTTTTTCTTTCGCTATCAAATTGCGTTTGCAGGCATTGGCTTGGGGGCATGGCTGTTGTTCCAACGAAACATGGGAATTGCGCGCTGGGCGGCATTGGTACTGGGCGTCGGGCTGGCGGTAGCGGTTGGAGCGGCCACTGACTTTTGGCTGTACGACGAATGGGTATTCGCGCCTTACAATTATTTTTTCTCGAATATTATGGAGGGCAAAGCCGCCAATTTTGGCGTAGCTCCCTTCTACTGGTATCTAACGGAAATGCCCATTGCCTTGCTTCCGCCGCTTAGTATAATCTTGTTATTTGGGGTGGGTTTGGGGGTTTGGCACCAACCCAAACACGTTTTTACTTGGATTACAGTTCCTTTTGTTTTAGCCCATGCCTTGGTTGCTCATAAAGAAATCCGCTTTCTCTTCCCGATGGTCTTGCCATTTTTCTTCTTTGCTTGTGCAGGTTGGGAAGCCTATCGCGGCACGCTCGCCACCCGAAAATGGGTGCAAAAACTTTGGTACTTCTGTTTGATATTAAATGGGTTAGTACTCCTTATTCGCATATTTTTGCCAGCCAAAGAAATGGCTTCTTATGCTCGGTTCTTGTATAAATGGGAGGAATCCCACCCCGATACGAAAGTCTTTTTTGTGAAGAAAAAGCCCATACCAAACTACCCGCTCAACATGCCTTTTTACAAGCACCCGAGCCAAAAGCAAATAGATTGGTACACCGAACCGCCTTATCAAAATGACACCTCCGCCCTTAACTCAGGAGATTTGATGTTTTTCACCGATGCCTGCTTATCGGGTCTAATTCCGCTCAAAGGCTTCCATTTGATTCGCGAATTTACCTATTACCCCGATTGGATATTGATAAATAATACCAATAACTGGCAGGACAGAACCCGCATTTGGAGCATTTATCGCTTGGAATAAAGGTCAAAACAAAGAGTAAGGCAGTGTGGCACGCCTTTGATTAGCGCCACACTGCCTTAAAACAAGTCCTAAACATCATAATTCAACACAGGCGCCAACCACCGCTCCGCTTCTAAGAAAGACATACCTTTTCGCCGCGCATAAGACTCTACTTGGTCTTTTCCAATTTGGCCCAATCCAAAATATTTGGACTCCGGGTGACTGAAATACCAACCTGAAACAGCCGCAGTTGGGTACATCGCACAACTTTCGGTGAGTTGGATGCCGGCATTTTTTTCTGGTTGTAACAATTCCCACAAAGTTCGCTTTTCAGTATGTTCGGGGCAGGCTGGGTAGCCCGGTGCTGGCCTAATACCTTGGTAACTTTCCCCAATTAGGTGGTCATTATCCAATTTTTCTTCCGTCGCAAAGCCCCAAAACTCCTTCCGAACCCGCTCGTGCATGCGCTCCGCGAAGGCTTCTGCCAATCGGTCGGCAAGGGCCTTAAGCATGATGGCCGAATAATCGTCGTGCGCTGCCTCAAATTGTGCCACATGACTTTCAATCCCGATGCCCGCTGTAACCGCAAATCCGCCAATATAGTCGTTGCCCAGCGGCGAAATAAAATCGGACAAGCAATAGTTGGGCTGCCCAGCGGTTTTTACATTTTGCTGTCTCAAATGGTGAAATTGATGTGTTTTCCCCTCCGATTCGGTCAGCAATAAATCATCGTCTTCTACGGATTGGGCCGAAAAAATACCCATTACAGCCCGCGCCTCAAGCCATTTTTCTTCAATTATCTGCCGGAGCATAGACTGGGCATCTTTAAACAGTTTCTCGGCTTCTTCACCCACTACTTCATCTGACAAGATCGCTGGATATTTTCCTGCTAATTGCCAACTTTGGAAAAAAGGCGTCCAGTCAATATATCTGGCCAGTTCTTCCAGTGGGTATTGGTCAAAAGTTTGGATACCCGTGAAGTTGGGCTTGGGCGGCGTGTAGTTCGCCCAGTCAAAAGTCCATTTATTATTCCGGGCCTGCTTGAGACTCAAGTATTGTTTGGACGACTGGCGATTGGCGCGTTGTTCGCGAATTAGCGCGTACTCTGCTTTATTTTTGCTCAAAAAAGCGGCTTTTTCATCCTCATTTTTGGTTAAAAGCGAACTCACCACCGCGACCGAACGACTTGCGTCCAATACGTGCATTACGGGAGCGAGGTTGAATTGGGGCTCAATTTTCACCGCCGTATGGGTTTTAGAGGTTGTAGCCCCTCCAATTAGCAAGGGGATTTTAATACCCAAACGTTGCATTTCCTTGGCCACCTGCACCATTTCATCTAGCGAAGGGGTGATTAAGCCTGATAACCCTATCACGTCCACTTGATGCTCCAAGGCGGCCTTCAGAATTTTATCAGCAGGCACCATGACCCCCAAATCTACAATCTCATAATTGTTGCAGCCCAATACTACTCCTACGATGTTTTTCCCGATGTCGTGCACGTCGCCTCTTACGGTAGCCATCAATATTTTTCCTTTGGCTTGTACCACGCCTCCTTTTTCGGCTTCGATGAATGGCTGCAAATAGGCAACGGCTTTTTTCATCACCCGCGCTGATTTTACCACCTGTGGCAAAAACATTTTACCAGAGCCAAACAAGTCTCCCACCACATTCATGCCATCCATCAGGGGGCCTTCTATGACTTCCAGCGGTTTGTTATATTGTGCCCGCGCCTCCTCGGTGTCAATTTCAATAAACTTATCAATGCCTCGCACGAGCGCGTGGGTGATGCGCGCTTGCACAGGTGTCTCGCGCCAAGCCAAGTCTTCATCGAGGGTTTTGCCTTCCTTATCTTTAAAAGATTCAGCCAGTCGCACGAGTGCTTCCGTGGCATCTGGATGGCGGTTAAATAACACATCCTCAATGTGTTGCAACAAATTTTTAGGAATCTGCTCATATACCTCTAACATACCCGCATTCACGATTCCCATGTCCATACCCGCCCGAGTGGCGTGGTATAAAAAAGCGGAGTGCATGGCCTCGCGTACCACATTATTGCCTCTAAAAGAGAAAGAGAGGTTGCTCACACCGCCCGAGATTTTGGCACCCGGACAAGTGGCTTTAATAATTCGGGTGGCTTCGATATAATGAATCGCGTAGGCGTTGTGCTCTTCAATCCCGGTGGCCACTGCAAAAATATTGGGGTCAAAAATGATGTCTGTGGGGGCAAAACCAACCTCTTCGGTCAAAATTTGATACGCCCGCTGACAAATTTCTACTTTTCGATCAGTGGTATCGGCTTGTCCGTCTTCATCAAAAGCCATGACCACCACTGCTGCTCCAAATCGTTTGCAAATACGTGCTTGGCGAATAAACTCAGCCACGCCCTCTTTCATCGAAATGGAATTAACGATGCTTTTTCCCTGCAAACACCTCAAACCAGCCTCTATTACTTGGAATTTAGAGGAATCCACCATGATGGGTAGTTTGGCTATGTCGG